>Ga0209353_10000520_pt1 | contig 23496 bp, 30 predicted proteins | sample LauGreSpBDMM15SD_2_FD_187561 | JGI IMG/M metagenome (GOLD analysis project Ga0209353, IMG submission 187561) | Freshwater lake microbial communities from Lake Michigan, USA - Sp13.BD.MM15.SD (SPAdes) (version 2) | ecosystem: Environmental > Aquatic > Freshwater > Lake | place: Lake Michigan...
TTAAAATAAAGTCTGGTCAGCACCCCTTAGCGGAGGCAGATACATTGTTACATGAATGTATACACGCTATAGACGACTGCTTCCAATTAAAACTGTCAGAGAGGCAGGTGTATTGTTTAGCTGTAGGAGTGTTAGCACTACTCAGAGATAACAGAAATATGCTTAGCTATTTAACTGAAGCAATAGAGAAACCAAGAAACATATGAAAGATTTTACAGCACAACAAAAGGAAGTCGTAGCTAGGAAGCTAGGATACGATGGTCCTATGCAGGGCTTTGATGAGTTTATTTCATCTTCTCCTGCGCTAGAAGCTAAGTATGCTGCCATCTCTGGTAAGTTTGTTGAGCGTATGGCTAAGGGTGGAGTTGTTAAAGGCTTGAAGTTTGTGGCTGGTGGTACAACACCAGACATTGAACAAATTGTTAGAGATCAATTTGCCACTATTGGTAGAACTGGTATTGGAGGAGCCGCCAGTAACATTGACCCCCAAGGATTTAAAGACTGGGTTACTCATTTAACAAATCAGCCTCAAGACATTGCTAACATTACTAATGTGTTCCAGAATTCTGTAGCTGATTACATGGCGCAAAAGCCAGATGATAAATATACAGAATATGTTAAAGACTATCTTGCTAATAAAAATAAAGTAGGAGGCACTACAACGGCTGGTGGTGTTACTCTTGGTGCAGATGGTAAACCAAGTGTTGGTGCTGCTGCTTCAGTGACAGCAGCAACAGTTGATACCAACGCAAATCAAAACGTATCTACTACAGCTAGAGCAGACGAATCTGCTAATGTAGCCACCCCCGCTGCTACTGTTAAAGCAGAAACTGCTGCTGCTCCTGTTGCAGCCAAAGCTGCTACATATCAAGCACAGCAAACTGCTGAAGATGTATCTACATTATTAAAAGGTGTTACTCCAGCAGTTGGTACTGTTGGTGCATCTAGCCAAGTGGCTGCACAAACAACGGATCCAACAAAGACAGCATTGGCTGGCCTCACTGCTGCAATAGGATCTGCCCGTACTGTTGAAGGTGCTCCCACTAGGACACTACAAGAAGGCGAACAAGTATCTGCTGCTGTTGATGCTGCCAAAGCTGAACAAGTAGCTAAGGCTACAGAAGCTTCTGCTGCTCAAGGAACAGTGACAGAAGACATGACTGTTCAAGGACAGCTTGCCAAGCTCACTGCCAACTTTGATGCTAAGAACCCACCTTCGTGGGCTGCTGGTGCTCTTAGAGAAGCCACTGCTGTAATGGCAGCTAGGGGTCTTGGTGTTTCTAGTATGGCAGGTCAAGCCATAATTCAAGCCACTCTTGAGAAAGCTTTGCCTATTGCTGCTGCTGATGCTGCCATCTTTCAGCAGATGGGACTACAAAACCTATCTAACAAACAACAAACTGCTGTGCTTGCTGCACAACAACGTGCCACTTTCTTGGGACAGGAGTTTGATCAGACCTTCCAATCAAGAGTTACCAACGCTGCTAAGATTTCTGACATTGCCAATCTCAACTTTACAGCAACACAACAAATTGCTCTAGAGAATTCTAGGATGGCACAAACAGTTGATCTTGCAAACCTTAGCAATCAACAAGCCACCATCATGGCTTATGCTGCACAGGTAGCAAATCTTGAGGTTGCTAATCTAACCAACAAACAGCAAGCTGCTGTTGTTAATGCTCAAGCCTTCTTGCAGATGGATCTGTCTAATTTAACCAATCAACAACAAACAATATTATTCAAGACACAACAGATGACAACTTCATTGTTATCTGATTCTGCTTCTATGAATGCTTCTTTGCAGTTTAATGCTGCAAGCACAACACAAACGGATCAGTTTAACAGCACAATATCTACACAGGTTACACAATTCAATGCCACTCAGAAGAATGCCATTGCTCAGTTTAACACTGACCAAGAGAATGCAATAGCTAAGTTTAATGCTGAGGTGCAGAACCAACGTGATACTTTTAATGCTACACAACGATTGGTTATTGATCAGTCTAATGCTCAATGGCAAAGAGAAATTGCTACAGCTAACACAGCAGCAACAAATGCAGCTAATGCTTTGAACGCTCAGTTGTCGCAGAACATGACACTTGCTGAGTATAACAATGAAACACAGCTTTATAGAGACAATGTTTCATTTGCTTGGCAAGGTGGACAGAATGATTTGGATAGAGCTAATAAATTAGCAGTTGCCCAGACAGGAGCTGCTGCTACAACTTCAGCAGCAAGAACCACTTCAAATGGCAATATGATAAGTTCAATAGCTAAAGCAGCAATTGTATTATCTGATGAGCGTATGAAAGATGTACATGGTCCTATTACTAATGCTCTAGATAAGATTAAAGAGATTGGTGGATACTCTTACAACTACAAAGTAGAGGCTGAACCTTTTGGTTACAGCAGTACAATTACTACAATGGGTGTGTTAGCAGGGCAGGTTAAGAAGGTGTTACCAGACGCTGTTAAGCCAGCACCTTTTAATGTTGGCTTTGATGTAGTGGACTACGCAGCAGTTAATGGCTTGCTAGTGGCTGCAGTTAATGAACTCATCACTAAGGTTGATTTACTTTCTACACGATTGAATGATCTGGAGAAGAAATAATTATGAAGAATTTTAAAAAGTATTACAGCAAGATTAATAGCATTGTTGATAAGACTATGCTAACACCTAAAGTTGACCCAGTGTCAAAAGGTATTGTGCAACGTCCAGCGAAGAAGGAAGAAGTACCAGTAGGAAAGATGACTGTTGAACAACAAGTAGCTAGATATGTTGAGATTATTCGCAAGCAAAAGAAGGAACTTCTAAATGATAAATCCTGAAGAATTTCTAGAAGCTCCTATTCCCGGTATGTCTTTGACAACAGAACCGGGTAATTCTCCTTGGGAACAACCTCCTCAACTTGTAACACTTCAAGAGGTAGCTGATTACTATATTAATAATCTTACAGAAGATCAAGAAGCCATTGATAAAGTTCTTGATGCTATTGAAGCTGGTGCTCCTTTACAAATATTAGCTAATGCGGTCATTACATTTAATATGATGAAGGGTATTCATACTATTGATGTGGGCTTCTTAGTAATGCCTATCATTGTTGAAATGTTTATCACCTTAGCAGAACTGAATGATATTCAATATTTTATAACTCCAGAAGATAGTCTTAAAGGCAAGGTATTAAATAGAGATCTTGTGGAAAAAATTGTTAATAGTTCAGAAGCTAAAACTGAAGAAGCTCTTCAATCTCTAGCTCCTGTTAGTAAAGGTTTAATGTCTAAAGGAAATATGTAATGGCTGCTTTTTTACTACCATTTTTAGCAGGTGCTCTTGAGGGGTTTGCTGAAAAGACTAAACAAGAAGACCTAATTAATGCTTCTGATATTCAAGAAAAACTTAAAGCTTCTTATACCAGTAGACAGGAAAAGAAAAAAGAACTTGATACTGAAAGAACATCGGCAACTAAAATTGTTAATTCTCTTAGAGGTATTGAGTTTGCTGATGGTCCTTTGGACAATAGTCAGCTAATCAACATTGCTACTAAACCTAAACTAGCTGAGAGTATTCTTAAGAAACTAGATGATGATCCAGAATGGTTTAAGAAAACAAACAGGGGCTTCATTAAGTCAGTCGAAGGTGTTGATCCAACTACTGATATCAACAAACACTTTGACAATGTCTATCGCTTACAAAAAGAAGTGGGGGCTAATGCTGAATCTTTTTTTGCTGCCCCTGAAGATGCTTCGTTCTTAGAGAAGAGAACAGCTAGAAAGAATTTAATGGTTGCTAAGCAGACAGCAGCTAAGCTTGGTGTGTCTTTAGAAGACTTAATGTCTTCATATAAGTCATCCTCTTCCTTTGTTTCTAACATGGGTAGAGTAGATCCTTCTGCTTTAACTAAGCCTGAAGACTTTGATAAGATGGAGAAAAGACTTAAGGCTGAGTTTGTTAAAGCTCAGCAGTCTGGTGATCCAGAAGCAATTTCTAAAGCTGATGCTAACATTGGTAGGCTTGTCATCTTGAATGAGAAGATGAGACTTGAGAAGAAGTCTGAAGCTGAAATTCAAAGTGACATGGTTACAGATATTCAGAAATCTAAATCTGAAGGTACTCCGGCTGGTCAATCTAAGGCCAAAAACTTAGAAGCTTTATTAGAACAACGTAAAGCATTGTTACGGGCTTTGCCTACAGTTACAGTAGAGAGAACAACACAAAGTAATTGGATTACTATTGCTAACAGAGCAGTGTCTTCTAGAATGGAAGAGCTTATCCCCGGTAAGTTTATTTCTTCTGTTGCCTTGGATGGCACAATCACTATGACACCTAAGTCAATTGGTGCTACAGAATTTCAAGCTGCTATGACTAAAGCTAAGAATGAAGTTGTTAATGACTTCACTAGCAATGGTGCTCCTAAGTCTGAGTTTCATAAGAATGCTTTGATATCTATCGGTGTAGGCTTTAGAGGTGGTAGACCTGTGGTTGGTGGTAATGTATTAACTACTGCAGATGTTGAAGCTCAGAGGGCTGCTGCGGCTGCATCTGCAGCACCTGTCCCTGCACCTGCTGGGCCTGTAGTACCAGCATCTTCAGCAAGTGGTAGAACAACACCAACACCTGCTACTCCTTTGCCTTATACGGCAGATGGTAAGCCAGATATGTCTAGCTTAGTTACAGGTAAGACATACAGAGCTAGAGATGGCACAGCTAAAAAGTGGAACGGAACTAACTGGGAATAATTAATGGCAAACGAATTTGATCTATTCACTGCAGCCCCTACGGGGGCTTCTGTTTCACCTGTACAGGATGAGTTCTCTTCCTTTATTGCACCTCCAACGACACAAGCTTCTGCTTCAACACCAGAGAAACCAGCAGCAGACTTAACTAAACCTTCTTTCTTTATTCGTCCCCAGAAAGCTACAGCTTTGGTGGAGAGAGCAGCAACTATTAAAGAAGAAGAAGCAAAGAAGATTCCTTTTGATGATTTGTGGAAAGATAACAATAACTACAAAGTCATTCAAGAATATGCTCTTGCTAGATTTGGACAAGAAGAAGGTACTCCTAGAAAAGGAGAAACAAAGCAAGACTTTGTTAATCGTTTTGCTACGCACATGCGTATGCTAGATACTGGCAATGAGTTTAATAGTGTTGGTGAGCTACAGTATTTAAACAATGCTAAGAGAGAAGATATTCTTAAAGCAGGTGCTGTCTATGATTTGTTTAAGAACACTGCTGGTGTATTTGATGAGCAGAACAGAGGACAAAAAGGATTCCGTCCTGTAATGGATGTGTTATCTAGCATTATTAGTAGCCCCTCCACTGCTCTTACTTTAGGCACAGGTAAGATTGTTAGCAGTGGTTTAACAAAACTGGCAGCAGAGAAAGGCACTAAAGCTGCTCTCACTTCTGCTAAGGGTGTTGGTATGGCAACAGCTACACCAGCCGTTAGTGCTGCTACAACAGCAGCACAAGATGCTGTAGCACAGAAGATTGAATTGAATGTAACACAAGCTGAGTTTGACCAAGCAAAGAAGATTGATCCAAAGACACTCACTGAAGAAGGACAGAAACAACTTCAAGCTTACATCGATGATAGACAAAAGAAACTAGAAGAAGGTGTTAGTGGTAAACGTGTAGCTTTAGCTGCTGCTATTGGTGCTGTAACAGAGACAGCAGAAGTGTTACCTTTCCTTCGTGGTTCAGGTAGGAAAGCAGGTGCTAGTCAACTGGATGAAATCCTTAAGACTAGAAGAGTACCAGCTACAGGAGAAACATCAGCTCCTAAAGTTGAGGTTAAGCCTAAAGACCCAACAGAGAAAGCATTAGAAGATTCATACGATATCTTTGAAGGCCGTAAGCTTCTTGATGAGCAAGGACAACCAACATCTGTAGCACAGATGGAAGTTAGGAATGATCTTAATAAGAGAGCAACACTAATTGCTCAAGACATTTGGAAACAGATTCCTGAGTTTGCTCCACAGGCCACAGAGAAAGTCTCTGATGCCATCAAGCGTACATTGGAATCAGTAGATACCTTTGATGATGTTGTGTTTGAAAGAGCACTGGCTTCTGCTGATGTAACACCTGATGAGTTTGCTAAGATGTTTAGAACATCTGTTGGTGACGCTGCTCGTTCATTGCAAAGCTTGTCTGTTGTTGCCCGTCTACAAAACAAACTGAAGAACATTGATCCTGCTGCTGCTGCAGAATTGAACAAGATGTATGGTGATAGGAGTGCTATCACTTCAGCCTTCACTGGAGTCAAAGACTTTGGTATGCGTCTTGATAGAGAGTTAAAAGCCTTGATGGTGTCTCAGCTTTCTACCACTATTCGCAATGCTTTCTCTGGTGTTTCTGTTGTTACCTTTGGAACAGCAGCAGAAGCTATTGAATCTACTTTATATCGCATGGGTAAGACAGTGGGTGAACTTACTACAGGCAAACCTGTCACTGGTAGTTTCACTGGTGGTATCAAAGGTATCTATAATGATTCTGTTCGCTCTGCTTTCTATTTAGGACAAAGAGATTTATCTGCTGATGTAACAGATTCTTTACTAAGCGGTACTCCAGCCTTGTATAGAAAGATGGTTAGGACAACAGGTGAAGCTGGTCCTAATGATTTGTCTAAGGCAGCACAAATTGCTAACACATTTAACGTAGCTCAAGATGCTTTCTTCCGTAAAGCTATGTTTACTTCCTCAGTGGAGAAGCAACTTAGCCGTGTTGGTATTGATATGTATGATGTAATTGCTCAAGGTAAGCAAGTACCTTTTGATGTGTTACAGAATGCTGTTAATGAGGCACTCACTGGTACATTCAGTAAGATGCCTACCAAAGGTCCGATGTTCCATGCTGTGAAGTTTATTGAAGAGCTTGGTCCTATTGGTTCTACAGCTATTCCTTTCCCCCGCTTCATGGCTAATGCTATGGAGTGGACATATAAGCACATGCCTACTGGTGTGTTATCTGGTAGCACAGACATAGCTGCTGGCCTAACTAAGATGGCTAAGGGCGAAGCTGACATGGGAACTAAACAAGTCACGATGGGACTTGAGAACTTATCTAAAGGTGCTACAGGCACTGCTGCTTTGTATGCTGCCTTTAAATATAGACAAGAAAATCAAGACACTGAATGGTACAACATAAAGAATCCTGATGGCTCTACTGTAGATGCTAGAGCTTTATTCCCTGCTTCTCCTTTCCTTGCTTTAGGTGATTATATTGTTAAATTCCAAAATGCTAGAACAGATGAATTTAAGACTAAGGAATTCTTAGAAGCTATGATTGGTTTTAAAGCACCAGCAGGTACATACTCATGGCTTGGTGATAAGTTTGCTGAAGCACAATCAAATGCAGCAACAGGTGAAGACACGGCAGATAACAAAGTTAAGACATTCTTTGGTGAGTGGGCAGGTCAATATTTAGGTAGAGCACTTATTCCTTTCCAACAATTGAGCGATATCTTTGGTGCAATTGATAGGAATGAAACCCTGCCTAGAGATGCTACTCAAATTCCAGCAGGTGAAGAAGGATTTACTTCATCATTTAAACAGGAACTGACGAAGCGTACTCCTGTGTTGAAACAAGAACTTCCTGTATATCAACCACCACTTAGAGAGACAGCAGTATTTAATGACAATGGTCCATTAAAGATGTTGTCTGGTATTGCTATTAAAGGTGCTCCTTCTGTATTGGAAGAAGAAGTTATTCGTCTTAAAGTGCCGGGTAATAAGATCTTCACTAGCACAGGCGACAAGATTGTTGATGCTGATGCTCGTAAGATCATGGCTCCTCTTGTTGTTGAGCAGTTTGACAACTTGAAGAAGACTAGCTTTTATGAACAAGGAAGCAAAGACTTACAGAAGATTGCTCTACAAAACCTGATCAACTGGGCGCAGAGCACTGCTAAGGAATTGGCATCAGACAAATCAACTGCTGCTGCTTTTTCTGAAGGCAAGCAACCTCGTTTGTTTGAGATTCAATATTCTAAACTAGCTCCTGAACTTAAGCGTGTTGTTGTTGATACATACAAACAACAGCAAGGCAAAGACTTAAATGTTACTAAAGACTATGCCACTGCCTTGGCTATTGCAGAAGCAATGAAGGGATTGCCCGGATATGCTAAGGGTGGTGTTGTTAAGCTAGAGCTTGGTGGTATGTTAGCTAAGAAGCTTGTAGGTGAGGCAGCAGAGACTGCCATTAAGAGAGGTGCTCTATCCTTAACAGATATTGTTTCTAAACATAGCATCTCTCCAGCAATAGAACAAACCACACAGGCTTTGATTACCCCTGCTGTGGCTAAGACCCCTGTTGTTAAGAGCAAGGTTAGCCCTGCTGTATCTACATCTCCAGTAGAAGAGGTTGCTCCAATTATTAAACAAACGGATGAGGTTGTTCCTGAAACTATTCCAGCAAAGATTGAAGAGCCTTTGCCAGAGATTAAAACAGAACTACCAGAAGAAGTACCATCTATTTATACCACTCCTATTGCCACTACCAACTTAAATAAACCTAAGTTTGGTTTTGATGAAGAAACTAGGAAGTCTACACTATCTAGTATTAAGGTGCTTAGACAAGAGTCATTTGCTGCTGTTAAAGATGCTCCTGAGTTTGCGGGTATTGATCAAAGTGCTATTGCTGTAGCTCAAGGTGAATACCGAGTTAAGACAGGCAGAGAATTTAATGCTGACAGTCCTACAGATGTTACAGCATTTGCTGAGTTTGCTCAAGGCTACCAAAAGAAACTAGAAGACTTGAGAGAGCAGTATAAAGACATGCCTCCAAAGATCTTGATTCATGGTACAGAGACAGAGCGAACACCTGCTAAAGTTAAGCGTGGTTTCTTTGATCCTCAAACAATGGAGAGTAAGAAGCATATGGAACTAGATGTAGGTGCTACATCCTTCACTAGCGACCTAAGACTTAACTATAGGAATGACGCTTTTGGTGGTCCAGTTGTTAAGAATATTTCATACACTGAACTGCCCTATGCTGACTATATGTTCAGAAGAGTGGATATGCCTTTAGAGTTATACACAAAGAAAGACATGAACACTATCGCTAGAGCTATCACTGGTGATCCAACAGTAGCTAGACCGCTGAGCCTTCCCCGTAACTTAGGCTATAGAGAAACTGAAGATGCTTTTGTTGAGAGTGAGAAGCTTAAGATTCAAACTGACTTCAATAAGATTGAGAAGCAGTACAAACTAATTGAACAACAAGAAACTAATAGAAATAGACTGACTAATAAATTATTAGATGTTGTTAACAAGACTGATAAAGATGGCCTCACTTTAATTGATAATATTAAAGCATCTACTGAGAAACCTAAAGAGGTTTATGAAACATACAACACCATCAAAGGATTGTTTAAGAATGAGTTTAGACACACTGGTGGTGCTGCTGCCATAAAAGATGGTAAGCTTCCAGTAACAGATAGCAATCAAACATTTATTAGTTCACTAAGTAAACTTGCTAAAACAACTAATGTAGATATTATTGATGCAATCTCCGCTTCTATGAAGAAGTCTGGATCTGAAGATAAAGCACTAGCTCTAAAGGAACTTAGTAAGAATCTTAAAACAATTCAGACAGTACCTACTTATGTACCGCCCAACACAACACCAGCAGATATAGCTGATTTAATTAAAACTCAAACTAAAGCTGCTAATAACATTAGGGATTTGATTGGTAATGACTTTAAGATTGTTGATCCTGCCAACCCTAAGAACACCAAGAGAATTGGCTTAGCTAAGGGTGGCCTCGCTAGTCGTAGGTAATACTACATAAGAAAGTCTATCAAGAGGAACCTTGTAAAAGAGTTCACCTTGGTAGACATATTTATTTCTAGACTCCTTAACCTCTGAGTCCAGTACAGCAGCAGCTTCGCAATGAAACAATGCTGTCCCATCTTTGTTAATAGAAAAGAAGTGTGTAGGCATCTCTTGTGTTAAGAGCTTCTTCTTCCTAGCAGGTACATTCAAATCTTCATAGGGAAACTCTACAGTTTTCCATGAGAGTCTAACTTCTACCTCAGCATACCCCACCAATAAGCTGTCTTTGTACAGATGTAAATCAATCCCATACCTGTCAGGATTATCTCTAGCTTCCATATCCCAAAAAGAAGAGACATAGCTTTTAACTACATCTCTTCCAAACTTATCATAGGTGTCGTGAAGTTCTTTATCGAACCGCTTGGTAGCCATCTAGTCTTTCAATGTTATCAAAGTAGCCACGATCAAACCCTCGTTGCCACTCTTTACCTGCCACAGATATTGGTTCATATTGATTGACCAACCATCCATGCCTGAAAGCTTTATAGCCTTGTTCAAATTGAATACGCAATGGTGCAGATCGTTCAGACTTGACTTGCATGTTATTCCCCTGTAGGTTTATCGCCCTTGATGAGTTCACCTATCTCTTCAAACTCACCAATATAGATACTAAGAAAAGGCAACTTAAGTAGTATACCACTATAAGAGAACAACTTATCTTGTGGTCCACCATCATCTATGATGTGACAGATGGTGTCATTGAATTCAATATCCAATCCAATGCCCTGCCTTAGTTCTACAATTATCATGCGGCTTTACCCCATACATCATCCCAAGTACCAGTGGTAGCACCCTTGCTGTAGTCTGTTACACGCTGCTCAAAGAAGTTGGTGTGGCTAACACCTAGCATACCATCCACCCACGGCAGAGGGTTCTTTTTAATCTTGTAGATGCCCTTCATCCCCATAGAGATGAGTCTGCGATCTGCAATGTAGCGAATGTATTGCTTCACTTCTTCTTTCGTAAGCTTCTCAACTTCAACCATCGAAAAAGCCAGATCCACAAACTGATCCTCCAGACCCACCATTTGATCTGCAATTTCCTTGATGCGGTCCGAAGTAGTCTCATCTTGGTGGTGCTTAACATATTCACGATAGACCTTAATCATACCTTCAGCATGCTGAGTTTCGTCCACAATAGACCAAGCAATGATTTGGCCCAACCCTTTAAGCTTACCATTCCTTGCAAAGTTAAGCAACATAACAAAGCTAGAGAATAGTTGCATGCCCTCACCGAATGCAGAGATGGCAGCAATCTTCTCAGCCATTGGTGCTGCACTAAGATTGTTAATGTAGTCGTGCTTCTCCACCATTTCCCTGTACTGGAGAAACTCGTTGTATGTAGACTCAGGTAAGCCTAAGGTTTCAATGAGGTGAGCATAGGCTGCTACATGCAGGGCTTCCCTACTAGCAAAGCCACTCATCATCATCCTCACCTCAGGTTGTTTGAATATAGGAATGTAATGGTCATGATAACCACTGCCAATGTCCAAGTCACCCTGCACAAAGAAACGTAAGATCTTTGTTAGAAACTCTTGCTCTTGTTTGCTCAGCTTCTTATAGTCTTTAACATCCTCAGACATAGGCACTTCTGTATGAAGCCAATGGCTCTGCTCATGCTGCAGCCAAGCATCATAAGCCCAAGGATATTTGAAGGGTTTGAATGTTGTACGCTCTTGCGTGATGTCTGTCTTAGTCTTTACCATATCATCCTTCACATGCTAAACAAGTTTCACCTTCTGCCACCTGCTTCAAATCAATATCATCTTCAATGCGTTGACGTTTGATTTGAGCACCCACCTTATCTGCTTTACGCACCTTCTCTGAACGAAGATAGTATAAGCTTTTCAGTCCACTCTTCCAAGCAAGGAAGTGGATGGCGTGTAAATATTTAATGGATACATTGGCATGGAAGAACAGGTTAATGCTCTGCCCTTGGTCAATATATTTCTGTCTGTCTGATGCAAGCTCAACCAACCAACGCTGATCAATCTCCATAGCAGTCTTAAACACTTCCTTCAATTGATCAGAAATATCTAAGTGCTGTACAGATCCTTCGTTGCTGATGATGGATGCCCACACATCGTCATCGTCCATACCCAGTGCAGCAAGTTGTGTCTTTAAGAACCTATTCTTATAGACAAACGATCCACTAAGTGTATCTTGTCTAAATACATTCGCTCTGTACGGCTCGACTGAAGGGCTAGTATTACCCATGATAAGGCTGCTACTGGCATTAGGAGCAATAGCAGTGTGATGACTAAACCTTCTATTAACATTGCCATGACCAGCATCGATGCAACTGCCCCGCTGTTCAGCCAAGACACTGTCAGCCTTGATACACGAAGCATGTATGTGTTTAAATATTTCATTGTTATAACTCTTAGCCATCACTCCATCGATAGCTACACCTTTCTTTTGTAAGAAAGCATGGAAGCCTAATGTACCAACTCCAATGCTACGCTCCATCATCGCACTGTACTTAGCTCTAGCAATTGTTGATGGTGCTTTGTCAATGAAATACTGCAAGACATTGTCTAGCATTTCCATAACATCTAAAATAAACTGGTTGTCATTCTTCCAGTCATCATAGTATTCCAAGTTGAGAGAAGACAAGCAGCACACTGCTGTTCGTTTCTCGTTAGTTGGTAAGAAGATTTCTGTACACAAATTGCTGCCATTAATCTTCAAGCCCTTCTCACTTAACCACTTAGGCATAGCCCTGTTAGCTGTATCAATGAACACCAAGTATGGCTCGCCTGTCTGCATGCGAAGGTCTAGGATTTTCTGCCACAGATATTTAGCAGACACTGTCTCTACCACTTCACCACTGGCAGGATTTCTAAGCTGAAAGCTGTCATCGTAGTCAGGATCTTTCATGGCCTTCTCAATGATGGTCATGAATTCATCAGTGATGTTGATGCCGTGATGCAGGTTTAGTGTGCGTACATTTTGATCACCTGTAGGCTTACGCATCTCCAAGAACTGGATGATGTCAGGGTGGTGGATGTCTAGATAGGCAGCATAGCTACCCCGTCTTGTGCGTCCTTGGCGGTAGGCCAATGAACTAGCATCATATATCTTAAGGTGGGGCATAACACCAGTAGACTTATCATCCCCATTACGAATACCAACATGAACCCCAACACCACCACCATACATGGATAGCCAGTTAGTTTCTGATAGGTTATCTACCAAGCCTTCTGCACTATCATCCATGTAGTTGAGGAAACAACTAATAGGAAGGCCACGTTTAGAGCGACCAAAAGATAGGATGGGTGTAGAGTAACTGAGCCAATGCTTGCTGCTGTAGTTGTATAGTCGCTGAGCATGTTCTTGATTAGACGCAAACGATTCCGAAACATATGCAAATCTTTCTTGAGGACTAGCCTCTTCATCTTTCATATAACTTTCTCTTAATCTCTGGATACCAAGTTCATCGAACAAACTATCCCGAGACAGGTCAATGCTGACCTTAAACTTTGCCATATAAATACCTTTGTTGTGGTGGAAAAAATGGGAGCAAAAGCTCCCGAAAGGAAAGGTAGTTATACCTCAGTTGACTTCTACTTGCCAGTTACAAATAGAGATGGAAACAAGTTAGTTAGCACCCTCTTACATTCTTCAGCTACTTCACGATGTTCTTTCTGTGTTGCTTTATCACAACGGATATCAACATAATGCATCCAACTTCTCAGTGTACCATTCATGTACATCCTGCTGGTGGTAAGTCCTTCAGGCAACACCTTTCGTGCCACCTCCTTGGCTATGCCCATGCCCAGTGCAGCCTCATAGGACCGCTTAGACGCATTTAAAACGTCCTGCTGTAGCTCATCCCATACCTTCATCAATTCACGATCCTGTACAGGGATAGAGTTCTGTCTATTCTTCTCATCCTGTAGCCTCACCTCACTGGTTTCATAGCGAGAGGAAATGGCATAGCGTTGTGAGAATTCTTGGAAGCTAAAGCTTCTGTGTCGCAATATCTGTCGTGCAATGTCACGGGTTGTCGTAATTTCCATACAGACATTCACCATCTCAAATGGACTCCAGTGTTTGTTGTCCATTAAATACTTCAGCAACTTAGGTGCTGTCTCAGGATTGTCCTGATTCTCTGGGTTGCTCACCCTCGCCATGTAAGCTATCAGATTCTCCGCATTTGGTGTAACCCATATCAATGTCACCCACATATTTACTTCCTTCTTCAATGCCCTTCTTAAGGGCGGTCATTATACCTAGACTAAGCAGTGTCTCACGTTCTTCAAATGTCATATCAAATGAATAGGTGGCACTACCATCATCATGTTCTTTTAATAAAAGTACATTCATTTCTTTTTCCTTTCTGCTTTCTCTTCCTCTGTCTTCACCTTATGGCATGGCTTACACAACACCTGTAGGTTTTCTATCTCACAGAAGATGCGGTCAATGAACATGTCCCATCCAACAAACCCCACCTTAGGATCTACCACTGGTAGCACATGATCTACCTGTACATCTGCAGCAACAAAGTGCTTCTTACATTTGGCACATTTGTAATGCATTGCCAACTTGCCTGTCTTCTTGTTAGTCTTCCTACCAACGAAGGCTTCTTTAAGAGCCTTGAACTTAGGAGGCCAACGCCTAGACGCAGCACGAAGAGCAGAGGTGACAAAGCTCCTGAACCTAGAGTCAGTCCACTCGCCACCATTTCTTTTCTTATCTACCAACTGCTGTATCTGCTAAATGCGACATATCAGCAGCATCGTAATGCACAAACAAATCTCTAGCTATCGCCAATGCTTCGTCAACATCCAAAGCAATAAACTCAGAAATGAATTTATCGTAGTCGGACTCAGCAACATGCTCAACAACATAGCCATTACTTGCCTCCCTAATGGTTACAGAATTAACTTTCATTCTAGTCCTTCGATATCAACGAAACAAAAGAGCACTTCCTGTGCATCCATTCGTTCCAACGAAGCAGTTAAGTTTTCAGTGATGGCTTCACTCAGCACTTCCTCATTCAAGTAAACATTGGGTAGGTCTTGAGGCTTAAAGAATACCTTCAGATGAATGTCAACAGAAATCATAATCGTTCCAATCTTTCTTCTACCAACCTAGCATAGCCAATGATGTCGTGCCATGAGTCATGATACCAAGGATCACCATTAACAATGCGAGAGATTTTGTTACAGATTAGATCAAGGCTTTCCTTCATATCATCATCCATTTCTTTCCACTCAGCACCTGATCTAACAGATTCTTTTAAAGCTTGTGAAACTCTAGAGACATCTTCTTTGTAGTTGCCATACCTAACACCTCGTTGTATTAGTGTGTCATCTATGTTCATTGGATGCCTCCAATTGTCTTGGTGTCAATGGTGAAGTTGCCATCACCGAAGCTGTCATGGTCTGCGTTGTAAAAGAAATCACCAACCTCACCAAACATCTTACCGCAATACTCAACAAGCTTGTTAGCAAGCTCTTCATCTTCTTCCATATACTGTACAGTTGCTGCCAATATAGTAGCCATACCAATTAAATTATTTACATCATCTTCACTGATAGTAAGTGGTCCAAAACCACTGACTAACACCTGAAAGTGTTTTTGATATACACCATCTACGATAGTAGGACGCAGGATTAGTGCAATGTCATTTGGCTTTAAGCTTGTGGAGGAGTCCATATCTGTCCTTCGTATCTGCGTAAAAAAAGAAGCTGAGCATTCTCTAATACACGCTCAGCATCACCCTCATAAGCTTCCAACACTTTGTTGTATAGCTCAAGTTCATTTGTTGTGTCCCCAATTATCTTGGCTGCTTTCACTGGACCAATACGGAACAATCCTTTGATGTTATCAGCAGCATCGCCTGTCAGCATCTGCGTATACAACTTAACCAAACCTTCTTCTGGTGTGATGTAATAACCCAAGTGCTTTACAAAGTTGTAATGCCACCCAACAATCTGATCTAAGTCTTTGTCTAAAGACACAATGACACAGTTGTCACCAAGCTGTGTAGCTTCAATGGCAATGGTGTCATCAGCTTCTTCACCTTCAGATATAGAAGCACCCCATTCTTTTACTAGATGGCTTCTAAGAAAAGCTAGATGCTTTGGCTTAGGCTTATCAACTCTGTTACCTTTGTAAGGTACAGTGGTTGCTATCTGATATCGAAAGTTGTTCTTACCTGTTAGGTGCATGCTCCAACTATCCACGAAACAATCAGGATAGAGAGTGTCAACACCACACATGAGGACATCAACGATTAAACGATCCAGTGTTCGCTGTGCCGTTGCCTCGTCTTCGTCCTCACATGCAGATGCTGCCCGATAAGCGAAGATGTCGCTATCGAACAGAGCTTTCATTTACAGCACATCCTCATCGTCTGCGCTGATACCTGCTGCTCCTGCATACTCAACCAAGTCAGTGACAACCAGCTTCTTCAACGAAGGGCTAACACCTTTCTTGTTCTTGTATGTCCAAGAGTAAGAAGACACAAGAGCTTTGCCCTTGCTACCATTACCGATAGCCTCGGTAATTTCATCATTGTCCGTATCAAAGATACGGATAGGCTTCTCTGATTTGCAAGTGATGTACCTGCCCATGTCAGCCTTCTTCTCTTCACCAGTTTGTACACTGATGCCCATCTCTTCCAATGCAGCAACAGCAGCATCAGACAAGTTGCATAAGTTCAACTGGAACTTACCAGACATGTCATTCACCTTGTTGTGCTGACACCAGAACAAATCAGCCTTCAGCTTAATCGCTTTCTTTTCTTCACTCATAATATTCTCCAATATAAAAACCCACTAGTAACGTCAGTGGCACTCACGCCAGTTGTTGCCAATCTTTCCTTCGGCATCTACTGGACAACGGAAACCTAAAGCTTCACCTGCCTTGGTTGCTGCTTGCTCTATGAGCCTAGCTGCTTCCTCTGCCTGATCTTCTTTAACTTCCCACTGTGTTTCATCATGAACAAACGCTAATAGTTTAGCATCTATTCCCTTTTCTTGCAACAACTTCGTTGCTTCAATAAGCCATTGCTTAGCCACAATAGCACCTGCACTTTGCAACAAAGTATTCAATGCTGCATGCTCAGATCTAACCCACACTCTACGCCCATCTAGTGCAGGTAAGTGACCCTTAACCATCAGCTTAGATATCTTCTTCTTCAACTCAGAAAGGCCGGGTGTGTTATTGATAAAACTATCAATAAGTTTCTTGCCTCTGCTACTATTACCACCAACAATCGATCCTGCCTTGGCAGCACCTGCACCATACAGCACACCATATGTCAGGGTCTTGGTAGTATTCCTAGCCTTCTTATGCTCAGGGTTGTTATCGTCTTTCACAGTACCTTTGTCAACCAAGCCAAAACTCTGTGCATTGAACCAGTGGATATCACCCTTGAGCAACTCATCAATCCATTCCTGATCCCTTAGGTAGTGGCCTAAGCAACGCAGCTCAATGCCTGATAGGTCAACACCCACCTGCTTATATCCCACAGGCACACGCCACATCTCTCTGCACTCAGCACCGAAGGGACTACCCACAGCAGGAACTTGTGCCATGTTAGGACTACTGTGTGTAGCTCTGCCTGTCACAGCACCATTGGTAGTGACCCTACCATGCACCCTGCCATCATCGCCCACTAGTTCCAACCAACTACTCACCTGAGCAACACGCTTCTGTATCATTAAGTATTCAGATACAAGCTTAGCTTCAGGCAGATCAATCTTCTCTAGCACAGACTCATCAACAATCACATTGCCTTTGTCTGTCTTCTTTGTGAAGACAACACCAAGCCCTGCCAATCGCTCAGCAATTTGCTGTCTGCTGCCGGGATTGAAGATGGTTACTTTGTCCTTGAGTGGCTTACCTGTTTTCTCAGACACTCGTTGCTCTACGATGGGTGGAAATACTTCCTGCATCTTCTGCTCAATATCAGACATGCGTCCACTGAGGGTGGCATTCAACACCATAGCTTTCTCAATGTCTAACATGAATCCATTGTCTTCCATGCCACGGCAGATGATGGCAACCTCATGCTCAAGCTGAATACTTTGTTGGGAAAACCCTTCTTTTGTCATGGTTACTGTCAGAAAGTTGTACAGTTTTTCTAAAAGTTGAACATCTTGTTCACAATAGGTAGCCATCTCTTGTGTCCATCCACTGTCGAAGTCAGTGAAACCAATCTTGTGACTGCCTAAGCGATAGCCCCATGCCTCTAGGCTATGAGGGGTAGGAGCTTTGCCTTCCTTAGGAAGCACCACCTCAATGTCAGGTTTGTACAGCCGTGACATCACCAATGTATCTACAAGACTGTTGTCAGAAATGCCAACACCCCATACCTTCTTCAGGATGGGCGCATCAAAGCCAATGATGTTGTGGCCTACCACTTGCTCACCATCTAAGTATTGCTGCAAGCTGTCGGCTTCCCGCCAGTGCCTCACCTCACCAGTGGTGTTGTGCTTAGTAACACACAACCATATGGTGTCATGTTTCAGGTTTGTCTCTATGTCTAAGAAGATCATCGTCCTTGTCCTTATCATTTTGTCGGAGGTTATTAACATTTACCGACTGTTTGTAATCTTCTACTGAATCTTTACCGAAGATGGCATTCCATCTTGATGCCCACTCCTCATCAGCTATTGACTTGGGACGCTGAGTGTGTCCCTTTCCACCATCACTCGTCATGATATTGCCACACCACTACAGGTGTGTCCTTTCCTATGTAAGCACCTTCAATATTAAAGTTGATGTAGTCGATAGCTTCTTCAGAATCCATACCATCTCTAATCATTAGCTGCTCAACCATCTTCTCACAATCGTAGACCAATACATCAACACGTTCCTTACCAATCCAAAGACTGGATGTGCCTATGATGGCACTGTCAAACCCATCCCACTTCTTCATAACATAACGCCTTCCATAGTGTCTTCTATTTCAAACATTCTGCCAGTGTCTTTGTTATAAAGCAAGCTGCAAGCAGGACCAGTCTGTCCACTGTAGCGGTTCTTCAACACCCTCACCTTGGTGGTGTTACGCTCAATAGGATCATCATGCTGACCATTCCTCTCCAGTGATACCACCATGTCACTAAGCTGTGCAATGGCTGCACTACCCCTTAGCTGAGCTAAGCTAGTGGTTGCCCCTTCTTCATGTCCCTTGTCTGAAGGACGCTTGAGGTGGCTAACAATGATGAGAGCAATGTTAGTTTCCTGCACAAGCATGCGAAGCTTGGTCATAATTTCATCAATGGCTTTGCGTTCATCACCATTGTCCTGACTGGATACGATGATGCTTAAGTGGTCTAAGAAAACATACTTACAGCCCAGTCCCTTAGCCATATACTTCACACGATTGACAATGTTCTCAATGGCTGTACTGCCGAAGTGATCGAAGAAGAACAACCGCCCAGTGCCAAGTGTCTTCTCGAATGCATCCTTGCGTACAGCATCAGACACTTCAGATGTTGGTAGGTGCAGAGGTGAGTCAGCAGCAAGGCTCATCATAGACAGACTAGTCTTACGAACACTCTCTTCTAAGAACATCAAGCCAATGTTGCTATCACTGTTCTGCAATAGATGCCACACAATTTCCCGTAGGGTTTGACTCTTACCTAGTCCACTACCTGCTGTGAATGTAACCAGTTCACCTGCTCTAATGCCATAGGTAATTTCATTCAGTCCCTTCCAAGGGTAGAAACAATCTGCTGCTTCCATTGGTGTAGACACCAACTCCCACAGGCTAGACCCACATACAATACCATCAGGCACGAATGGTTCAGCAGCCCACCACCTAGAAACAAAGGCAGCTTCCTTGTTATCAGCAAGCCACTCGCATGCATCCTTGTATGCAGGATCAGGTTTAAATATCTTGCACTTGCTGCCAAACAATTCAGCAACTTCCTTTGCTGCCTTCTGCCCTGCCTCATCACCATCAAAGCACAGCACAATGTTTTCAAAGCTATTGATGTATTCGTAATTGGCCTTGGCATCCTTCAATGCACTACCTGCACCTGTGCGTATAGACACGACAGGATATTTACTACCTGTCAATTGGTATGCAGCCAGTGCATCAAACTCACCTTCGGTAATGGTGAGATACTTGCCATTGGATGGGTATAGGTTCTGTCCGAACAGAGTACCCTTGCTCCACCCACCCACTGTTGTGAACTTCTTATCCTTCACTTCCCTACGCTTAGCTGCAACAAGCTGTGAGTTGCTGTCGTAATAAGGAAAGTAGTAATGGCCTTCGCTACGGACTACCCCATAGCGTTCCATTGTTGCTTTGTTAATGCGTCTGTCTGACACACTAACACTGTGTCCTTCGTTGTAGCTTTTAATAAAGCTACTCGTATCTTTTGTATCACCATCTACATCAATCACTTCAAGTCTTTCATTGTTCGTTGAGGGAATGTATGTATCACATACAAAACATTTGGTGGACATGTCTTCGTTGATGGACAATCCATCACTACTGCCACATGTCTCACAGGGTAGGTGGGTTTTTAAGAATGCCATAGCCTTTGTAGGTAACTTTGTTGGTCTTTAATACTTGTTCGTATCCGTTAAACAGCTTAGTCATTCTAGCATCGTGTAGGCTATGCAGTCCAATTAATAAATTGGCAAGCTCGTCTTCATCAGGTTGCTTCTCTCTGTCCATTAACACCCACAAGATGGAGTCAATGTCCTCCTTAGTTATCCATGCTGCCATGATGAGGTCTTCTAGTTCATGTAGTTTCATTTTGCTGCCTCCATGTACAAACCAACATTACCCAGTGCATATCCAACAAAGGCTATGCCTAGCCCAGTGCTTCCCTTGAGTAGCAGATCCACTGCCACCACTGTATACACTACACCCACTACAGCGATAAGCCACGCACTCATTTGATCACCTTGAATTCTTGAAGCACTCTCATTGTTGCTTTAATAAGTTCAGTGTCTTGAGTTGGCTCAGGCAAACTACTTTCCCACCGAAGTAAAAACTCCAGTTCTTGTGCAACCACAGCTTCAATTTCTTCTCTGTTTAATTCAGTCATATTAGTCCCATAGTGCTCTGAAATATTTACCAAACAACATGAAAGCTTTCTTCATCCTTGCTTCATGCACCTCTATACCTGCATAGTCCACTTTAATTTTATTAATCTGTTCTTCCAATCCTGCCTTGCTATCCACAGCAGAATGATCATAGAACTTTTCAGTTGAATTGTCATCACACATCTGTTCAAATGCCCAGATCATTTCATCCATCACCCACTCCCACCGCTTGAAATGATTGTCATCAATGTCCCAAGTGTTCTCCAGTGGTGGTGCTGATGTACTCTTCAGATGCTCAGGCACATCTTCATCATCCACACAAGGGCCACCATGCTGTGTTGCCTTAAGCTGTATGAGCATGGGCAAGATGAGTAATGACAGTGTGTGATCCATAGCCCATGTGTCATACCTATCAAGCTTCACAATGATAGTGCGCTTCTTCTTAGTGTGCATCCACTGCAGCACATCACCCACCCATGTTTCACTGAGCCACTCACCCCACTGCTGTGCCTTCTCTTTACTAACACCAACCTTGGTTGTTAGTTCAGCAAGTTGATATGGTCCAAGCCAATTAGGGTAACCACCTATAAATACTTTCATACTAGTCCTCTCATTTCCTGTGTCACTGTTGCACTACGCAATGTGTTCTTGATGTATGGTGTTAGGCTTTGCGGGGTAGCATGACCTGACACCGACATGATGTTAGTGATGGGTACACCCACCTCAATCATCTCCGTAATGGCTGTCCTTCGTAAGTCCTGCAACACTAGGTCACTAGGCAAAGAAGCATCAGCTAAGATTTGCTTAGCCACTCTAGACAGGTTAAACAAACTGTAAGGTAGCAAGCCACCCTTCCTATCAGGAACATTGGAAGGTGCAATGTATTGTTGCCAACCAAACTCAGCATGCTGTTGTCTCAGCATAGTTAGTAGCCCCTGACTTGTGGGGATAGTCACCCTAGACCTACGCTTGCTTTGTTCCAAGTGCAACACACCCTTCTCTAGGTCAACCTGATCCCATCTAAGCTTACGCATGTCACCCATACGCTGTCCATATTCATAGCCCATCTGCACAATGAGTCCTACATTACGCCACTTGAATGTGGAATAGGCAGTGTTCATGAATGCTCTAACATCTTCCCTGCTCCACACAGTTCTGCGAGGCTTGTCTGCCCTTCGTAGCACCTTGCTGAATGGGTTGTGCTTGATGTACCCATGACGAATAGCGAAGTTGAATAGCAATCGATACACTGCTAAGGTGTGATTAGCTAGGCTAACACTGTGCTCAGCATGCTGTTCATATATCTTCTGACAATGCGGTGTGACTAAGTCACCAAGCTTACACTGATACAAGGTCACTCCATTGGCTCTGCTATCCTGCCATCCCTTTAGGTAGTAGATGTAGTCATACTGTGCTTTAGCACTGAGCTTTGTGTAAGTGATGTTGTTCTTGTATGCCTTGACTAAGTCAGACACCTTGGTCTTCTCAGATATATCTTTAAGATATCTAAGTTCCTTACGCCAGTTGTCTAGCTGAGCATTCAATGTCTCAGCCAAAGCAAATGCTTTGTCCTTATCTTCACCAAGCACAGTGCGTTGAACTACACCTGCATCAACAGCATCCTGAGGTGGGTTGTACCTCCACTTGGTTATGCCTTCGGCAGCTTTGGCTAGTGTTACATAGCGAGGAAGGTCTATGCTTGTCATAGTTTATGCCTCAATAGTTCACGACACTTCACACGCATCTCAGGTGTAATGTCGGGATGAAATGAAGCCAATGAACATTGCTCACGCATCTCATAGGAAGGGTCTATTCTTGCTATAAAAATTACACCACTCCAAAATAAAGCAAGAAAAATAATGGCTACGAAGTAAACAAGTTTGTTGCTCATTCTTGTTCTCTCGCCTTCATCATCTCTTCAGCAAACCAATAAGCTTTGCTTGCCACTTCAGCATGTGGAATGCTCCACGCACTGGTCATCAACACAGCCATAGCCTTAGCTGCAAAGTAGTCACGCAAGGTCATGCCATCTTTGTATTGATCAGGGAAAGCTGATTGCATGTTGTTACTCTCCATGTAATTTCCTGCTGTTGTAAATTTTAAATCATTCATCGTCACCTCCCAGTGCATAGAGTTTCTCAGCCATATCAATCAAGTCGTCCTTCTTCACAAGCTTGTCAAGCCATCGTGTAGGTATGCCCTTCAGTCCATACTTACGCCCTGCTAACATACCAGTGACAGCACCCACAGTGTCAGCGTCATGTCCCTTGTTCACTGCCATCACTAAAGCTTTCTCGAAGGTAGAAGTTTCTTCTACACATTCCCATGCTGTAGCATAAGCATGCAAAATTGTACCTGTGTTAGAGCTACGCTGATGACGGAGATAGTCGAAGGTAAGATGCTTCGATCCAGTCATAAGCTCAGCAATAAAGGCAGTGATGCAATGCACTGTTTCTGTATTACCATGTGTCATCAATGACACAGCCACACCCTGTGCCACAGCATCAGGCATGCTGTTGTGATTGGCAAGCACCACTGGTGCTATACGCATGATAGATCCATTACCACTGGAGCTATAGCTACAGCTACCTGCATAGGGATGTGTTGGTGTGATGCGGTCAATGGATTCACTGCATGTCCTGCC
>Ga0209353_10000526_pt1 | contig 23317 bp, 20 predicted proteins | sample LauGreSpBDMM15SD_2_FD_187561 | JGI IMG/M metagenome (GOLD analysis project Ga0209353, IMG submission 187561) | Freshwater lake microbial communities from Lake Michigan, USA - Sp13.BD.MM15.SD (SPAdes) (version 2) | ecosystem: Environmental > Aquatic > Freshwater > Lake | place: Lake Michigan...
ATGGTTTGGTGAAAATGACCCAATAGCACCCAACCAAAACGAAGACGGCAGCAACAACGAAAAAAACATGTTCGAAAACAGAAGGGCAGAATTGAAGTTTTACTACAACAAGAAACGTTGAGTTTTGAGAGTTGGGTTATGAGTGTTGGGTTATGAGGGTTGAGTTGTGAGTGTTTAGTAAAATTTAATACTAACAACTAAAAACTCAACACTCACATCTCACTTTTCACTTTTAAGCTCTTATTCACCCTGATTTCGAAGTCGGCAATGATATTCATGTAGTACAAATACGCATCATGAGGGGTATTGTAAGGACTGAAATATGAATGTACCGCTCCATCAGAAGAATGCTTGGTGGACATATAATAAAAGTGATCGGAAGCCTGCAGTTTAGACCAGCAATGAATTAAGGCTTCATTGCCTGTAGCTTTTACACTTTCTTCCATCTCATATATTTTCTCCAAACATTCATGCTGCATGGCATTCCCTTGCCAGGCCGACATATCTCGTTCCGCATCTGCCCAAGAAATTGTTTCAGAAGCAGTAATTGGGTAATTTGCTTGATACGATTTAAAAACTTCTGAAGGAGTTTTAAACCCTAAAGAAGTATTGGTCAATACTTGTTCAGGAAGGTCATTTAAAAATTCAAAAATACCTGTTTCCTCCCATTGATGTTCTCCAAAAGTTTCATAATCCATGAACAGGTTAAGCACATCGTCTTTTTCTACAGCTATTTCTTGTAACCAATTACTGAATTTTGCAGCTGACAATGGCCACTCTTTCCAGTTTTGGTCTGAAAACCTAAAAGAAATGTCGTCAGAAAGCGTATAATTTCTTGCCAATACAGGAATACTTTTATTAGTTTCTGCATGGTATACTTTATTAGACGGATTGGCTGCAATCAACCTTTCTGTTCCTTCACATAGCAAACCAACATAACCTTGTTTTTGGATATATCGGGCTAAGTTGTTGTTATAAATCAATTCTGTATTTCTAAACACCGTTGGTTCAACACCAAACAATGCTTTAATTTTTTCTTTGTGCAAATCAACCTGACGTTGAAATTCTTCTGCAGAATACAATGCGGCAAGTGAATGGTAATAGGTTTCGCCTAAAAATTCTACACAACCCGTTTTAGCCAATGCCTGAAAAGATGCCAAAACGTCTGGCCTAAATTGTTCAAACTGCTCTAAAGCTAATCCACTGATTGAAAAAGAAACCTTAAATTCCCCTTTGTGTTTATTGATCAATTGAAGCAACAAAGCATTGGCTTTAACATAACATTTGTCTGCTACTTTGTTTAAAACTTGTAAATTCAGGTCATGGTTTTCGTAGACATAATCTCTTCCTATATGGAAAAAAGAATACTCTTTGAGCCTGTATGGCTGATGTACTTGAAAATAAAAACAAACTGAAGCCATGTGATTTGATTATGATGAATATATTAATTCCTAATACGCAGAAATTAACAATAGTTTTTATAATTTCCTTAATTATAAAAACAATTTGTCACGGTACAATGAAACCACTTTTTGGGCTGCATTTTCCCAGCTTACATTTTTCAAATCTTCATACCCGTTTAATACCACTTTCTTTTTCAATTTGCCGTCATTTAACAAACTGACAATATGCTTCGCCATTTGATTGACGTCAAAGAAATCAGCACTTAAGGCTGAAGGAAGGACTTCAGAAACACCTGACTGGTTTGAAATTACGCAGGGAACGCCATATTGAGTTGCTTCTAATGCTGAAATACCAAAAGGTTCCGACACAGAAGGCATGCAATACACATCTGCCATTGAAAGCAGTTCATGTACTTTTTCCGGGCTTAAGAAACCCGTAAAATGAAATTTATTTCCTATTTGTTTGAATGCTCCGGCTTCAATTAAACTTTTCAATTTATCGCCGGTACCGACCATTACAAAGCGAACGTTTGGTTCAGAAGCAATTACTTTTTGGGCCGTTTCTAAAAAATATCCCGGACCTTTTTGGCCAGTTAATCTCCCTAAAAACAAAATGAGTTTTTCTGGAAATGGTTTTTTGGTTTTGTATGGCGTTAAAGCTTCTACGCCATTATGTACTGAAGTTATTTTATCGGTATCAATACCATAATGGTGTTTGATTACACTTGCAGTATAATTACTTACCGGAATAACAAGGTCAGCCAATTCCATGGCATATTTTTCCAATTGATACACGCCTCCCCTACTTCCAATACCAGCCCTATCTGTTTCCAAGGAGTGAATATGCAATACCAAAGGTTTTCCCGACTCATGTTTCACTTGAAGACCGGCTACAAAAGTCATCCAGTCGTGGGCATGAATTACATCAAAATCTTTATTCTGCGCTATTTTTGAAACCACTTTGGCATACCGCTGAATTTTATCCCAAATATCTGTACCATAAATATCACCAACGCTTTCGAATGATAAAATATCATCCTGGGTAACCTCAGGATTTTTTGAACTGATCACTTCAGTACTTTCACAAGTAACGTCAGTTTTGGATGCATAATTTTTATACGGTGCAAAATCTGCTTCTACAAAAGTTACTTCTTTAAAAACATCATAGGTATTTGTATTCGTAGTTGAAGCGCCTTGATTTTTAAATTGCTCAATGGTAAGTTGATTCAATCCTATCAATTCTAAATTTTCAACTACAAAACCAGCTGCTGTTTTAGGGATAATCAAACTCAAATCTACCAATCCTGTCATTGCTTTACTCAAGCCAAAACAAGCAACACCCAATCCTCCATTGATTACTGGTGGGAATTCCCATCCGAGCATTAAAACTTTTAATTTCTCTTTCATAAGTTACGTATTGTTAACCAGCCTTGAACTTCTAAAAATATCACTAATTTTTATGATTAAAATCATGCTTATTAAAATCAAGACTAGGAATATTACAAAATTAAGCCGTGATTTAAAATAAATTTAAATAACATCAAAAATAAAATAAAATACAAATAATTAGAATTATTTTAACATCAATACACCTTAAAATACCTAAAGCCCTTTCTGTTTTAATGCTTAATCATTGGCAAGTAAAAATTACTTCGCTTTATATTTTTAAATAATCAAGGCAAAACAAAACTCAATCACAGCAAACATGCTTATCAAATTGCCAAAATAATATTTGCAGTCTAAAAGTAAATCATTAAAAAATAGCTTAAATTTAATGCAGTGATTTGTAAATTTATACATTCTATAACGATTACTCTAAACTTTTTATTTGGAGCACCCAAAATTTACTATTTACATAGACGTTGTGTATTAATTACCTTTTTGATTGTTTTTTGACGTACTATTTTTTTAAAAAAAACTAATGATTAAATGACTAAAACAATTAAACTACATGGGTCAACGTTATGGCTAGGCAATGAAGGATTACTTTATGCCAGTTCAAAAAAAGACTTTCGGAAAGTATATAAAAAACAAGAAAAAGAAATACTGTTTATTATTAGACGCCACATATTTAGCTCCGTGCAATAAAAATTCGCGAAATTTTTTGGCAAAATTTAACCTGAAAAATGAACCGTAGTTGTTTCCAATGCTGCAATGGGGAAATGCTCATTACTATATTTTTCATTTTAAAACTGCCATCTTATCCAGCAAAATTGTTCGGAGACGTCAGGAAAGCAAAAGCGTAGTTGACTTAACATTTTATAATTTTAACTATTTTAATTTTTTAAACAATGCCATTAAACAACAAAGATGTACGCATAACGCTTATCGTGAATCAGTTGACAAATTATTTAAAGACTGATTATTCGGGTCAGGTTCCTGTTTCCAAAAAAAAGGATGGTATTGATAAAATCATCATCGGTGTGAACAAACTGGGAAAAGCCTTAGTATTAAAAACCGTCTCAGAACAGCAAAACAAAAAATGCTTCAATGAAATCATTGAAGTGTTACCCAAAATTATGGTAGCTGATTTCTCCCAAAAACTCACTTTAACTGAAAAAAATAACGAAACAAATGCCATTGCTGTCGGACTGAATACTGTAGAAGAAGAAATGGAAAATTTAATTCGTCGATTAAAAGGCAGTGAAGAAAAAATCAGGGTCGTTTTAGAAGCAGCACAAATTGCAGCTTGGGATTGGGATATTATTCATGACACTACTTGGCGGTCAAAAATACACGATCAACTTTTCGGACACGACCAAAATCTACCTGTATGGTCACATAAAATCTTCATGGAGCATGTGATTCCTGAAGACAGAAAACAGGTACAAAAACTATATGATGAAGCACTTATCACTGGGAATTTAAATTTTGAATGCAGGATTAAAAAAAAAGACGACCACACGATTCACTGGATTTTCACACAGGGATTGGGATACAAAAATGAAAAAGGCAAAACAATACGCATGTTTGGCATTACCCTAGATATTACAAAACTCAAAGGATCAGAATCTGAAACAAAACTACAATCACAAAAATTAACCCTTATCAATCAGGAACTTAAACAATTGGTACATGTGGCTTCTCATGATTTGCAAGAGCCATTGAGAACCCTGGTAACTTTTTCAGAATTAATCAAAGAAGAATACTGGCACAAGCTTGACAATCAGGGAAGACAGTATATTGACTTCATTTCCAATTCCGCCATTCGTATGCAGGGACTTGTAAAAGACCTCATGGACTATCTTATTATTGGCAACGAAAAAACATTGTCTTTGGTTGATTGCAATAAAATTGTGCATGAAGTACTTGATGACATGCAAGTACTTATTAAAGAAAGTAAGGCTACATTTATTTTTGATCATTTGCCTCATTTGAAAGCATACGCAAAAGAATTAAGGCTGTTGTTTCAAAATTTGATTAGCAATGCATTGAAATTTAGAAAAAAAGATGTTACACCTATTGTTAAAATAACCGCAAAAAAAGAAGGTGACGCTTGGCTATTTTCAATTGAGGATAATGGGATTGGGATTGAAGAAAAAGACATCAACAAACTTTTTATCATTTTTAAAAGATTGCATAACCGCAGTGAATACGAAGGTACTGGTATAGGCTTAGCACATTGCAAAAAAATAGTGGAGTTACACAATGGCAGCATCTGGGTAAGCTCTACCATTGGCGTAGGCAGTACTTTTTACTTTAGAATACCTAAACAGATAAACGCATGAAAAAAAAGCTTAACTGTGTATTGTTAGTTGATGATGACGATGGCACAAATTTTATCAACCGTAAAATTATTGAAAAAGCAGGTATCGCCGAATATATCCACACTTCATTGAATGGGAAAGAAGCCATTGACTACCTCTCCAAAGTAAGTAAGGAAGGTATATACCCTCAGCCAGATTTGATTTTATTGGACATCAACATGCCTGTAATGGATGGCTGGGAGTTCGTAGAAGTCTATGGGAATTTAAAAATTGGTCAGAAGGGTAAAATCATTATTGTGATGTTGACCACTTCATTAAACCCTGATGACAAAAAAAAGGCTGACCATTATAAGGAGATTTCTGACTTCGAATTCAAACCGCTAACAATAAAAAAACTGGAGGAAATCATTGAAAAACATTTTTAAAATTATTGCTCAAATTCCAGCTGAGCAATTGACACAAATCATATTCAAATAAAATAATTAAGGATAAGCAATTAAATTTCAAACTCATGAACGATAATATAAACAAATTAAGGGCTCTATTTTTTGACGAAGCAGATTCTCTTTTTGCAATTTTCGACAAAGAACTTTACTTTTTAGATGCCAATGAAGTATTTTTCAAAACACTGCATTTAAAAAAAGAAGATACAGCCAGAAAACACATTTCAGAAATTCCACTTTACAATCAAACAAATGGCCAGCACGACCGCTATGTTGAAGTCATAAATACAGGAGAAACACTGATTATAGACGACGTAAAAACACAACCAAGTTTGGGAAATCTTTATATGCGCATCAAGGCTTTCAGGCTTGACGGAGGATTAGGAACTATTGCTTCAAACATTACAGATTTAAAACAGGCCGCAGAGCATTTTGAAATACTGGCATATAAAACGGCGCATGATATGAGGGCACCATTAACCAATATTTTAGGTTTAATTGAAATTATTGAAGGGGAAATTACCAATACCATCGCCGTTAATGAATATTTAACCATGATGAAAAAACAAGTAGAAAAGCTATCTGCAAAAATAATCACACAAATTAACGAAACAAAAAAACAAAATACCTGACATCATATTTATTTAAACCCTTTCCTTAAATCGATGACTTGTGAATTGACTACAAACCTTTCTAATATACTACTATACAAAATTTTACAGTAAAACATTTTAAAAAAAGAGCAACTATTTTTAAATAAATCCAACACACATGAAGGCGATAAAAAAAAACCTAATGCTGATTGATGACGATCAGGACTATACTTTTATAGCCGCTAAAATCATTAACCAGACAAATGCTATCACTGTAAATAAAATTTTCAGTAATGGGTTAGATGCTTTAAATTTTTTGAAAGAAAATGCGTCAAAAACGGATACGCTTCCTGACATTATTCTCCTTGACCTCTCAATGCCAATGATGGATGGATGGCAATTTTTGGAAGAATTTATACATATTACGCCTCAAATTAAAAAAAAAATCACCATTTATGTTTGTTCCAATTCTATATCATGTAGTGACATTGACAAAGCGATGAAAATCAGTTCAGTTTCAGATTACATCATCAAACCTGTTACCAAAGAAAAACTCATTCCAATATTAAAAGAGGTTTAAATTCAACTATTGATTGCCTAAACTATTGACAAAATGTATGCTTTTACTAAAGTGAAGTCTACTCAAATGGTAAACAATTCAAATTCTATCCATTTATTAAATGAATACACAATATTTTTACAAAATAAGACAGCTTAATCACCATTATTTACGTTAAATTTAAGCCAATAGTGTAATTAAATATTTAGTTATACCTTCAACACAAACAAGCATAACATTTAGCCATGTCGCATACAGAAAGCACACCACACAGATCTGCTACAGGAAGTATCATTTTTTACAAACAACATCGGAACAAATTTTTATTTCATGCTACCAATACGATTCTTGAAATAAAGGTTCTAAATGATAAAATCTTCAAAATCAGGTACAGCCAGGACAGAGACTTTGAACCCGACTTTTCTTATGCAACCAACAATGCCCATACGGCAGCATTAGGGTTTCTTAATTTTGAAGAAAATGAAGAATTTTACATCATATACACCAATTTCATTCACTGCTTTATTAAAAAATCTGACTTAAAAATTAGTTTTTTCAATACCGAAAAGGAAATCATACTTGATGAAACAGATGGCTATTCTTTTGAAGAAAACAAAGAATTCGGCGGCTATAATGTGTACTGTGGAAAAAAAATACAGGAAGAAGAAGTTTTCTTTGGATTGGGAGATAAGCCTACAGAACTCAATTTAAAAGGCAGAAGATTTACCAATTGGTGTTCAGACATACCTGCTTTTCAAAAAGACCAGGACCCTCTATATAAATCTATTCCATTTTATTCAGGACTACATCATGGCATTGCTTACGGTATATTTTTCGACAATACCTTTAAAACTTATTTTGATTTTGGATTAAATGAATCCAGCACAACCTGCTTTTGGTCTGAAGGAGGAGAAATGAGTTATTATTTTATTTACGGTCCTGAATTAATAGAAGTCACAGCACAATATACACTACTCACCGGTGCTCCACAATTGCCACCACTTTGGTCATTGGGTTACCAACAATGTAAATGGAGTTATTTCCCAGATTCAAAAGTAGAGGAAATTGCCAATTCATTCAGATCACACCAAATCCCCTGCGATTCCATCAGTCTTGATATTGACTATATGGATAAATACAAATGTTTTACCTGGCATCCTGAATATTTTCCTAATCCAAAAGAACTCATAGACAGCCTCAAAAACAAAGGTTTCAAAACGGTAGTCATCATTGATCCTGGAATCAAAATAGAAAAAGGGTATGAAATTTATGATGAAGGGAAAGCCAGCGATTATTTTTGTAAAAGGGCCGATGGCCCACTTATGAAAGGAACCGTTTGGCCAGGATCCTGTAACTTCCCGGATTTTACAGACCCATCTGTGCGTGTGTGGTGGGGACATTTGTTCCGTGAATTTATTGAGCTGGGAATTGAAGGATTTTGGAATGACATGAATGAGCCTGCAGTTTTTGAAACAGGCACTTTCCCGTTGGACGTAAGACACATTTATGAAGGAATGCTTTGCAGTCATCGAAAAGCGCACAACGTTTATGGTATGTTGATGGCCAGAAGCACATTTGAAGGACTGAAAACACTTCGCCCGAATGAGCGAAAACTGGTAATTAGCCGAGCGGGATATAGTGGCACTCAACGATACGGTGCCGTATGGACAGGTGATAACATGTCAACTTGGGAACATCTTTGGATAGCCAACATTCAATGCCAGCGACTGGCTAGTTCTGGAATTTCATTTTGTGGTTCTGATGTAGGTGGTTTTATAGGGGAGCCGAATGGAGAATTGTTTGCAAGATGGATTCAAATGTCAATATTTCACCCATTTCTAAGAGCGCATGCCACCAGTGAATATGGAGACAAGGAACCGTGGGTTTATGGAGAAGCCTATATTAAAATCATTAAAAAAGCGATAGAATTAAGATATCAACTATTGCCTTACATCTACAGTGCTTTTTGGCAATATGTAAATCAAGGTTTACCGATACTCAGAACCTTGGTAATGCTCGATCAAAAAAATTATGAAACTTATTATAGAATTGAAGAATTTGCCATAGGCAATCACTTACTCACCTGTCCTATCCGAAACGAAGGAGCACTTGGTCGCCGCCTTTATTTACCACAGGGAGATTGGTATTATTACTACAATGACGTCCTTTACGAAGGAAGAAAAGAATATTGGATAGAAACCAACATTGAATGCAATCCACTATTTGTTAGGGCAGGTGCTGTCATTCCATTTTATCCTGTTCAACAACATGTTGGAGAAAAGGAAATCAACAGTATACAGTTGCATATTTATTACAACAAAAACGAACAGCCGATAAATAGCCTTCTATTTGAAGATGATTTTAAAAGTTACAATTATGAAAATGGCGTTTACTGTTTAAGAAATTTCACGACTCAGTTAGTCCAAAAAGAATATCAATTCAAACAGGAAATTTCAGGAACCTACCCTACCACCATTATTGAATTTGAGATTAAACTGCATGGATTCCCTAATGTGAAGAGCATAAAAACAAACGAGGTCACCACCAAATTTTCAAAAGAAACCAATACGTATACCTTCAATATGCCTTCCAATATTTCATCTTTTAAAATAGAACTGGCATAAAAAAACGCTACCCAATAGAAGTAGCGTTTTTCAATACTATATTAAAACTAAAATTTAGTTTCTATTCATTGCATTTAAATCTTCGAAAGCAATTTTCAAACGTGCTTTCAAGGTTTCCTCACCTTTACGTAACCAAACACGTGGGTCATAAAATTTCTTGTTTGGTTTATCGTCACCTTCAGGGTTACCGATTTGAGATTGTAAATACGCTTCATTTTTCACGTAGAAATCACGAATACCTTCCCAGAAAGCAAATTGCAAATCTGTATCAATATTCATTTTAACTGCACCATAAGAAAGCGCTTCTCTAATTTCTTCTCTTGAAGAACCTGATCCACCATGGAAAACAAAGTTTACAGGTTTATCACCTGTTTTGAATTCATTTTGAATATATTTTTGAGAATTATCTAAAATTTTAGGGCTCAATTTTACATTCCCTGGTTTGTAAACGCCATGAACGTTTCCAAAAGCAGCAGCAATTGTAAAATTAGGGCTAATGGAAGAAAGCTCTTTGTAAGCAAAAGCTACTTCTTCAGGTTGAGTATATAATTTTGAGCTGTCAACATCTGAATTATCAACGCCATCTTCTTCTCCACCTGTAACACCCAATTCAATTTCAAGTGTCATTCCCATTTTAGCCATACGAGCCAAATAAGTTTTACAGATTTCAATATTTTCAGAAATTGATTCTTCTGAAAGATCAATCATGTGTGAACTAAACAATGGTTTACCGTGGATGGCAAAGAATTTTTCGCCAGCATCCAACAAACCATCAATCCAAGGAAGTAATTTTTTAGCCGCATGGTCAGTGTGTAAAACCACCGCAACACCATACATTTCGGCTACATTATGAACATGTTGTGCACCAGAAACTGCACCAATAATCGCTGCTCTTTGACCTTCGTTTGACAATGTTTTACCAGCATAAAAGCTAGCACCACCATTAGAAAACTGAATAATTACAGGAGAATTAACTTCTTTAGCTGTTTCTAAAACTGCGTTGATACTGTTTGTACCAGTAGCGTTTACTGCAGGTAGTGCGAAAGAATTTTCTTTTGCATAATTAAACAATTCAGTAAGTTGTTGTCCAGTTACAACTCCAGGGGCAAATCTTGTCATTACTTTATCCATTTTATCAATTAATAAAATTCAGTTTGATGTTTCGTTTTAAGGAACAAAGGTAATTTTATTCTCCATGAAATAAAAGGAATTCTCGTCCAATTATTTTCTTTGCAAGGAATGAATGGTAAAGCGAAAAAGTTTATCAAAAAAAACCGCTTTAAATGAAATATAATTTTTGTAAACATTAAAATATACCTATTTTTAGTGAATTAATGGCATTCCTGGCTTGATGCTGGATTCACATACCTCCTATGAATTATATTGAGCTTAAAATAACATCCAATTCAGAAATCACAGACATGCTTATCGCTGAGATTGCGGAATTCAACTTTGACAATTTTGTATATACAGCAGATGGATTTGATGCTTATTGTGAAGAAGATGATTACAATGAAGAAGCTATAAATGAAATAGTAGCAAAATATAAACCTTTAGGAGATATATTTTACACTAAAAATATTTTAGAGAAAAAAAATTGGAATGAAGAATGGGAGAAAAGTTTTGAGCCTGTTATCATCGAAAACAAATGTATCGTCAGGGCTAGTTTTCACGCACCGAGCAACCTTCCCTATGAAATTATCATAGACCCTAAAATGTCTTTTGGAACAGGTCATCACGCCACAACAACCTTAATGTTGACCCATCAACTTGACATTGACCATAACCATAAATCTGTTTTAGACGTAGGTTGTGGAACTGCTGTTTTGGCCATTATGGCTCAAAAACTTGGGGCCAGCCATGTGGAAGGATTTGATATAGACGAATGGTCAGTTGAAAACTCGATTGAAAACACCCAAAACAATGGCTGTCAAGACATCGCTATCAGGCTTGGATCTATTGATAAACTTGAATTTAAAGCACCGTTTGACATCATCCTGGCCAATATCAACAGGAACATTCTAATCAAAGAAATCCCTTCTTATGTGAAGCATTTAAAAAAAGATGGCTACCTTTTGGTGAGTGGATTTTATGACCAGGACATTCCATCTATAGAAGAAATAAGTAAAAAAGCAGGTTTAACCACCACGTCTATTAAAACTAAAAATGATTGGACTTCAATTGTTTTCAAAAATTAAAAATTATGATGTTGATTAAAAGCTTCTCGATTAAATTTATTTTAATTCTTATACTTGCACTAATAGGATTTTCAGTTGCAAATGCTCAAAATTTGAAACTATCAGAAGATCCCAACCAATTTATTGTGGATGTAAATACCATGATGACCAACAGTAAAAACGCCAAAGCAATGAAAGCTGCAGCCGATTTACAGGCTGCATGGGGAAGCCTTAATGACAAGCATAAAAAACTAATTATTGGAACTTCAATTTTAATGATAAAAAAGAAATGTAAAACGAATACCCATTTCACACCTTATCTTTCAACTGTTGCCAATGCTGTTATCCGCAAAAGTATTCCAGCCTCAAAACTTGACACTTTACTTTTTGTGACCAACTATTTATTGGAAGATCCTAAACCAAAAAAGATTATCAGCTTTCTTGAAACCACAAAACTATTTATGGAAAGCGATTTATTGTATAAATCAAATTTCAATAAACTCAGGGTTGTCGGAGGTTCCTATTCATTTGGATTTGTAAAATCAGATGATGAGGGTGAAGAAGGTGAATTGATTCCTGAAATTCCGGTTGAAGAACCTGAAATTCCAGATGTTCCAATTCCAGACGTCCCTGTATCAGAAGATTCACTTCAGGTACAAGCGCCAGTAAAAGAAACGCCTCCGAAGCCAATTGCAAAAGATGATTTTTTCAGGGATTGGGATGCTCCTGCCGAAGAAGTAAACCAAGACTGGGGAATGCAACAAACGGACTCGAATGGAAATGTGCTTGAACAAACTTTTTTCCCTGAAGAGCAGCCTAAAATAACTGGAGCATACATTCGATTGGCTGGAGTTGACCTACAAATGGTTTCAAAATTCGACTCAACTGTTATCATGGGAACAAAGGGATCCATGATGTTTTCCAATAAACTGTTCGTTGGGGACGGGGGAAAATTTGACTGGTCTGTTGCTGAAATGCCTGAAACTTTTATTGAATTAAGCAAATATCATTTCCATGTCATCTCTGCTAAATTTAGTGCAGAAGATGTTAAAATGAATTCACCTAATTACGTTGAAAAGCCAATCAAAGGTGTTTTTGAATTCAAAAGCACCAAACATAAAAGAAAAAAAGACATAGAATACCCAAGATTTATGTCCTACAACAGTGATGTTGTCATCAAAAATATTGGTGAAAACATTAAATATAAAGGAGGATTTTCATTGAATGGCGATAAAGTATACAGTTCAAGTTTAGATGAAAACCCTGCCATTATTGAAGTGTATGAAGACAACAACCTCAAATTCAAATCTTCTGCAAAACTTTTTGTTCTTGGAGAAGCGTTAATTACGTCAGATTTAGTTTCCATTGCAATTTACCAAAAAGACGATTCTATTACACATCAAGGGGTTTCGTTCCATTATGATAAACCAACGCACATGTTGAAACTTATCAAGGATAAATATGGCTACAGACATACGCCATACATAGATTCTTACCACGGGTTGGAAATCACTTGTGATATGTTGAGTTGGAATTTGCAATCTAAAAAAATGGATTTTGACATGATTACTGCCAAAAATCAAAATCCAGCGATGTTTGAATCCGGTGAATTTTTCCAACATGATATTTTTGACAAACTCAAAGGTCTATATCCTTTCCACCCATTGATCATGGTAGTTGCTTATGCAAAAGAAAAAGATACCGACATTTTCAATGTTGATAATATGATAATGGATTATAAAGTTCAGGCAGGCGCAACAAAAGGTGCCATGAAAGAACTTGTTAAAAAAGGATTTATAGCATATAACAACAATAGTGGAGAAGTAAAAATAAAAGAAAAAGCCTGGCATTATTTCAATTCAAACAAAGGTAAAAAAGACTATGATGAAATTGAAGTAAAATCATTAAGTCCTTCAGGAACCAACGCTTCATTAGATTTAGACAATAATATATTGACAGTAAGAGGTGTTGATAAATTGTACCTCAGTAAACACCTGAATGTTTTTGTGCTTCCCAAAACAAGAGAAGTAAGTATTTTACAAAAAAGAGATATGGTTTTTACAGGTCAGGTATTTTCAGGTCACTTCTTATTTCAGGGGCGCGATTTCAGGTTCGATTATGATAGTTTTTTTGTTGAAATGCAAAATCTTGATTCGTTAAAATTATTGATTGACACCAAAGATTTAGATGAAAAAGGGAATACAAAGGTAGCCCAACTATCAAGTCAAATTGAATCTACTTCAGGAACATTATTCATTAACAAACAAAACAATAAATCAGGCAAAAAAGAAATGCCTGAATATCCGATGTTTAAATCAAACCAAGGATCTTCTGTGTATTACAACTCACCTCATACACTTGGAGGTGTATACGAAAAACGAATTTTCTTTGAAGTACCACCATTTATGGTAGATAGTTTAAACTCCAATGTCGCCAACGGTATTGCCTTCCACGGCACCATGCACTCTGATGGCATTTTTCCCGATTTCCCGGAAATACTAACCGTAATGCCTGATATGTCTCTTGGTTATGTTAGAAAAACACCCAAAGGAGGATTCCCACTTTACAAAGGTAAAGGAAAATATGTAGGTGAAATTACCCTAAACAATTCAGGACTCAGAGGTCATGGTACTATCAATTATTTGTCTACTACATTGAAATCAGAAGACTTTGTTTATTTCCCTGATTCAGTATACTCAGTTGGTACAAGCTGTGTCATCAAAGAAGGAAAACACAATGATATTTATTATCCAGATTTAGAAATAGACCAAAATGACATGAAATGGCATGTTTACAAAGACACCATGATTGTTGCTAACTTTAAAAATCAGTTTGATTTGTATGGAAAAACGGTTCAGTTAGATGGGCGAGTGATGATTTTATTAGATGGTTTATGGGGCGATGGAACGGTGAGTACAAGAGGCTCACATACGACTTCCCAGTTGGTGCGGTTTCAAGAACAGCAATACAATGCCTCTGAAGCATTTTTCACCGTTGAATCTAATGATCCTGCCAAACCAGCACTACGTTCTGCCAACGTTAAATTACACTTTGATTTCAAGGCCAAACACGCCTATTTCAGTCCTGAAATTGAAGGTTACCCTAGTAATGAGTTTCCTTTCTTAAAATACAAAACATCCATGAATGATGGAGATTGGGATTTAGACAAACAAATGATCACATTCAAAATGCCTGAAAATGGCAATTTAAAAAAATCATATTTCAGAAGTTATGCAACTGACCAGGACTCATTGTATTTCAACGCTAAAAATGCAGTCTATGACATTAAAGCACTTACATTATCTATCAATGGTGTTCCTGAAATCAGGGTAACTGACGCTAAAATATTTCCAGACAAAGAGACCGTAGCTATCAAAGCAAGTACAAAACTTCAGCCATTGGTAAACGCCAAAATTGCGATGGACACTACTACTTATTTTCATAAATTACATACAGGTAATATTCGTATTACCTCCAGAAGTGAGTTTTTAGGGGACGCCATATATGACTATGTAAATGCTGCAAACGATACCATGAAAATTAAAATGCAGCCATTTAAATTTGAAGAATTTGATGGCAAAAAAGACAAAGAAAAGCATACAACAACCCGTTCGATAATTCGTCCACAAGATACTTTCTTATTAGCACCAAGAATATTTTATAAAGGAGATATAAAACTTAAGGCAGATGAAAAACATTTAACCTTGGATGGTTTTGTTAAATTAAAGTTAAAAGGATTTAAAACATCTGAAGAATGGCTTAAATACGACTATTTTTTGAACAAAGACAGCATCGAAATAAAAATCGACAAATTGATGTTTGACGAACAAACACCACTTACTTCTGGTATTTGTATTACAGATGGTCATTATAAGCTCTACCCAACTTTCCTATCCAGAAAAAGACATTCAATTGACTTACAATTATTTGAAGCGACAGGAAGCAAACTGAGGATAAAAAACAATAATGAGTTTACCATTGGAACAGACGAAAAATTGGATGGAACATCATTAGAAGGAAATGTACTGACATACAATGATTCAATAAACACCTTAAATTACCAAGGTAAAATCAATATTTTTGATTACATGTATTATGGTACCGATTTTATAGTAAATGCTGCAACAACTGGTGCTGCCAATTTAGATAGCAATAAATTTATTTTTAATACAACGATGTCATTGACCTTAAATGCGCCTCCTAAAGCAATGGCCTTAATGGCAACACAACTTGCCGACCAAGCGTCTTTTAATCAGTCTAACACAGCTATAAGTGACACCAATCGATATTTCATATCTAACTTAGCAAATATCGTTGGAAACAAAGAAGCAGGTAAGTATGAAAAACAAATCAAAGTAGATTATAAGCCAATATATAAAGTTGCTAAATCACTTGCTGACAATTTTGTGATTACTGACGTGAAACTTATTTGGTCGAATGACTTACAGGCATGGCACAGTGAAGGCGATATAGGAATTGCGAACATTAACAAAAAGGATGTCAATTATAGAATTAAAGGCTATATAGAAATTAAAAAATTTGCCAAAGGCGACAAGTTTCATGTTTTCTTAGAGCCCGCCCCTGACCATTGGTATTATATGGTTTTTGAATTTAACCGACTATCTTTGTCTTCATCAGACCAAGAATTTCAAGACTTGGTTGCTGCCAAATCAAAAGGGAAAACTGACAATGGTAAATACTGTTTCGTAGTAGCTGATCCACAAGAGAAATTGATATTTATCAAAAACTTTACCAGACACTACATCCATAATGAGGTACAAGAAACACCTGGAAATGCACCTGCTCAAGACACTCCACAGGAATCAACGCCAACAACACCAAATAAAACAACTCCAGTAACGCCAGCGAAATAAAGTAGAATTACTATCTAATCTTAAATTAGTAAAAAAGTAGCAACAAAAATGATTATATATTTAACAATTGGATTTATTACCGCTTACCTATTAGGATCTATACCATCAGCAGTTTGGTATGGAAAAAGATTTCATGGTATTGATATTAGAACATACGGAAGCGGGAATGCTGGAGCAACAAACACATTTAGGGTACTTGGGAAAAAGGCAGGTTCAATCGTTATGGGAATAGATGCACTTAAAGGATGCATTTCTACTTGTATTCCTACTTTTTTAGTACATAACCAACTTCTTGAAACAGATTATATCAGTTCTTACCAGATAGCATTTGGTATCGCAGCTGTAATTGGTCACATATTACCGATTTTTGCAAATTTTAAAGGCGGAAAGGGTGTCGCAACCTTATTGGGTATGGCCATAGCTTTACACCCAATGGCAGCGCTCACTTGTGTATTAATTTTTACAGTAATTCTACTATCTACAAATTACGTTTCATTGGGATCAATAATTTCAGGATTAACCTTTCCTTTAGTATTATTTTTACCCATGTACCACAGCAATGATATGGTGTTGAAAGGATTTGGATTTGTTGTTTTTGTGATGCTCCTATTTACACACAAACAAAATATATTAAGGCTATTCAATGGAACTGAAAATAAAATATACCTGATTAAAAAATAATCATTTCAAAATTTCAATCGCACCAATATCAGGAGTGCTATCTCTTAAATGACCGCCATAATCTTCTACATCTGTTAATCCAGGTATAATTTCAGCACTGTCCTGGGCAGGAGAAAGTACAAGTGGAGTTGCACTTAATATATCAGGTGTAAAAATGTTTAAAGAGACATTTTTAAATTTAAATTTATTCATATCCGAAAGTAAGATATTGTCAGAATAACCCGCCAACTCACTTATTTTAAGAATATTTTTTTTGATAACCAAATCAACTAATTGACTTTTAGAAAATTTAACAAAAAACTCGTTAGGAACATTTCCCCAAACAATGTTATTGATAAAATTAAGCTTCAACGCTTTAAAATTATCATCAATTGAAACACTTGCCACATTTCCACCAAAACCTGAAGCTATATTGGTAAAAGTATTGTTATATGCATTTAATTCACCACCTGAAATATTTAGTAACCCAGACATAGATCTATAAAACACAGAATTAGAAAGCGTAACGACAGCATCATAAGAAGTGAAACAAGATTTACTTACATTAGATATAAAAGAATTATTGATTGAAATACTACCAGAAGCATTCTTGTTAACATAGACACCATATTCAGCATTAGATATGGTAACCCAAGAAAACTTATGAGATTTGTCTTTAGAATCAACGATTATACCTTTCCATTGCCCTGGCAAAGTTTCATATTTTGAATCTTGCCGAATAGCCTTAAAAACTACTTTTTCTGAATTAGTACCATTTATAATCAACTTTCCCTTCACATAAAAACCACAACCATTATAAAATAAAAGTGTAGTATTTTTAGTAATTGTCAATTCAGCGAGTGAATCCACCAAATAAGAACCGTAAAAAACATGAGGTTTATTATTGGGTAATGTAACATTATTCGCTAAAGTTTCATTCACATGAAAATAAGCATCCTGCCCCCAAGTATTTAATAAAACCTTGGATGTGAAATTATTCACATTGAAATGCAATGAATCAGATATTACAAATGGAGTATCTATATTGCTGGGTGACAAAGTAACATTAACTAAAATCAAGATACTATCATTCCCAAATAACTCGACGTCATGAAAACTAAAGCCTTTTTGTCCATTCACATACATACTAAAAGGTGATGCTGCTTTATTTCCAATTGAAATTTCATTGATACGGATAGCTTTAGAGGAAGTATTATAAACAATTAAACGTTTGGTAATACTCACATTACCTGTTGCTATCAAGGTATCAAACAATAATGTATCATCTGTAAAAGTTAAAGGAAAAGTTGTGATATTGGTATCAATAACTTCGTTATTGGGTTTACAACCATATAATACAAAGCAAAATAATATCGTATACAGCAGTTTTATCATAAAAAAATGGGTAGAAATAATCTACCCAATTTATTCTTTATTTTAATAACGAAATGAAATCGTCAAACAAATACCTTGAATCATGAGGACCCGGTGAAGATTCAGGATGATATTGAACTGAAAAAGCCTTTTTACCAATTACACGAATACCTTCAACAGTATCATCATTTAAATTAACATGTGTCGCTTTTACAGTAGCACTTACAGCTACATCTTCCATACGTACAGCAAATCCATGATTTTGAGAAGTAATTTCACCTTTACCAGTAAGCAAATTTAAAACTGGATGATTTAAACCACGATGACCGTGATGCATTTTATACGTAGAAATACCATTAGCCAAAGCAAGAACCTGATGTCCTAGACAAATACCAAACAATGGATGATCTTCATTCAAGATATGTTTAACGGTTTCAACAGCATAAGGTACAGCTTCAGGATCACCAGGGCCATTAGAAATAAAATAACCATTTGGATTCCAGGCTTTCATGTCTTCAAAAGAAGATTTAGCAGGAAAAACTTTTAGATAACAATCTCTATCAACCAAATTTGTAAGTATACTTTTCTTTACTCCCAAATCCAACACAGCTACTTTATAAGAAGACGATTCATTCCCTAAATAATAAGCAGCATTAGTTGTTACTTTAGAGGAAAGTTCAAGACCTTTCATAGAAGGCACTTCAGCAAGTTGAGATTTCAAAATAGTAATATCCATTTCAGATGATGAAATAATGGCATTCATTGCACCTTTACTTCTCAAATGTCTTACAAGTTTACGCGTATCAATCCCTTCAATTCCAACAATATTAAATTTTTCAAAATAGTTTTGTAAAGAATTATCGGCCAAATTTCTAGAATAAACCTTAGAAAAATCTTTACAAACTAAACCAGAAAATTTAGGATTTGAAGATTCCTGTTCCAAATCAGTAACCCCATAATTACCGATATGAGAATTCGTATTTACTATAATTTGTCCAAAATATGAAGGATCAGTATAAATTTCTTGATAACCGGTCATGCCTGTATTGAAACAAAGCTCACCTGTAGTGATACCAATGATACCAACAGAATAACCAGAAAAAACTTCACCATCTTCTAATAATAAGATTGCTTCTTTACGTGGAGTATATTTCATTCGCTAGTTTAATTATTAAATCAAACAAAAATAAGAAAAGGATTTGATATTGACATCAAATCCTTTTCTTAAATATTCAAAATATAGAAATTAATTTTCTACAATACCCTCAGCTTCTGGAGAAGCATCAGTTGAATCAACATCAGGAGTTACATCAGTTGCTTTTTCGGCAGCAGGTTTACGGCTACGTCTGGTTTTAACTTTAACACCTTTATCAGCCTTTTCAGCTAAAAGCAATTCATTAAAATCAACTAATTCAATGATACACATATCTGCGTTATCACCTTGACGGTATCCAGTTTTAATAATTCTGGTATATCCACCTGGTCTGTTTGCAATTTTCTCAGATACTTCAGCAAATAAAACTTTAACAGTTTCTTTGTTTTGTAGGTAAGAAAAAACAACTCTTCTTGAATTTGTAGAATCAATTTTAGCTTTGTTTAACAAAGGTTCTACATATTTTCTCAATTCTTTAGCTTTAGCTAAAGTGGTAGTAATTCTTTTACTAATGATCAAAGAAGAAGCCATATTTGATAATAAAGCTTTTCTATGAGCAGAAGTTCTACCTAAATGATTTACAGTTTTTCCGTGTCTCATTGCTATTAATCTTCGTCAAGTTTGTATTTAGATAAGTCCATCCCGAACGTAAGACTTTTTTCAGCTACTAACTGTTCAAGTTCAGTCAAAGATTTTTTACCAAAGTTTCTAAATTTCATCATGTCTGAGATATCTAATCTAGCAAGGTCGCCAAGCGTTTTGATATCTGCAGCTTTTAAGCAATTGTATGCTCTTACTGAAAGGTCTAAATCTGAAAGATTAGTTTTCAATAATTTTCTCATGTGTAACATCTCTTCATCAACGGTATTCTCATCTTCAGATTTTGAAGCTTCAAAAGTCATTGTTTGATCAGAGAATAACATGAAGTGTTTAATCAAGATATTCGCAGCGCCTTTTAGTGCATCTTCAGGATGGATTGAACCATCAGTTTCGATATCTAAAATTAACTTCTCATAATCCGTTTTTTGTTCAACACGCGTATTTTCAATACTGTATTTAACATTTTTAATAGGAGTAAAAATAGCATCAATTGGAATCAAGCCAAAAACTTGTTCTACTGGTCTATTTTCGTCCGCTGAAACATATCCCCTACCTTTTTCTAAAGTAATTTCTATTTCAAAATTAATAGATGAATCAAGATGACAGATAACTAAATCTGGATTCAAAACTTGATAAGTAGAAGTAAAGTTTGCAATATCTCCAGCAGTAAATATTTCTTTATTTTTAAGAGATACAACTATTTTACTGTCTATATTGTCAGATATTTTTTTGAATCTAACCATTTTCAGATTCAAGATGATTTCACAAACATCTTCAACAACACCTTGTACTGTAGAAAACTCATGTAATACACCTGGAATTTTGATACTGGTAATTGCATATCCTTCAAGTGAGGAAAGAAGAATTCTTCTTAAAGCATTACCAATAGTAACTCCATATCCCTTTTCAAGGGGTTTGAATTCAAACAGACCTCTAAAATCATCTGCTTTATCCATTACCACCTTTTCAGGCATTTGAAATGCTAATATTGACATATAATGGTTATTTACTTTAACTGAAATTATAAGCTTACTTAGAGTACAACTCGACAATAAGTTGTTCTTGAATATTTTCTGGTATTAATTCTCTTTCAGGAAGAGAAACTAATTTACCTGATAATAGAGAAGCATCCCATTCTAACCAAGGGTATTTTTTACTAGATTTTACTGATAAACTTTCAGTAATCGCTTGTAATGATTTAGATTTTTCTCTAACATTAATGATTTCACCAACTTTCAAAGAATATGAAGGGATATTAACAACACCACCATTTACAGTGATATGTTTGTGCAATACCAATTGTCTTGCAGCTCTTCTTGTAGAAGCTATACCTAGACGATAAACAACGTTATCCAACCTACATTCTAACAATCTTAACAAGTTTTCACCTGTTATACCTTGTTTACGAGCTGCTGTTTCAAACAAATTAGAGAATTGTCTTTCTAGCATACCGTAAGTATACTTCGCTTTTTGTTTTTCTCTTAACTGAATAGAATATTCAGATTGTTTTCTCTTTCTGCCACGACCGTGCATACCAGGAGCGTAATTTTTCTTTTGAAGCGCTTTGCTTGGACCTAAAATAGGCTCTCCAAACTTTCTAGCAATCTTCGATTTTGGACCAATATATCTTGCCATTTCTTGTTTGCGTATAGATAATAATTATACTCTTCTTCTTTTCGGAGGTCTACAACCATTGTGTGGAAGTGGAGTAACATCTTTAATTGTAGTTACTTCAATCCCAGAACTTTGTATCGTTCTGATGGCCGACTCTCTACCTGATCCAGGACCTTTAACAAATACATCAGCTTTTCTCATACCCAAGTCATAAGCAACTTGAGCACAATTCGCCGCTGCAGTTTGTGCTGCATAAGGAGTATTCTTTTTAGAACCTTTGAAACCCATTTTACCAGCAGATGCCCAAGAAATAACTTGACCAGTAGAATTAGTAACAGAAATTATTATATTGTTAAAAGATGCTCTAATATGAACCTGACCAACAGCTTCAACTATAACAATTCTTTTTTTCGCTTTATCTTTTCTTTTTTGTGCCATAATAAGCGCTAGACTATTTATTATTTAGTTGCTTTTTTCTTGTTCGCAACAGTTTTACGCTTACCTTTTCTGGTTCTAGCGTTATTTTTTGTTCTTTGACCTCTAACAGGAAGACCTTTTCTATGTCTTAATCCTCTGTAGCAACCAATATCCATCAAACGTTTAATGCTCAACTGAATCTCAGATTTCAAAACACCTTCAGTTTTCACTTCGGCACTTATAATATTTCTGACAGCATTAGCCTCAGCCTCTGACCATTCTTTAACTTTCTTGTCAAAATTTACACCGGCTTTAGACAAAATCTGCTGAGCAGAACTTCTTCCAATACCAAAAATGTAAGTTAGACCGATTTCACCTCTTTTATTATCAGGGATGTCAACTCCGGAAATTCTCATACTTAGCCTTGTCTTTGTTTAAATCTAGGATTCTTTTTGTTGATTACATAAAGTTTACCATGACGGCGAATAACTTTACAATCTACACTTCTTTTTTTAATAGATGCTTTGACTTTCATTATATTCTATTTATATCGATACACTATTCTTCCTTTAGACAAATCATAAGGAGACATTTCTATTTTGACTTTATCACCTGGTAAAATCTTAATATAATGCATTCTCATTTTGCCTGATATATGGCATATTACCTGATGTCCATTTTCTAATTCAACTCTAAACATTGCATTAGAAAGAGACTCTAGAATAATACCATCTTGTTCAATTGATGACTGTTTTGACATAATTACGTTAATACCTCTTCAATATATTTAAATGTAGTTAATATATCAGGCTTACCATTAATTATAGCAACAGTATGTTCAAAATGAGCAGAATTCTTTTTATCAGAAGTCTCAATCGTCCAACCATCTTTACCCTTCACTACATTTTTCTTTCCTGCATTTACCATTGGTTCGATAGCAAGTACCATCCCATCAGCAAGCTTCATTCCTGAACCTCTTTTACCATAATTAGGTACCTGAGGATCTTCGTGCAAATTTTTTCCAACTCCATGCCCAACCAATTCTCTTACAACAGAAAAACGATTTGACTCTACCAATGATTGAACCGCATGAGCAATGTCACCAATTCTTGCACCACT
>Ga0209353_10000530_pt1 | contig 23226 bp, 23 predicted proteins | sample LauGreSpBDMM15SD_2_FD_187561 | JGI IMG/M metagenome (GOLD analysis project Ga0209353, IMG submission 187561) | Freshwater lake microbial communities from Lake Michigan, USA - Sp13.BD.MM15.SD (SPAdes) (version 2) | ecosystem: Environmental > Aquatic > Freshwater > Lake | place: Lake Michigan...
GAATCACTATTTTCCTCTTTTGGCGGGGCTTCGTCGTAAATATGAAAATCAATCAACCGAAATGATTTGACAATTGTCGGTTTCTTGGTTTTCAATTTCAACGGTCCGGTTACCGATCCGGTTACCGTGCCGACTGCACTGACTTGTTCGGCTGCATTGACCAGTTCCTTTGGCTGTGCTAGTGCTAGTTCCTTCGCCATCTTATTGATTTACACGTATTGTGTTTAGGTTATTTTGTTAGATTATCAACCAACAGAATAATTCGGTTTATTTCAATTTTATATACAATTTGTAACTGACCCAACCAAAATGTCTAAATGCATAAGTATTTCAGCTGTATTATGCGAGTAAACCTCGAACCCATTCTAACAATTCGGGTGCGGTTCGACCTCCACTATACATTTCAAACTTGCCGTTACGTATACTACCAATCGTGGGAAATCCTCGATACTCGAGTGGTTTTCCGTTCATATACGTTTTAGATACCATTGGCAGCTTTGTGTCGAGTTCCGCACTTTCGATTTCTTCAAATATAACGTGTTGTTTTACATTATTGTCGAGCGACTCTTTCATTAATTTCCATTCGGGTTCTAAGCGTTTGCAGTGCCCACACCATTCGGCATGTATTAAAACAATAACCGCCTTATTATTGCTGTCTTGGGGCGCAACGGGTCCGGTCTCTTGCATTTGCTCGACAGGTTCGCTACTGGGTCTGAATATATTACTCCACATCTTTTCGATTTGTTCTATTCTCGATTGTTTGTCGCCTTTTACTAATTTGGATGTAGATTTGGGTTTGGACTTGTGTGTTGATTTTTTTGTCGAATGTTTACGTTTTCGCGTACTGCCCTGGTTCTTATTTTTACCGGAGGTTCGCTTGCTACGAGTAGGTTTTTTACTCGGCATACTGATATAGTATTTACAGATATATTTTCTAAAGGCGTTCAAATATTTATATCAGTAAAAATATATACAGATGTCTATTTCCAAACGAATCTTTTTATTGTTTTTAATATTTACGTTTATATTGGGCCTTTATGTCACTATGTATTGGAACGTTGGCATAAATATGTCCACAAATGAACCCATGGGAAATAAAGATGATAGTTGTCCCGATTTGCTCATTCAAAAAGGAAATGCATTACTATTATACAATACAAATAAGCCCGAGGATGAAAATAACCCCATATCGTTCTTTAATTTAGACGAGTATATTAACTATTTAGAAATACAAAAGGGCAAGGGTAACTCGTGTCCGGTTATTTATTTGCAACAGGAAAATAATGCACAAGGGAATGACGTTTATCGTATGAGACCAAGTCCATTTGATAAGCAGGGTGGGTTACCCATCGAAAGTGCGGCCACGACGACTGCGGGGTCCAATGTTATTCAACGTGCAGATGCGAGCCGGGCTAATCTTCCGTATAACAAGGACCAGTATCCAGGGTTTGACCCCACCAGCCAATATATAGGACAATATACAAATATAGATGCAGTTCATGACTCGACCAATGCAAAGAAAATTAGCGACAACCCGATGGATTCAAAGTGGGCAGGAATTATATATACCCAACAAATGGTGGATTCCGGCAAATATGTTGACCGCGAGATTACAAAGCCTTCGTTCTTTAACCCGAAAGTGGCATTTTTTCCGTCCATCCCTTCTGTAATGCCTGGACCCAAGGATATCTTATAAATCGGTTACGGATGTTTGCATAATGATCGAAAAATGCGTAAAATTGAGACGAACTTAATGGCATATTCCAACTACATCTAAACAAACGAGTCAAATCGTTCATCAATCATGCAGCGTTTACAAAAGGCGATGCCGAAATATTACACATATAACAACCAAAAATATTCTATTTGTTTCCCATTAGAATGGGCAATAAATCATTTCGAACAAACCGGGCCAGACGAATGCGAGGGGTGCTTTGCATATGGATGTGATGATTCCATATTCAAACAGTATTGCATGGATTGCCAAGTATATGAATACATGGGTAGTCGGGTCACTGACGAATATTGTCACGCAGCATCGCGTCAGCCGACCCATCCAGCGGAAGTACATAATTATTTCTATACAAGTGACATAAGCGATATCAGCGACGGTGAAGATACGTGGACCGAGAACCACTATCTCGATGCAGACGGAAACGCTGAATACAAATCGTCGGTCAACTCGGCAATGAATGAAACCTTGACTGACGATGACGATATATATCCCGAGCCATATTCCAGGGTATTTGCAGGAGTCGCGCCAATATTAAATAAATACCCAGTAACAGTCAGCATTGATAGCGAGTGCATGTTAAATCTAGAAGAAAATTTAGGACAGTTGCATTACCCGCCGTTCTATCCACTAAAAAAAAGAAAGTGATTGTTACGCCGAGTCGTCGATATGTGGGACATCGGTTGTGGCCACAGCAGCGACTTCTGTAGATTTTGTATCCCCTTGTATCTTTTTTTTACCATCAAAAATTGGTATTCCAACAATCACTGTAATATTTGGAGGGACTTGAGTACGGTCTATAAATCGCGCAACGTCTTCTGCGATATACAGTGTATATGGAACATCGGCATTATTTACTGTGCATTTACTTGTCCATTTATCCAATTTAAGCACCTCGCATAGTCCTTTGATACGCCCTACCATCCCCAAGTGCGGAGTAGGCCGTTTTCCAGGTTTTCCATTGGTGTGTTTAATCCGCCATTCACATGACAGAGCGTTTTTATGATCTACAAATCCGGTGACCAATGCATATATCTCCCACCCTCCGCCGCGGCCATGTGTATATCTTGCACCGCCCACAATTTCTTCATTATGTTGGCGCAATCGCCGATACGGGTCATTCGTTGACCCGTTGTACGTTAGATGACTATATTGAGATTGTTTATTCCTCAATATGTAACAATACCATTGTTCGCGGTTCTCCATTACAGTATGCATATATACGGATTCTGTTATTTTGCGGCATTCGTGTTCATCAAATAAGACCTGATACTTTCGATGGATTTTTTGCTGATTTTGCGAACTTTTCCGTTTGTTTCTGTTGTCAGGTTCTCGATGCATGCCGGATTTTTTGCTAATTCTTCTATAAAATGAGTAAAGTGATTGAAATGTTTCATGATAGCAATCGCAGTGACCGAACTGATTCCCGGTATTTGACACAATATAATTTCGCCAATGTTTTCTGGAGTCACGTTCTCTTTTTTCACCTTTTTAACTACATGACAATAATCGGCGGCGGTTTGCAAAGGTTCTGTGATTACGCCGCCACTGTTTTCACCAGAATGTAAGGATTGTACAGGTTGGATGGTCGAATCATCGCCGGTTGTCTGCAGGTTCTCCGTTTTGATTGATTGGTCTGCATTTTGTACAACTTGTTCTCGGGAAGGAGGTGTAAAGTATTTCCGGAATGGGCGTGTTAAATAATAAGGAATCACCCCCTTCGAAAAATTTCGCTCGATTTTTTCGGCAAAATGCAACAACCATTCAGCGGATTCATGTACGGTGGAAGTGCGCTGTACACTAAATCCTTTAAAGAATTGCATAGTAGTGATTGCCGACATGATGATTTTTTTCTCTAGTGGCGCACGTAATTGGGCGAACATACCTTCCACTAAATAAAACACGGAATGGGGCGGAAATCCACTCGAGTGAAGTAGGCGATAAGATTGTTCTTCGTATCTTCCATCTTTGATTGATGCCAACAAATCTTGGAATGATTTACGTTCAATAAGGAGAACCTCTTTGTCGTCGTCGGTTTTTATCAGCACATCCCCTAAATTCAACACTTCTTTTGACAACTGTACACTGGTCGGAATGCGACTACTACGTATTAGTGATTCACATTTCTCAAATAACTCGGTTTCTCGTTCATCGATAATTACTTTCATTTTCCGGTTCTCAACAATATAATAATGTGACAGTTATTATTATATTGTTTCCATAATTGATGTTATGTTCGTTGTGTGAATATGTTTATACCAGCGAAGATTTAAAATGGTACGCACTAACGGTACGTTGGCGCGTCATTTCAAATCATTACTGGTATCTGGTCATTGAGTTATTAAAATGTCCCATTTTAATTCTTCAATGGTTTAAACATTATTGTAGTAACGTCCGTTGCTGGGGGTAACTCCAACGGGGCGCGAAGGTCTCACTGTGGTCGTCAACGGCATTTGCAATATGCTCAACCTTTGAGATGTATGTTCAAGAGCGACGGATGACGACGAACTGCGACCGACTAAATAAGGCAAACCAGCCTTTTTACTTCCACCTCCCTGAGCTTGGTTTGTAATGCTAGAAACAGATCCTGTACGTTTAGTTTGACTATAAACCATTCTTATAATATATACTAACTAAATATTTTATTCTATAACCGATAAATACTAAACGCAAACAATATAAATGTTACGAGTGTATATTATTATACAACTGTATTCATCTTATTTACAGAATAATATGAATATAGACGACGACATTCGAGTCGAGAAAAATCAAAACGGCGTGGATACATATATTTTCGATCCATACAACCCCCTAAATAAATTAATTACAAAAGAACAAGTAGAAACATTTTTGCGGAAATATGGCATCAATACCCCGATCCACAATTTTGAATTATATAAGCGGGCGTTTATTCACCGGTCGTATATCAAGCGCCCCCATTTGGAAAATGACAACAATAACATTGTAATTGTACCTAAACCCGACAATTGCATGCCTCTATTTACCAAATCAAATGAACGGTTGGAATTTATTGGGGACGGTGTTTTGGAATGCGTTACCAAGTACTATTTGTATCGTCGGTTTCCAAAGGAAAATGAAGGGTTTATGACCGAAAAAAAGATTGCACTCGTTAAGAATGAATCGATCGGTAGAATGGCACACGAAATGGGGTTATATAATTGGGTAGTATTATCAAAACATGCAGAGGGTAAGCAAATCCGCACCAATTTGAAGAAGCTCGGCTGTTTATTTGAAGCGTTTATCGGTGCGATGTTTTTGGATTTTAATCGCATTGAAGTGACGGATGAAGAGGGATGGTTTAAGAACGTGTTTGTGACGGGCCCTGGATTTCAAATGGCGCAAATATTTATCGAATCGGTATTTGAACAACACGTTGACTGGATAAGTTTAATTCGCAATGACGATAATTATAAGAATATTTTACAGGTGAAAATACAAAAGGAGTTTAAGGTGACGCCTGATTACTTGGAACTCTCGGTGCAAGACGGCGACGGCGGTTACAAAATGGGTGTATTCATGTGTTTGGGCCAATCTGTACACAATCTTACCCCAAATAAGGCGACCCCAATAACTCATTTCAACAATTACAATGATATACATCAATACATGTCGAAACAGGGTAAGGTCTTCATCTTTTTGGGTGAAGGCGCCCATAAAATTAAGAAAAAGGCGGAACAAATCGCGTGCGAAGAAGCCATCCGGCATTTGGAATCATTTTAATGGGAAGCAGTGTAAATATGTATTGAATTGATATAGATACAATCGAATATAATTATTAGTTATGCCAAACATATTTGCCGACCTGCACTCCGCTGGATATGTTGTACTTCCACAAAAAATTTCCGTTCCAAAAAGCATCGTACAAGAATGCCGTACATTGTTTGCAAACAAGAAGGTAACGTATACATTTAATGGACCGACAATCGAAACAAATGATAAAAAACGATACGTATCAAACATTGTTTCGACATCTCCGTTGCTACAAAAAATACACGATGTTTTGGTAAAAAATAGCGTCATTACAAATAATTTACAGTACGGATCTACGTCGGTATTTTTGTCAGTCGCCGGTTGTGCAGCTCAGCCGCCACATAGTGATTATCTTAAAACCGATGATTTTTTGGCATTGATTGAGCCCCCGAAATCGTTTGAAGAGTATGCAATCAAAAAGGGGGATTCTCTACTTTATACGAAAGATTCACAAAACATACATGTTAAGATTAATCAAGTCCACAAAGACGATTATCCAAATTTCTATTACACGATTATGTTACCAGATGGAAGCGAAAGACAAACCACATTTAAATATTTAGCTCCCAGTCCCGAGACATCACATATTGTGACGACCCGCCAACAAAAAATACCCATTATTGTGCTAACCGCCATTATGGATAATACGTGTATTGATGTGTGGGAAAATAGTCACAATTGGATGCGACTGAATGAGAACCAAAAATTCGACCCGCCGATAGTTAAGAAGACGGTCAACCTAAAAAAAGGGCAAATATGTGTGTTGCGCGGGGACACTATTCACGCTGGCGCTGCATATGCAGAAGAAAATATCCGTATTTATAGTTTTTATGATAGTTATGTGGTATTGCCCCCCAAAAATAAAGTGTATCTAATCGGCAACCAGACTGAATGGGAAAAAGAGGTTATTTCGTTGATTTGATGCGATAATCCAATTACAGGTTGATTGGTAGGTCATTGCGAATAAAGCGGCATTTGCCATCGCGAGACCATTCGACCTGAATTGTTTTTATTTCGACTCCCGCCTCAAATGCTTTTTTTACTGCGTGTTTATAAGTTAGATCTATGTTTGATGGTTGGAAACACATTACGTCTGGGCGTTGCACTACAAAACATAATATGGCGCGTTTGTCTGTTGTTTTTACTATTTCTTCTAATTCGGTAATATGTTTGAGAGCGCGCGGGCTGACTACATCTGTGCTATTTTTACGATATCCATCAGGGAAATAAGCAATCTTTTCATTGAATTTTTTATTTGCTATTTCTTCTGTGTATTTCTTGCGGTCCTTTTTGGGTACGTCCACATAATCTGCGAGTGGCACGCTCTTCACTTCCATGAAGAACTCGCGGCCGTCTTGGTCGATTCCATGAAAATCGAATCGCGATGTTAAAACGGTTACTTCTCGACGATACGATTGAATGTTTTGAAGGCCTAGTATGCAATTGTTGGTCAGCGCCGACTCAACTAGCGCCTCCCCCAACTTTGGGTTGACGCCAACGATAATTTCATTATCGGGAAACATGAGTTCCTTGTAAATGCTCAGGTCAATGCGATATTCGCATTTGTTTTTTGGACCGGTTGCACGTGACATTATCACACTTGATCCTTTTTCTACCAGACCACAGCACCCGAGCGATGGGCTGTGACCCAATGTTTCTTCGCTATTTATAATTACATCTGCAACATACGGCGTTTTGCAGATTTTTGACGGGCGTTTTACCACTTCGCCCTGCACGACATTTTCCAGCTCGTGTAGTATGATATTTTCCATATTATGTATTGTTATGTTGATTTCTATACAATTGTGATAGTAAGTAATTCAATTTTCTACATTATACAAATCATCAAAATAACAAAACCATGAATCTTATTTATAGAAAACAACTTAAATATAATATTATTTTATAAGATAATAATAATATTATAATAATACATAATATGCCAAAAACGGATATTGATTATTCTAACACGGTATTTTATAAAATTCAGTGTAAGAACCCAGATGTGAAAGATGTTTATATTGGTCATACCACAAACTTTGTGCAGCGTAAACATGCTCATAAACAAAATTGCATAAATGCAAAGTCTGTTAATTACAATTGTAAGGTGTATAATATTATACGTGAATTTGGTGGATGGACAAATTGGAAGATGGAAATAATCGCGTTTTGTGAATGTGTAGACCATTATGCTGCTCGAAAAATAGAACAGAAGTATTTTGAAGAATATAATGCAACATTGAATAGCATCGAACCGATGCCAAAACCAAAAGTGATACCACCGAAGGAGATCCAAATAAAACCAGAAAAGAAACAATTAAAATGTGAAACGTGTAACGTATGTTTTCAAACGAAAACCGCACATGATGTTCACAACCAAACAAATAAACATCTTAAGTTGGTTATGAAACAGTCAAATAATTGTGATAATACAAAAGAGTCTCAAAAAACCGCAAAGACATTTACATGTGAAAAATGCAACTTTGCATGCAGTAATAAATATGATTATAATAAACATATTGGGACACCTAAACATATTAGAGTACATGAAAATACGCAAACCGAGGCAAAGATATATGAGTGTGATAAATGTAACAACCAATATAAATTCCATTCTGGGCTATGGAAACACAAACAAACGTGCAAAATACAAGAATGTACGCAACCCATAACTACGATAGTTGAAGAAGTAACAGTAGCAACACTGTTAAAACAAAATGAAGATTTTAAAAACATCATGATAGAACAATATACACAACTACGAGAGTCAAATAAGCAAAATGTTGAATTGCAAAAGCAATTGGTCGATGCAGTTAATAAACTGGCAACCATGGCTACACGAACACCATGATAATCTGTCTATATACATTTCATTTCTGGTTCCCATTTATTATACCCCACATAAAAACATGAAATAAATTTGTTATGTATATGCGAAAAATCAGTTAAAATTATATTATTATATTATTATAATATAATGCCAAACGCCGAGACTGATTATTCAAATACGATATTTTACAAGATTCACTGTAAGAATCCAGATGTGAAAGATATTTACATTGGGCATACTACGAACTGTGTTCAACGCAAACGTGCACATAAATACAGCTGCATTTATGATAAATGTTCTAATTACAAGTGTAAGGTGTATAATGTTATACGCGAAAATGGCGGGTGGGAGAATTGGAAGATGGAAATAATTGCGTTTCACGAGTGTGAAGACCATTACGCCGCTAGAAAATTCGAACAACAATACTTTGAACAATACAACGCAACACTCAATAGTATAGAACCGCTCCCAAAACCAAAAACAATACCACTCCCAAAACCAAAAACAATACAACCACCCGACAACCCAGTAAAAACAGAAAATTTATGCCAACAAACACATCCCAATAATGCTGCAAAGTTTTCATGTACTACATGTGTCTATAATACTGATAACAAAAAGGATTATAATAAACATTTAATGACTGCAAAACATAAGAACCGAACAAATGTAACGGAACAATTACCGAAAAACCCACCACCAAAACTACCAAAATTATCAAAACCGCCAAAACCGCCAAAACCGCCAAAACAATATAACTGTAATTGCGGGAAAAAGTTCGGTGCAAGGAATTCATTATGGTATCATAAACAGAAATGCATTAAACAGCCAATCGCAGATGTAATAACAAGTACTGATGTTCCCCAAATAACGGTGGACTCTCATTCTGTTATTAAGATGTTGAAACAAAATGATGAATTCAAAACTATTATATTAGAACAATATGCACAACTACAAGCTGCCAATAAACAATATACTGAATTACAACGGATCTTAGTTGACGCAGTAACTAAAACTTAATACAAACGTAAGTATAATATCCCATCAATTATTTCCCACATTATAATATCCCATTCCCACATTATAATGTCCCACTTAATATATCCCACATAAAAAACATGAAATAAACTTGTTCGTGTGTTTTCAGAAAATGGACATTTTTAAAATGTCCATTTTTGGAAAGTGAGGCCACTTCTTTTTCCGAAATATATGAAAAATCAGTTTTGCAGCATAATGCTTTAAATCCCAAAAAAATAATTTCAGGTTGACTGCATACTTTTTTTTTGAAAAATCAACGTGGCAGGTTTAGGCGATTTTTATGTCACTATAAATAAAGGAAAAATAATGACAAAAGGTGTCACATTAGGACATAATAAATCACCCAATTATGAGTGTATAAAATGCAACTATAAATGCAGCAAGTTAAGTGAATGGAATCGCCATGAAATGACTCGTAAACATAAATTAGTGACATTTAGTGACGCAAAAATCGCCACTGCGCAACACGTTTGTGAATGTGGAAATACATATAAACATAGACAGGGTTTATCGTTTCATCGAAAAACATGTATAGAATCTCAACCCGAAAATGTAAAAGTTGCACATACAATGCATACCATAGCAGATTCGACCGACACGTCAGTTATAATTAAGCTGTTAAAACAAAACGACGAGTTCAAAACCATGATGGTAGATCAATATACACAACTACAAGAGTCAAATAAGCAAAATATAGAATTGCAAAAACAACTCGTCGATGCAGTAAAAAATAACCCCAATACGATTACTAATGTCACAAATAATACCACGAACAACAACCAAAAATTCAACCTGAATTTTTTCCTCAACGATACATGCAAAGACGCAATGAGCATTACAGATTTTCTCCGCAACCTGAATGTTCATATCGATGAGTTAGAATACATTGGCAATCACGGATATGTGAATGGCATGACCAAGATGATCATGACCCGCCTCAAAGACATGGACATTACTAAGCGCCCGATTCATTGTACAGACATCAAACGCGAAACCATGTATATCAAAGACGACGCCGGCTGGAGCAAAGATACAGACGAGCTGACAAAGCTGCGCAGAATATTGAGCAGGATATCCATGAATAACTACAGAACCGTGCCGGTATGGAGAACCGCGCACCCGGACTGCGAAGTGATGGAAACCCGAACATACGAATTCTGTTACAAAATGATGAAAGAGATTCTGGGCGATGTGGAAGAAGAGCAGATCAAACTAGATAACAAAATTATAAAAACTATTGCGAAGGAACTCTTCGTGCAGAAATAATCAGTTGCATGGTGTAAAATATGCTTTTCCATATTTTACATCGGTTTAGACACAAATACTTTATTTTCGACGGGTTGTTGTCATCTTACGTCGCGTCGTGGTTCGTTTCTTTTTGGGCGGTTTGGATGTTGATTTGCGTCTTAGTCGCTTTTTTGTGCGTTTACCACCCGCTTTCGGTTTCTCCCATACTCTAGTGCCTTCTCCTTCCACACCTGGGGGTGGCGGTTTAAAATAATACACTTGATTGTGTGTTCTTGATATATATGCTTTCCAGCCGGGAGGTAAATCTTTACTTGGTTCAACAAGACGTGGGTCGGCAGCTATACGAGCCAATTCTGCAATACGGGCCTCTTCTGTAACGTGAGCAGGTTCCTCTATACGAGCTTGTTTCGCTACGCCCGCAGATTCTTCTGCGCCAGCGAGTTTTGCATGATCAGCACGTCTCTTGACAGCAGTCCGCAGTTTGAGATTTTTCTCTTTTTCTTCACGAGCCTTTTCTACTTCTATGCGAGCCTTTTCTGCAATGCGAGCATGTTCCTTTGCAATGCTGGCATGCTTGTCTGCTGTACGAGCATGTTCCTCTGCAATGCGTGCCTCTTCTGCTGCAATAGCAGCGTCTTCCTTTACCATACGAGCAAGTGCAGTATCGCGATCCTCAACCTCTTCATCCATTTCTTCTTCGTCACTCTCTTCATCTTCAGTGATAAATCCTTCGGATGGTTCCGGCGATGTATCGTAATCATCTAACCACACATCATTTCGGGTTTCAATTGCTTTTTCTGCCCATTTACGTTTACTTCTTTTACGTTCTTGTCTTTTGTCAAAATCTGTTTTACGAATAAATTTCATTAAAGTTCCGTCTGGATTTATTCTCTTGCCCGATTCATTTACAAGTTCGTCATCACTATTCTCAATTTTAAAATACTTATTATTAATTGCGTCTTCCCTGGTGTAATAATAATATGTTAATCCATTTATGGTCTTGACAAATACTACTTGAGTTATTGATGGCAACATATCTCCAAATACTATATCATCCGCGTCAATATATCCAGAATCATCAGTTGCACTGGTTGCTGCAGCCGCTTCTGCAGGTTCGGTGGCACCGCTGGCTGCGCTGGTTTTTTTTGCAGTTCTTTTAGTATTACTCTTGGGTTTTACAGGTGTAATTGCTACAACAGCTACGGTTGATTTTGATCCATCATCCATTTTATTACGTATCCAAATCTTATCATTTACTCCCCATGTTTTATTAAGTTTTTTTAATGTAGAACTCAAATTTGCAGCCCATTCATAATGGTCCCAATTGCTAGGTAATCCATCTCTATTCTTTGCAATAGCAGGATCGTCTTTTACATCCGCCTTAATTTGGTCAAACACATCTTTATGTTTGTTAAATGATCTTTCATACGCTTTGAATTGTTGAGAACTTGGCACATATAATGTATATTCTTTCCCGTCCTTCGTATGAAAATCGCGTTGTTTGTAAGCTTTTTTAGTCTGCCATGCGGCTCCATATCCTGGACGTCTTATATCTGGTACATACGCCATTTACTTGTATATATATTAAACGAGAATATATACTTTCTAAATTTGTGTAAATTCAATATACACCATTAAATATTTAAAATGGGACGCCAGTTGGGCGTTCCACCATATATTCAATGGCAACGTTACCGATAAATCAATTAAAAGGCAAACCACCATAGGTGGGTTGTCCCATTTGACTACGTAGTCAATGTTCATCGGTGTAAACAATTATGCAATCATTTCCGGCAGTTTCATATCTCGTTATATGTATATAGAGTTGTATATGAGAATATTGTCCTGGAATATTTTAGCATCAGAATGGATAAAGAAATCATATTATAAAGATGCCGACCATGCCATGTTATTTAACCGACGTCAGCGATTTACAAAAATAACCGAACTAATACGTGAGGTGGACGCGGATATAGTCATGTTGCAAGAAGTCATGCCACAAGAACATAAAAAACTGATTGCAAATTTTGAAAAAGACTACATCATATCGGGATTAAACAAAATCGTATGGCAGTATAAAAGTGACAGTAAAAGTGGTAATGTTACAATGGTAAAGCGCAGTATGTTCGGTGACCACGATGTGAAACAGCATTCGAAAGATTATGGATTATACACGCAATGTATACACAACAATATCCACTATGATGTGTTTAATATACACCTCGACGACCTCTCGCGCAAAAAACGATATGACCAAATGGAAGAAGCATGTAACACGTGTCGAAGCAACAAATGTGTAAATATTATCGCGGGTGACTTTAATCAAGTATGCAGGGCGGGTAGTAAATTCTATGATATAGCCGGGTTCATGGTGCATAACAAATGTGCAACCTATTACAATGAACGCAACATGAACATCGATAATATACTGACACGCGGCACAAAAAAACAAATACCGTCCAAATGTTATGCTAGCCCGACGACATTCGACGAAGGAATCAAACTGTATGGGTCGGATCATTTGCCGGTAATCACGGATATTGCGGAACCGATGTAAACAACATTTTTCACATGTTGACGTATAACCACCTGTAAATATTTTGTAACAATATAATATATTTATAACGAATCATGAGTAATATATCCTATCGACGTTTAGACGAATTATTAGAAAAACGTCCGTTGCCGATCAAATTTGGTCAGGTAAAGTTGGGATTGGCCAAGCAAAAGGAAGATATTCGTGAACAAGGAGAACCTATCACAAATGCCGAGGGAGCAGAAATCAACGAACCGAAAGAATCAAAAGAATCGAGTGAACCAGCCATCGAAAAAGCAGGCATTGATGTCCCACAAATCGACGCTGCCAAACCCGGATTCAAGATAGTGGATAAGCGCAAAACCAGCATGATGGACCGATTGGCGGTATTGAAACGAATCCAAAATAAAGCGATGGGTGTGGTGGTCGACGAAATGGAAGATACAATGACCGAACAAGCATTGGCCGAACAAGCCGTCGCTGAACAAACAATGGTTATGCCGACTGCTATGCCTGATGCACAACCAACTGCATCAACAGTACCAGTATTGACAACAAAAATTGTGCGGCCAGTAAAACCACGTCCTGCTGTCACAAAAGCGGTCGATGCATCCAAATTGTTGATTGATGAGCCAGAAGAAGCGATTGGAGAGGCGCCAATAAAGAAGCCCCGAAAGTTGAAAATCACGAGTAAGCTAGGCGAGGCCGATCCTGCAGTGGTCGTAGATTTAACAACCGCAGTTATTCGCGAGCAAAAAGTCATTGATAGATTGCCCAAAGAACGCGAAAAAGTTATTGTAAAAGCCCCCAGTTATTACATGAACAACCGCAAAATGTTCGTACAAAAAATGGCAGAAATATTTGCACCGTATCAGGTAGAAATGCGCGATGCTGCAACAACGGTATCGTGTGATACCCAGGCAACCAGCAATACTTTCGATTTGTTGACACACCAAAAAATAGTGCGCGATTATTTAAATTTATACACGCCATACAGAGGGCTGTTATTATATCACGGGTTGGGGTCGGGCAAAACATGTACGTCGATTGCCATTGCCGAAGGTATGAAAAGTGATAAGCGCGTATTTGTAATGACACCTGCATCGCTGAAAATGAATTTTTTCAGTGAAATGAAGAAATGCGGTGATGAGTTGTACAAAAAGAACCAATTCTGGGAGTTTATTTCGATTGATGGCAACCCCACATATGTGGGCATATTAGCACGAGCACTGTCACTGTCGTCGCAATATATAATCGAGAACGGCGGAGCATGGTTAGTCAATATCAAGAAGGAATCGAATTACACGACCCTATCTGTTGCCCACCAAACCGCAGTAGACGACCAATTAAATGCGATGATTCGAAGCAAATATACGGATATTAACTATAATGCACCCAATCTTACAAAAATAATAAATCAAATGTCTAACAATATGACTGTAAATCCGTTCGACAATTCAGTCATTGTCATAGACGAAGCACATAATTTCGTGAGCCGCATTGTAAATAAAATAAAATCGCCAGATTCGATATCATACAAACTCTATCATTATTTGTTAAGCGCGTCCAATGCAAAAGTGGTGTTGTTAACTGGCACGCCGATCATCAACTACCCCAACGAAATCAGTATATTGTACAACATATTGCGTGGATACATAAAAACGTGGACGATTCCAGTGTCATGGGAGAAAACCGAAAAGTTGAACCGAGACACGATACTGACCATGTTGGATGATGCGAACCTAAAAACACACGATTATGTAAATTTTAGCGACAATAAACTGACGATTACGCGCAATCCATACGGGTTTGTTAATACAAAGAAACGCGGTGCATTAAAGGGAACAAAGAAGGTGCTTATTAAAATAAAAGGGGGTGCAAATAAGACACGCCGAAATCAATCCGGCGGGGACAGCGAAGCGTTTGAGAGATATAATGGCGTTCGGCTCGATGAAAGCGGGAATCTCACAGACGCCCAATTTTTAGAAAGCGTTTTGCGAGTATTGAAGAGTGCAAAAAATGGAATCGCGGTAAAAGAAGCAATGATTGAAGAGGTCAATAATAAGGCATTGCCGGATGACCGCGACGATTTCTTTAATGGATTCATAGATGTGGATAAGGGACAAACTAAAAACATCAATGTGTTTCAGCGACGCATATTAGGTTTGACATCGTATTTCCGCAGTGCACAAGAAGGATTACTGCCCGAGTTTGAGCTAACCGACGCGGGGGACACGTATCATGTAATAAAAACACCCATGACACCACATCAGTTCGGTATTTACGAAAAAATACGAAAAGAAGAGGCGGACCGCGAAAAGAAGTCTACAAAAATGAAGCGTATGCATCAAGGGAAGGCCGACGATTTATATAATGTTTCTTCCACGTATCGAATTTTTTCGCGTGCAGCGTGTAATTTTACTTTTCCACCCGGAATGGACAGACCTGTTCCTGGGCCACGTGCAGGAAAAGCGGAAGATGCGGAAATCGACGAAAATGCGATGGATAATATGGCGGCAGCTCAGCAAACAGATAATGATGATATGCAAGACATCCCCGACCAACCGAAAGAATTAGACGATACATACGCCAGACGAATCGACGCGGTTATGGAGCAGGTGAGCCGAAAAATAGACGGAACCGAAATAAGCGAGTACTTATCAAAAGACGCGCTGCCCGAATATAGCCCCAAGTTTGCAAAAATCCTAGAAAATATCATGGATCCCGCGAATGAAGGGTTGCATTTGCTGTACAGTCATTTCCGTACAATTGAGGGAATCGGTATCCTGAGATTAATTCTGTTGGCAAATGGAATGGCCGAATTCAAACTGAAACGCGAAGACGAAGAATGGGCATTGGATATTGCCGAAGAAGACATGGCAAAACCCAAATTCGTATTGTATACCGGAACAGAGACGCCGGAAGAAAAAGAAATAATACGCAATGTATACAATGGAACATGGGAATTTGTCCCCCAACCCATTGTAACCGAATTACGGAAATATGCCGAAAACAACATTTACGGAGACGTTATAAAAATGATCATGATTACATCGTCAGGTGCAGAAGGCATTAACCTGCGAAATACACGATATGTGCATATTGTAGAGCCATATTGGCACATGGTCCGTGTAGAACAGGTGGTCGGTCGTGCACGACGCATATGCAGTCATCAAGATTTACCTGAAGCCCTACGCACGGTAAAGGTCTTCTTATATGTATCTACATTGAGCGAGCAACAGAAAACCGACGAAAAGAACGTGGAGCTCCGTATTCGCGATATTAGTCGTGTAGATAGAAAGACGCCGATTACAACCGATGAGTCATTGTATGAAATTGCGAGTTCCAAACAACGAATCAACAACGAATTTTTGCGCGCAATAAAAGAGACGGCGGTGGATTGCAACATATACGCCGGATTAAAACAAGGTGCAAATACCGAACCGTATGTATGTTATGGGTATGGACTCGTTGAATCGAATAATTACTCGTCGTACCCATCGTTTGAAGTAGATGCCAATGTAAAAGAGGGGTTGGATGTTAAAACCGTCAACTGGAAGGGTGTGAAGAAGCTGGTGAATGGGGTCAATTATGCCATGAATCCAATGACAAATCAATTATATGATTTGGAAAGTTTTAAACGTGCACAACAAGGGCAAGGTCAGCCGATTTATGTGGGACAATATGCCCTACAAAATGGTGTAGCCACCATAGTCGCATAAAACAAATATAATCGCGATAGTTACGACAACATATCATGTATGAATGTAAAAATAATACATGATATAGACACTTTGTATAATCGCAGATTTGAAATGGTTTAGAATCTGCGACGCTGAACTACGATACCTTCCAAAGTATACCAATATTCATCGGCCATGTCAAATACTTTAAACGATGACCCATCATCAAATACTACCTCGATAGATGCATTCACCGTCTCGCCAGTGGCCGTAATCGTGTATGCACCGGTGGTATTTACTTTGCTGATTTTTTTATGTTCAATTGGCGCACTACCGTCCTTTGCAAATATTGTGCCTGCACTATCGGTGTAAATATTCATCGTAACGCCCGAATATAATCCGGTTCGCATAATATCTGTTATATCATTATTTAATTTAGAATAGTTGTTTGTATTGAGTTGTATTGCCATTATATACTAAATAATTATATATTATAATTATAAAATATAATTATGTCAATACTAGACAGGCATGTCCCTAAACCGTTCACTGTGGCTGATACACAGCATCTGTATATTCAACATAATTGGCTGAATATACACAATTAAACTAGACCAAACGCTTAGCATATACATTAACGGTCATGGCATATGTACACTGCATGGTATTATTTGCACGTACTAATATTGTTTACATGTTTTTAATGAACGCGCCGCAAAAATATACATTGTGCGTTCAAAATTCCGGAAAATACATTTAATCGAATAAAATATAAAAACAAACGCACTAATATGTTATTATACCAGTTCGGCCAAAATGAATGAAGAAAATAATGTAATGACAATAAAAACGGTGCAGATTCAGCCAATTCGCAATATGATCACTGCAATCAAGGATATTTTAACCGATGCGACAATTACGTTCACCAAAGACGGAATGAAGATTATCAACTTCGATAAAACCCATACTATTTTAGTGAATGTGACGCTCAATTCATATAAATTTGAGCAGTATGATTGTGAACCAGAAAAAATCATTGTATGCGCAAATACACTACATCTGTTTAAGGTTATTTCAACCATGTCCAATGACGACACATTGTCCATGTATATTGACAAGGCCGACTACCACGACGGCGTTGTTTCCCATTTGGGTCTACAATACGACAATGGCGATATTAAGCAATGTTATAGCCAGAAGTTGCGATTAATCGACCCGGATATGGAGGAGCTAATCGTACCGGATGTGGAATATTCGACCATTATTAATTTGCCGACAACCGACTTTCAAAAGATTATTCGCGACCTGAATGGAATATCCGATAGAATCGAGATTAAGTCGGTCGGCAATGATTTGATATTCTCATGTGAAGGAAATTTCGCCAGTTCCAAAATATATCGGTCGGAGTCTGGCGGGAATATGGAGTTCATTCAAAAGAAGGACGCGTCGGTCGTTATTCAGGGTGAGTTTTCGCTAAAGAGCTTGAGCCATTTTATTAAATGCACGCCGTTATGTACCCATTTAGAGATGTATTTGGGCAACGATTTGCCACTTATTGTGAAATATGACGTGGCGTCGTTGGGGTCAATTATGTTATGTTTGGCGCCATTGCCACCTGCATAAAGAATGACCATAACCATAACATGTAATACATAAGAAAAAATGTAAAAAATTGAAATAAGTATTTATTACAATTTTTTATGCATCCAACTAACAACAACATTAATAATAGTAACAATACAATGAGTGATATCGAATCCAAACAGTTTCTGTCGTCTGCATATGAGTTTATTAACGCCCATCCGCTGAAAAAATATATTATCAAAAATTACAACCGTGCTGCCTACATGGACAATTCATACCGCACATGCTATACGCATTGGACAGATGACCGAAGTTTTAGTGAAAATGAAAAAAATGCGTTTTCGGCGATGTTTACATTCATTATCGAAAAATATGATTCCGGAGCATCATTTACATGTGCGAACTGGGCGATTGAAGACATGGTCAACACGCATTTTGAATGGGAGACCGGTATAGGTAATGGCAATCCGTATTCCCAATATGACCAACCGACCCAAAAATAAATAAATAAATCAAAACTCGCTAGCAATAAAAAACATTAGTACATCACCCCCCCAGTGCTAGTGCTAATGTTTTTTATTGTTTTTGTAATGACCCCACCACCCACTATTTTGTCCCGCTACATCCCTGACTCTGGTCAAAGTGCGCCTTTGCGCGCAAGAACTCAATGCCGGTACCAGGCGCATACATGACATCGTCATATGCCAGCCGGTATCTGTCAATAATCAACACGAGTTTGTTGTATAAATCGGTTGCGTGTGCTATAGATGATACTTCGATCGCATTGCATGGCCCTCCATAATCAATAAGTCGCTGACGACATATTGATTGCGCATCGTTTAACAGTTGACGTGTTATCGGCGTGTCTGTTAAAACCGGCAATTGTCCATACAAATAATACCGGCCTTTTGCCCATGGCTGACATGAATTTTTCTCGTATTCTGCCAATACACTGAGGTCTAAATCGATAAAATACGCACGGTGCCGCTTCGTGAATACAATCAGGTCCTGTAATGTAGGGTTTTCTGGGTTCAGCACGTAATAATTTATACCGGTAAATTCGCTCATTGTTGTAAAAGATGATTGTACTATATGATCCGCATATTTGTCAATTTTTTAGCGACCTATCCGCATTCTTACCATTTATGTTGCAATAAGCGCTTATAATATAAGTCGCAATCATGATCACTTGGTCGCCAACATTGAAATAATGTAAAATCGTACCAATGAAATTGACTATAGTCATTAAAGATAGAATACGAATCCTCAAATAGTCGCACTGTTTTTCCCACGTGATGATATTTGTACATTGGAAAAGCAGTAACAATATCCCGATCATTTGTAACACGATAATGAGTAAGGTTCGTCTTCTCATCGAATGCTTTTTTCCACTCGGCGTTTCCTATTCGTGGACTGGCGAATGATACTACTGTTATTTTGGTTTCTAGCTCACATGACAGCATAAATCCACATAATGTGGCGAGCGCTGCACCTGCACTATGGCCCGTTACATATAATGAAAAATCCGGATTCTCATCGAGCAACTGTTTTACCTTGGCAAGTAAGTTATCATAGACGCCGTTTGTATGTAATTGCTTATAAAATCCACTATGAACCCAAATATCGCCTTTCAAATTGTGTTTTTTTATTTGTAAATCGTAGAACCAGTCCTTCGATGATTCGCTTCCACGGAAAACAATGCAAATACGTTTATCGGCAGAATTTAATGTAACGCCCACTTGAACGTCGGTATCGGGGTCGCTTATAAATGTGCAGACCTTTCCAGTTGACGCATTCGATGCAATCTCGAGTAATGCGGCTTTACGAGCGTCACTTAGGCCGAGCGAATCCAGCTTGCCGTTTGCCTTGATTTTGGATACAAATGTTTCGACAGTTTCGTTCTCGTCTTCGGGTGTGAATGTTTTCCCGTAATTGTACACCAACATCGTAATGCGAAGTAAATCTAACACGTCACTGTGGGGTATGATATTCGAAACAATATGCGTGAGTTCCGTCGACATGATGATATACATTAGATACAGCAAAAAATGACTAAACTTCAAACTAATTACGTGTGTCGAGTTACTACATTACAGTGCAAATTAAATGGTCACGGTCTTACCGTTCTGTATTGTCACAGTACCCATTATATGTGTTGGACTAACATTTTGAATGGTCGTATATACGACGGCTACGTTTTGTTGGGATTTATATCTGGAATGTTGTTTGCATAGAATGGCGCCCTGTTTTACAATATACATGGTCTGTTTTTTGTCAAATTTAATATCTGCCGGCATGGATGCAATTACATGACACGATGAATGGTCTTCAATGTGAAACCACAAATCTGCGGCCTTCGCCTCGTTGATCGCTTCAATATTTTCGACCGCATTTTGACCAATCGTGAAGCCAATTTCGAGACCGAGTGGGGCAATATATCGAGTTTCGTGTTTCATTTTATGTGTAGTTTGTGAATTATTTTATAATTCATAAAATATCAATTTTCTCGCAGCCATTTACTTGATGCTGACCTAAAATTCAGGTTCGTGCTTTTTAAATAAGCACCCCTGTTTCAATAAATTAGGTATAGATATAATACTGTTTGGGTCTTGCAATTTCGTGTTCGACAGCCAAATCTTAATAATACAAAAGTTTTTTTTTGGTGAAATGGTGATACCATTTACATACGTACTATGCTCGCTCTTTACACAGAGCGATTCGCCACATAACCCGAAAAACAGGTTCTTCCATACTTCAGGCACGTGCTTGTTGCTTACTTTGTAAGAAAAACACCCCCCGTTTCGGTTTTTGGGGTCTTCCCACATGGGCGTAATCCCATCCCGCATCACAAAAAGCATACAGTTACGAACAACATGTTCGTGTAGTTGGTTATTCAGTGCAATAACCGATTCAACACTGTCGATATTGCCCATCAAAACCGTATAACTGGATAAATCCCAGTTCTTATTTTCTGGTAAATGGTAATACATATTCCATTTATCATTCAAAGAATGTAATTGGGTAGGAATACTCACTGTATCCATAGTGATTACGCCCGTATATTATATTGAGAAAAATCTTTATACCCTTTCATGATACATTATCCATTACTTTGCATATTGTTTTATGGCATAATCTTTCTGGTTGAGTAAAATATAATCGCCAGGTTTCAATTTAAACATATTAATATTGCTATCCATAATATCTACTACATATTCATTTGTAAACTGAATGTCGACGTTATGATAATCGAAATATCGCTTAAAAAACGTCTTCGAAAATAGTTCATTGTTGACATACATCCACGATTTTTCCACGTCGATATTATATTTCTTTCGATTCAACGTGAGTGTTACGGATAAAAATGCGACTTTTGAAGGACGGTTGAAATCGTCAACCAAACATAATTGAGCGAGTTCGGCGGACTGGACCCGTATTACAGAAATTTCATTCAACCTTGCATATAATAGTTTCTCATTATGTATACAATTCAACTTTATTTTACTTAATGAAAACGCAGTTTCATTGAATTTGCGAATAAATGTGTACATGCTAGAGAGCGCATTGTCGTCATAAATAAACGTGTAAGAATCGAGGTTGTGTAATCTATAAGATGGTTGCTCAATCCCCGTCATCAATAAATGGTTTTGCGATATCCAGATGGGATGAAAGGGCTCAATGCGTTGGTTCCAGTATGTGGCAATCGTCCATCTGTACCCGTAACTACATATATCTATGCTGTAGGTCATGTATGGGTGACATAAATATACAGACGTCGCTGCCCGTGTGAATTTGTTTTTTAATGCACTATATCGGGTAAGTGCAGTGAGCGCATACGAATTTACGGTTGGTTGACAATGCTTCTCATAAATATTGGTGAATAATTCCATGCAATCTTCTGGCTGGATATTTGCGATTACCAGGGCACCGCAACCCGTTGTATATATAGCTATTAAAAACCAGTAAAATGGGTCCATTTAATAATTTATGTATGCATATTTTTATATAGGTTCTCCATTACAATTGTTCATTTGAATAAATATTGAACAATAAATTATATATGTATTATAAGTTACGTCAACCATGTCGCCGCCAAAATGCCAAAACGGGCTGTTTATTTTTCATCGCGATTTTCGCATAAAAGACAATGTTGGTTTGATCGAAGCGTGTAAGCGCAGTAAGCATCTATATACATGTTTTATTTTTACTCCAGAGCAAGTAAGCGACCAAAATGCATACCGTTCTCAAAATGCCATACAGTTTATGATAGAAAGTTTAGTTGAATTACGCCAAAACGTCCACGAAGCGGGAGGAACGTTGATTACCATGTATGGTTCTCATGATACTACAATAAAATATTTAGTAGATGAACTGGATATAGATTGTGTGTATTTTAACAAGGATTATACGCCCTATGCGGTTGAACGTGATAACCAGGTTCTCCAATTATGTGAAAAAAAAGGAATAGGATGTGAATATTTTGAAGACTACTACTTATATCCGCCGGGTACAGTGAACACTGGTTCTGGAATGCCATACAAAAAATACACCCCTTTTTATGACGCAGTATTGAACACACATGTACAGCCTGTATCAAAGTATGTGTGTTCCAATCTCGCACGAATGAGCGGGCCAATGTTGGATAATTTGAAACACACAATTGGTCTCGACGTGGCGCATCGTAAATATGCGAGCAACAATGAAAATATATTGGTACATGGAGGAAGAACACATGCTTTAATCAAATTAAAAAATGGATTACGAGAACAAGCAAACTACGACGAAGAACGCGATTTCTTTT
>Ga0209353_10000532_pt1 | contig 23173 bp, 26 predicted proteins | sample LauGreSpBDMM15SD_2_FD_187561 | JGI IMG/M metagenome (GOLD analysis project Ga0209353, IMG submission 187561) | Freshwater lake microbial communities from Lake Michigan, USA - Sp13.BD.MM15.SD (SPAdes) (version 2) | ecosystem: Environmental > Aquatic > Freshwater > Lake | place: Lake Michigan...
GCCAAAGTGATACTATGCCGAATGGGCTTCGAATATGTTAACCGAATCAGTTTCACCGGCAGGCGTTTTCGTAGCGACAGGGTTGCGCCAAGACTTAAAGTCGCTATAATTGAGTGATTTATTCGCAGTAATTTGTTTACTCGTCTTTGCGGTATCGATTCCCGATCGGTTTAGAATTTGAAAATTGTAAAGTTTTCCCAGAAGTATAAACTTATTTTTGGTGGTATGTTTCGTATTTTTAGTAACAACCGACGTCTCAATCGCATCACCCGTCTTACGAGAGTTCGGTTTTTCATTGCTCGACGAATATTGTTTTAATTTCGCAAATGGGCCTTTCGTGATATCAATTTTCGGTTCTTTTTGAGTGATATTCGCACTATCTATGTTATGAGTTCGCGCAAATGGCGAGCTAAAACCTATTGGTATTTCAGATTCGTCGATGAAAAAGTCTCTGCATAAAAAGGTTCGCACGTATTTCATTGCTGCCGCGTTCAATATAGAATATGGTATAGAGACGTCCGCATAATACGCAAAGGCGTGTCTATATGCATCATAATGCATAACAATATTCCCCCTTGGGGTAGATTCGTATAAAATTCGTCGCTTCCACGCGGCCTCGAGTGGATTTTCGACAGAAGCAATTGCCTCTGAATATGATTTTGGGTGATAGAAGGAAAGTTCTATATTATCGTTCATTTTATTCGAATTGTTTATACTAACTGCGTCGGTCCGATTATAGGCAGTTAAAAATGCCTTCTTGTTTTTTGATATATATTGTTCTTCTGGCGTGGGTTCCTTCGGTTTGGGGTTTTCTCTCACCGCCAAAATGTAAGGCCTTTTTTTAATGAAGCGATACGCTGCATATCCGATAGAAATCCCGAGAATAGATGAGAATATGGTAGCGGTCGAGGGTTTCCACATGCTTGATAAAGAAGGTATATTGAATATATTTATATTCATTTACAACCGTTTACTAATTTGGACGAAAACGTAGGTCATGCGAAGCGAATCGTAGTTTTCTGGAGGGGAATGTAGGCGCTAGCCAAATTTTACAGAGTGTAATCGGCAGGAGGTAGCTAGATGGGGTCGCTCTCGCCGAACCAGACGATTGATTTGTTTTTCATAAATTCGTCTTCCATATCTGCATGATCACTGTCTAATAAATGCTGCACAAATTTTAGCTGGTAGTTTACTAGTTTGTTATTAAGACATTTACGATCGACTGATTGTTTCGAAAATATTCGATAATGATAACAAACCATGTATGCGGATTCAATGTCCGATTCGCGCAAGTTATTAAAGAATGGGTCTAATTTGGCGGGATTATTGTGCGCAGAATCTACACATACAATATTGGATTCAATGTTTCCCGCGGGGTGATGTAAATTTAATTTGGAGAACATGGAACACCTTGTAAAACACTTGACTTCAATTTGTTCGTATCTGCATCGTCCTTTTTCCCATCCAGATGGATGGGGGTGTTTTATATCGTGGTTCCATCGGTGTGTGATATATTGCAATATGGACGGCGGGTCATGCTCGCGGCCGTTACTGGACATCATGACCCACGGGACTTTCACACAATCTGCGTCTCTAAATGTCGTTTTTAATTCATCACATATAGAGTTTTCTGCCTTTTTACGGGTTGATATAAATTCGTCGCAATCTATAAATAGCACCCATTCTGTTTTGTCTCGGATTGTCTGATATAAACGATTTACGTCAAGCGTCTGTCGCTGTTTAAATGAATGTGACTGAATAACTGTAACATTGGGGTTTCTGAATACAGAATCGCAAATAGGGAGCGTCGAATCTACATCAAATAGAATGTAAATGTGGTCGACTCCTTCGGACAAATAATATTCAACAAATTCTTCTAAAAATGGTTCATTCAGGTAACGAGTTATAAGTGATAAAAAATACATTATATACACATGTTATATATTTTGAAGCGATACTTTGGACGAAAGCGTATGCGTCTACATTTCGGACACCTCTTTGCGTCGGACTTCAAATAATTCGCTGATTTCTTTATCCATGAACGGCACTTCGATTCGATCGTAATTTTTATATGGGTTGTCCGGATGCATGCATACAAGATACAATCCGGTAATTTTTTTTTCGTATTTCTGTTGTAGAATTGCGCGATACACATTAAGTTGTAATGCGTAATGCCAGAAGTTTGTGTCGGGAAGATGTGATATACAGGGTGTGCGCGCGGATTTACCAAACCCGCTTTCGTATAATATTTCTTTGCAGCGTTTCCAGTCGTAAATTTGGAGGGTTCCGTCGGGGTTTTCGAAAATCATGTCTATCGAACCGGACAGTTTGAGTTCCTCGTAATATACGCACCATTCCGTGCGATAGGGTTTTAGTTCGGGGAAATCGTGAACGAATCGTTGGAACCACTCGTATTCGGTGCTAGAATTCGAAACGGTTAGACCGTTATAGAAGCACTCGATGTCGTAGTGCATATTGGTTCCGGCGGCGGCGGCCTCGTCGCGATTTTTATCCCAATCGGCCTTTATTTGTTCGCGGGTCATTCCGTAGTATTTGTAGGTTGGATCGCGCATTCTGCGTCCACGCAGCATGTTTGAAATGATCGAATCTGCGTCGAATTCTTCAAAATGGTGGTGGTTCCATGTGGTCACGGACGTGTAGCCCTGTTTTCCATGGACGGTGTATATATGTGGTCCCTCATCAAACGTGATGAAGGCATCGCGCGGATGCGCATTGATTTTCGCCAATTGGGTAGGTGCGGGTTTCGACATTATGATATGTTTGTAACTAACTCTTTATTATGATCGGCGATATAAAAAAAGGCCATTCAATTTTGTTTATGTTTATTTGCGTTTTTTATGTTTTTATTATTATTATCGTATCACTAGTTCAAGATTGAATTCTTGTATCGATGGCCGATGTTTGTATTTTTGTTAGTGCGGTGTGTTTTAAATTTTCATTATTTGTTTGGTCACCGAATATTCTGTGTTTTCTGAGAATGTATGATGAAAACCCTAAAAGGGGTTTTTTTGAACCCCGTCGTGTGTTAATAATTTTATACATTTCATGGAATTCTTGATCGATTTTAAGTACTTCCATCGTGCGGTTGTGATTGAAATAGTGGTTCAGTTCGAATACACAGTTTTTAAATTCTGTGCGATACCGATTGTCGTATGTCCAAATGTAGTCCCACAACACTTTGGGTAGTCTGTAATATCTAGAGTGCATTTTAATTGTTGTTCGAAAGATGCGATTGATAAAAAATACAAAGGGCATATCAATTTTATATTGGGTTTTTGAAGGAACGAGTGAATTCTGGACAAAAACGTAGGTAAAGCGAAGCGAACCGCAGTTTTTGGATTGAACTCCAACGACGGTAGTCGAAGGAGTTTATACATATTCTACATCTGCGTGATTGACGAAATCTTGGGCGATCGTGCCGAAGACCCATTTGCGGAGTTCTGATCGTCGTCGTTCTTCGTATGTGTGACCTAGTCCGTTGAGCTTGCGCATATTTGAAATATTCCGGTCCTTGTCTTCCTCAGTAGCGCGAATTCTGTGTGAATTTTCCATTTGCCATTTGAGGAATGTTTCGAGAAATCGGTGTGCGACGCGGTCAATCCATTTTGTATACATAACTGCATCTAACATTCGCCACTGGACTGCGCTTTCCGGTGTATCGCCAGCAGACCAAACATAGATTGTCCCGGGCTTTTGCGCGAATGCACATATGGGAATCATCGGTATTTTACATGCGAAATAATCGCGAAGACTATGTTTCATTCCTTCTGTAATATCTTGATCAAATAAGGGTTGCAAATGTTCAAATGTGACCAATGTCGACTTATACCATGTTTGAAATGTTACCTCGGGCTTGGGCCCGCTCGCACTATTAAGCCATTCCAATATGGCCTTTCGTTTGCGAGCCACAGTCATGGTCTTTAGCTTAATCAGTTCATTTTCTACATGAGCGAGTTTTTGGGTTAAATGTTGAATGAGTTTGAATTGTTCTTGTGCAGTGGGAACAGTTTCAAGTAGGTCAATATCTCGGTCTCGCTGTCGCTTGCTTCGATAGAAGTATTCGCATGTGATTATGTGTTGATCGTGCAAATCTTTGAACCGAAAGTGTCGGTTGCAATATTTGCAGTGGTTTCCGTCGTCGGTCATTATTAAATCCTCGTAATATTAATACTGTAATTGATAATAGTCGTATAATGGGTCGACTCATATTCAATTTTGTTTGAACGAAGGCGTGGGAGTTTGGATATGGAAAACTATATACACACCTAGAATATACGATATAATGCGCAAAAACGGTTTACCTAGCGATCCAAAAGTAACGCAATATGGGAGTCACATGGTAATGACGAATGTTGTTCCTCCGATAAAGACCAAATATCTTACGATTGATACACGATTTCGCGACGAATATGATTCGAGCACCTTGGCGAATTACACCGTTTCGCTACCAGATCGTATTAACGATGTTAAAAGTATTCGCGTGCAGAGCGCCAACATTCCAATCACTTTTTATAATATTTCCGCAAACCGTGGAAACAATGTATTTACATTGTCTATTTTGAACAAGCGAGTAACTATTATTCTTCCCGATAGACAATATGATGCATCCACATTGGTGTCCGTTATCAATCGTGAAATCGAACTGATGACGTCACCCTTCAATTCTATTACATTTTCGATTGATAATCATCGAGGCGTATTTACCAATGCCGGTGATAAGAACGACTGCACCGTAAACTTCGAAATATCGAAGAGTTCTCTTGGTGTGCCGAATCCGTTATCAACGTTTGGGTGGTTGTTGGGATATCGCAAATCTAGTTATGTGATACCTCCGAATTCCGCCATTCGCAGCGAGGCTTTTGTATCTTTGATAGGACCTAGATATCTATATTTAATAGTGGATGAATTTAAGAATGGGAATCCGCACTCGTTTGTGTGCTTATCTCGAACATCCGAACTGTCTAGTCAACAGATTTTAGCTCGTATTTCGATGGATTATACAAATTATCCATTTGGGTCAATTTTATCGGCGGATGATTATGGATATTGTTGCAGTGATACAAGAACATATGCGAATGAAATAAATATTCAGCGAATGAATGTGAGGTTGGTCGACGAACTTGGGACGATATTAGACTTAAATGGTATGGACTTTTCATTTTGTATGGAACTTCATCATTTATAAAATTGAATTTGATAATGCTATAGCACTTTTATAAATACATATAAAACGTCCAAATGGATTTATCAACATTATCGCCCGAACAGAAGTTCGCATTTCAGCGATTTATACAAAATGAAAATATATTCTTGACTGGTCAAGGTGGAACTGGTAAAACTCGCCTGATCGAGTATTTCGCAAGGCATTGCAAGGATACTGGTAAATCCGTGCAGGTATGTGCACTAACCGGATGTGCTACAATTTTATTGCCCAAGATTTGCAACGCGCGAACAATTCATTCGTGGAGTGGAATACGTTTGTGTCGCGGATCGAATCAATCGATCGTGTCTAATGCGTTACGCACCAAGGCGGCGAAGGCGGCGTGGCGAAAGACACATGTATTAATTGTGGACGAAGTAAGTATGATGTCCGTAAAAATGTTCGAAGTATTGGATGAAATAGCACGTTCCGCGAGAGCGAATAATAGTCCATTTGGAGGTATACAAATGGTCTTTGTGGGTGACTTTTATCAATTACCGCCGGTAGGAACTGCAGGTGATCCAGAGACGGATCGGTTTTGTTTCGAGAGTCCTTTATGGAATCGTGTATTTCCCGCTAGAAATCACATTGAATTGTTGACGGTGTTTCGACAAGTTGATCCATTATATCGAGAAATATTATCGCAAATTCGAACAGCTACCTTGTCCGAAGAGAGTATTCGGACATTGAATGGGTATGTGAAACGCGAATATGATTCAACCAAATACAATGGATGTGTTCCGCCAAAGTTGTATCCTGTGCGTGCAAAAGCTGATTATTTAAATAATTTGATGTATTCGAAATTGGAAGGCGAAGAACGGTCGTTCGAATGCGTGAAGAAGACGTCGTGTAAAACATTTCTTGAAGCGAATACGCCGTTGTCTATCGCACATTTGGAGCGAGGAAGATCGTTGACTCCCTCAGAAACTGAGTTTGAATTGGCGCAACTGATGAATACTTCTGCGTTTCAGGAGTGCTTCGCATTAAAGGTGGGTGCGGTCGTTATGTGCACGGTGAATTTAGATATGGATCAGGGAATATGTAATGGGTCGCAAGGAATTGTGATCAGTATAATTGAAACATCGAAGGGATATTTTCCCATTGTAAAATTCACAAATGGAGTGGAGCGAACAATTTACATGCATTATATTCAATCGGACGAATATCCGACCATCGCGGTGGGGCAAATACCACTATGTTTATCGTGGGCAATGACCATTCACAAAATACAGGGCGCGACCCTGCCTATGGCGAGTATTGACGTGGGTGGTCAGATTTTCGAATATGGGCAAACATACGTAGCGTTGTCTAGAGTTGAGTCTTTGGACGGGTTATATTTGACCGCGTTTCATGCCGAAAAGGTTCGCGCGAACGATCGCGTTATTGAATTTTACAGTAAAATGCTGAAGCAGGATTATGCAGTTGACGAAAACACCGGCGGATCAAGGCAAGCCGAACTTTTACCGTCGACCAACGTATTTAAACAATTTGCACACAGTGAATTTGGAGTGAGTCGGAGCGATATCGGAGATATGCGACGTATATCGAAGGAGTTGGGCGAAGAGGATTATGTTGATTCAACAATTAAGAGGATTGTGCTGTAGATTTGCGACTTCGAAACATGGGTTGAACTGCGCGTTTTATATCACTTGATTTCTCGGAGGAGACGTTCGCCAGAAATTTAGATTTGGTAGAATTGGTCCCGCATATTTCAGGCTTGGGAACGATGCGTTTGGATGATTGTTCGTTAATAATTTGGGGGTTATATTTTTTTATACTACCCCCTATGTTTTCGGGTATATGATTTTTTGGCGATGCTTTAAGGAATGCGAGAGATTGAATTTCATTTACGGCGGTTGAATGCGGTTGTGTGTTGCTATCATATCTGGACGAAAATGTAGGCGACGCGAAGAAACCCATAGATTTTGTATTGAACTCCGACAACGTTCGTCGATGGAGTTCGTCGGTAACACCCATGTCCATTTTTCTCGCAGCGGGTTTCCTATCGCTCACCACCGATAATGATTCGTTTTGCTCCATCATTTTATGTAATTTTGCGTAATATTGTCGTGTGTCTGGTTCTTCTCGACCATCTGCGCGAACACGGTTAAAATGGATAGGTATGTATTGGACCTTCCATCGAAACCGGCGTGTAATTATATTATATTGGAATCTTTCTGAATGTAAAGGATATATACGACTATATTCATACATTTCGTTGAACATTTCACTGTATGTTTTCAGGTTGCTAGAAGTTATAATGGCTAGACGGTCATTTAAGTTCGGAAAAAGGTGGAAATTGGGCGTGCATATTGTGTTTTGATGAGTAACGTGAAAATATCGTTGATCGATTGGGGTTATATATCGAACGTCTGGACGCAAATATACAACGTAGTCAAAATGGATATTGCTTTCTTTCACCATTATACCTAGTTGTTTCTTGGAATACATTGCGCAAATAAAGTTATCGAGGCATATATAGTTTGTATTCCACGGGTCGGGGAGAGTCCTGTATTTTTTAATTTGTATTTGTTCTTTGATCTCATCTTGGTCGTCTATTTTTAAAAAATCCGGGGATAAAAGATGGTGTTCATCAAAGTCGAGTTGTATATTTTCCTCTCCTGCTCGCGGATTGTAATATTTAGAAGACATTGAAAATGTGTGCAGAAATATGGTGTATTCGATATTGTTATCATCAAGCGGTTTCAATATAAATTCTCGTATGCTGTCTATGGTGAATTTTAGACTTCTGGTCAATCCCCAGAAACATAGCGCAACCTTCATGTCTTTATTATTACTGCATAAAATAACTATATGTATCCAACCGATAAAAATGGATAAATATACCAATATATTCATCGAACAATGGTCGCCGGAGTTTACTTTCTGTATATAGTATAATATTATGGTAGCAGGCAGTATATTACCGGTTGCGTTATACAAGGGCAAATTGCACTTTCTATTTGGGAAGGAGAATCCCATGGAGGACAGTGCGAAGGGGTTTTCCGATTTCGGCGGAGGAGTAAATGCAGGCGAGACCCCATTAAATGCCGCCATGCGGGAGGGATCGGAGGAGTTATCCGGATTTCTTGGCGATAAAGAACAACTTGAGGAATTAATTACCAAGAATGGCGGCATATTACATACACTAACCGAAAAATCGTATACCGTTCATATTTTTTTAATCGACTACGATGCGAATTTACCCAAATATTACAATTTAAATCACCGTTTTTTGTGGGATAATATGGATAACAATTATTTGAATGATAGCAAATTATTTGAGAAGATTGAAATTCAATGGTTTACACCGGAAATGATGAAGCAAAGGCGGAATGAATTTCGCAAATTTTATCAAGAAATTGTTAATCTAATAATAAAGGACGTTCCAGATATTCTAAAGCTTGTCGGCGCAAAGAGTAAGAAACCAAGGTCGGAGAGTTCTGGAGACGTTGGTCGCAGGCGGTCGAGTAAACTCAAGAAGCGGTAGTTTTAAAGCGATGTGATTTGATTTATATGCTCAACATACCAATCAAAAAATAAAAATTTGTTAGTTTTCGTTAACATCGACCGCCTCGTTTGATACAATGTCGTACATTCGCATTTTGCTATAATTGCATTGAAAATGGTGGAAAATAATCGGCACGTAACATATACCAAGTTTTAAATGGATGAGATTGATTTAGAAATCACCAATTATTCGACTAAGGACATCGAGTATTTTTTTAGGTTAAATGAGATACCCAATTACACCGCCGATGACGTCGCACGACAGGTCTATGAAGTTCGAACCGAATTAATGGGCGATCGTCAGTTTCCACCGGAATTGAAACGCAGATTTATCGAATTTATTCAGTCTGCAACACAACGTTTACACGAGCGGGGCACAATACAACCAATTGAACCAATAAAACCGTTAATTCAAGAGACCTCTATCGATTATCCTCCTCTACAGCAGCAACAATTGATAACACGTAAGGCCGAACTGGTTCGACATCCCGCTGCACAATACGTGTATTCCGACCCAAGCTCGATATACAAGGGTGATCTGAATCCATTGAATAATCGCATTCTGACTAGAAGTTTGACTATCGATACCAAGTTTCGTGATAATTGGTCAACGACGAGGAGTAACGATTTTACAGTAAATCTGCCGACGAAGTTGTCCAAGATTGCCTCTATGCAACTTACATCAATCGAATTCCCGGTAGCTTTTTATGGTATATCGCAATGTTACGGAAATAATATATTCACAATCGAGGTTATTGGTGAGTCACATACGCATCTAGAGGTAATCACTATTCCCGACGGTAATTACACTAATGCTGAGCTAATTTATACGATCAATACTATATTGTTAGCATCTACAATTCCAGCATTTAATTTAATCGAGTTTGAGTATAATTCGATAACCGGCAAAGTTACCATAAAAAGGGTAAGTCCGGGAACGTTTACATTTAATCTGTATTTCAATCGGAATAGTTTGGGCGAGGAGTACACATCAACATCGGTGACTATGCGTGCCGGATATGTGTTGGGTTTTACAAATACCACATATACTGGTGGTATTTCATATATATCAGAGGGTGTGATAAACCCTTCCCCCATCAATTATGTATATTTAGCCATTGAAGATTTCAATCAGAATGTGACCAATGGATTTATATCTGCGACGTCGAAAACGATAACCGGGTCGGACATTATTGCGCGAATTACAGTGAATGATGATTACTTTAGTGTGATAAACGACACTACTCGCAGTATTGTGACGGAGCCCCGCGAATATTTTGGTCCGGTAGATATCACACGTTTACGTATTCGTGTATATGACGATTATGGGCGAATCTTGGACATGAACAATGCAGATTATTCGTTTTGTCTAACAATGAAGCAGATTTATAATTTATAACGGTATAGTATTAATGCCGTATTCATTGAGAAAGGTTCCGGACAAGAGTTGTTATCGAGTAAGAAACACTAAAAATAAACGAGTAATGGCGAAATGCACGACGAAGGCTCGCGCGACCAGACAGTTACGCCTACTTCGAGGAATTCAAAACAATCGCGCGTTTGCGAAGCAGGTGCGAGAGACGCGAAAGAATCGCAAGATCGCAGCATAATCGAAGGAGTTTTGCGTGAATGGATATAAACTTTATATGATGCATTATATGTATCTTATAATGCATCAAATGAGCCAAGAACAGCGCACCGTCTTGGATCATATTCGCGCAGATTCGAATGTAATAGTAGACGCATGCGCCGGATCTGGTAAATCGACGACTATTTTATCGGTAGCAAAAGAGTTGACTGGTAAGCGCATACGACAATTTACATATAATTCCATGTTGAGACATGAAATCAAGGAAAAGGTTCGCGAGATGGGTCTTGGAAACCTGGAAGTGCACACATATCATAGTTTTGCGGTAAAACATTATTCGGATGCGGCACATACGGACACCGGAATTCGACAAATTACTCGCGCGCACATGGCTCCGCGCAGACCCATACCATTGGTCGACATTGTTGTAATCGACGAAAGCCAAGATATGACTATGTTATACTTCGAATTAATAGTTAAAATGGCGAATGATATGTGCAGCTTGGACAATCCGCTGGTTACAGGCGGTGCACACAAGTTTCAATTGTTGGTTTTGGGGGATTATATGCAGGGTCTGTATGAATTTAAGGGGGCGGATATTCGGTTTTTGACCAAGGCGGCAAATATATGGACTGGATTTCCACATTTATTATCACAATCTTTCGCACAATGTTCGTTAAAAACGTCATATCGTGTGACTAATCAGATGGCGAAATTTGTGAATAACGATATGTTGGGTGACGAACGCTTGGTCGCATGTCGCGATGGTTCGCCGGTGGTGTATATTCGACGGCCGAGATATCAGATTGAGCGGATCGTTGTATACCAAATACAACGATTATTGTCGGAAGGAGAGAGTCCGTCGGACATTTTCGTCTTGGGTGGGTCGGTAAAGGGTGCAAATAGTAATATTAGGCACATGGAGAATGTGTTGACGGATGCAGACATACCATGTCACGTCCCGATGATGGAGACAGATGTGATGGATGAGCGCGTAATCGACGGAAAGGTTGTATTTTCGACGTTTCATACGGTAAAGGGGAGACAGAGAAAATACGTCTTTGTGGTTGGATTTGATCAAGGTTATTTTTACACGGCTCGTAATATTCCTAAGGACATATGTCCAAATACGTTGTATGTCGCATGCACTCGCGCAACACATGGGTTGTATTTATTAGAAAACGACAGTTCGCGGCCATTGGAATTTTTGAAACGTGGACAACATGATATGAAAAATAGTGATTATATAGATTTTAAAGGGATGCCTCAGAGTATATTTCACGATCGTGTCCAAGATTCGGAAGAAGCAGGAATAGTCATAATTCCGACATATCACGTCACACCGACCGATTTGATAAAATTTGTGCCCGAATCGGTCATAGAATATGTTACGCCAATCTTGGACAGAATATTTATTCAAGAGGTGATTCCGACACAAGATATGGAGTTTAATATCCCAAGAATAGTGCAGACGAGGAGTTCGTTGTTCGAGGAGGTGAGTGATTTGAACGGAATTGCCCTTCCTGCGATGTATTATGATATGATACAGGGGACAACTACTGATGGAGCAGACGTATTACGTGGGTTGATACGACAACAAGTCCAAGAAATACGAGAAAATAGTTACCATTATTTGAAGAGAATTGCCGAAGAATTGCCCGAAAAGTGTGATACGCCGGGTGATTATCTATTCTTGGCGAATGTCTGCGTGGCTATGCAGGAAAAACTGTATTCCAAGTTAAAACAAATACGTCGTGACGAGTATACGTGGATAACCCCGGAATTGAGAGATAATTGTGTGACTCGATTGAGTGAGCATCTTGGACATGAGTTTAATAGAAGTGATGGTAAGAGGGGAGAAGTAGAGAAGTTGTTGGTCCATTATGTTCAAGAGACGGAACATTCTCTAATCGATATAGCATTATATCCGTATTTTAGCTATGAGAAGAGGTTTCGATTTTGTGCACGAGCAGATTTTGTATCGGATACGACACTATGGGAATTAAAGTGCACGAGCAAGATAACATTTGAGCATCGGATGCAGGTAGTCGTGTATGCTTGGTTATGGTGCGTATTACATCCGGAAAGTCCAAGACAGGTAAGGGTCTATAATATGAGAACGGGTGAAAAATTGCGATTAGAAGCATCATATGAAGATCTAACAAATATTGTGGTGGAACTATTGCGAGGTAAATACGAAGAGCCGGTGAAGTTGACCGACGACGAGTTTATCGAACAGTGTATGGAATTGATTTTATAGATTCGATGTGAAATCGTGTATTTTTAACAAATATATAAAATATTTGTTACATATTACGCGTCAACAAATAAATATAATATATGTATTTTTTATTATAATACGTATATGTATATATGTATTATATATCCTTGGGTAAAACGTGCAGTATCGCATATAATATAAAAAAATATATAGATAAAAATAGACCAACTATGTTTTTTGATACGTCTAGAACAGATTTTAAATGTGTGTTATCTGTGTTAGATTTACCGGATATTGGTGTAATATTTAATATTGAAAATATGATATTGGATAATAAATTGTATAGTCATAATAGAGAAACAACTATAACATTCAAAAATTTTGCGAAAGACAATCTGGAGTTGTTGTATCATCATGACGTTAAATATGATAAAAACGACAATGAACTAACAGTAAACAACAAACTATTACAATTTATTGCTACGTATAGAAGAAGACATGATCGATTTAATGAATTACTTAAAACCGAACAAAAATTATGTTTTATATACAATATTATCGGTAGTTTTGATTATGACGATACGAATTTATTTAATAGTATATTAACAAAAATTAATAAAAATATTAATTATATTTTAATTTTACTTATAGAAGAACATGAGACAGAGACGTATACTTATTGTAAACATGATAATTATGTTAAAATAAATTTAAGCAAATTTTTGGATAAAAATATTGTTCCGTTTTGGAAACAACCGCAATACAAATGGACAGATATTTTTGAATTGATAAAAACGCTATAAAATAATATGGGTGTAATCGGCATGTATATTATTTTTCACAAAAGTCTACTCAAATTTTATTCAAAAATGTATCCATATTTATCTAATATTATTGTATATCGTGAAATATGAATAAATGCACAGACGATAAACTAAGATTGTTTTCAAATAAACATTTTACATATATAAATCAAATATTTGGTGATGAGACGGTTCGTGAAATTATAACCGAAATGTATGCAGAACGGGATTTAAAATTCGCGATAGAAGAAACGGGGGCAGAGTTTGAATATTCAAACCACCATGTATTAGTAAAACCAGGAAAATCGGGGGAAACTGCAAAATGGTGTAGTGTAGATGAGGGATACCAAAACATACTTATAAATAAAAACGATACACTGTGTCAGTCTTATACATTATTGAAATATCTTAGAAAACCTATTTCGACAGACATGAAAAAACGCCAGATGGAAATGATAAAAATGTATAGAAACATAATGAGACGAGAGTATTTTAAGACGGAATTCAAAAAGGTTGTTACGATTATGCAGGAAAAAATACGTAAATCCAAAAAGAAAAAGGACGTGTCTATATGGCGCGATTATACACACACGCCGGACACATATTTAAATAAGGATTACGAAAAAATATACGAGGAAATAGGTGATGTGTTAGATACATGGGAAAGCTATGGTTATTTATATTTTATAAAGGAGGGTGTATGTGGCGAGAAACGTAAATGACGCAAAATAATCGGCTATTTATTATGAACGCCACAGTGTTCACATCCAGCAGACGGCGATCGTTTACACGGTTTGCCCGACGCACACATATATCCACACACATATACGTAGGAATGTCCGACGCGGCGTTTGTTACGATTCCATTCACGACTCGCTTCGTCGAAGTCGATATCTACTGCGTAGGTAATATTATCACACGGACGTAAAACTTCGGCGAAATTAACAGTCGGTGCACGAATCGGGGTGTCGGCAATAACTCGTTCGCCAGATTGCTCGAGGCGTCGCATCGCACGTGTGATATACGGAGAATGGGCGCTAGCCGAAGTTTCCAAAGTTGCGTTTTGAGTATTTACATGTCGTGAAGATGAACGGGTTTCCCGAGTGAATTCGGTCGACATGCGAAGCGTAGTCGAAGGAGTTTGAATGGGTAAAGAAGAAGAAGAACGAGTCAACATTATAAAGGGGCGAATGATAGTAAATACAATAAGGCATATCAAGCAATCAATTTTGTTTGATATATTTTCCGAAGGAGTTTGCGTTAATACATATCAAATCTTCGTATTCACACACTCTATATAAATTGTGTGAATATGGGCGGCAATCATTCGTTGAATCGATATAACACGCAGTTAAAACCTGCACAACAAGTCCGGGGAAAAACATCTGGTCCGGCAGATGATGCGAATAAACAGTTAAAGTTAGATGCGAACCAACCGCGTATCACCTTGGACGAGGCATATGAAAGTTTAGAAGAATACAAGGAGGCAATCAATAACGTGTATAGTCTAAGCCAACTGTTAGATGATTATGTAGACGAAATTCGCGACAAATTAAACGACGGTGACGAAAATCCGATAAATAGCGTATTGTTAACCACCTTGCACGAAGGCTATAATAAATTAGAGGCGAAAAACTATTGTGAAATTCTCGAGTTGGGGACGAATATTGAGTCGGTAAGACGTGCGCGAATGTTATTTTCTTGCAAACAATACGAAGAATTGGATGGGAAAAGCGTGTTTGAAATGCGAAGCAACAATAGCACCGAGCTGATTGATGGCGTTCCAAGTTCGGTGCTTGGACAATTATTAGAGACTCGATTAGTTGACGTATCCAAGAAGCTTCCGGCTTATGGTCAAACGTATATATATGCGAATTTAGGATTATGGACACACGGTGTGCGAGCATATTTTAATTTAATCCGTAGGGATCCAATTATACGAGAAAGATGGATAGTAGTGTCGTCGGGCGTAAATTTATCGAATTATACGAACATTAGTGTGAATAATATGCAGACATTTTCGCGGGAATATAAGGTATTGATGGATAGCATCACTCAAGTAATGAATTCGAACACATATATAAACGTGATTGAGGAATCCGCAAGAGTTGCGTCCAAGGAGGCGGAAGACGCAATTGCAAATCTAGAGGAAAAGAATGCGATTTATAAATTTGCGAGTCAGGTCTTGGAAAATGCTCCTACCGATATGTATGCGAAAACAAAAATGAATGATGCGAAAATGGAGGCACATATAGCTTCCCGAGCCGCTGCTTCAGCTGTTACGAATGCGAAGGCCGCACAGTCGACATTAAACGAGGCAGAGGCGCGCATTGCGACAAAGACAACTACATGGGAATATGGTTCATCGGAAACATATAATACGTTGCGATGTGTATATTCGGGTATCCATCCGCAGTGGAATGGAATGTATATTAAGGATTGTAATTTGAATAATTCAAATTCGGATATCGCAAGCACCACATTTAATGTGATGGCGGATATAGCACATTATTACCCAGAATTATATCACGGACAAGTTGTATTATCGACATATAAGATCAATGATTTGTATTATACTGCGGTTGTGAAGATTATCATACGCGGAGAAGAAACGCATATTCAAATGAAAGAGGCACAATTGAATCTAATATTCCCAAGCCAGACCCAAATGCATGGTGGAAATCAACCACAACCGGCCGGATCGCAACCCACTGGTGGACAGTATATATTTATAGATCCTACTCGTCGATTTATTGGTATCGGCACGGGGGAATATCAGGTGCAGTATGAAGATGAGTATGCGACAGTTGCGCGAGACAGGGGACAGAATGTCGTGATTCAGTCTGCGACATACCCAAATCTTGTAGGGACGCGTATAGCAGAGAATTCAGGTCATATACCAGGCGGAGGGCGTGAAAAGAATCTATACTATTTTGACCAATTTAGTTCGGCAACTATGCGCCGTCATAGTAATTTGTATACGTTCGAACAGATGTATAAATATGCATTGGAAGGAAATTATCCGGATGGGGATTTTACAACGATGCGTAAGTATGGTAGCGACATATCATTTGAAATTACCGACAGAAGTAAAACGACGAAAGAAATTGGTAATATTGGAATGGTGATAGATAAGATTGACCAAGAAGGAAAAATATGCGGAGGGCTCTCTGTAAAAACCGTCCCCGATATGGTAGTAATAAATGGCCGCGAAACCGTAAAACCAGGAGGAACAATTATGTATGTTTCAAGTGACGGTATATTGAGTATTAATGGAATCATGCTGGGTAGCAAAGAATTACATGTGAACCGAGATGCGGACGGAAACGAAGAACTCATGTGGGGTGAAAATCGCATATGTTAAAATATCATGGTCTAAATATAAATCTACCGTAATTATATAACAACATTAATGCATGCATATTGTGATATAATGATTTGGATAGCCGCGTTCGGAGTTTCGGGATTATTACTCGACGTTTTTAAAATTAAGAGTATTCGTCATAGATTTATGTATTATATGCTTTATCTTATTTCCGGCGTAATTATACTTCGTCTGATTGAATAGAATTTTCCCATACTACCGAAGGTGGTTGTGACCATTCTGAATATGGGATAGCTTTGCTTGTGGGACGTTCAAGTGCGAGAAGGGTGTTTAGAGCACGCGTTCTGCGATCCATGGGAAATAATGACGCGGGCAATTTTCGACTGTAGAATTTCCACGCCCATTCAAATTGCAGTGCCGCTTTCCAATCCGGAAAGCCTTCCACGTAACATCTTCGCGTCCAGGTTTCACCCTTGGCTACTTTCATACTTGTCGCGTGAGCACCGCCCTTTATTTCCTTGTTGTGCTGCCTAAGACGTCGATTAAGGTCCACAGTTGCACCGATGTAGGTAGCGTGATTACTAGATTCGAGTAAGTATACATAACAGGCCATTTTATTAATGAATTATATATATTCATTGATAAAAACGTATAATATTACGAAGACAAATTGAAGAGTTGTCTAATCATAATAAATGTATAGCACGTATAATTATACTATAAATATGGTAAATACAGAACAATATCGCGAATACAAAATCGGGGCCGCAGAAGACGGAGACACGTGTGTTGTTGAATATTGGCGAAACGTATTATCGTCTGGTAGTCCGGTTGTTGCTAAGGTATTTCAATTATTTGATGGAGGTGAATTTACAATTGAACTGACCTACACGGAAAAGGAACGTATTTTGAAATTGAGTAAAATCGAGTTAAATGAATACAGAGGCGTATGTTGTAACGAGGTTTATAATGGAGAATTTGTTGATATTGAGATAGACAAGAGTATCGAATATAACGAAGCAGAATGTGCAGAAATACACAGTCTACTTTGGTGCGACCAATCCGACGACGATTATGATGATTATGATGAAGAACGCATGATCGAAAATCGATGGATACTGATTGATACAAAATATAGATTCAATTATGGGTGTATATTGGACGAAAGTATCGGTGAGGCGTAGCGAAGTGAATTTTTGGGTTGAAATCTAAAAACGCTGGTCGAATGAATTTGAATTATTACTTCATATTTTACTGATTAACGACATGATAATCTACTATATTACCAATTATAGCGTTTGTTTTGTGAAGCGATTTATGTGTTTATATCGAATTTTATTGACGAATCTACTAAACCTTGTAATTTTTCAATTCGTTCAATAATATTCTTATCTATGCAATTATTTTTGTCTATATCGTGTCTCAAATTGTTAAGTCGCGAGAAAATAGAGTCATCAACCAAATGGTGCTTAATAACGTCATTTTCAATTCTAGAAATACGCTTATTAAATTTATGTATTAATTTTGTATTAATAACATTATTATAGTGAATGTGTAAATTAGCGCAAGAGGAATTTTTTATCGAATTACAATCCGTCGTTTTTGTATATTCAAAATACAAATGTTTTTGGTGTCCATGAGAAATGTCTCCGCATGTAAAGTTGTTTATTTCCCCTGTATCGAATTTTAATACGTCATTATTAATCAATTTGCGCAACTCATCGGTAACATCTTTTGACTTTATAATAGAATATACCTTCGCGTATATAATGTGCAAATCTTTTGCTTGAATCTTTTGCTCAAGAGTTGATTCGTCCCACGTAACATAACGTTTTCGGTTCATAATAATTATATTACGCTTGCTTATTAACATTTACAAATAATATTATCCGCGTATAAAATTGAAAAGTGTCGAGTTGCGCTTGTAATAACAACATAATTATAGACGGAACTAAGATTACAATATAATAAAATGATATCAATACCGGTAGTACCAGAGGAGTTTGTGGGTAAAGAGCCTACATTTAATGAATTGGTTGAATTCGTCAAGCTATACTACGATGGTGATAGACCACGGGTCATTGAAGAATATGAAAAAACAATATTGTCGAGTTGGTCTACTGGTAAATATTATTTACTGGGGCAAGTATTAACTGATCCAAATGATCGAATTACAACTGAACGAGTCGAAAACGCTGTTCAGACCCACCGTCAACGTTCAATTGATTATGGAGCGCCGTGTAATTCATTTGAATATAATAGTATATTGCACACGGAACGCATGTTCGCGGATTTACTACATATAATTGAAAAATATTACGAGATGATGATGGAAATCGAATATATGCCTGGAGGGGCTAGATATCAGGCGGGTTTAAAGCGGTTTAACGAGAGAAATGGTATAATTTAGATGGTTTGGTGCGAACCGAAATGTTCTGTTGTGATAAAACATATAAAAATATAATGTGGATACAATATAATAACAGCGATGTTTCGATTTGTTTTATTTTTAACTAGTTTATGTGGTGTTGCGAGCAGATTCAATGAATATGTCCCTATCTTGGACATGGAAAAACATCAAGTACATCACACCGGGACGGAGGCACTGCCTCAATCCTTTACTTGGAGTAACGTTAATGGTGTGAATTATCTAACCAAAAATTTAAATCAGCATATACCGGTGTATTGTGGGAGCTGTTGGGCCCACGGGAGTATTAGTTCTTTGGCGGATAGAATAAAAATCATGCGTAAGGCGGCGTGGCCAGATATTAATTTGAGCATTCAGTTTTTATTGAATTGCCAAATGGGTGGAAGTTGTAACGGAGGGGATCATTTGGCGACATATAAAGCCATCAAGGAATATGGCTCGATACCATATGAGGATTGTATGATTTACCAAGCATGTAGCTCGGATTCAAAGGAGGAAGGATGCAAAAACAAGGCCATGTTTGAGTGCACTCCGACGAATATATGCAAAACATGTGATACATTTACATCTCGCGGAGGAACGTGCAGCCCGATTATGAGTTATCCAAACGCGACGATCGCTAGCTATGGTTCGATAAAGGGTAGTGATAACATGAAAGCCGAAATTTATAAAAATGGCCCGATAGCATGTGGTATAAATGCCGAGGAGATAGTTGATTACACAGGTGGTATATTGGACTTGCCTCGTCAATTAAAAACGGTAAATCATATTATTTCGGTGGTTGGATGGGGGTATGACGACGAACTTGGAAAACAATATTGGAATATAAGAAATTCTTGGGGGAGTTATTGGGGTGAATTGGGGTTTATGCGCCTGATCTTGGGAGAAAATCAGTTAGGAATAGAGAAAACGTGTGCATTTGCGATTCCTGCAACGTGGACCATGCGAAATAAGCCATGTTACGAAGACGGTAGCAATTGTATGTAATGTGGACACTTTAGTGTCTGAATGAATATCATTTTTCCTTGCATTATATCAACATTTAGACATTTTCAAATTTTGATATTATGCGTTTGATAAAACATTGTTACATTAATTTATTTACATAATATAAACAATGAGCAAATTTATCAAACGCATAACAAGAAAGCGCGAAAAAAAACATTCGGATCAAACTCCCGAGTTTGATCTAAAAAAATTTGCAGAACAAAACGGAATAGATTCTACCATGAGCCCACTTAGTAGTGCCATGGGTAGTCCGAATAAGCTGGATCCTACCGCTTTGCGACGATCAAGATTTACTATGTATAAAAATCCCACAGACAAAGAGGGAGAGGGTAAGAAATATGCTCGCAAACTAAAGACCGAATCTAAAAAAATGAATACAAACAAAACACAAGGTGGTAAAAAATCAAGGACAAGTAAAAAACGTAGTTCTAGAAAACGCGCATAATATAATAATAATTGCAAAACGTAATAATATCAATAAAAATATTTATATTATTTCGGTGGTTGGATGGGGGGTATGACGACGAATTGGAAAACAATATTAGAATATACGAAATTCTTGAGGTAATTATTGTGGTAGTATATAAACACGGTTTGGACCATACTAGTTAAATAATAAACTGATCGCATTTAGCTCGAGTTTATTGATATAATTATAACATATATACGTTGATTGTGTTATAATTATATATTAGAAATATGTATATGTTGTACGCTACACCCGATTATAAAAATGTATTTTTTATAAACTACAAATGTTGTTATTCGACATTTGAATGTTTGTGTCTAACGGGTGCTGTTAAACGGATCAACACAAAAACTCGATATGTAGATAATATACATTTTAAAAATAGATTGGACGTAAAAGTGTGGTTAATAATGCGCGATCCATATGCGAGAATTGCATCATTTTATAAAGATAAATTCGTAAATTGTTACGACGAGGCTCATAATAACTCAAGTAAACAATACGACAACCAGGGATGTCAGAAGAAAATGTATAAATATTGCAAAGAGTCCAAAATCAGATCATTGGATTTTAAATTATCTGATCTCATTGGTGCTATTAAACGCGGATATAATGATGCACACATTTTACCACAAGCAAATATATTACATAACAACCAATTTGGCGGGCAGGTGCATGTAATCCGAATAGAGGACGAGGAGTTTGCTGAAAAATGTAGGGAAATATTTGGATTTGAATTGTTACGAGTCAATTCATCTGATTCTAAAGGTTGTTTGAGCGAATTAACCGAAGACGATCGAGCGTTTATATACGAAAGATATAAGTGTGATTTTGATTTATATACAAAATAATTAGTTAGATTCGCGAGCGCATTGATCAATACTTATGTGAATATTTGCGGCACTAACATCAGCAACTCTTTTTTTACAGCCACGTTTATGTGCAGAAATGCTTTGTTTGCTTGAACCAACGAATGAATTGCATAGGTCACATGAGAAGTTTCTAGTTTTAACATATGCATACTTAGAATCCAGGTATTTGTCCAAGGCGGGCAACTTAAGCGCATCGATTTGCGTGTTCATCCTCTTCTGAAAGTCCTTGAGACAGGTCATTAGAGATTCTTTTTGCGCAATGAAGGATTGATATTCTTCATTGATATCGTCTAACATTTCCTTCGAAATATTGTTGGTTTCGTCGATATTCAATTCTTGGACCTTGATGGATAGACTATCTATAATATCGGTTGCGATTCGAATTCTATCTGAAGAATATTCACAATTTTGAACATATACCAGAATATTACCCTTGTGAATATCGATTTGATAATTCTGTTTGAATGAAATTCCTGAATATTGTGAAATAAATACACCGTTTACATTCTGCGTATCAATATCTCTAATAAATTTCGCAATTTCCTCCTTGTCTATGTTTGCCTTATATTCTTTATTTTCAAAGAGGATGGTTGGTTTGTCCAAGCGGCGAACAATGAAATCACCGGATGCCTTCAAACCCGTGGTATCTTGGATTTCTGCAGAGGGAAACATGTTGGTTAGAATAGAACATAAATTCTGTTCACCATACTTCCCCTTATTAGAGGACATATTGTATTTTCCAAGAAATTCGCCAAGTTCGTCCAAGATTGGCTTTTGAGCCGTCTGTGTGTGTAACGACGATTCCTTGAGAATATCTATATTCTTGGTAATTCGATCTTCGCTTGCGGTGAAGAATGAGAATAATGGCTGTTGTATGGTTTGGAGCATTGATGCATACTTTGTTTCGAAACTGGTCAAAAACGTCTGTATCGACTTATCTCCGTTTACAGATGCGAACATCTTGGACATGTCTTCGTTTATCTGAGTATGAAACTGTTTAATATTGGAATATAATTGCACATTAGATCTATCTTGGTTCTTTGGTATGATATCGTTCAATAAAAGATTCGTCTTGTCCAAGAGATGTGTGTTATTCGTTTCTATCAACATCCTTAATTTTTCATCAGATTTAATATTATCATTTGAAATAACATTTCGAACATCCTCGATGTATTCGCGTTTAATAGAAGATAGCTGCAAAATCATGTTGTTTAATATGTCTGTGTTCATCTTGGACATGGTATCTTTCAAAGATGATATATTAAGCTTCATTGACTCCAACTCTTGTTTGTTTGTAGACATATAAGAAAGCAATTGAGAGTTAATATTCGTTCCAACATCAGTAGTAACGTGATTAAATACAGTGTCCAAGAATTCGATCAACAATAGATTCGCATGTTCAAAATCAATGCTTGGATGATCCTTGTAAAAGTCAAAGATCTTCTTGTTGTTCACAGAAATTTCGTAATTTTCGATAGATTTTTCCATATGGATATATATAATTGTATAAATGCCTTTAAATTCGTTAAGTCTAAATTAATAATTGATAGGTTTTGATTTAAGCTTATTAATAACCTAATGCAAACTTAATAAACTTAATTAGGTTCTTGGAAACTTAAACTTTGAAATACATATTCATTTATAAAAGTAGAATCATTTAGAAAAACATAAATAATATAATTTTAAAAAAGGTTTACAAAATACAAAAAACAATACTCATTTCTAGAT
>Ga0209353_10000534_pt1 | contig 23151 bp, 25 predicted proteins | sample LauGreSpBDMM15SD_2_FD_187561 | JGI IMG/M metagenome (GOLD analysis project Ga0209353, IMG submission 187561) | Freshwater lake microbial communities from Lake Michigan, USA - Sp13.BD.MM15.SD (SPAdes) (version 2) | ecosystem: Environmental > Aquatic > Freshwater > Lake | place: Lake Michigan...
ATTACGTTATTTGAGAATGTTTTGTTTCCTGCAAAAGTTTGTGTACCTGTTGTTACAACTCCTGATTCTGTGGCTGATGCTGATGGTATTGCTGGATATGATACGGCTGACATACCAACTCCTGTTAGAGATCCGGTAGGTCCTGCTGTAGTTCCTCCAGTCCATGCGAATGCTGTTGGGTACCAGTTAGTATCTGGATTTGCTGGTAATGTAAGAGTTAAGTTACTCTTTGTTACAAGGTGTCCTTGTGCATCATATGTTACATAAGGTACAACAAATGTTCCACCAAAAGCTAGAGTTCTTGTTACTCCAGTATCTCCAAAGTTACTTGCTGTTACCGCATTAGAGTGATTAAATGTTGTTCCAGATAATACTAAACCTGTACCTGCTGTATATGTTGTGTTTGTATCAGTAGATGTTATTGTAATAGTATCTGTTGTGTCGTTTGTTGTTATTGTTACATTTGATCCAGCTACTAATGTTAACGTATCGTTATTAGAATCTGCCACTACTGTATTTTGACCTGCTACTGCAAAGTTCTTGAATATGTTTTGTGAAGATCCAAGATCTGTATTTGTTACTGTTGCTGCACCTGATACTGTGGATACAGAGATACCAGTTCCGGCTACTACTGATGTTATGGCTCCTGTTCCTCCTGCTATATAGTCAAAAAGTAAGTCAGATGTAACAAGACCTGTTCCTCCGTTTGTAACTGAGGTTGCTATATTTAGTGCTAATGATACAGCTCCAGTAGTTCCGCTAGTAACTGTTAGTTGAGATGTGGTTGATGCTACACTTGTAATATCTCCAACTGCTACCCATGCTGTCCCATCATAGATATATAATTTTTTATCTCCAACAGTGGTATTATAATAAATTTGTCCTTCTGTACCTGCTGGTGCAGTCCCAAGTGGGTGGATTATTGCATTTTGTAATTGGTTCTTGCTTAGATCAATATGTGCTAAAAATTTCATATTTTGTTTTTAGTTTAAATAAGCTTTCCCAGAAAAGGAGGCTTGAAAGGTTACTGTTACTTTATTATTATCGTTGTATTCTATATCTCCAACTACTACGCTTTCCCCAGAGTCTACAATAACTACTGCAGCGTACTTGTCTAAGTTGTGTTGTATTACCCATGTGTTTGATGCAGATAATTGTACATGCACATAATTTTTATCCCCTACTATTGTACCTACTTGATCTATCAATGGTACTGGTATTCCATTTAGGTCTGTGATGAATGTTGTTACATCAGTCTCCCCAGTATTTTTTACATAGTATACTGAATTTGGTCTCGGATTAGTAGGTAAAACTTTTACTTTATAATGTTTTACTTCTTGCATATTACCACTCTAGTTTTTCCCAATCGCAACATTCATTTGCCATTGAATTTAGTTCGTCAATACCGTATGGTATATCATATAATTTAAAGTCTTTAATTTTAATTTTGTATTTAGATCCTTCTAAATCGCCATTTATTTTTTTAAAAACCCAGTCTATTAATTCACACTCATCTGTACAAAGTATGTTGAAAAACATCTGAGAGTGCTTTAACTTGTCTCTGTCTAATTCACCACCTACTCCAAACTTTTTGTTTAGGTAATATAAGTCAGCATTAATTAATATATCTTTTTCAAATTTATCAAAGTAATTTTCCTGACTTAGTTCTAAATAATTTTCTTGTCCTGCCATCTTATATACAGTCTAAACATTCCCCAAATCCTTTAAGTAAAGCTTTTGATTCTGAAAAAAATCTATCTGCTTTTACAAAATCTCCCACTTTTGCATGAGACTTGGCTACTTTTATTAGCCAATCAATATCGTAAACTTTTTCTCTAAACCCTTTGTCATTTTTAGAATATTCAAAGCCATGTTTTATTATAACTTTTGATAATTCTAGCTCTGTTCTGTCTGTTTTTAGGTAGTACTTAGTTTTTTCAAAATTACTATACCCACTTTTCAAACATATTGTATAGACCCCATCTGGCAGATCTGCGTACACTTCGTCTTTACAATCGTTTGTAAAACAGGTTATGCCTAAGTTATGACTATTGAATGAGGCTAGTGCTTTTTTCTTAAAAGAAAAAGTAAATGCTTTTTTTGATCCGGGTAAGGTTATTAATATGTTTGCCGGTAATACTTCTGCATGTACCCAATCACTATTATCCCCTATCCAAAGTGTTTGAACTGTAGATTGAATTACATCAAAGTCTATTTTTATTTCTCCTATTACTTGTGGCATTGGTTTTTTTATTTATTAATTATAAACTCGTATTTCTCTTTGCTTTCTGTGGAAATTTATTTATGGTGCACAAATATAAGTGCCGTTTATATAAATCTTACTAGCAGTAGTAAATGTAACAGGGGTTCCTTGAACTAATAAACTTTCAATTAAAGGTTTAGGAGTTGCTGTGGTTTCTTTTAACCAATGTAAATCTAATACTAAAGAACTAGGTAAGTGATCAGCAACCATTTGTATGTGCCCATTTAATTCATCGGGGGGTAGTGCTGGATTAACCCAGGCCCAAGCAGGAAAATGATTTGCTGCTGTAGGTATAGGTAAAAATGGAAGTTCTACTTTAAATTGCCCTGTTCCAAAATTAGTGACGGTAGACAAATCTATAATAATATTAAACGAAACCATTTGCCCAAACCTTGTATAATAAGAATTGTATGTAGGATAATTAACAGCTGTTCCTGTAAATGTCAAACCAGTTGCTTGAAATACTGGAGAAAATCTAACAACTCCTGAAGAATAACTTAATTCCCAAACAGCAGCTCCTTCTGTATTATCAGTACATAAATAAATATCTCCGTTATCTAATATCCATCTACTATCAGATACAAATCCTCTAGTAATATCATCATTAGCTCCTGGGGTAAGTGTAAAGTTATATTTTACTTCACGGATAGTAAATCCGTCTTGTTGCATAACATACTGTCTACCTGCTTCCCATTTTAACTCATAGTCTATAGAACATACCTGAGCAATACCTCCATTACCACCAGTATAACTATTAGTAGTTCCTTTTTGTAATCTTGAGCCATTGTCAAAAAGTATTTTAGATGTGTCAAGTAACTCAATGTTGTTTGTAGTTGAATTGCCTTCATCTGTAACTTCTTGTAAGTCTTGTGATCCTACTCCTCCTGTTTCAATATCATCTACTATTTTTACTAATGCTTCTACTTCCTCCGGAAGTCTCCACCAGTTTACTTTTGGTTCTAGTGGAAATTTATTTTTTTGACTTTTCATTTTTTAAAATATTTTATATTGAATTACTATACCCCAACTAGCTTTTTCTTCGCTCCTAACATTATAGTTTAAACCAGTTGCCCATTTGTTATACTCTAGTAATAAATTGCCATATACTGTAATGCTTGATGTAGATAACTCATTCGATCTTAACCCAGCATAGCCATGAAATTCTATCTTCTTAGGCTTTTTTAATATCTCATTTTGTACTTGTATATAGTCTTTTTGGCCAGATATTATATCATTGTTTATTGATACTTGATTCTCAAGATTTGTAACTACTTTCTGTAAGTTAACTATTCTATTGTCTTTCTCTTTTACTAGCTCTTTACAAGAATCGTATTTTACTAAGTCTATTGCTGTAAGCCTTGCCTCTCTTTCTGATAATACTACGATGCTATCTTTCTTCTGAGTATCTATCTGTGAAAAACTTTTGAAGCCCACTAATAGGAAGACTATCAATAACTTTAATTTGTACATATTCTTTTTCTTTTATTTTTTTTATTCTATCTACTATAATAGTATCTATTTTTTTAAGCTCTGCCTCTTCTTTTTTATATGTGGCTGCCTTTTTTTCTAGGCTTTCTATTTTAGTTTTTAAAGTCTCTGACTCTTTTACTAATTGATCTCTATCATTTTGATATAGCACTATTGAAAGGAGCCATATAATTATTAATGCTGATCCAAGCCATTGTTCTTTAAAAAAACTTAATACTTTAATAGTGTTCATTTCTAATTTTTAATTTGGAAGTGCATCCAATCATAGTTTTTTTCTCTGCCTAAAGATTCAAATCCATATTTGTAAAAAATATCAATCATTGTTTTATATTCAGGTCTAGCAAATCTTGCAGTCTTTGATGTCTCTTTTAGTGTATTTCTTGCAGGGTCTAAATCTATTGCTATCCCCCAAGAATGTGTAGACCAAGCTGATCCACCTCTCATTTTTCGATAATTAAAACACCCACCAAATAAATCAATTCCTAACTCTTTTATTTTATCATAGCTGTAAACTTTATGTATTTCATTAAATACAGATAAGAATTTATCAGCTACTAATTTATGACACATCATTGTATTTACTGTAGTGTCTAAATCCCAAGCGAGTCGCATAGGATATGGGAGTTTTATTTTAACTAAATACCCTGCCCCAGTTTCATTTGGAGTTCCGTATTTTTTTATTATCTGTGCTGTTGTCATGTTATTTTAGTTCGTCTATCCCGTCTTTTAATTCCTTGGATCTTCTTAGTAGAGTTTTAAGTTTTTGAAAAATGTCAACTTTAAAAGCCGCTTCAAAATTCTCTTTCATACTAGTAAGTTCTATGAATATTATTACTATTGCTATTACTTTTGTAAAAAAGAATGGTATACTAAACCATATCTTAAAGAACTCCCCTAATAAAAATTTATCAATTGTGTATAATAATAGTATTGCTGATTGATATAGTACAAATTTTGATACTATGTTGCTAAGTTTTCTTGATGTAACTTTGTCCTTTAATATTACTGCTTTTGCTATCCCAAGTATTGTGTCTAAAGCAATGGCAACGCCAACTGCTACTAATATCCCAACTACTGGTGCAAAAAACATTAATAATGATGTCCCTATATAAAATGCATAAGTTTTCATTCTTTGTTTTTTTATTCTATTGTATATAGAGTTAGATTATAAAAAAAGGGAGGAGTGTTGCTCCTCCCTTAGTCATTTTAGATTAGGCTATTACCGGGTAAGCTGCTACAGTAGGTAGCCCTGCTGCGGTTGCTAAGTCGTTGATCAACTCTTCGACTCCTTGGTATTTACAAGCATCCACTAAGATGTGGTAGTCGATGTTCTCTACTACTTCACCTGAGAATGATTGTGCAAATCTGTTTGTTCTAATTCTAATAGAATAATCTACGTATTGTACTGTTGGTTTTAAGTGTGACTCTTGACCTAATACTAATTTACCGTAGTTGTTTCCTGCTAATCTCTGACGATTTTCAAAGTATACTCTGGTACGCTCTTCTAAATCGTAAAATTGACCTCCTGCTGCTTCTGGCTCTGTTCCTATTGAAAGAACTTTTACAGCAAATCTACCATTACTTCCTGAACTAAAAGACTCTGAAACTGCTCCAGGAGCTGCGTTTGCTACAGAGATTCTTGTAGAAGAGTAAACGAATGGTAAATCATCTCTGTATTCTTCAGATCCTGCAAAGATATTTACTTTTGATTTTAAATGGATACCCATTTTTGCTGTTCCACTATAAGTTACTGCTGCAGCTTCCCAATTTACAAAGTTAAATGGTGTTGGTGCTTCTGCAACAAATAAGTCTCTTAGTATTGGTGAGCACTCTTCTGACACTACATCAGTAAGTACTGTAGTAGTATATACTGTTTGACATGCTGTAGATGTTCCTGCTGTAATTGTTAATTCTGGATAAGCTGCTTCTAATGCAGTTAATTTGTTATCTCCACAGTTATCATCCGCTAATTGCAATGTAAATGTTTTTGCTATTGCTTTTCCTGTTGCTCCTGCAACCCATGCAATCTCTGTAGTAACATCTGTACAATCTGGTGCTCCTGCACAATCAGAATCTTGTGATGTGATTGTTTGTTCAAAATCTGCCAATACTGTAGCTGTTGGTGCTAAGATTGCGTATTTAGATATTCCTCCACCTGCTCCTACTGAAAAAGATTCTCTTTTTACTAGTTGTGCTGGATATTGAGCTTGAACTAATGCCAATGCACTTGCGTTTCCAGCATCTTGAACTGATAAGCTTGAGAATGTATATGATGTACCTGTAACTGTACCTGGATTAGAACTGTTTACTGGAGTAATGTCGATATAATCTGTAATTGGAACTCCTCCTGATAATGTTATATCTTTTAATCTTTCTACCCCTTTTTCTACAATTTCGTGCATTGTAAATGTTCCTGTGTTTGGTGCCTCTAAGTAAAGTTTTACTGTAACTTTAGCTTCTGGGTATCCTAACATACCAATTGCTTCTCCAGATAATGTAATATCAATTACCTCATTATCACCGTTGCTTAATACAATCGCTGTATCATTGTTAATACCGTCATATCCGATGATAAATTCATCTACAGATACTCCTAGTTTTGGTGCGTTTACTTTAATGTCTACAATCTCTGAAAGTTTGAAAGGCATTGAAGAATATGCTTTGTTAGATTGTGAACGAGTTGGTGTTAAAGGTGCGATACCTAGTTTCAACTCAAACAATCTGTCTTTTGGTGTTGCTGGAAAAGTGTCAACTACTGCCATACCTAGTGCAGATGGTGTAGCTCCTTTATCAACAATACCAAACTGTCCTTTTGCTAATCTTGTAGAGTAGCCATTATTCATTACTAAACCTTCGTTAGTTACAAATAAAATTGTTTGTGGTGCGTGACTTGCCATTTTTAATTTTAATTTTAGTTATTATTTATTTATTGTTATTATACTTTTTGTAAAGCTCTTTGCATATCAATTTGATATTTTGGGTCTGAGCTGTTCCCCTCGAATAAACTTGCGGCCATTGATATAATTCTGTCTAAAAACTTATCATCAAATTCTGGTGCAAATGTTTCATTAAATGGGCTTTCTGGATCATCTTCAACTATTGTTCTGATTTGTACTGGGTATCTATAATATGATATAAATAACTCGTCATTTGAGAAACAATCTTTGTATACGTGTAGTCTATTTGAAGATATTGAAAAGGGTGCCTCTCTGGCTATGAAAGAGGGCTTATTAAATTCGTCTTGTAGTATTTCTACTTTATTGTCATCTTTAATTTCGTAAAGGTTTATTTTTTGTTCTTTACAAGTTTTGTTTGATGCCTTTGTATAAGCAGAAGAAAGATCAAAATAATTTTTTGGAAGTTCAAAAGTATCTGCATATTCTACAGATGATGTTTTGAGTATTTTGTGGTTTGGTACTAGTATTTGTTGTATGTACCGACTTTCATCATTTTTTTTATTGTCTAAGATGTATTCTATCATCTTATTTTGAGCTTCATTAAATACTACTACAAATCTTCCTCTATCTCCGGCAACATTTGAATTTTCAAAGTTGTCATTTACTTTTAGTAAAAATTTTATATAAGTTTGTTCTGTAGTCATTTTATGTTTAAAAAAGGGGGCTTTTAAAATACCCCCGTATTTATGTTACTCAAGAAGTCCTGTAAAAATCTGCTTTAGTTCTTTGTCTTCTTTAACTTTTCTAGCGGCATTTTTCCATCCACTTTCAACAAAGACATCATCAATCCAGATTTCTCCTTTTTTATTTTTTACTTTACCTCTAATGTAAAGTTCTTTTAATTTTGCGTGGATAAAAATTTCTTCTTCTCCATCTTCTGTTTGGTATCTTTCTACTGTTTCAATAAAGATCTTATCGTTTTGATATTTGTCTTCTTTTGATTTTATGAAATTGCCAAATATTGTGTACAACACTGCATCTTCTGTGGCATTTGTTGCACTTATTCCTAAGTAGTCTAATACTCTGATTAGTCCATCTCTATCTGTTCCTAGTAAGTTGTAAAATAATGCTGATGCTTTTGCTTGTCGCATTTCTTTTTCTGCTTCTCTACTTACTGAGCTGTCTTTATCTACTATACAGTACATTGAAATTGGCTGCTTAAACTCTGGGTGTGACTCCATATGTTTAGGTGTCACTCTTCTATGAATTAGTAAAAGATATAGTTTAAGTAAATCTTCTGCTTTTGCTGTATCAAATACTTTACCTCTTTGCAAATCAATTCTAAATGCATCCCAAAATCTATTGTTATTGGAATTTTGGTCTAATACATCAATTCCTTTTTCTGCTTCAATAGGTTTTATAATATTATCTTTTATTGATTTTAGTGCAGATACTCTTGATTCTGGTTGTATTGCTCTCATAAAAGAACTTGAAGTTGGATATAATCCAGTGTCCCAAATACCTCTTTCTCTATCAAAAACGGCTCCGGGGAAAGTGTCTACTACTGTATCGCTTAATACTTTTGTAGTGTTAAATTCTTTAAATCCATCTGGTGCAGATGTATCTAGTTTTTCTTTTATTTCATATAATGTATCCTTCTTAATCTCAAAGTCGTAGATCTTTAGGATTACATTATCTGTATCTTTGCTTTTTACTGCCATAATACTTTAGTTTTGGTTACTTAACTTTTTTCTGTGTTGGGTTGTATTCTTTGGTTGGTTAATTCTTGTGCAAAATTACAAATTTTATTTGTTATCTGCAAATTCGTTAAATTTCCTACCCCACCGATTTAGGTGAGGTAAGAATTATTTAACTGTTTAATCTTAGTTGAAACCTTTTCTTCCAGCTTCATCTAATTCAATCATTACGAAACGGGTTAAATCTCTAACGTGAATATCTGCGATATTAAATGCCCAGAATTCTTGTCCAATTTGTTTCATAGATGACATTACGTCTCCTGCTTTTCTGTAGTCATAACGTCCATTTGTTGTACCCCAATAGCACATTTCGCCTTGTGGTTTTACTAAATAAATGTTAGCTCCAGAGTTACCACCGTCTACTAATGTAGCTCCTTTTGGTAATGCTTTGTTGTTTGAATACATTTGATCCTCAACATCCCAAATAACCATTGAGTAAGCAGTTGGTGACAAGTTTTCTGGGTGGAATCCACCTGCTAAACGGTCAACACCTTCCATCATGTTCAATGATGTATCTTCTTCAATTTCTACACTTCCAATTCCTGGAATGAATACTTTTGTGAAACGGATTGGCACATACTCTAAGTTGAATGGATCATTTCCACGAACTGGGTTCGGGATAGTTCTTTCTGTACCTAAGAATGTATTCAAAGATGCGTTTTGTGAGTTTACCTCATCAGAGAAGATCTCTAAAATATTTTGGTATGCATATTTACCACATTTGAATTTCAAACGTCTTTCAACATCTTGTTTGAATGGGTTAATACGGAATACGTATTCTGCAGCTTCTTTTAAGTGATCACGAGTGATTCCACCTGGACGACCATACTTAACAAGTTTTCCACGTCTCAATTGGTGCCATAAACCTTCGTTTAATCTAGCAACTCCATTTGAATCACGAACTGTAGCAGCACGTTGGAATAAAAGTTTTTGTGCAGTCAATCTTTCAAGTTCTCTCATTGTCAAGAACTCCATTGTAGCTCCGATTTTTGCATTTTTCATATCTGGAACTTTTTTACCACCTTTGGTAACTAAGTTTGTCAATACTGCGTAATCGTTACCCCCAAATTCTGATTGCAATTTGTCTAAGTATGATTTAGATTGTGCATCTGCTCCAGAAAATGATTTAGAGTCAGCCATACCAGTGATGTAAGCTTCAACCCCTGATGCAGATCCTAAACGGAATTCACATCTCATTGTTCCTACTGTGTCTGGTAAATCAAAGTGAGAGAAGTTAGTTCCTCTTTCTCCTAAGATAGCATGACCTACTTTAAAGTATTGGATACCTTTAGCTAAGTTTGAAGCTAAGAACCAAGTGCTCTTATCATTATCTGCTAATTTAACTGTGTGCTCAAATCCTTCTCCTACAGATACTACAGGCTCTTCACCAGAAACGATGATTTGTTGTCCATAATATTTGTCATTTGCTAATACATCTCCAGTTGTGAAAGCTCTGTTCAAGATAATCTTGAATGTACTTCCATCAACTCCAGGATATGCTTGTCCAGAAGTATCACGAGTAGTATAACATCCTTTGTATTCTTCTACAGCGATGTCGTAAGTGAAACCTCCGTCCCATCCATTGACTTCAAGGATAGCTTTGTTTTGTAATAATTCTCTAAGAATACCGTAGCTTCTTACTGCTTGTTTACCCCATAAGTTCATCAAACCTAAGTGATGCTTATTTGGGTCTTCTTTGTACCATGAGTAAAGTGAAGGTAAGTCTTGTGCTCCACCGATTGAAGAAACTGTTTTCTTGTCTGTGAACATTATTACTTGGTCTCCATTTACAACGAAAGGAATGTTTTGTTGTGTTACCATTTTTAATTTAATTTAATTTATTGTTTATTTTTAATCGAAATTCAATGTTTCAAGAGGTGATATTGCTGATGTCTCTTCTTGTTTTGTTCTCGAAACTTTTGTAGTATCTTGTACAATTTTGATCTTTTTAAGATTTTCTAGTTGTACATTCTTCTTAGTTTCTGATGTTACCTTCTTAATATAGGTATCTTTATCTAACATAAACTGGATAAGCTCTCTTGCTTTTTTTGGATCATTCATCCACTCTTCATATATGTTGTCAATCTCAAAAGATCCATTTTGATCTTTCTTTGTAGCAACATCTACAAATTTTCTAGTCAAACTTTCTGAAACGCCCTCTGTTTTAAATTCTTGGGCTAGTCCTTTTCTATATTCTTTTATTCTTTCTTGCTCTTCTTTTTGGTCTTCGATTAGCTCTTGCTCTTTATTCTCAAGACCTTTGTAGAATTGCTGTCTTTGATATTCTACTATTTTTTGTGCCTTTACATCTAATGTAAGATCTTTTTTAGATGATTCTACTAGTGCTCTTGCCTCTGATGGACTGTGGCCCATTATTTTTTGGTAGTACCATCCTAATACATCTGTATTATGTGCATCATTATCTTCATCGTACCCTTGGAAAGGTTCCTTTAATGATTCTGGATTTTCAAATAAAGATTTTGCTAATTCAAGATCTCCACTTTTAACTATATTAATAAGTCTTTTTTTAACTTCATCTAGTCCATCTATTTCAACATACTTGGATTTAAACTCTTCCGCTTTCTGTTCTTTTATAGCATTTTCTAGATTTTTAAAAGTATCTTTATCAATACTGTCTAATTCTGAAAGTAGTTTTTCTGTACCATCTTCTGTTTCAATTAGTACATCTTCCCATTCCCCAGAATCTAGTCTATCTTTAATGATGTCAAAATAAACTGCATCATTATTAGTAAAACTAATTTTTTCTTCTTTATCTTCTTTTTTTGGAGTAGCTTTTTTCTCCGGTATGATAACTTTTTCTTCTGTGTCTAAGTCTAATTCTTTTGACTTATCTTCTTCCTCATTATCAGGGTCTTCAGATAAATTAATATCTACCTCTTCTGTTTTTGGATTCCCAGTGTCCTCTAGTGAAAAATCATTAAATTCTAGTAATTGTTCAAATGACAGTTCTTGTTGGTTTTGTTCTGTTTTCATTTCTTGTGCAAAATTAGTGGTTTTTTTTGTAACTGCAAAATTAGTTAAAATTTGCTTTTATAAAGTTTCTGTTGTTAAATTATTTTTAATTAGTTAAATATTCTTTAATTTTTATTTATCTCTGCTATGTATCTATCATTCATCATTCCTCTATCTTTTTGTTCAAGTTGTTTTAGTTTTATCTCTAGGTCCTTGCCAATAGCGGATGCTTTATCAGAAACTTGTTGTTCTTGCATATTTAACTTTCTATTATTTGTGTCAATATCATTACCCATTTTCATTTCTTTCAATGCCATATCTGCTTGTAAGCTAATATTTTTGAATGATTTTGCATCTGCATCTTTATCTGCAGCTCTTCCTTGTGCTTGTATTTCCTCTTGCATTATTCTAGCTTCTCTATCTCTTTGATTTTGATCAGCTTCCCAAGCTCTGTCTTTATCTTTTTCAGCAGCAGCTCCTTGTATTTGTTTATCAGCAAGTTCTTGCTCGTGTGATCTTTGTGCCTCTGTCTCTTTTTGTTTTTCCGCTCTTCCTTTTTTACCAATAGATACAAGTTCTACTATTGTATCTGCTGAGAATAACTCTGCATAGTCAAGTAAATCGCTTCCTAGAGTATTCATATTTAGTAAAGCTTGTTTCATTGTTTCAAGTTCTCTACGTTTCTTAGGATCATTTACTGGGAATACTCCAATTCTTCTTAGTGGAAAATCTGGGTCTGATAGGTGCATAAATATTTTATCCCCATCAGAGTTTGAAAATACAAAATCTACATCTAAGTAATCTTTCTGGCAATACTGTGCAATTGATAAATGTAGTTCCATTGCTTTTCTTCTTGCTACAGCCATAGTATTAAATATGTCTGCTGTTTGCATATAAGATGCCTCTGTACCCTGTTTTACTCCAGTTGCTGTTTCGTATACACTTGGTTGCCCAAGTCTTTGTGGTGTTATTCCAATTTGCTCTAGTGCCTTTTTTTGGTAGTACTCTGACAGCTGGATTCTACTGTTGATCTGTTTATCAAAAGATATATCCTGTGTCATAAAAGTATTCATCTGCCCGTTTGCACCGGCCATGTTTTGTTTTGTAGTGTCCAAAGGTACTAGCCCAACATCTTTTGCTAAATCTCTAAGTTTACTTAGTGATTCTTCTATTGTTCCGTGGTCTTTATATTCAGATGGTAGGAAATTTATATCAAAAAGGAAGAACATTCCTATTTCTTTTTCTAATAGGTTAAATATTTGATTTAAGCAAATATTATACCCAATCTGATATGGTCTTAGTTTTTGTGCTATTGATGAGCCTATTATTCCACCGACTGGTATCTTCACATCAAAGACATTTGATTCACCTCTAATTTGATATGGGAGTGGTTCAATTCCTAGATATAAGTTGTCTGTTAAGAATGAATTACCGGCATTTATTTTAGTACCTTGCCAAATTTCTGGAACCCAAAACTCATACATGCAGTTTGGTTCTAGATTTTTTTGTATATCTTTTAACGCTTTTGTTGTAACTTTTTTTATACCATTTTCTTTTACAAATTCTGGTAATATATCATCTGTTATAATTGCTGTATCTTCATATCCGGTCTCCGTTGTATAATTGACAAACCACATTCTTTTCCAGCTTCTCCAGTATGACTCTGTAACCTGTAAGAGGTCTTTTCTGACATTTATATCGTCTCTTTGTATTCTACTATAGTTGTAGCTAAGATTGTTGCTATTTTGGAATGGGCTTAACCAGTTTGGTATTCTTTGTTGTCCATCTGGTGTATCTACAAGAACTTCTCCCATTGGTATATCCAAGGCATCTTGTATTTGTAATCCCATATCATAGTTATAATAGTTGTGGAAAGGCAAAGTTTGTACCTGCCCAAACATACCATTATTCATAGCACTTTTCCAAGACTGTATTTGAGAATTTGCATTTCCCCCGTCTGTCTCTGCGTAATTTATGTTTAGTTTCTTTATCTCTACTGATGTAAGTAGGTGAGAATACCTTTTAATTATGTCTGATGGAGATATGTAAAAAACTCTTCCTACATACTCACAATCTTGTGGGTTTTCTGCTGTAACATCTTGGGAAAAGAATGTTTCAAGTGGCGACCATCTTTCTGGTTTATAAAAATCATATCCAATATAGTAGTTTCTAAAAAATCTACCTGTTATCAAATAGTCTTCCATTTCTTGCTTATCAAGCTTGTCCATGTAAAATCTCTGTTGATCTTTTTCAATAACATGCTCTGCCCACTCTGCTGCTTTTGTTTTCCAATCTTTCATCTCCTTCTCGATTTGAGCAGGTGATATAATTTTTGCTTTTTCTTGCTCAAGCATTTGTGCATACTGCTGTTGCTCTTCTTCGCTTTTGAAATCTTGCTTATTTGGGTTTATACCCATTTTGTTAAGCTCTATGTCTAATTCTTTTTTGAATGTATCAAGTGCATATTCCCTAACTCTTCCGGTTCTTTCTCTCAGATATTCATTTTGTGAAATATCGTCAATAGTATCAACCTTAAAATCATCTTTTTGCTCTAGCCATTCCCCTACAAGCTGTCTGGTTATTATACCAATGAAGTCGTAGTGTTTAACAAATGTTGGTATACCTACGCTGTCTCCTAGATCTCTAACTCTATTTAAAACTTGGTTATCTGTTTCATAATCAGAGTACGCAAGTCTTCCTTCGAGCATTTTATACAAATCTCTAAATTTTATATTCTCGCCAAGTTGGGATATACCAATTGATTCAAGGGCATCCATGTTTTTCTTCTTCCAAGAATCCTTTTCCTTTTGTGAATCAGGAACAGTTTGTGTTGGTAGAGAGTGGGTTGAGGAAACTGATGTTCCTACCCCATTATAAAAAGAGTGTGTATTATGACTATCCATTATCTTTGTTTAAACCGCAAAATTAGTTAAAATTTTTGACAACACAAAATTAGTTAAAAATTAGAAATACTTTTTTGGTCTATTTGAAGCTCCATATAGTCTTTCTGCTAAACTTTTTTCTGGTTGTTTTTTAGTATTTTCTTCTTTGTTTGTTTTTCTACTATTTAGTACAGGTAGCATGTAGTTATTAAATAAATAAAACTCATATCCAAGACATGACATAAATGAGGTAATCCTATCTACGTTGTTGTCTTTTTTATAGGATATTATTTCGTCTAGTAGCCCAATATCATTTATCATTTGTACTCCTAGTACTGTCTTTTCTTCCCCATTTTCATCCTGTATTACAAACTCTTGTCTCATATAGTTTTTTACTAATCCTAGTAAGAACCGTTTGTTTTCTGGACTTGGGTTCCATCCATATCTTCTTCTACCGTTTGACTGCTGTGTCATGTCTGATTTGAAGTCCATTGACTCAACAAGCCATAGATCTGTAGCTCTTTTTCTATCTAGGTACTCCTTAAATCCCATATCGGCATTCTCCATAAATGCTTTTGCATTATAGGCCTGCATCAATAAAAATATCTGTCTGTAAAGCTTATTATGTGGATCGGGTCTTGATGCTACAGATGCTACAATTCTACCACACCATTTATCCATTCCTATATTTACTTTGTATATGTGAAATGATCCAACAGAGTCTGTTCCAGATTCTTCTTGTTTATAATCATCAAATCCTCCTACATATAAGTAAGGCACTGGTTTTGTCGTTGGTAACTCTTCGTACAATACAACTGGTGCATCAACAAATCCTCCATTATGTGGATATTCTGCAAGCTCCCTATTGTTCATTTCATAGAATATTCTACCTGAACCATCTTGCATAATAGTTACTTTTTTACCACATTCTCCTGACTCTAGCAAATATTCTTTGTGCCTTTTTGCCTCAAGTGCCGGAAATGGGTTTTCTTCAGATGACATAAAACAATCTTCTGGGTCTAGTGGGTATTGAACTCTTTTCTGTTGTTCTAGTAACTGCCCTTTTGATCCACCAATTGCTCTTGCATCTAGTAATGTCTTTTTTAATAGGTTTGTATTATTTTCCCAGTTAGTTGTGTGTATCATTATTTTATCTAACTCATCTGAGTCATCTACGCCTAAAAACCTTGAGAAGGCTTGTTGTTTTTTTATAAAACCATCTTCGTAGGCCATTTGCCCTGGAAAAAATGTAGCAAACTTTCTACGTTTCCATGTGATATGTTCTGGATCAATTTTATTTTCTAAAAGATCCCAATCCATAGGCAATAGATCATAGGCTTCTGGGTTAGATAATACATCTACTGCATCTTTTGATAAGTCTGCCTCTCCACCTGTTCCTGCAAGTACTGTTACGCACTTAAACCCAAATGGTGTCTTAAATGATGGTAATGCGGCTAGATACGGCTTTAAAAATGCGTACTTACCTATCTCGTCATATATTGAAACAGATGGTGCTAAACCTGCTGTTTTTTGTGTTTTAGATTTGGCCCCAGACTCAAGATTCTGCACAATTAGTGTAGAAAATACTATCGGGTTTGATGCATCTTCTTTGATTCCAAATGTTGTCTCTCCGTTATCCCATTCTTGTTTTAAAATATCTATCTGTAATGGCTTATCAATATAAGTCATTGATGTTTTTATTTTACTAGTCAAGGCATTAATATCAGATGAGCTACCTCCAATAATTGATCCAAAAGAATTAAATTTTGTTATTGTTCTCCAATGGGCTAATGATGCTAAAATAACTGACTTGCCAAAACGTCTTGTTCCATACATTAGTAAGGCCTTTGCGTAGTAATTTTGATTTTCTGGGTTTACTGCTTTTTTTAAATTTTCTGCAAAAAACCATTCGTTATCTCGTAGGTCTGGCTGTATATTTGGTTCAGAGCCGTTTGGTTGTGGTATTGGTGTTCTAAAAAAATTAAGGTGGAAGTACAGCCATGGGTGAATAAAATACCCAGCTATTGTTACACCATGAATTATTTTATTTATTTCCTCTGACCAAAATTGCAAAACTACTGGGTCTTGATCAAAAAAGTGTTTTTTGCTGTTCCATTTTGGAATATCCCTTGGGTTCATATTTATGAACATCTCTTTTGATGTTCTTAGATGCCAGTCAACTGGTACTCTTTCTATTGCCTCCTTTGCATCTTCCCTTAATAACATCAATGGCTCTCTCATAAGTAATGAGGCCTTTTCGTCCTTAAAAAACTTTATGTTTGTATTGTCCGGCTCGTTTGTTATTTTTAATTTTGATAGTTTCTCTTGTATTTTTATTTTTTCATTAAACACACCATCTTGAAAAACTATCTCATAAGACTTGTAATCAATATCATTTTCAGTTTCAACCTCTTGTGTCAATACATCCATATTATACTTCAAGTAATCATCACACTTAGTAATATGTAGATTTATTATTTCAACAGTTTCGTCTATAAAATCTTGCGTTTTTTTAAGTCCTCTATCTCCATCTGCTTCTATTATAAACACAGAAAGCCTACCAAGTATAGACGTGGTAAGCTCATTTTCCTGTTTAAATAAAGATTCCTTTGTTTTCTTAGTGTAGTCAGATAAGTCTTTTACTCTCTTTTCTACCTCTTTTAGCTTTTTACTTGTGCTAGAAGAATCACTATCCTGTGTTTGTAGACTTAGTATTTCTTGTGAAAACTCAGTCATTTTTTCTTCGTATTTGGAAGTGTTGTTCCAAGTATTTGATTCAATGACTTTTTTATTTCTTTTAAAGTACTCTTTATGATTTTTTATAAAATTGTCAATGTATTCAGACATTATGTTGCTTGTGTTTTCTTTAAAATCTCCTTAAAAAAATCACTTTCTAAGAACTTTGCTCTTTCTTCGTCAAGCAATCCAGTTTCTGTTTCAACTAGTTCTCCTTTTTCGATCATAAAAACTCTTTTAGGTGCCCAATTTTTCATACTTGAATAAAAAGCTAGTAGGTCTTCTGGTAAAGCCTCTTCAAAAAATTCTTGATACATCTCGATTGAGTTCATCACCTTTAAAAACATTAACTGCAAATCCTTGTTGTACAAGATTGTGTCTACATATACATGAGTTAAAACTTTTTGTAGTTCTTCTATATCTTTTCCAGATACTACATCTTTTAAATTGTCTTTGTCCTTGGCTAAACTTTCATTTTTAGCTTTTACTATACTTTCAAATTCCTTATACTCTGTGTATAAATCAACTACTTTTTGTTTAATTAGTTCCATATTATATGTTTTCTTTTTCTTCTTGTTTAGTTTTTTCTATTGCTGAGAATATATCTTCGTCTGATAATGTAAGCAAGTCAGAAATTTTAGTAACATTAGTCAGCCTTAAAGTGCTATAAAGTAACTCTCCTAGAGTGTACTCTGGGAATTCTTTTGAAAAATCTTGTAATTCTCTTATTGCGTTGTTTTTATAGTTCATGGCTATTCTGTTATGTTACCTTTTAGGTTAAAAATTATTGTTTTTTGTGCTCCTGACTTATCTGAGCATCTCTCTGTAACTCTTTGGTTAATTGTCCCTACCTTTTGATTGTCGTAAGAAATAGATATGTTTATCTCATTTGATCCTGTCTCAACTGTTGGGGATGTACATCCACATGTCTTAGATATGGATAGGTGCTCAACATCTGTTATTTTTACATTTATTTGTGTGCCGTCTCCACGTTTTAGTGTTCCGTACTCTATGTTGTATTCTTGGTTTTTTACAACTTCTTTTAATTGTGGACTTCCTGTTATTGTCATTTTTTTAGTTTTTATAAATTATTCCATTTGTTTTCTGGGCACATGTTTTCAGGATCTTCCTGAGAACTTTTAAAAATAAGATTGCATGTACATATTGTGCATATCGAATCTTCTGCTACTTTTACTTTCATTATGAAATTGAGTATCTTATTTGCTCTATACATAATAGTTTCAACTATAGATAGCTCTTTATTATTATCAGAGTTAAATGGGCATTTCCTGCAAACCTCTAGTCTCTTAATCTGCCTATCTGTTAGAGTTTCACTATGCTCTAATCTACTTTTAATTGCTAAATAAGGTATTTTAAAAATATTTTTTATGGTCTTCATTATGTATTGTTTCTAGTATTTTCCAGTATTTATAAAAAGAGGATACAATATTTCTATCTACATTATCTTCTTTTTTTCTTATTGAGATATATAGTAGTGGCTTATTAAAATTCTTTATATCATTACCCCCAGGATTTTTTAATATACTTTTTAAATATTTTATCTTGTCTGAAATGTAACTATAATATTTTGAGTTATCATTGTCTGATAATACGCATAATCCAAGATAATAATTAAATCTCATTTTTCCAAGATTCGGGAAGTTTACTAATACTAACTGCTCGTCAGACGTAATTGACTTCTTTAAGTATAAGACATTGTGCTTTATAATGTCAGCCAAAAGTATCTTATCTTTCCCTGTTTTGGCTGATAATTCTTCCAGAATATCTTCTGTAAAGCATATAGGCTTATCAATCTTTTTGGAAGGCGAGAACATAAATTTGCTTTTTGTTTTTTATAAAGCTCGTCCTTACACTCTCCATATCTGGGGAAAGCTTACTCATTCTGAGATTTTTTTCACTAGACATTAGATAACCCTTCTCTCTAAGATGTACATCGGCAACCCTAATATCACCATCTTTTTTACCGGTGTCTTCTTTTATAAACTCTTTCGTCTCTTTACTATAACCACTTCGTATATAGTAAACAAGAATAAGCCTCTCAAAATTTCTAAGGGAGACTTCTTGCGATATTGAATAGACACGGAGGATCTTATCTATAAGATCTATCTCGTTTTTGTATTTTGTTTTTAGCGTTGGAAAACTCACAGGCTCTTATTTTTATGCAAAGATAAAAACAATTTTTGAATATTCCAAATATTTTAACAAAAAATTAACTATATTTATCAATTATTTCTTTTACATTCTTTGTCATAGGTTGTAACCTAAACAAATTAAATAAGAATGCTTCTACTATTCTTGATAATACTCTTATAGTTAATGCTGGATTCATCTGATACAATCTATAAAAATCAAAAGTTAGATTGCTAATGAAATCTTCATTCTCATCTAAGTATGATGTTGATACAATTTTTTCAGATACGTCTTCCCAAAGGACATCGTAGAACTCTTCGTATGTTAACTCTTGAAATTCAGAGTAGGCAAAATCTTTTACTGACATAATATATGGTTTTGCTGCAAAATTACAAAAAAGATTTGGTAAAACCAAACAAGTTAAAAAAATAGTTAACAAATTTGGAATTTATAAATATTAATTATACCTTTGCAAAAAGTTTTTGTACATTTTGTAATTTATTCAATTATTATTTGTACCTTTGCAAAAAATTATAACTCAATGACGTGTGGCTATCTTAAAAGATTCACGTTGCGGTTGCAAAACCTAAGCTAAATGGAAGAGGGCATTACTGTTGTAATGAAGACCGCCAGAGGAGGGCTGTTTTACAATTTCAGCCCGTTTACGCAAGTAGGTAGTTAAATAAATAATACTACCGAATAAGACAAAGTGTCTTTCAGTATACAAACAAAAAATTTACAGCAGGTCTTTGGATTCGGTGTTTTTCCGCTGCTGGTCCCACTTACTCCTTCTTTTCTTTTAAAGAGGGGGTAAGGGGGTGTTTTACCTATCCGAGAAATAAAAATAATTAGCATCCGTCTTTTACAGTTGAAAACAGTAGCATGCTCACAGCAACAATTATAAAAAAACTGCAAAAAATAACTATAAATATTTTGTAGTGTAATATATTAGTTGTATCTTTGCAAAAAATATAAGTATGTATAAATTAAGGGATTACCAAAGTATATCAGTAAGTAAAGGTTTAAGTGTATTAAATAGCACAAAGGCAAAGAGAGAATTATTAGTACTACCTACTGGTGCTGGTAAATCAATTGTTATAGCAGAAATTGTAAAACAGCTAAACGAACCTATTGTTATCTTACAGCCCTCAAAAGAGTTGCTTGAACAGAACTATCAGAAGTTTATTAATGTTGGTGGAGAAGCTAGCATATACTCTGCATCAGCAGGCTCAAAAGAAATAGGCAAAGTTACATTTGCTACAATAGGTTCTATTAAAAAAGCTGTATCAGAGCTAAAGAGTCTAAAAGTTACCAAAATAATAATTGATGAGTCACACATAGGGGTAAAAGGTGGTTCTCAGCTACGCCTATTTTTGAATAGCTTAGGGGTAAATAATGTCTTAGGACTAACCGCAACCCCTTTTATATTGGCTAGTTCTATGAATGGTGCCGAACTAAAAATGCTTACTAAGATTAAAGGTAAGTTATTTACAGACATTTGTCATGTGCACCAAATAAATACTATGCTAGATAATAATCATTGGACACCTCTAGAATATAGAGTAGTTGAACAAGATGATACTTTCTTAAAAATAAACTCTTCTGGGTCTGATTATACAGAAGACAGTATGCAAAGTTTTTATAAAAATAATGATTTACAAACACAAATTGTAGATAATGTAGAACACTGCATTGATGAGGGCTCTAAATCTATCTTGGTATTTGTGCCAACAATAGAAGAAGCTGATAATTTATCAAAAAGAATACCCGGATCAAAATCTGTAAGCTCACTTACACCAAAAAAAGAAAGAGACACCATAATATCGGATTTTAAAAATAGAGACCTTCACGTTGTAATAAACGTAGGTATACTAACAACAGGATTTGATTACCCCGAACTTGAAACAATTATATTAGCTAGATCAACAATGTCATTTGCACTTTATTATCAAATGATAGGACGTGGTGTGCGTATACACGATGATAAATATAGAACTGTCGTAATTGACCTAAGTGAAAACTATAAAAGGTTTGGCAAGGTAGAAGACTTCACTGTAGACTACGTAGAGGGATATGGGTGGGGCCTATTTAAAGGGGAAAGCTTGATAAGCAACTACCCAATTGAGGCAAAGCACAGACCAAACAAAGCTAATTTAGTAAAGAAAAAGAACATAGCAACCCTTGTACTGCAGGTTGGAAGTAATAAAATGCCTTTTGGTAAATACAAAGACTTCACACTCATAGATGTTTTGAAAAAAGACAAAGGGTACTTAGTTTGGATGTACGAAAAATTTACATTTTATCCAAATCAAAAATGGCTAAAACTAGAAATAGCAACATTGTTAAATTTATATTAAAAATTTGCATATTATAAATATTTTTTGTATCTTTGCATATAATTTAAAAAATAAGTAAGAAATGGCAGAAGAAAAAGACCCCTTATTAGATGTTTTAGCTAGTATGGATAAAAGATTTGGAAAAGGTGCAGTTATTGTAGGAGACACTGTTATACAAACAGAGAGACAAAGCACCGGATCATTAGGAGTTGACATAATCACAGGCGGTGGTTGGGGCAAAGGTAGAATGGTTGAGATTTATGGACCAGAAAGTTCTGGTAAAACTACTCTTTGTATCCACACCATGATACAAGCCCAGAAAGATAGCCCAGATAAAAAAGTAGCTTTTATTGATGCCGAACACGCTTTTGATAGAAACTATGCAGAGCATCTTGGATTAGATATGTCTCAAGTAATCATATCACAGCCAGACAGTGGGGAACAAGCCCTAGAGATAGCAGAAGCTTTGATAGCATCGGGAAAAATATCAGTATGTGTTATAGATTCAGTTGCAGCACTTACACCAAGAGCAGAGATTGAAGGCGAGATGGGTGATTCTAAGATGGGCTTACATGCTAGACTAATGTCACAAGCCTGTAGAAAATTAACCGGGGTAGTAAGCAAAACAAACACAGTTCTTCTTTGGACAAATCAAATTAGAATGAAAATTGGAGTAATGTTTGGTAGTCCAGAAACGGTTCCTGGAGGAGAAGCTCTTAAATTCTATGCATCAACAAGAATTGATATTCGTAAAAGTAAGGGTGATGAAGATAAAGACGGTAATGTAATTAATAGCCACGTAAAAGTAAAAACTATTAAGAATAAATTGGCACCCCCTTTCCAAGTAACTAAGTTTGATATTGTATTTGGAGAAGGTATTGATAGATCAAGCGAGATATTAGCGATTGGCGAAGATATTGGAGTTATCGAGAAAAAGGGTTCATGGTTTAATTACGGAGAAACCAAACTAGGTCAAGGAGGAGTAAATGTTAAGCAGTTATTAAAAGATAACCCAGAACTATCCGATGAAATTGAAATTAAGATTAGACAATACTTTAATATCTAGATATGTCAATATATAATTGGATTCATAACGGACACGACATCACTAGCATAGCAGATATGCAAAGACATTGCCCCAAAGTATGGGGCTTTGTTTACAAGTTGGTCCTATATAAGAAAGGCACTAGAACTATTGAGTTTGAGTACATAGGAAAAAAGAATGTGTACTCTAAACGTAAAAGAGTTTTTGGAAAAAAAGAAACAGAGGCACTAGGAGACAAACGTAAGAAAAATTATGAGCATGTTATCAAAGAGTCAGACTGGAAAAAATACATTTCTAGCAACAAGTTCATAAAGCTCAACAGTACAAAGTTTGACATCTCTAGGGAAATATTAATGTTTTCCACAAATGATAATGATCTAACATACCAAGAAGCAAAAGAGATTATTTGCTCAGGTGCACTAGAAGACTGTAGATTTTTAAATGATGGAGTATCAATTCGTAGATTTGGCAAAAAGATAGTTTAATTAATGAGAGCAACAAAAGAAAAATCGGCACCAACCAGAGAGCCAAGAGCTTTAAAAAATGAAATTAGATATAAAATAACTCTTGACGAAGATCAAAAAAAAGTAAAAGAGTCTATTTATTCAAGTGAGATTATTGTC
>Ga0209353_10000537_pt1 | contig 23117 bp, 14 predicted proteins | sample LauGreSpBDMM15SD_2_FD_187561 | JGI IMG/M metagenome (GOLD analysis project Ga0209353, IMG submission 187561) | Freshwater lake microbial communities from Lake Michigan, USA - Sp13.BD.MM15.SD (SPAdes) (version 2) | ecosystem: Environmental > Aquatic > Freshwater > Lake | place: Lake Michigan...
GCGCATGTCGAGTTCGTCGGAGGATGTATCGCCTTCGCATAAACCATTCGCGGAAGAATCGGTTTCCCACGCGCCCGCGAGCAAGCGAATCGCATCGTCACCGGCTAAGTCATCACGCGAAACGACCGCCGCGGCCCCGCCCGCGCCAATGGTGAGGTTAGCGAAGTACGGTTTGATACCATCGCGCGTCAACGTGAAGTCTTCGTTGAGCATACGAATGGTGCGCTCGACGAGCGGGCGGCCGTTTTCGCCGGAGCAGACCAAGGCCCGGCGGATTTGACCCGACTCAACGAGGCCCGCCGCGAGCACCACGGCATTAAGAAAACCTAGGCAGGCGTTGGAGACATCGAGAATCTGGGCCTGGGGCCCGAGGCCCAAGAGGCCATGCACATAAGCAGCCGTCGAAGGCTCTAGGCGATCGCGGCAGACGGACGAATGGATTAAGAGGTCGATGTCCGCTGGACCGACCGAGGCTGCTTCCAGTGCGCGCCGACCGGCGAGGGCGGAGATTTCCGAGGGACGAATAGCCTGCGGCCAGAAGCGACGCTCCTTGATGCCCGTCATCAATTCCAAGCGGCCTTCCGGTAATTTCAGCCGGCCATACAAGGGCGCCAAGCGGCGCTCCACTTCGTCAGAGGTCCAAACCTCCGGCGGGAGTTCGGCCACTAGGCCGGTCAGGACTGAACGTTTAAACTGCACGTTCAGAGAAGACGGGCCGAAGCCTTCACCAGCTCCTCGTCAAAGAAGTTTAGCCCCATGCCGGCGTCGACGATGATGCCTTGGCCGTTGACGCCACTAGAGCGCGGCGAGAGCAGCCAAACTGCGGTGTCTGCGACTTCCTGCGTCTTGAGGGCTTCCTTGCGGAGCGTCATCTTTTCAGCGTGCAGATAGTTATCGAGGTAGCCGGGAATACCCGCACTCGCGCTGGTCTTAAGCGGGCCAGCGTTAACGCTATTAAAGCGTACGCGCGTATCGGCGGAGAAAGACTTCGCCAGGAAGCGGCTGGCGGACTCCAAGGCCGCCTTGATGGGCGACATGTAACCGTAGTTGGCAGCGGTCACTTGGGAAGAAATGCCGATGGAGACGACCGAGGCATCCTTGGCCAGGTGCGGCTTGAGCGCGCGGGAGAGCTCCACCAAGGAGAAACAAGAGATCGCGGTGGCCTGCAGGAAGTCAGCACGGGTCGTCTCATGGAACGGCTGCATCCCGCGGGAGAAATTAGCGAAGGCGACGCTATGCAGGACGCCGTGGATTGGGCCATGCTCGCGGCCGACCGCCGTCGCCAGCGCGACGGTTTCCTCTTCGCGCTCTAAATCACAAAGGTAGGTCGGCTTACCGTCCAGCAGGCCCTTGAGCGAATCCAGACGAGCCTGCGAGCGCACGGAGTAGACCACCTTGGCGCCCTCCGCCTCCAGCGTCTTGGCGACGTGCCAGGCGACCGACTTCTTATTGGCCACGCCGAGGACGAGGAAGGTTTTGCCGCTAAGGCCGAGGAACGACATGGCGTGATTTCAGGCGGGCTGGTCGACGAGGGCGAGCGCGAAACGCAACGTCAGGACGGCCTTGCCATCGCGACGGACCGTGCCCGTGAGGAAGTGAAACTGCTGCAGCGTCTCCACATGCTTCACTTCGATGACAACCGTATCGCCGGGCTTCACCATCCCCTTGAACTTGGCTTCTTCGATACGGCACAGTACCGGCGTTTTGCCATCAGGGGCACCGCCTTCGGCTTGCAGCTTGCGGGTCAGGTAAACCGCACCGGTCTGAAAGACCGACTCGCACAAGAGGACCCCGGGGGTGATGGGGTTCCCGGGATAATGGCCGGCATAAAAAGGCTCATCGGCCCGGAAGGTACGGGTGCAAATCGCCCCATCGGCCCGGACCTCTTTGATTTCATCGATGAAAAGGAAAGGGGGGCGGTGCGGGATGGTGGCGAGGACTTCCGGCAGCATGCGTGCAAATTGCCCCCAGAACTCCTGACAAGCGATATGAAAACACCCTAGGGACGTTTGCTTTTTTCTGGGAACGGGCCAAACTCATCTGGGTATGAAAGCCCTCGCCACCATGCTCCTCTCCCTCCTCCCCTTCCTCGGCAGCGCCGCGGAGCGCCTCGCCGTCGGCGACGCCCTGCCCGCCGTCATCTGTAACGACCAAGACGGCAAAGCCGTCGACGTGGCTGCCGAAGGTGCCAAGGGGTACCTCCTCGTCTACTTCTACCCGAAGGCCAAGACGGGTGGCTGCACCAAGCAAGGCTGCTCCCTCCGCGACAGCTGGGCCGACCTCAGCAAACTCGGCGTCAAGGTCTTGGGCGTAAGCACCGATGGCGAAAAGCTGCAAAAAGAGTTCCGCGATGAACAGAAGTTCCCCTTCCCCCTCCTTGCCGACAAGGACAAGAAAGTCGTCGCTGCCTTTAAGGTCCCCACGACGATGGGCTTTGCCAGCCGTTGCGCCTACCTCTTCAAGGACGGCAAGTGCGTCTACGCTGACAACAAGGGCCACACGGGCGACCAAGCCCAGCAAATCCTCGAGTTCCTGAAGAAGTAAGCGGACGCGCTGAAAACAAAAAGGCCGCCTCAATCGAGGCGGCCTTTTTTATGCCTGGGGCAGACCTCAGTGGCCCTTAATCGGGAAAAGGTCCGTTACGCTGTTATTACCGTGAATGCGACGGATAGCGTCAGCGAGTAACGGGGCGATCGACAGGACGGTGATGGGCAGGCCACGGGTCTCGATGGGCACGGAATTAGTCGTGATGACTTCATCAATGACGCCCGTCCGGAACCGTTCGTAGGCAATCTCCTGAATCATGCAGTGCGAGACCATCGCGCGCACCGAGCGGGCGCCATTTTTCTTCAATAATTCGGCGGCGGCGGTCAACGTACCGGCGGTTTCGGTCATGTCGTCGACTAAGATAATGTCGCGGCCATCCACCTCGCCGACGAGGCTAGTGGCCTGAACGGTCGTCGCGCTCGTGCGGCGCTTAGCCACAAAACCATACGGCAGGTGCAGCATATCGGCCACGGCCGAGGCGTATTTAAGGCCACCGACATCAGGCGAGAACACCGTGGCATCCTTGAGCCAAGGCTTGTCCTTGATGTGCTTGTAGAAGACTGGGGAGGCGTAGAGATGGTCGACCGGGATATCGAAGAAGCCCTGGATCTGCTGGGCGTGGAGGTCGACCGTGAGAACGCGGTTGGCGCCAGCGGCGGTTAAAAGGTTGGCGACCAGCTTAGCCGTGATTGGCACGCGCGGTTTGTCCTTACGATCCTGACGGGCGTAGCCGAAGAATGGAATCACCGCGGTGATGCGAGCGGCCGAAGCGCGGCGCAGGGCATCGATCATGATGAGCAGCTCCATGATGCGGTCGTTAGCTGGCACGCACGTGGGCTGAATGATGAAAACATCGCAACCGCGGATATTCTCGTTGATCTGCACGAACGTCTCGCCGTCGGGGAAGCGGTTAACCGTAGCCGAACCCAGCGGCTCGCCGAGGTTCTGGCAGATTTCCTGGGCGAGCGCCGGATTGGCGTTCCCAGTGAAGATTTTCATCGCAGGCAAGGTCATGGATTGGAACGGCTACCAGCGTCCAAGGACGCGACCAGCGAATCAACCTTTTTGAACAAGTCGGGGAGTTTTCGGGATAATACGACTAAGCGCCGCTCCAAACCGATGGGAATGGCAGGTGTGCCGTTATAAAAGCCGTCCGCAGGGATATCGACGAACACGCCCGTTTGGGCGCCCAGTTGGACACGATGGCCGAGGGTCAGGTGGCCCGCCACGCCGGACTGCCCGCCCAACACGCAGAAATCGCCTAGCGTCGTACTGCCGGCGATGCCGACCTGTGCGGTGATGAGGCACTGTTGGCCGATACGGACGTTATGGGCAATCTGGACCAAGTTATCGATTTTCGTGCCGCGGCCGATGACCGTCTGGCTGAAGCGAGCCCGGTCGATGGTCGTGTTGGCGCCGACATCCACATCATCTTCGAGGATAACATTACCAATCTGCGGGATGCGGTGAATCTGGCCGCCGGCGGGTTCGTAACCGAAGCCGTCAGAGCCCACGACCACGCCGGGCTGGAGGCGACAACGTAAGCCCAAGCGGCAATAGTCCGCGAGCGTTACACCGTTCTTTAACCAGCAACCTGCACCGACGACGGCCTGAACGCCGATCAAGCATTGGGCTTCGATGACGGCCCCCGCGCCGACGTGCGCACCGGCGCCAATCACGCAGAGCGGGCCGACATAGGCGGAGGCGTCGATGACGGCCGTGGCGTCGACTACGGCCGTCGCATGGATGCCGGCGGCGGGCTTCGGCCAAAGCTGGGCTTCGATGGCGGCGCAAACGAGTGCCAAGGCATACGAAGGCTTAGGGACGCGGAGGAAAGCCTGCCCAGCGGCGGGCTGACCGGCGTAATCGCCAGAAACGAGAATGACGCCGGCCCGGGAGGTCGGGACTTCCGTCGCATACTTGGGGTTACCCAAGAAGGATAAGTCCTCGGGGCCGGCTTCCGCCAAGGAAGCCAAGGACCGCACCTTGCCCAGATACTCGCCCTCGACCTTCGTCGCGCCGGTGAGGGCGACGAGTTGTTGGGTGTCGAGTGAGATGGACATGGGCAGAAATAAACCGCCCCTGACGAGCAGGGGCGGTTAGTCTTATTTGGCGGCCGGCTTGTCGCCAGCGGGCGCCACGGGAGCGACTGGAGGAGCCGGTGCGGCTGGCACTTCGGCGGGCTTGTACCCGGCGTTTAGGACCTTCACGACCTCATCGGTGATGTCGAGTGAAGCGTCGCTGTAAAGCGAGACGCCCTTCGGGAGGACAATCTGCAGCGACTTCGCCTTGGAGATTTTTTCCACTTCGGTACGGACCTCAGCGCCAATCGTCTTAGTCATCTCGGCCTGACGCTGCTGGATGGTGGCGTTGGCTTCCTGAATAAACTTCTGCAGTTCGGCGCGACGCTGCTGAAAGACTTCGGATTTACTCTGGAATTCGGCTTGAACCGATTTCTTCCCAGCTTCGCTGAGCAGCGGGCTCTGGCCGCGCTTCTCGATGGCTTGCAGTTCGGCATACATACCTTCGACTTCCTTGCCGCGCTCGTTGATGGCGGCCTGAGCGGCGACTTGGGACTTCTGGATGTCCCCCTGAATGGCGACGGCCTTACCGTATTTCTTCATCACTTCTTCAGCGTCAACCACACCGATACTAGGGACAGCGGCGTGCAAGGTGACCGAGGTGAAAACAAGGGCTAGGAAAAATGACTTCATAGTAAGGAGAGGAAGAAGGTTGGCGGAAGGCTTGGCAATCAAAAGACGGTCCCGAAGCTAAAGTTGAACTTCATCCCGCCGGTATTGAGCTCGGCCCCGGTAGCTGGGTTTATCGTGGTCTGTAGCGGAAACCCGAAATCGAGGCGCATCACTGCGCCGCCAAGGAGGATGCGCAGCCCGACCCCAACGTCGGAATTGGCTTCGGACAGGCTGAACCGGGCGGCTTCCTTATTAACGAAACCATAGTCATAAAAAGCTGCGAGACGGAGGTTGTCGGCCGCCTTGATCGTATACTCTGCGCTCAGGTAGCCATAGGTCAGGCCCCCGACTGGCTGATTGCCGTTAGTCGTGTCCCAAGTCGAGGCTGCCCCGACGTCATTATAGTCGAACCCACGCATATCGTAGGCACCACCTAGGTAGAAGCGCTCGTAGAATGGCAGATTACCGCCGGATCCGGCGATGGTCCCAACGCGACCAATCAGGCCAAGGGTCTGCTCCGCGGTCTGCGAAAGTAGGAACCACTTACCGGTTCGTAGCTCGGTCCTAAAGTAATCCAAGCTACCGCCGAGGCCGTTGCCGGCGATTTCCTCGGAGAGTGAAAGCCGCGAACCCTTCGTCGGGAAGTTGAATTCATCGCGGGTATCTTGCGTCAAGGAGAGCGTCACCGAGGAAATCGTCTTCGGGTGACCATCCTCAGCCTGAACATCGAGGGGCGCGGTAGGAGTGACGTCACCCACGCTGACGCGACGCAGGTCATAGGCGATGCGGCCTTCGACGTTGCCGAAGAGCCGACGGCGGACATAAACACCGACGCCTTCATTAACGACGTTGTAGTTAGCCGAGGAATAACCCGTGTAGCGCCGCTCAATCTTGTAACCGACCGCCAACTCACGTTCCCAGAGTGCGGGCTCTTCGAAAGAATGTTCGAAGGCGTTGGAGACGCTGCCGGCCTGTAATTTGACGCGGAACTTCTGACCACCGCCACGATACCAGCCCTCGGGGTTGGTGAAGTCGAAGTTACCCTCGGAGTACTCGACGAAGCCAACGAGTTGCTCCACCGTGCTATAGCCCGCACCAAAGCTCACCGAACCAGTGCTACCCTCTTCGACGATGACGCGGAGGTCGCTTTGGTTTGGAACCGGCGAAGGCACCGGGACGAGCCGGACGTCTTTAAAGAACTGCGTACTGCGCAGGCGGGCCTCGGAGACGCGGACGCGGGCCAAGTCAAAGACTTCGCCGGGGCTCAGCGCCAACTCACGTGCAATCACGGTGGAACGCGTCTTAGTGTTCCCCTGGATATCCAAGGAACGGACGGTGAAGCGCTCCCCTTCCTGAATTTTAAAGGTCACCGCGATGGCGCCCGTCTGGAAGTTGGGTGCACGGAGGGCTTCCACCTGGATATTCTGGTAGCCCATCTGCCCGTAATACTCCCTGAGCTTCTCGGTGGCGGTATCTAAGGCCACCGTTGCGAAGGCCTCACCCGTAATGAAACGGTCGACTTCAGGGCGATAGGCCCCACGACGCAAGGACGGCGAAGTGACCACCTGCTGCAGCGCCTCAGTCGTAAAGACCGGGTTCGTCGCTCCGAGCTTATTACCCGAGATGTCCAAGGCTCCGATGGTATAGCGACGGCCTTCCTTTAACTTGAAAATGACTTCCAATTTACCGGAGCCATCCTTCAGGTCCTTTTGGCGACATACCTTCGCTGGATCGAGGTCCTCGACTTCGACGTCTAGGAAGCCTTTGAGGCGATAGAAATCCCGGATGCGGTTGCAATCCCGGCGGTATTCCTCGGTGTCGAGGTTGGTACTGAAAAAGACTCCCCCGAAAAGGCGCGAAAAGAAACCTGGCTTCTCCGTCTTTATTTCCGCGCCTTCGATGATCTCGTTCTCGGTGAGGACCGTGGCGCCCTCAATGGTGATAAAATCAATCGTCAGGCGAGGGCTTTCACTGGCGGTCAGCTCGACGCGCACACCCGGCAGTCCCTTGACCTCGGGCATGGTCTTTGCTTCCAAGACGACGAAAGGGCGTTCCTTGCGGAGCTCTTTCTGTAAGCCCAGCACCGCCCGCTGCATCGCGGCGTCATCGAGCGGTTCACCCACGCTGAAACCAGCGACCTTCAAAGCATCGGACTCGAGGTCGATTAACTTCCCGCCCGCGATGATTTCCCGGAGGATTGGGCGTGGCTCAACGGTAATCTCTAAATTGACCTGTCCGGTCTGCGGATCCAACGTCGGCACCACCCTAACCTGGTTAAAGCGACCGGTGGCGTAAAGCGAACGAACCGTGCTGGTGATGGCATCTTTCGAAAATGGCTCACCCGCCCGTAAGGCGACATGTCCGAGAATAAAGGCCTCTGGGGCCGGCAGAGTTTCACTCTTATTTTTCTTTTCGTCCTTTTCGTCTGGAACGATTCTCTCCGCTTTAATCGTCACTTTGCCGACCATCAGCGGCTTTTCGAGGGTCGATGCATTTACCTGGGCAAGACCAGCTAAGGGCGCCAAGGCCAAAGCGAAGCAGGCAGCCCGAAGGAAACTTCGGCATGTGGTCACATCATTCATTGGAATGGCTTTTGGCAGGTGTTTCGAACCTTGTCAGCCCTGGATTCCAGAGCAGGTCGAGGTCATTGGTTGGGCCGTTACGATTCTTAGCCACGATTAATTGGCGGGCATAGCACCCATCTTGGCCCATTTGCTCCGCCTCGGCTTCGGCCGCCTTACTTTGGCTGACATTAGGCCGGGAAATCAGCATCACGATATCGGCGTCCTGCTCGATGGAGCCCGACTCGCGTAGGTCGGACATCTTGGGCTGGCGAGCCTCGTCCTCGGACTTTCGGTTGAGCTGGGCGAGGGCGATGATGGGGATCTGGAATTCCTTGGCCATGGCCTTGATACTGCGGGAGACCTCGGCGATTTGCTGTTCGCGCGCTATGCTGGAGTCCAAACCGTTAATGAGCTGGATGTAGTCGATGACGACCATATCGAGCTTACGGCGGCGGGCAATTCGCCGGCACTTGGCCCGGATCTCGAGAATCGTCTGGCCGCCGTTGTCATCAACAATCAGCGGCTTACCCCGGTATTCATTGGAAGCCTGCACGAGGTCGAGTTGCGTCTGGGCGTCGGGTCGACTGGAGCGCATCTTCTGTAAGTTGACGCGGGCGCGGGAGCACAGGAGGCGCATTGCCAATTCCCGGGCCGGCATTTCCAGGGAGAACATCACGACATGCGCGGGTTCGCGGCCAGAGTTAGGCGGCGGGAACATGGCGGCTTCGATAAAGTTGAGGGCGATGGAAGTCTTCCCCATGCCTGGGCGGGCCGCGACGACGATCATCTGGCCGCTCTGGAAGCCATAGGTCAGCGTATCGAGCTCGCGGAAGCCCGTCGGCACGCCTTGAACCCGGCCGTTTTCCGCGATCATCCGGGCGACCATCTCCATCGCCTCTTCAATCGGCTTGTCGATCTGTTGCGACGTTTCGGCGATGCGGCTTTCGCTAATACGGAAGAAGGATTGTTCGACGTCCTCGAGGAGGCGATCGATGCCTTCGGTGTGCGCGTGGGCCTTCTCAACCGTGCTGACCGAAGTGGAAATCAGGCAGCGCAGGAAGTGTTTCTCGCGCACGATGACCATCCAATGCGGGGCGTGCGCCGAAGAGGCCACCTGGCCGGTCAGTTCGTTGACGTAGGCGGCGCCACCGGCGGAATCCAAGCGGCTATCGCGGCGGAGCTGCTCGGTCAGCGTAATCTCGTCGATGCCCGTGTTGGCCTGCGAGAGTTTGACCGCGGCCGCATAGATATCCTGGTGCTTCGGGTCGAAGAAGAAGTCGGGCGTGATTTTCTCGGAAAGGCAGCGCTGGAGCGTTTCGCCATCGATGATGATACTCGCAATCAACCCGCGCTCGGCGTCGAGGTTATGGGGCGGCACGCGGTCACCGTAATTAGGCTGGGTATCGCGGCGGTTGCGGGGGGACCGGCCGGCGGGGAAATCGCTCATAGAAGGGGTGGACTTTGCGGGGGGACGAGAGGGCTGCACAGCCCGAATTAACAGCAAGTTACCCCCAGCCCTTTGTGAACAAAGTGGTAGGCCGTTGGCACAAATGCCATAATTTCAGGCTGCCGAAGGGCAAGTGACAGTCCGGTGGCAAAAAGGCACCCAGCAGGTTAAACCCCCGGGTCATATCTCCAATAGAATAGACCCCGAAAACGGGGGAGTCTGAATGGGTGGTATGTGGTTTCACTTTGCCATGCTGGCGGCGGTTTTACCGGATCCGGAAGCCATCCCCGTGACCGTGAAGCTGATGAGTTTCGACGACCCCCAGCGCGAAGTCGCCGTCCTTAATGCCGCCGGTAAGCCAGTGGCCATTCAGCTTTATTCACACAGCCTAACAACCGCCATCACCAGCCAGGTGAAAGCGGGGAAGTTTAGCGTGTTCGGTAAGCCGGTCGACCAAGACCCGAAGAGCCCCTACCCCGTCCTTGCCTCCGCCGCCCTTCCCCCCGGCGAAAATAAACTCATCGCCATCGTTTCGGGTACCGGCGCCGCCACTCGGCTAAGCCTCGTCCCCGATAAAACCACTACTAACGCCGCGGGGACGATTCGCTTCTTCAACCTGTGCCCCCAGCCCGTGGGCCTGAGTATGCCCGGCGAGAGTCGAGTAATCCCCTCAGGTCAAGATATCACGCTACAACCTAAGGTAAAACCGTCCGAGTACGGACAAGCGCAATTTTTCCTGCCCAACGAAGACGACGGCTGGCAAGTGGCTGGAGGGTTACGCTGGCTCCAGTTACCAGACATCCGCTCCCTACTCTTCCTCCTACCCGCTCCGGGCGATACGGGGATGATTGTGGTTCGGGGCGTTGAAGAGCGCATCGTCGAAGAACTCGCGCCATCCGCCGCTCCGCCCGGGGATAAGCAAGTTTCCAAAAACAAGGCGCTGCGCTAAAGTGCGGTCGACACCGCCAGAGCCCCGCCAGACGAGGCAAGGATTCACCCTCGTCCTCTCCTTGACGATCATGGCCATGATTGTCCTGACGATCTTGGTGCTGGCCGCTTTTATCACCGTGGAAATGCGGGCCTCCAAATGGCTGGCGCTCAAGGCGCGCTCCCGGCTAAACGCCACCATGTCCGCCCGGCTGGCGTTAGCCCATCTCCAGCAAGCGGCCGGCCCAGATGTCCGGAGCACCGCCACCGGAGAACTCGCCTGCACTCCGGCCCCAGTCAGCCCCTTTGATCCCAATCTCGCTTGGAGTTTACGACTAGGCCAAGGTCAGCGCCACTGGACCGGTGTGTGGCGCACTGACAAGCCCGACGAACCACCGCAGTGGCTCATCAGCGGTCGCGGTGAGAAACCGTTGGACGATTCGATTCCCTATCTCCTGCAAACGGTCAACCTAGCTGGCAAGACGGACTATGACCTAGGCTACTGGGCCCCTTGGCAGACGGACTATCCCTTGGCCCTCTCGGCCGGCGGCGGCGAATCCTTCGTAACCCTGGTCGGCAATGGAAGCGCCACCTTGGACCTCGGGCCAGACGGGCTCATCGATACCAGCGATGACGTCGATGGTCGGGTGGCGCTACCGAAAATTCCGCTGCCGGGAGCTTGGGCAAACTCCACCACCGGGAATTTCGCCTACTGGATTGGCGACGAAGGCGTGAAGGCTGCCATTCAGCTCAACGAGACCCGCGACCCTGCCAAAGCGGCACCGGCGTCGCTGACGACCGCCACCACCCTGCGTGCCCCAGGTCGCCGTGGAACTGAACTCCTCCTCGGCCTGAAGAGCGTAGACCCTTACGAGGCGACCCGACCAGCGATCATCTCCACCTCGACACTCCCACTGCTGAAGGGGTACGACGTGAATGACGCCGCGGCCAACGGCCAGCCGGCCCATAAGTTATCTTTCCATCACCACACGCTATGGTCAGCCGGCGTCCTGGCCGACAGTTACCGCGGTGGCCTGCGCCGCGACCTTTCGCTCGCCTTCGAAATGGATGACGCCCAGTTCGATAAGTCCGACTTTGGTTCGGGCGCGGGCCATGAGACGGTCACCGAGGCTTACACGGCCGACCTATTACTCGGCAAACGACGTTCATGGTTCCCCAGTTACGGGACCGCTAAGATCAACCCCGGCTTCATCACTTCGCCTGATCCCCGGCCGCGTGTCTGGGTCCCGATGTATGAAGTGAACGCCGATAACCCGAGTCGAAACCTGGGCAACAGCGGGACCAAATACTTGCCCTGGTCACCGGTCTTCATTCGCGAGGACGAGATGGGCCAGCCGTTGACCGATACGAGCAGCACTCCACCGACGACGACCGTGAATTCGCTCTGGGATAAACAACCTCGCCGGCTCGTCGGGCCCCTCTGGCATCTCGTCCGCGACTACTACCGCCTCTACAAAGACGTCGACTGGGCTGGTAATGTGCCAGCCTTAGGCGCCCGCGCCTTCTACCCCAACACCAACCAATTGGACAAAGGCGGCTACCGCATGCATAAGTATGCACGCTTCGATTTGGACAACTCCTTATGGTCGGGCGGCGGTAAGGCCACCACCCCGTTCACCGACTTTTACGATAGCACCCCGGATCCTTTGGGCTGGATTAATGGACTCAAAGGCGGCGATCTTACGGGCGGCGGTAAGGGCCGCTTCATCCCGCGGGCCGTGCGCGGCGCCTACATGCCGACGGTGCACCGGTTCTCGATGGTGTTCTCTTTACGGCGGGTGAACGTCGGTGCCGATTACACCCTGAAGCTGGTCTGTACGCCCATCCTTGTCCTGCACAACCCCTACAACGTCCGAATCAAACTCAAGGAGCCGGCGACTGCTGAGCCCGACCTCCGCGTCAAGGGTGGGCTGAAGCTGGTCTTCTCGCAGTTCGACCAGATGCGCCTGCAGATCTTCACCCACAACGGCAACGACCCCGCCCAGCCGTTCGCCGCCACTGCCACGACGCGGCTGATCGACTCGCTTTATAACTTTACGGCAGCGGCATCTTCCGCCACGGGAGCGAACGCCGAAAACTTAGTCGCCGTCGTGCCAGCGACCACCCTCGAGCCCGGGGAGTTCGCGGTCTTTACCACCCAAGACCTCGTCGATGCCTCCACGTTGGGGCGCTCCAATGAAAGTACGCCCATCCCAATCCTCAACATGCAGCGGGGTTTTTACTTCACCGGTGGCTTCCATACGGACATTAAAGCCTCGACCGTCTCCGCCCCTTACAAGTTCGCCGCCGCTGACCAGGTCAAATGCTGCATCGACCTCACGAGCTCGATGTATTGGCACCACTGGATCTACCTCAACTCGGGCTGGAAAAAATCTCTCCGCGCAGACACCGTGAGCGCCGACGGGCAAGACCTCGGCTTCGATGAAGTGCTGGGCACCAGTCGCAATAATTCCTACGCCAGCTACGCACACTACATCAACGTCGGCGGCAGCAACTTCGGGGTCACGCAACTCGGTGACGGCGGCAGCGTGACTAACCCCGTGATCGTTGGGCCCGTTTCCGCCATCCGTACCATTAGCGAGACTGCGCCGGGCCCGGTCATTGCGGCCTTCGACACGCGAGCCCGCCTCCCGGACACGGCCCGGACCACCAGCCATAACCGCACCGTTCTCTCCTGGTTCTCCGCGCAATCGAGCCCAGTGCCCGCGGCCCACCCCGTCTGGGTCTTCTCCAACCCTCTGCCGCAGACTTCTTCCAACCCTGCGCTCAATGGGCTACCAGGTATCGGCACTGCGAGCCTGCGAACGCAGCTCTTTGGCGGCGACGAATTAGGGCTCAATGGCGTCGCGACTTCTTGGAGTCCCTTACTGCAAGTCGACGCCGCGAACGCGAATGGGGGCAATGCTTTGGGCGGCTCATCGCATGGCGCCGCCGGTCAGGGAAAATCTACGGCGGTAGAGATTCCAGTGACGGCGCCCACTTCCCTTGGCCAGTTAATGCATGCCAATCTGAGCACTTGGGATTGGATGCCCTATCGGACGGTCGGTAATTCGTTCCCCTCGATGGTCGTGCCCCTCGATAAAGCTTGGACGCAAGGGACGCCCCACACCAACGCTAGTTACATCGGTGGCCACACTTTTGGCGACATGAGCTACCTGATGAACAATGCGCTCTGGGATAGCTTCTTCTTCTCCGGGGCAGCCCCGACCATCGCCGACGACGGTTCCCGCCAAGGCAACTATAACAAAGTCCGCAGCCGGACGCTGGCCGAAGTGATGAATGATTTTGCGAGCGGTGCCGGCACGTTGGCGAATCCGCGCATGCTGCTCTTCCAAACCAGCGACAACTCAGCGGCGACGGCTATCACGGCCGATGGCTTCGCCACCGATAGCACTGGGGCAGCCACGGATGGCTACCGCAAGTTTGCCAGTTACCTGCTGAACGTCGGCGCGTTCAACGTTAACTCGACGTCCGTTGAAGCTTGGACCGCCCTTTACGGCTCCCTCAAGGGGCTGGCGCTGGGCTCCCAGTCAGCCAACGCCCCAGCGGAGACGAACAATGCACGCTTCCCACGTATCCTCGGCGACTCAGCGCAAACGCCGACCACCCGGAACATCGCCGATGCCGCGTATTGGAATGGCTACGCCAACCTCTCCGACACCCAGATTCGCGCCTTAGCGGTCGCAACGGTCGCCGAGGTGAAAGCGCGGGCGCAGTTCTTCCAGCGCACCGAGCGGGATCAGGAGTACCTCCCCACCTCGCGGCGCTTCCGCGGCTTCCCGGCAGCCCAAAACCCAGGCACGCCGTTCCTTGGTCTCGGCGAGTTCGTCAACCGCTACCTAGGGCCGACGCGTACCGCCGGCGCGACGGTCAGCAACCTCGTCACATTGAACCGCTCCTATTACCCCATCGTCAATACCGCCGCCAACACCGTGTTACCCGCAGCGGCACAGAACGTGCGGTGGATGTTCCGCTCCGGAACCTTGGAAGCAGCCATTGCCCGGGCCGATAAAACCCTCGGCACGGAGAGCCTCGCCAAAATGCCCGCCGGGGGGAAGATGATCGACCCATCGGTTTCCCATAACTGGCTCTACCAAGGGGTCGCCGGCGGACGTACTGGAATGCCGCCCGGGCTTTACTTCCGAAACGTTGAAGTCCTGGATCCGGATAACGTCAACCGGACACATAATGGCTTCGGGGCCAATGGCTGCCTCTTCCAAGGCGATCTCCTGCAGGCCCTCGGACCCATCCTCGCCGCACGTTCTGACACCTTCCGCATCCGCGCCTACGGAGAGGCCGTCGACGAAGCCGGTACGGCCCAAGGCTCCGTCCTGGAAATGGTCGTGCAACGCACCCCCGACTATCTCGACCCCGTCAACGCCGCGCACGAACGCTTGAAGGATTCCGCCCGCTCGCCCATTAATGTCCTGCTGGGTCGCCGCTTTATCATCCTATCCTCTAAATGGCTTTCGCCTGAAGAAATCTAAATCATGGAACCCCTCCACCTCCGTGCCATCTGCAAAAGCTATCCGTCCCAGCCGCAAGCGGTTCAGGTACTGAATGGCATCACCCTCACAATCGAACCAGGTGAACTCTTCTTCCTACTCGGTCCCTCCGGCTGCGGAAAGACTACCCTGCTGCGCTGCTTGGCCGGCTTGGACTTCCCCACCAGCGGCGCGATCTTCTTCGGTGAACGCGACGTCACGCACCTCGCGCCGCACCTCCGCGAGACTGCGATGGTCTTCCAAAACTATGCCCTCTGGCCGCACCTCACCGTGGCGGAGAATATCGCCTTCGGCTTGGTCGAGCGGAAGATTCCGACCGCGGAACGGACCCAGCGGGTCGAACAAGCCTTACGGAGCGTGCGACTAGAGGGTTTGGGAAATCGCGCCATCGATCAGCTCTCTGGCGGGCAACAGCAGCGCGTCGCCTTGGCTCGGGCCCTGGTCGTCCGCCCACGTTGCCTCCTGCTAGACGAGCCACTCTCCAACCTCGACGCGCAGCTCCGCATCGAGATGCGCCGCGAGATCCGACGCATCGTCAAAGAAAATGGCCTCACCGCGGTCTACGTGACGCACGACCAAGAAGAGGCCTTGGCGATGGCGGACCGGATGGCGATTCTGGAGAAGGGCGTGGTCGCCCAGGTCGGCACTCCAGAGGAAATCTATCGCCGCCCAACGAGCACCTCGGTTGCCCGTTTCATCGGCGAGACTAATCTCATCCCGGCTGAACTCCTCGAGGCGAGGGCCGAGCACATCCAGGTCAACACGGCGGCGGGCATCTTCACGGGACAAGGCGCAGGTGCCCCGCTAACCGCAGCTGCGGGCACACCAGTCACCCTCTCCGTCCGCCCCGAAGCTTGGCAGCCCGCCGCGGACGGCGCCCCTAATTCAGTCACCGGTCAAGTCGTCGAACGAGTCTACCTAGGGGCCCGCGCCCAACTCACTTTGGCGAGCCCACTGGGGCCGCTCAGCGTCATCATCCTGAATCCGCCCACCGGGTTGACGACAGGGCAAACCTTGACCGTCGCGGCGGCGGTCCAAGATATCGTGGTCCTACCCAGCGTATGAAAAACCTGCGGGTATGGTGGCTAACGCTGGGGTGCATCGGGCTACTCATCGCCTTGCCGTTGGGACTCCGCAAGGACTCCACGCAGATGCCCACCGCCGGTACGCGGCGACTCGTGATTTACACGCCCCATAGCGAAACTATCCGGAAGGAGTTTGCCGAGGCCTTCTCCCTTCATTGGCGGAAAACCCATTCGCAAGACGTCTACATCGACTGGCGTAGCCCCGGGGGAACGTCAGAAATCCGGCTGGTGCTCGACGCCGGCTTCAAAGCCGCCGATGAGGGTAAACTCGCCGGCATCGGCGCTGATCTTTTCTTTGGCGGGGGCGAACCCGACTTCGCTAGCCAGGCTAGGAAAGGCCGCTTGGTCCCGTTACAAGTTTTCCAAAGCCACCCCGAGTGGTTCGCACCGGGCGGACCCATCCCGGAAATGTTCACTGGTGAGCGACTATGGGCGAAGGATCGGACGTGGTCTTCTTCTTGCCTCTCCCGCTTCGGCATTTGCTGGTCGCCCGGTCGCTGGCAAGCCCTGGGCTTAAGCCCACCCACGCGCTGGGCTGACCTCACCCACCCGAAACTCCGCGGCCAACTCGCATTGGCCGATCCGACGAAGAGCGGCTCGGTCGCCCGCACGTTCGAGCTGATTATCCAAGCAGAGATGCAACGCAGCCTGAAGGATCCGGCGCGCCAAGGGTTAACGGAAGCCCAGCGGTTAGCCCTCGGCTGGACCGATGGCTTACGCCTCTTGCAACGTCTCTCTGCAAATGCCCGCTACTTCTCCGATAGTTCCACTAAGGTCCCCCTCGATGTAGCCGACGGTAATGCCGCCGCCGGCATGTGCGTGGATTACTACGGGGCCGCCTTCGCCCACCAAGTTAACCGACCGGGCACGACTCGCTTGATCTGGACGGCTCCGGCCGCGGGCACCACGGTCAGTGGCGACCCGATTGCGGTCCTCCGTGGGGCCCCCGAGCCTGAGCTCGCTCAAGCCTTTGTGAAATTTGTGCTGAGCCCGGAAGGGCAAGCGCTCTGGAGCTCTCCAGTCGGCGCCCCGTATGGTCCCCGCGAACGGGAACTCTTTCGGCCACCGGTCCGTCAGGATGCCTACGAGTCGCTGCCCGCTGAGCGGGCCGCCCTCTCGCCCTACCGCACCGGCGATCACCTCCAGTATCGCCCCGAGCTTACTTCGGCCGCCTTCGGGACCATCCGTCGGGCGGTTCGGGTGATGTGCATCGATACGCACGAAGAACTCAAAGAAGCCTGGACGGAAATCGTGCGCGCCGGCCTGCCCGCGGAAGCGCTAGCAACGATGGCTGACGTCAGCGCTTTTCCTTACCGTGAAGGCGGCAAGGGGGACCTGGGCTTAGACAGCACCGACCCACTCGTCTCCGCCCGACGCATGTCCGAACTCGCGGAAATCTTCCGCCAAAATTATCGCCGGGCTGCCGAGCAGGCACGACAGCACCCGACCGCCCGCTAACATGCACCGCCGCACCGCTTGGATTCTTTGCGCGACCATTGGCTTACTATTGGCCGTGGGCTTTATCTACCCGGCCGCCAGCGTACTCAAGGAGGCTTTCGTGGACCCGTACGATGGCACCTTCACTTTCGGCTTTCTCTTCGCCGTCCTCCGCGACCCACTTTATCGGGAAGGCCTGACGAATGCGTTGCTGCTTGGGGTGGCCAGTACGTTCGTAGCGGTCCTGCTGGCGCTGCCGCTGGCCCTCCTCAACCACCGCTTCACCTTCCCTGGGCGCGGCTTCCTTTCACTGGCCTTGCTCATCCCGATGATTCTGCCGCCGTTCGTCGGGGCAGTCGGTATCAAATGCATCCTCGGCACGGAGGGCTCACTCAATGCGCTCCTGATGTCGCTAGGTTGCATGGACCCCTTACACCCGTACGACTGGATGGCGGAGCATCGCCTACTGGGCATCGTCGTGATGAATGCGCTGCACCTTTACCCCATTCTCTACCTCAACGTTGCCGCGGCCCTCGCACAAGTGAACCCAGCGCTGGAACAAGCGGCCGCCAATCTTGGCTGCCCGCCGGGGCGAAGGTTCTTCCGCGTGACACTACCCTTAATCATGCCGGGCTTATTCGCTGGTGGAGCGCTCGTTTTCATCTGGGCATTCACCGAACTTGGCGTCCCCTTAGTCTTCGACTTCCCGCGGGTCGCTCCCGTGCAGATTTTGGATGGAATAAAAAACCTGGACCGCAACCCCTTGCCCTATGCGCTCACGACCATCGTGCTACTCGTCGCGGGCGGCGTCTTTCTCGCCTCCAAACTCGCCTTTGGTCTAAGCCAGAGTGGCGCAGCGCCACGTCCCAGCCAACGCGCCGAGCCGCAAACCCTCCAAGGCTGGTCGGGCTGGGCCTGCTCAGCCTTCTTTGCGGGCGTGGCGGCAGTTGCCTGCCTCCCGCACTTGGGTGTCTTGCTTATGTCTGTTTCTGGCTACTGGCATCAATCCATCCTACCAGTCGAATTCACGGCAGCCCATTGGCAAGAAGCCTTAGGCAGTGCCTTGGTCGTGCCCTCCATTCAAAACAGTTTGGCTTACGCAGGCTTGGCGACGTGTCTGGCCTTAGTGATCGGTACCGCCGCTGCTTGGGTCATTACCCGCTCGGATCTCCGGATCAGGCACCTCCTCGATACCTTGACGATGCTGCCGCTCGCAGTGCCCGGTTTAGTGTTAGCCCTAGGCTACCTCTCCCTGTCCCAAGAAGGTAAGCCCTTTGCGATCCTCGTCGGCGCGGGCGGGAGTCCCTTCCTGCTCCTCAGCGTAGCCTATGCAATCCGCCGACTGCCTTACGTCACTCGAGCTGCCTGTGCTGGCCTGCAACAATGTGACCCCGCACTGGAAATGGCGGCGCGTTCGATGGGGGCATCGCTTTGGTCGACGTGGCGGCGCATCACCCTACCCCTCCTCGCAGCCCATCTGGCCGCGGGCGCGGTCCTGGCGTTTGCCTTCTCGATGCTCGAAGTGAGCGATAGCTTGATCCTCGCCCAACGGGCAGAACACTACCCAATCACGAAGGCGACCTTTGCGCTGATGTCCGCCCTCGGCGACGGCCCGCAATTGGCCGCGGCACTGGGCGTCTGGTCCATGGCCTTCCTGTCCGCGTCGCTCATCGGGGCCGCCCTCCTGAACGGACGACGTTCCGGACTCGGCGGCAACTAAGACCAACGCGACCGAACTTTAAGCCTTAGGGGCGGACTGGCGGCGGCGGCGGACGGCGACAAACGCCAAGGCCAAGCAGCCCAGGCCCAAGCCATAAGTGGAAGGCTCAGGAATCGCCGACGCATAGGCCAAGGTAATGGCCGCACCGTCATAGGCTAGCGACCAGTTCGCGAGTTCGGATTGCGTACCATCAGTGAAGCGGAACTGCGTGAGGTCGTAGGCGAAGAGATCCGTGATATTATTCGTCGCGCCAGGCATCGTGATAGACGCCACGTTCGCCAAGGTGAACGTGCGGGCCTGGCCATTGGCAAAGGCCGTGGAATTGCCAAACACGGCGTCGCCCGCGTTGGCAAAGGAAACGACGCGGATAGTTGCCTTATTCGCGGCCGAGAGGTTGCTAAGGTCGAGACCCAAGCCGAAAGCGAAAGTATCGTAACCAATGCCAGCGAGGCCGGCCGCATCATTAACCTTCCACTCGAGGACGGAGCCGGAATTCAACGTCGTGAGTCCATTGGTCGTCAGGGTAGCAGCGTTCAACAGACCAGGAGTCGTGGCGGCAGCGAGTACGCCAGTCGAATTCACGGTGACCGCGCCCGTGGCACCATTACCAGCCAAACGGCCGCCGGCATTCACGATGAGGTCGTTGGTGATGGTCGTTGCGACGAAGAGCTGGCCCGTGCCGCCGATGACAACGCCACCGGTACCCAAAGCGGAACTACTGGTCGTGTTGGCGGCAGCGACTACCTTAAGCACGCCGCCGTTGACGGTCACGCCACCGTTAAAGGCGCCAAAGCCCGAAAGCGTCTGCGTATTCGAGCCGGTCTTCACAAGGGAAAGGCCGCCGACACCGTCGGAGAGGTAACCCGAGAAGCCGGTGCCAGGAGAAGTATCCCCGCCTAAGGTGAGCACCGAAGCGGTCGCAGCGTTATTGGTGATCGTCAGGTATTTCGAAACGTCGACCAGGGCACCGTCGGCCAGATAGGCGACCTGTTGGCTATAACCATTCAGGTCAATCACCGGGAGCCTCACACCCGTCTTGGTGCCGACGATGATACCCGTGGCCGTCGGCAAGGCGTTGTTGATGCCGAGCACGAGGCTAGCCGCCGCCGGGGTGCTCGCGTTGATGGTCGTGTTGCCGGTGTAGGTGCTCACGCCCGTGAGGGTTAGCGAGCCCGCACCGCCGCCCGTCGAAGAGTTATTGGAAATATCTACATCCGAGTTGCCGCTAATCTTATTAACCGACAAAGCACCGCCAGTCGTGCCACCGATGGTAGTCGCAAACGATGTCGACGGCGCGTAGGTAGTTCCCGTCCAAGCGCCCTTGGTGAAAGCGGCACCCGTGTTATTAAGAATAATTTCCGAGGTAATCGTACCGCCTAGGTCGCCTGACGAGTTGGAAAAGAGTGTGCCCGAGCTGACCACCTTGATCGCACCTGGACCGGAAACCGTGCTACTACCGTTGACGTCGAAACGGATGGGGCCGCTGAGGACTAGGTTACCCGTTAACGTCGAGTTCGCGAAGACCTTGACGATGCCCGAAGCTTGTCCGAGGACGAGGTCGCCCGCGGCAACGTTGAAACCGGCCCCGGCGGAAGAAGAGATCGTGCCACCGAGGGTCAAAGTGCCCGTGCCCAGTTTAGTCAGAACTCCCGCGAGAGCAGCGGCACCAGAAATCGTGCGGTCGGCGGCAGCATCAATCGAACCACCTGCGGCTGCCACGCTCAGGGCGTTAGCGACGGTATAAGTCCCAGCTGCGAGCTGCAGGGTGCCGCCGGCGAGGGCGATCGTGCCCGTGCCGAGTCGGCTGGCGCCATCGACCACGATTGTTCCGCCGCTGATGGTGGTACCGCCGGAATAATCATTATCGGAGGTCAGCTGCAGGATGCCCGCACCGGCCTTCGTCAACGCCGTCGCCCCAGTAATTTTGTCGGTAGCAGTGGCACCGCTGAACACGTAGGTCCCCGAGGCGTTATCCACGTTTACCGAAATCGGCGCCAAAGCACCCGAAAGGGTGATGGTGCCACCCGCCCCATTGAAAGTGACGCCATCTCCCGCGGCGTAAGCCGTCGGTGTCAGGTTGTTGGCCCAGTTAGCGGTGGCCGCATCCCAGACCCCACTGCCGGCCAAATTCCAGACTAAGTTGCGGATGACCGGGGCACTGAGAGAGAAGTTGTCCACCCCAGCAAGGGCGTCCGAACTCGCCTCATCCGTCTCTTTCCAAGCAAGATACAAGAACTGACCGGCACCCCAACCCAAGCCCGTCAGGTTACCAGCCTTCGTGCCGATTGTAAACATGGGGCTTCCAGTGGCGGACTGTGTGCCTGGAGCGCCCGTACCCGTCGAGGGAGTACTAAAACCCAGCGTCGTGGCGGTCATCGTCGCACCGAAAGTGCCCGCGGCGCCCGAAGCCGTCGAAGTGCTGACATCAGTAGAACTTACTAAGTAAGAAAGTGGGTACTGATTGACCGTGGTCGCTGGGTTCCGGTTCATGACCGCATCGTAAGAGAGACTCAGCGTGTTAATCGTAGAAGCGGAAGTGTTCTTCAGTACCAAACCGAAAAATCCTTGGGCCGTGCCAGACCCCTCGGAGCCGAGCGCACGAGCACCGGTGGAGCTGTCATACAGCTGCCGGAAGCCGCCCGAACTACTGGAACCAGGATCCGCACCATACCACTTCTTATTGTTATCGGCAGTGAGCCAAGTAAATCCGTAAATAAACCAGCCTTGCACCCCCGCGGAGCCAGTAACGAGCGTGGACACCTCCGTCATGGTAGAACTGACCACAGGCTGCGTCAGCGTTCCCGCCGCTGTCGAGAGGATGGTCGTCCCCGTCATCGTCTGGAAGTCCTGCGTGTAGGCGGTCGTCCCGTCGAAAGAGATCACGGCAGCGGGAGCGAGCGAACCCATCGCCAGCAACGCGGTGAAAGCAATCAGCGGACGGGATGGAGGGGAGGATAGGTTTTTCATATGTACTAATATTATGGTGACAAAGTGAAGTGGCGGTGACCGGGCACGAGCGGGAAAGCTTCCGCGTGGGTTACATGTTCTGGGCGGATAAGTGACGGGCAGATGCCGCGACCGACGCGTGTCGAAAAGACGGCAGTGACCAATAGTCGTGACATTCCTGACACCTGCTCTTCACATTTTTGCCATGGGCTAAAGCCTTCACTCGAGAATGATGGTTACACCCTGCATCCATGAAACGCTTCCTCTCCCTCACCTTCTTTCTGTGTACGTCGCTGGTCTGGGCGGCGGAGACGACCACGCCGTCCGCGCAACGCTTCAGCGTCATGGCCTTCAACGTAGAGAACCTCTTCGACCTCGATGAAGTATCGCTCTATGATGACTTCGTGGTGACAGGCTCCAGCCCCGAGCGCTGGACGCCCGAGAAGCTGGCCAGCAAACTCAGCCGGATTGCCGCGGTGCTCAAGGCCAGTCACGACGGTCGCGGGCCCGACGTCCTCATCCTGGGCGAACTCGAAGCGGACCACACGCCGACTTCAACGATCACGCCCGAGGCCTTCGTCGCGGCTCACCGCGGACAAAACTATCGGGCCCTCCTGAAAGGAGAGCTGCCCGCCGAATTAACCGGCGCTCCCGTTGAAGCCTGGCTACTCAAGGCCTTGGAAGATGAGGGCCTAAGCGGCTATAAGGTCGTGCTCGGCGATATCTTGGATATCAAACAGGAAGCCATTCATTGCGCGATCCTCACGCGCCTTCCCATCAAAGCGGTTCGCCAACACCGTGTGCAGGCGGCGCGCACTATCGTGGAGGCAGAAATTGACGTGGGCGGTGAATCCGTGTTCGTCTTCGCCAACCACTGGAAGAGCGGTGCAGGTAGCCCAGCCACCGAAAGCACCCGTATCCAAAACGCCGGCGTAGCCCGCGCCCGGCTTGACGAAATCCTTAAGGCCAACGCGCGCGCGAATATCGTCTTCGGCGGGGACCTGAATTCGCACTACAATCAAAAGCAGCGCTACCCCGCCATGGCCAAAACTGGCATCCAGGACGTTCTACGCTCCCAGGGCGATCCCGCCAAACTGGCGAACGGTAGCGCCGACCTTTACAACCTCTGGTATGACGTCGAACCGATGGCCCGGAAGTCCGATGAGTACCACGGCGAATGGGGGACGCTGATGCACCTCATCATCTCGCAGGGACTCGCCGATGG
>Ga0209353_10000543_pt1 | contig 22955 bp, 21 predicted proteins | sample LauGreSpBDMM15SD_2_FD_187561 | JGI IMG/M metagenome (GOLD analysis project Ga0209353, IMG submission 187561) | Freshwater lake microbial communities from Lake Michigan, USA - Sp13.BD.MM15.SD (SPAdes) (version 2) | ecosystem: Environmental > Aquatic > Freshwater > Lake | place: Lake Michigan...
ATGGGTTGTGTTTGATTTAATGTAAAAAATTCTTACTTTTAAGTATGGTTGCATTTATAAAATCCTTAAAATATACAACACCTTTTGTGATGTATATTTTAAGCTATCTCGCTTTTAACAATACCGGCATTTTATGTTGGGTACCTCTTTTATATGTATTCTTCTTTATTCCTATTTTAGAATTGTTTATTGCACCAGATCCCAAAAATCTAGATGTCGTAGAAGAGCAATTAGCAAAAGAAAATAAGTTATACGATATTATTATTTGGTTGACGGTTCCCTTACAATTTGTTTTGTTATACCTATTTCTGGGAAGCTTACAACAAGATATATCCCCAGTAGACATTGCAGGGCGTATTGTTGCTATGGGATTATTATGTGCGGCTTTTGGAATTAATGCTGCACACGAACTGGGGCACAGAACAAATGCATTTGAACAGCTATTAGCAAAATTATTATTACTTACTAGTTTATATATGCACTTTTTTATTGAACATAATAAAGGACATCATAAACATGTTGCAACGCCCAATGATCCAAGTACTGCTAAGTACAAACAAAGCGTATATGCTTTTTGGGTTCAAACTTTTATAGGCACTTATACAAGCGCATGGCATATTGCCATTGATGAAGCTAAAAAGAAAAATAGGGCATTGCCAATATTAAACAATGAAATGTTTTTATTTCAATTGATTCAAATTGGTTTTGTGCTAGGCATTTTTTACTTCTTTGGCCTATCCATTATGTTGTATTTTATGGGCGCTGCATTAATGGGCGCTACCCTTTTAGAAACTGTAAACTATATTGAGCACTATGGACTTTCCAGAGAAAAAGGGGAAGGCGAATTGTATGAAAGAGTAAAACCACATCATAGCTGGAATAGCAACCATGTGATTGGAAGGCTCATGCTTTTTGAATTAAGCCGCCACAGTGATCATCATTATTTAGCTTCGCGAAAATACCAGATTTTAAGAAACATGGAAGAAGCCCCTCAAATGCCAACGGGTTATCCAGGCATGATTGTACTATCTCTATTCCCACCTATTTGGTTTTCCATTATGCATAAGCAAATGAAGAAATATTCCTTGTAAAATGGAGATTGACGAAATTAGAGAATACGCCCTCTCCCTTCCCGAAACCGAAGAATGTTTCCCATTTGGGGAAAATAATTTAGTCCTAAAAACCAAGGGCAAAATTTTTATCATCTTAGATTTAGCCGCTCTGCCTAGCACTATGAACTACAAGGCTAGCCCGGACGATATTATTGAGCATAGGGATCAATATCCAGATGCTATCTTTCCGGGATTTCATATGAACAAGAAACATTGGAACACTTTGCATCTCAACAGGACTGTTCCGTCTAAAACAATACAAGGTATTGTTCATACATCCTATACTTTAGTTAGAAAGTAGCGAATAAAGCTGCCAAAAATTAAAGTCGTACCTTGCAACCCATTATGAGTACGAATTTTAAAGAACTAGGGTTAATAGAACCCATTTTATTGGCTTTATTTGAAGAAGGTTACACTACCCCAACACCAATACAGGCGCAGTCCATCCCCATTTTATTAGAGGGCAAGGACTTATTAGGTTGTGCCCAAACAGGCACTGGAAAAACAGCTGCATTTACTTTACCAATTATACAGTTATTATCTGCAAAACCGGTAGAGAAAAGAAAAAGAATTAAGAGTTTGATCGTTACGCCAACACGTGAACTAGCCATTCAAATTGCGGAGAGTTTTAACGCTTATGGAAGACATACACAATTAAACTGTACCGTTATATTTGGTGGTGTGGGTCAAGGGCCGCAGGTTACTGCTTTAAAAAATGGAGTAGATGTAGTAATTGCTACACCCGGTCGTTTATTGGATTTAATGAACCAAGGGTTTATTAGTCTTCGCGAAGTTGAATTTTTTGTGTTAGACGAAGCTGACAGAATGTTGGATATGGGTTTTGTACATGACGTTAAAAAATTATTGGCCGTACTTCCTAAAAAAAGACAGTCATTATTTTTCTCCGCAACCATGCCTCCCGAAATTGTAAGTTTAGCCAATTCTATTTTACATAACCCTGAAAAAGTGAGCGTAACTCCTGTTTCTTCTACAGTGGAGATTATTGCTCAAGGCGTATATTTTGTAGATAAGGCAAATAAGAACGCTTTATTAGTAGAGGTATTAAAAAATCAGGCCATAAAAACAGCCTTGGTTTTTACAAGAACAAAACATGGCGCGGACAAAGTAGTTCAATTATTAGTTAAGAATAATATTATTGCAGAAGCCATTCATGGTAATAAATCACAAAACGCGCGTCAACGTGCTTTGAGTAATTTTAAAGAACAAAGTACTAGAGTATTGGTAGCAACCGATATTGCTGCAAGAGGAATTGATGTAGATGAATTAGCACACGTTATTAATTTTGATATTCCAAATATTCCAGAAACCTATGTGCACCGTATTGGCCGAACGGGTCGTGCAGGTGCCGAAGGAACCGCTTTATCGTTTTGCGATTATGAAGAAAAAGCCTTCTTAATTGATATTGAAAAATTAATTGGTAAAAAAGTACCGGTCATTGAAGAACACCCCTTCCCAATGCAACAATTTCATGCCAATAAAACCTCGCAGGACGCAGGTTGGGTAAAACCGAGAAATACAAGAGGCAGAGCGCCACAACAGGAAGGCGGATTTGGCGCCAAGGGTGGACAAAAAAGACGCTTTTCAAGCAACAAAACAAAGCGTGGGTAGTATCTTTGATATAAATTAATACTTTATATCATGAAGCGTTTTATTGTTTTACTATTCACTAGTTTTTGTGCTTTCGCAAATGCGCAGGATACAACCATTACAAAGGCTGATTTAAAAAGTGCTTCAAAACTTTTTGATGTACAATTTTCACAAAAAGAAATTGATACACTTTATAGTGATGTAATAGACAATATTGCCAATTATAAAGCAATGCATAAACTGTCTTTACCCAATAGTGTTCCTTTAAGTACTTGGCAGTTAGCCGTACCTGTAAACACAAAGAAAAATTCAAAGGGTGCTTTACTGGAAACCACCAAAGTAGAATTACCTGCCCGCAAAGAGGATCTTGCTTTTTATAGCATTAGTGAATTAGCATACTTAATGAAAAATAAAAAAATTAGTTCCCTTGAGCTTACAAAGTTTTACATTGAGAGAATAAAAAAATACGGTGACACTTTACAATGTGTCATTAGCTTACAAGAGGATATGGCTTATGCACATGCAAAACAAGCGGACGAAGAAATTGCGAAAGGAAAATACAGAGGTTTATTACATGGTATCCCGTATGGTTTAAAAGATTTATTTTCTGTAAAAGGAACTAAAACCACATGGGGTGCTGCTCCTTACAAAAATCAAACCATTGAAGAAGATGCATTTGTATATACCCAATTAAAAAATGCAGGTGCAGTGTTCGTAGCAAAATTTACTTTAGGCGCTTTAGCCATGGGTGATTATTGGTATGGTGGCCGAACTAAAAATCCATGGAATTTAAAATATGGATCATCCGGCTCATCCGCAGGATCTACATCAGCTACAGTTGCTGGATTGGTTCCATTTGCCATTGGCACCGAAACTTACGGAAGTATTGTTTCCCCTGCCACCCAATGTGGCGCAACGGGATTAAGACCCACTTTTGGAAGTATCAGCCGTTCAGGCGCTATGGCATTAAGTTATAGCTTAGACAAAGTAGGGCCTATTTGCCGCAGTGCGAATGATGCTGCCATTGTATTTAATTATTTGCATGGAACAGATGGAAAAGATCTATCTGCTTTTGATGCGCCATTTAATTACCAGCCAATAAAGGATATCAAAAAAATGCGCATTGCTTATGCCAAAAATTATTTTGATCAAATAAAAGATACTAGCAAAAACGAATGGAAAGTTTTAGCCGCCTTTAAAAAAATGGGGGTTGAATTAATACCCGTTAATTTCCCAGACAGTGGCGTGTATAATTTTAATATCATGGATATAATTATTGGCGTTGAATGTGCAGCTCAATTTGACGAAATGACCAGATTGAATATAGACGACGAATTAACACGACAAACAAAATACGATTGGCCCAACCAATTTAGAACAGCGAGGTTTGTTCCAGCGGTGGAATATATAAATGCACAAAGACATCGTAGTGTATTGATGCAAAAAGTAAATGAAGTGATTAGTCAATATGATGTAATCATTTGCCCTTCAAGAGGTGTGGAAGGAAACCAAGCGGCTATTACCAATTTAACGGGACACCCAGTAGTTTGTGTACCTACCGGATTTGATGGCAAATATAATTTACCTACCGGCATTAGTTTTGTAGGGAATTTATATGACGAAGGCACCATTTTAAAAATTGCAGACGCGTATCAGCAACAAACCAATTGGAATAAACAACATCCCGCATTATTTAAATAGTAGTTTCAAACATGAATAAAATAAAAAAGATTTCGATAAATAAGTTGGGCTATGGATTCATTAAGGATTTACCCAAAGGGAAGGACGAATACTATTTAAGAAATAAACAAAATAGAAGTGGGATCACTTACAGAAAGCTAACTGCTTTAGAAATTGAAATATTAGTACGCAATAGAAACACCAGTGACGAATGGTCCAATATATTAGTATCCAATGAATTCAATCCAGAATTGGTAAAAAACAGCTCTTTCTTTGGTTTAAATAGAATTGGTAATTTAGAAACAAGCTGTTTAAGTTTTAGTGACTTAATTGTACCCATTGGAATTTATAATTCTACTATTATTAGTTGTGATTTTGGAAACAATGTGTCGGTACACAATGTGAACTATATGTCACATTACATTTTAGGCAATGAAGTGATCATTAATAATGTAAACGAATTGGTCACCACCAATCATGCCAAATTTGGTAATGGTATTATTAAAAAAGGAGAACCAGAAGAAGTAAGAATATGGATGGAAATATGCAATGAAAATACGGGGAGAAAAGTATTGCCATTTAATGGTATGACAGCCGGAGATGCTTATTTATGGACAAGACATAGAGCAGATGCCGCTTTACAGCAAAAATTTATTGAAATAACAGAAAATCAATTTGATGATAAATTGGGATACTACGGAAAAGTGGGTGATAGAACCGTAATTAAGAACTGTAAAATTATAAAAGACGTTTGGATTGGAGAAGATGCTTATTTAAAAGGGGCAAACAAAATAAAGAACGTTACCATTAATTCACACCCCGAGGCGACTACACAAATTGGGGAAGGTTGTGAATTGGTAAACGGAATTATTGGCTATGGTTGTAGAATATTTTATGGTATTAAAGCCGTTCGCTTTGTATTATCCGATTATTCTCAATTGAAATATGGCGCAAGGCTCATTAACTCTTTTTTAGGACCCAATGCAACCATCTCATGTTGTGAAGTATTAAACTCCTTAATATTCCCTGCACACGAGCAGCACCATAATAATAGCTTCTTATGCGCTGCTACGGTAATGGGGCAATCCAATATTGCAGCGGGTGCTACGCTAGGTTCTAATCACAATAGCCGTGGAGCGGATGGTGAAGTGGTGATGGGTAGAGGATTTTGGCCAGGTTTGTGCGTAAGTATCAAACATAATTCAGTATTTGCTAGTTTCTCTTTATTAAACAAAGGGGATTATAACTATGAATTGAATATTCCCATTCCTTTCTCGTTAATTAGCAACGACCCAATAAAAGATGAGTTAATCATTATGCCAGGCTACTGGTTCTTATATAATTTTTATGCCTTAGCAAGGAACGCTTGGAAATATATGGACCGTGATAAACGTAAGTATAAGACACCCATCTATGAATATGACTACCTTGCGCCTGATTCGGTGAATGAATTATTAACGGCACGTGAAATTATTGCCAAGGCGGTTGCGACTGCACAATTAACAAAGCAAAAGAAAACAGTATTCACAGATGAGTCAAAGTTATTGGCATTGGGTGAAAATTTACTATCCACCAAGACCAAGAAAGAAATAGATGCATTAGAAATAACAGTAAATGGATTTGAGAATAGTAAAAGAAAAGTGAAATTGATCAAATCCTACGATGCTTATCATATGTTTGAAAAAATAATTTTCATATATGGTATAGAAGCAGCTTTACGTGTTACAGAAAATAAAAAAGGAAAAAATAGTATCAGCACCCTACAACAAGTGAAGTTATCTTCTACCAATTTAACTTGGACCAATATTGGCGGACAGTTAATTCCCAATAAAAATGTAGAAGGACTTTTAAATAAAATTAAATCCGGTGCCATTGAAAGCTGGAATCAGGTGCATGCATTTTACGAAACAGAATCTGAAAAATACAATACAAGAAAGGATTTACACGCATTGTCAACCTTGGAAAAATTAACCAAGAAGTCGGTTAACAAAGTCTCCACCACTCAGTTTGTAAATTGGTTAGACAGTTATTTGGAAATCAAAAAAGACATCACGGCTCGTATTCATGCTACCCGCGCAAAAGATTATGCAAATCCATTTAGGAAAATGGTGTATGAGAGTGAGGAAGAAATGAATGCAATAGTGGGTAGTTTAAAAGACAATAGTTTTATTAAGGAACAAAACAATGCATTGTCTCAATTGGAAATTGAAATAGCTGCCCTAAAAAAGGAATTAAAAGCGAAATAAAGAATAAGGACTTAAAAATTGAACAAAGACATTCCTATACCCAATTGCCATTGTGTAGTTTTCCATTTTGCTTGATCCTGCAATTCATTAATATTTTGTAGCCCTACTACATATCTGCCGTACAAGGAAAACCCACCTAGGTCTAATTTGGCGCCGCCCACAAAAGCAAATTCACCATTGTTAAAGGCCATGCTTGCATTGCCAATACCATCCTTTTTTTGATCTAATAAAATGCTGTATTGAGGACCCGCTTGAACACTTAGTTTTTTCATCAATTTAGCATCAAATAAAATTGGAATGGCTAAGTAATTTAAATGATAGGTTTCGGGTTGAGTTAAAGCGCTACCACCACCCAATAAACTAGTAATAGGGGGTGTGGTTTCTAATTTTGTTTGAGATAAAATAATTTCAGGTGAAATACCCAGTTTTTCTGAAATACCAAAACGGGTGGTTACGCCCGCATGAAAAGAAGCTGTGTTACGGTCTACGGCTACATTATTAACACTGGTAAAATTTTGCCCCACTTTAATGCCAATACTAAACTTCTCCTGTGCGTTTACATTCGCTACAGTAAAAACCGCCACTATAATTACAATACATTTTTTCATAATAGATAATTGATTGATAATACAAAGGTATAACGAAAAAAAATGCAATTTGTTACATATAGGACTTTAACAAATTTTTCTATACTAATTCTATTAAGGTAATTTCTGGCAAAATGCCTACCCTGCCTGGATAGCCTAAGAATCCAAAACCACGGTTCACATATAATTGTTGCTTTTCCGTTTGATACATTCCTGCCCATTGTTTATACACCCATTGTACAGGACTCCATTTAAAATAGGGATTCTCCAAGCCAAATTGCATGCCGTGGGTATGGCCTGATAACATTAATTGTACTTCGGGATATTTTGGAATTACTTCTGCTTCCCAATGGCTGGGATCATGACTCAATAAAATAATAGGCAAGTTTGCATTTATTCCGCTCATCGCATCCTCCAGTTTTCCATATTTTGGAAATCTTGCTTTCGCACTCCAGTTTTCTATCCCCACCAAATGAAAATGAGCACCCTCTTTTTCAATTTTTACATTTTCGTTCATTAATAATCTCCAACCTAAATTAGCGTGCACCTGCATTAAATCATTTAGATTTTGTTGCTTCGCTTCCTTTGTGTCCCACTTTACATAATCGCCATAGTCATGATTCCCTAAAGTACTAAATACCCCATGTGGTGCTTTTACTTGACTAAACACATCCATCCAATTTTGCATTTCAGTAGCGCGGTCATTTACTAAATCACCCGTAAATAAAACTAAATCTGGATTTTGTGCCTTAATTAAATCAATGCCTTTTTGAACGGCCATTTTATCTTGCAAACTACCACTATGAATATCACTAATATGTATAATTTTAAACCCTTTAAAAACAGCAGGCAAGCCTTTTAAACTGATGCTCTTTTTTACAATTCTGTAATTGTATTTATTTCCAAAACCATAAATCAATGAAATAAATAAGGAAGAAGCCAACCCCACCCCCAACCAACTTAAAAAAGTAGAGCGAGGAATACCATTTTCGGTGTTTAAAAATTGAGCACCAGAAGCAGTGCTAATTTTGCCAACAGCCCAAAAGGTACCGCGTCTAATATCATCAATTAAAAAGACCAAAGCCATGACTAGTTGGGTGATCATCCAGCCCATACTTATAGAAAAAATATATTGTCTAAAGTAAGGATTGGTAAAATAGGGGAATAATAAAATGGCCCCTAAACAAATAATACAGAGGGTCCAATAAAGAAGGCGAACAGCAGTTCTGATCCCCGCACCACTCCCTTGTAAAAGGTGTTTTAGGACCTGATAAATGTAGAAATCAATGGCAATCAATACCATAAGAAGGATCGAAATAAAAACGGGGTTTCTCATATAGGGATTTAAAGGACAAAAATAGGGCCAAAAGCCTTATTTTTGGCAGAAATTAAGGATACCCATTTTATGGCTAGAATAATCGGAATTGCGAATCAAAAAGGAGGGGTTGGAAAAACCACATCTGCAATAAATATTGCGGCCAGTTTAGCTGTTTTGGAGTTCAAGACCTTATTAATAGATGCCGACCCGCAAGCCAACAGTACAACAGGCGTTGGATTTGATTTACACAATATCACCACCAGCTTGTATGATGGTATGATTAATCAGACCCCATTGGCTGATATTATTTTAAAAACAGAGATCCCTCATTTAGACGTAATCCCTTCACATATTGACCTAGTAGGTGCGGAAATTGAATTGATTAATTTCCCCAATAGAGAAAACGTATTAAAGGAATTATTAGTGCCCATTCAAGACGCATATGACTTCATAATTATTGACTGTTTACCATCATTAGGTTTAATAACTGTAAATGCATTGGTAGCAGCGAACAGTGTAATTGTTCCAGTACAATGTGAATTCTTTGCCTTAGAAGGTTTGGGTAAATTATTAAATACGGTGAAGATTGTACAAAGCAGATTAAATCCCAATTTGCAAATTGAGGGCATTTTAATGACCATGTATGATGCACGTTTGCGTTTAAGCAATCAAGTAGTTGGAGAAGTACGCAAGCATTTTGATGATATGGTATTCTCAACCATCATTCACCGTAATAGTCGTTTAAGTGAAGCACCAAGTGTTGGCAAGCCAGTTATTTTATATGATGCAGATAGCAAGGGGACAGTAAACTATTTAAACCTGGCGAAAGAAATTTTACAAAAAAATGGCATGACTAAAATGAGTAATGCTGATAGAATAATAGATTAATCATGAGCAAGAGTACAAATAATAAAGATATGATTGGAAAGGGACTAAGATCCCTTTTGCAAAACATAGACGCAGAATATAAAAATCCAGCTGGAAGAGTAGAAACGGAGACCAAGCAAAAAGCGATTGCTACCAATCGTATTCCTTTAAGTGATATTCAGGTGAATCCTAAAAACCCAAGAAAGGATTTTGATGAAATGGCGATGCAAGAGTTAAGACATTCTATTAAGTTACACGATATTATTCAACCTATCACGGTTGCGTTGCTCCCGAATGGTAAATATCAATTAATTGCAGGTGAAAGAAGATTCCGTGCTGCAAAACTAGCAGGCCTAAATGATATCCCAGCTTATGTAAGACAAGGCAATGATCAAGAATTATTAGAATTAGCATTATTAGAGAACTTACAAAGAGTAGACTTAAACGAAATTGAAATTGCATTAAGCTATCAAAGAATGATGCAGGAATTGAACTATACGCAGGAAAAAGTTTCGGAGCGTATGGGTAAGGACCGTTCTACCGTTGCCAACTATATTCGTTTATTGGATTTACCCCCTGCCATTCAAAATGCAGTGCGTAAAGGAGCTTTAAGTGTGAGTTTAGCAAAGATTTTAATTGGCAAAGAAATTGATCAGCAATTATTTTTATTCAAAGAAATTATCGAGAAAGGATTAACCGTTCGTCAAACAGAGGACTTGATCAAGAAAATGAATGCTGCAAGTGGTAAAACACCAAAAACGGTTAAGAAAAACGAGCTCTCCCCTATTTATAAAAAATTAGAAGACAAGTTATCAAGTCATTTATCTTCAAAAGTGATTTTAGTACAGCAGAAAAATGGTAGCGGAACCATCACTATTTCATACCAGGACATTAATGGTTTAAATACCATTTTAGATGCAATGCAAGTGAGCATTAGCTAGTAGACTATTTAAAAAAGGAATACCTATAGGATGAGGTCAATATTAATTTTATTGTTGTTGATAGGAATGCAAGAAAATTGCTGGAGTCAGGATACAACAGTAAATAAAGCTATTAACAACACTGCCCTATCCACCGACACCAGTAAAATTATTTTTGCCGATACGGTAAAACGTCACAACCCTCGCCTCGCTACAAGATATTCTGCAATGTTACCAGGATTAGGACAAGCCTATAATAAACAATATTGGAAAATTCCTATTGTATATGGAATATTGGCCATTCCAATTTCTACCTTTATTTATAATAATGATTTGTATAATAAAACAAAGTTTGGTTATACAGCTTTACAAAAGCAAAAAAATGGAGACGCCTCCGACGTGGATAAAATAGATCCTGCTTTAAAAAATTTAAGCATTGGTTCCATGCAGAGTTACCGTAATGCTTTTAGAAGAGATAGGGACTACTCTATTCTTTGGTTCTTTATTGGATGGGGGATAAATGTAGTGGATGCAACCGTATTTGGTCATTTAAAAGAATTTGATGTGAGTGATAATTTGTCCATGCGAATTGAGCCAATGATTCAACCTCAATTAAGACAAACAGGACTGAGTATACATTTTAATTTGAAAAATACACAGACAAGATAATTTTAAAAAAGCATGAAAATAGCATTAATAGGATATGGAAAAATGGGCAAAGCGATTGAAGAAGTTGCTTTAGAAAAAGGCCATGAAATTGTATTGAAAATTGATGTTCAAAACAATGAAGACTTTACCAAAGAAAATTTACAAAAAGCAGATGTTGCCATTGAATTTACGGGTCCACATAGTGCCTATGAGAATGTGAAAAAATGTATCCAGTCTGGCGTGCCTGTTGTGAGTGGCTCCACTGGATGGTTGGAAAAATGGAACGAGATTAGCGCCCTATGCGATACTAATAATGGTAGTTTAGTATATTCCAGCAATTATAGTATTGGCGTAAATTTATTCTTTGAGTTAAATAAGCAATTGGCTAAATTAATGGAGCCTTATGATAGCTATGATGTAAATATGAAGGAGATACATCATACCGAAAAAAAGGACGCTCCCAGTGGAACGGCAATCACCTTAGCAGAGCAAATACTAGCGAATATGGGTAGAAAAAATAAATGGGTAAATAACCCTTCTTCCACTCCTTCGGATTTGGTGATTACTTCAGAAAGAATGGACCCGGCGCCCGGCACGCATACAGTGATCTATCAGTCTCCTATTGATACGATTGAAATTACACATACAGCGCACAACAGAAAAGGATTTGCAAGTGGTGCTGTTTTAGCCGCTGAGTTTGCAAAAAATAAAAGCGGTATCTTTACCATGAAAGAAGTTTTAGGATTATAATATGTTATCAAAAAAGACACAATACGCATTACAAGCCCTTTCCTATATGGTAGGAAAAGGAACCGATGCGCCTATACTGATTGCAGAAATTAGTACAGAGAAAAAAATTCCACTTAAGTTTTTAGAAAACATATTATTAGAATTAAAAAAAGCAGGGTTCTTAGAAAGTAAAAAAGGAAAACATGGCGGATACTTCTTTGCCATCGCTCCTCAAAAAATAAAACTTTCTGCTATTTTTAGAACTATCGAAGGCCCTATTGCTTTACTACCTTGTGTAAGTTTAAACTTTTATAAGAAATGTGAAACCTGCAACGAAAAAAAATGTGGAATTAATAAAATAATGGTAGAAGTAAGAGACAACACTTTGGCCATTTTAGATAAAAGAACGGTATCAGATTTAATCGCACTGTAAGCATACCCCTAGGTGTTTGCTGTATTATTTAAAATATATTTTATGAAAAAAGCAATACTTATTGCACTTTTTGCGGCTTTAGTAAATTTAGGGAATGCCCAAAGTTTAATTGGCGGTGATAATATTTTAAAAACCAACATGTCGGCAAACGCCTTGCAGAATTACAATATCACTTATGAAAGAAGTATTAACCACTTCATGAGTATTTCGGCAAGCTATTCAACCATGCCTAAAAGAAATATCCCGTTGAAATCATTGGCAAAGCAATTCATAGAAAATCCCAATATTGATTTTGATAATTTTAAAATGGCAAATAACGCCATCACTTTTGAATCCAGATTTTATTTGGGTTTGCAAAAAATGTCAGGTATTTATATTGCTCCTTATGCAAGGTTTGGCAATATGGAAGTGGATGTTCCTATTAATTATACATACACCCCTGACCCCATTCAAGGCATATCATTTCCATCTTTATCCGTTTCTACTTCGGCAAGCTTAAAGGGGACCATCCGCTCTCAAAGTGTAGGTGCTTATTTTGGTATGCAATATCAATTATTAACCAAGCTGGTATTGGACTTATGGATTATTGGAGGTCACTATGGAACTTCTAATGGCAAATTACAAACCGAGATACCAGCCAACACCCCTCCTATTATTGCGAGACCCGCTTTAATCGCACTTAAATCGGTCATTGATCAAACCGATGCCAATCCATTTAAATTAAATAGTACTATTTTAGGTAACAGCATAATCACCAATACCGACGGGCCTTGGACAGGTATTAGAGGAGCAGGGATCACGGTGGGTTTAAGATTTTAAGCACCCGAACAAGCTGTTTAGTATTTCGTTACATTTGTGAACGCAAATACGCATATTATGATTCCAAATTATTTACAAGATCTTTTTAAGCATCAACAATATGATGCCAATAACTTTTTCTTAATTGCTGGCCCTTGTGTGGTAGAAAGCGAGGATCTTGTTATGGAAATTGGAGAAAAAGTTTCTACGATATGTAAAAACTTAGGCATCCCTTATGTTTTTAAAGCAAGTTATAGAAAAGCAAACCGCACCAGTGCCAATTCATTTACAGGGATTGGAGATGATACCGGCATGGAACTCATCAAAAAAGTAGGTGCGAAATTTAAGGTACCTACTACTTCCGATATTCACGCACATGAGGAAGCGGCTATCGCAGCGCAGTATATTGATATTTTACAAATCCCTGCATTTTTATGTCGTCAAACCGACTTATTAATTGCTGCTGCAGAAACAGGAAAAATTGTGAATGTAAAAAAAGGGCAATTCTTAAGTGGTGCTTCTATGACGTTTGCGGTAGATAAAATTAAATTAGCAGGCAACGATAAAATAATGTTAACCGAAAGAGGAAATACATTTGGCTATCAGGATTTAGTAGTGGATTATAGAAATATTCCTGCCATGGCGGAAAACAATGTCCCTGTAATTATGGACTGCACACATTCCTTACAACAACCCAACCAAACAAGTGGTATAACAGGCGGCAATCCTGCACTCATTGAAACCATTGCCAAAGCAGCTATTGCAACTGGTGCGGATGGTTTATTTATTGAAACACACCCTAATCCAGCAGAGGCTAAAAGTGATGGAGCCAATATGTTAAGATTGGAAATGTTAGAACCCTTATTAGAAAAGTTGGTTCGGTTACGTAAAGCAGTTATTTAGTATTTAAGCGGATTCCTTTTCGCTTGCATAATATAATGCTTGATGCTTCTTACAAAAGCCAATGCCATATAAACAATAACGGGTGATCCTAGGGTCAGAAAAGAAATGTAAATAAACCACATTCTAATTCTAGAACTGGCTATGCCCAAGCGCTCTCCCATTGCCGAACAAACGCCAAAAGCGTGTAATTCAAGGAAATTTCTCATTTTTTGCATATCCGATAGCTTTAATCGCTATCCAAATCTATTAAAAAAAGTGGACATAAAGTGTATTTTTTGATTGTGCCGAGGGGCATTTTGGCTTACCTTTGCGACAGTTTTTAACACCAAAATTGATACCCATGGCTTTTGATATCGAAATGATCAAAAAATTGTATGCTGAAATGCCAGCAAAAGTGGAAGCAGCTCGTAAATTGTTGGGCCGTCCATTGACTTTATCAGAGAAAATCTTATTCTCGCATTTACATAGTGATCAAAAATTAGAAAGCTTCGCAAGAGGGGGTTCTTATGTGGATTTTGCACCTGACCGCGTTGCGATGCAAGATGCAACAGCGCAAATGGCCTTATTACAATTTATGCAAGCAGGTCGTCCAAAAGTGGCGGTACCCAGTACCGTGCATTGTGACCACTTGATCTCTGCAAAAGTAGAAGCAAAACAAGACTTACAAGTAGCAACAACAGAAAGTAAAGAGGTATATGATTTCTTGGCTTCTGTTTCCAATAAATATGGTTTAGGATTCTGGAAACCAGGTGCAGGTATTATTCACCAAGTAGTTTTAGAAAACTATGCCTTCCCAGGGGGTATGATGATTGGTACCGATTCGCATACAGTAAATGCTGGTGGCTTGGGTATGTTAGCGATTGGTGTGGGTGGTGCGGATGCTTGTGATGTAATGGCGGGATTGGCTTGGGAATTAAAATGGCCTAAATTAATTGGTATTAAATTAACTGGAAAGTTAAACGGATGGACGGCTCCTAAGGATGTGATTTTAAAAGTGGCTGGTATCTTAACCGTAAAAGGGGGTACCGGCGCGATTGTAGAATATTTTGGTGAAGGTGCAACCAGCATGAGCTGTACAGGTAAAGGAACCATTTGTAATATGGGTGCCGAAATTGGTGCCACTACTTCTACTTTTGGTTACGATGCAAGCATGAGCCGTTACTTATCTTCAACAGGCCGTGCGGACGTTGCCGCTTTGGCGGATACCGTTGCAGCACACTTAACCGCAGATGCAGAAGTATATGCAGATCCAACAAAATATTTTGACGAAGTAATTGAAATAGATTTAAATACTTTAGAGCCACATTTAAACGGCCCCTTCACTCCAGACTTAGCAACGCCTATTTCTAAAATGAAAGAAGCTGCTGCTGCAAACGGATGGCCTACCAAAATTGAAGTTGGTTTAATTGGAAGCTGTACCAACTCTTCATACGAGGACATTAGCCGTGCAGTAAGTTTGGCAAAACAAGTTGCTGAAAAAGGATTAACCATGAAGGCTGAATATATGATTACGCCAGGTTCTGAGCAAGTAAGATATACCATTGAAAGAGATGGTTTCTTAGATGTATTCGGAAAAATTGGTGCGAAAGTATTTGCAAACGCATGTGGACCTTGTATTGGAATGTGGGAGCGTGTGGGTGCAGAGAAAAAAGAAAAAAATACCATCGTACACTCTTTCAATAGAAATTTCGCAAAGCGTGCCGATGGTAATCCAAATACCTATGCATTTGTGGGTTCCCCTGAATTAATTACTGCATTGGCCATTGCAGGTGATTTGGCATTTAATCCATTGACAGATACCTTAACGAACGATAAAGGCGAACAAGTAATGTTAGACGCTCCTACTGGTGATGAATTACCGGTAAAAGGATTTGCAGTGGAAGATGCTGGTTTCCAAACACCTGCTGAAGATGGTTCCAATGTTATCGTTGCGGTTGATCCAACATCCAAGCGTTTACAATTATTAGATCCATTCGCAGCATGGGAAGGAACGGATTTAAAATCTTTACGATTATTAATTAAAGCAAAAGGAAAATGTACAACGGATCATATTTCTATGGCAGGTCCATGGTTAAAGTTCCGCGGTCACTTAGATAATATCTCTAATAACTTATTAATTGGTGCTGTTAACTTCTTCAATGAAAAAACAGACAATGTAAAAAGTCAAGTGAATGGCAACTACGATACCGTACCAAATACACAAAGAGCTTACAAAGCTGCTGGTGTAGGTACTATTGTTGTAGGTGATGAAAACTACGGTGAAGGAAGTTCTCGTGAGCACGCTGCCATGGAACCAAGACATTTAGGTGTGAGAGTAGTATTGACTAAATCATTTGCGCGTATCCACGAAACCAACTTGAAAAAGCAAGGTATGTTGGCTTTAACTTTTGCAGATAAAACCGACTATGATAAGATTCAAGAAGACGACAGCATTGATGTAACAGGTTTAACCAGCTTTACACCAGGCACTCCGTTAACTTTAGTGTTAACACATAAGGACGGAAGCACTGATACCATTCTCGCCAACCACACTTATAACCAACAACAAATTGAGTGGTTCAAAGCGGGTGGTGCATTAAATATTATAAGAAAGCAAGTGGCGGGATAGGATCTATCATCTGATTTTTAAAATACCTCTGATAACTCAGAGGTATTTTTTTTACCTTTAACTTATGATAAACACAGCACTTGTATCTTTTGGCATGAGCGGAAAAGTTTTCCATGCTCCATTTATTGCAGCAAATCCGAACTTTAATTTAGTGGGCAGTTGGGAACGCTCTACAAAAAATATTGTAGCCACCTATCCTGGCACTAAGTCATATAATAGTTATGAGGAATTATTAGCAGATTCGAATATTGATTTGGTGGTGGTGAATAGCCCTAACGATTCTCACTTTGCTTATGTTAAAAGTGCCTTACTTGCTGGCAAACATGTAGTGTGCGAAAAAGCATTTACCAATACCTCGGCAGAGGCGCAGGAGTTAGATGAGCTGGCAAATAAAAAAGGATTAAAATTAGCCGTATATCAAAATAGAAGATACGATGCTGATTTTTTAACGATTCAAAAATTAATCAGCGAAGGTGAAATTGGTGATTTTTTAGATGTTCAAATTTCCTTTGAAAGATACCGCACCACTTTAAGTCCAAAGAAACATAAGGAATCCGTAACACCAGGAGCAGGATTATTATATGATCTAGGTCCACATTTAGTAGATCAGGCATTGGTTTTGTCAGGTATGCCATTAGCCGTGTTTGCAGATATAAGAATCACAAGAAAAGTAGGTATTGTAGATGATTATTTTTCTATGATATTATACTATCCATCGCACCGCATTACTTTGACAAGTGGTATGGTGTTTATGACGCAATTACCTGGCTACAAAGTATATGGATCCAAAGGTAGTTTTATTAAAAACAGATCTGATATCCAGGAGGCTGAACTCATTGCAGGTAAAAAACCAGGAAGTGATAACTGGGGCGTAGAAGCGGAGACAGATTATGGAACGCTATATTCTGATCACAATGGATTGATTACATCACAAGTAGTTCCAAGTATTCCAGGCAACTATGGGGTGTTTTATGAAAAAATGGCGGATGCAATTTTAAACAATGCCCCAGTCCCAACAACTGCCCAAGAAGGTAAAAATATTATTAGAATTTTAGAAGCCGCTAGAAATAGTGCGTTTAATAAAAGAGTTGTAGGTGTTTAAAGGAAAAGCCCCGCAATCTGCGAGGCTTCCTAATATCTAAATGATAATAATAAAAAATTATTATTAGAACTTACATTTTCTTAGCGTCTTCCAAAAACTTTGCCAAACCAATATCCGTTAAAGGATGCTTTAACAATCCTAAGATAGAGTCTAAAGGACAGGTACAAACATCAGCACCTGCTTCGGCTGCTTTTACAATATGTAAAGCATTGCGAATAGATGCTGCTAAAATTTGTGATTGAAAACCTTGTACATCATATATGTGACGGATTTGAGCAATCAATTCCATGCCATCCCAAGCGCTATCGTCAATACGACCAATAAATGGTGATACATAGGTTGCTCCGGCCTTTGCAGCTAGGATAGCTTGTCCAGCAGAAAAAATCAAAGTACAGTTGGTACGAATACCATTATCTGTAAACCACTTAATAGCTTTAATGCCATCCTTTATCATTGGAACTTTCACCACAATATTTGGATGAATGGCTGCTAATTTTTTACCTTCTTCTACCATGGTAGCAAAATCGGTAGACAATACTTCCGCGCTAATGTCCCCATTTACGATTTCACAAATTGCCTTGTAATGTGCAGCAATAGCAGCTTCTCCTTTTACACCCACTTGGGCCATTAAAGAAGGATTGGTGGTAACACCGTCCAAGATGCCTAATTCGTTGGCTTCTTTGATTTGAGCTAAATTGCCTGTGTCGATAAAAAATTTCATATAGGTAGGTTTTTGAAATATTAAAAATGGCAGGCTACTCACATCGCACCGCTCAACCGCTTATCCTTGCTACATTCCTGTCCTGGGGAGATTCTGCAGGAGCTGGTCGTGTAAGACCTGCCGGTGCAAATGTAGGATAAAGGAGGGATTAAAAAAAGGGGAAATAAAGGCCGCTTTGACAAGCAAACATTACCAGTTTTGAGTACTGTTTATAGAGGCAAACCCAAGCAATTGGTCATTCAGGGTGCCCGGAGCGCGGTAATATACCAAGATGGTATAACTGTTTTCTGTTTCAAAGTGATTGCCCTCGGTTTCTGTAAAATCGTCCAAATCATAAGGGACATTCCGGTCTCTTAAAATATAATTGTAACTATAATATCCTTGCTTTAATAAAAGTGTTTTTTGATAGACCCCTTGCTTCACATCAAATTGCATTTCTGCGTTTTGGTCCATCACATTATTCGTGATTGCTCCAATTATAAATAACTTTTGATCCAAATAAGGAATATTGTCTTTAGGTACATAGGTGAACTGCACTTGGGCGTAATCATTTTGATTTTCACTTTGCAAATTGTCCGTATTCATTATTAAATATGCACCATTTAAATCCTTGAAAGTAGCGTACAATAAATTAGCTCTTGTACCTTCTGGCTTTACGAGTATTTTAGTCCCACCCTCTTTATTATTAATTTCTGCTACCCTATCTGATCTTAATTGTAAACTTTGCAAATCCAACCATCTGGCTTCCTTACCTGCAGGAAAAACCAATTCTGCCTCGTTGTTAAATTCCAACACCGTATTGCGCATAAAACTAGGTGCAGTAGTCGTTTTGGCTTCATTGTACCTATAGTTCTGAATAACTTTAACTGTCAGCTGGTTGTTTTGAAAATTTGGAACGTTTGTTACATCCAAGCTGGCTTTAACACGTTGATGTGTTCTTGAAATAGCGCCATCAAAAGGCTCCTGTACCTGCGCATTAATATTAACTAAATTATCAGCTACATAAAATCTTCGGGTGAAAACAATATTATCTTTATCTCCATTTTTAAAAATCTTTAAAATATAGTTACCCGATAATTTAGGACTACTTAAGTTATTAGGGAAACTAAACTGATAATGAAAATATTTTTGCTTGGCAATAGAAGACACAGAAAAGCTGGTTATTTTATTTTGATTAAACCCCTTTACATATTCAAATTCGCTCAAGCCTATTGACTGCCAATTGGTATCCACTAATTCAATTCTATACGCATAGTCCTGGTAACTTGCTTTAAAATCATCAAAACTAATTTGCAATGTCCCACCATAATTTAAGGATATAATGGGGGCTGCTAATGGGTTCCCGGCAGGATGAATTAAAACGGTATGAATGTTAGGGTCCAAGATTCGGTCGGGATTTATTGGATCCGAATTTTGCTGCGCCACTAATTGACCAACATTTAAAAAAGACCCCAATATGATCATCCAGGCAAACCTCATTTTATTTTTTTACTCCTTACGAAACTAAATGATAAATCTCTATATATAAAGAGAAAAAACTAGTTTTGATGAAAATTAAATACTTGTCTACTGCCTTTGACATTGCTAAAAAAATAAGTTTCCAAAAGGAGAAAACCTATACCCGTTTTATAGTAAGGCTTTCCATTGCGGCTACTTCAATTAGTGTGGCAGCTATTATTTTAACCTTGGCCATTGTGAATGGTTTTCAAAAAAGTATTTCGGACAAAGTATATCAATTTTGGGGACATATCCGTGTGGCTTCTGTAAGTGGTGAACCCATGGAACTCAAACAAGAAGCTGCTGTATTGTGGAGCGACTCAGTAGCAAGCGTTACCCCTTTTATTAATCAATCCTGTGTGCTTTCCTATGGTCCCGATATTGAAGGGGTGGTGATGAAAGGGGTGCCGGCCAATAGCAAAATTCCTTTTATCATTAAAGGGGCGGTTTTTAATACGCAGGACACCAGTAGAAACGATATAATTATATCCGACGCACTAGCCAATAAATTAAAAATTCCTTTGGACAGCAACATCCGTATTTATTTATTGAACAATGGGAATGTGGTGCAAAGAAAAATGAAAGTCATTGGCTTTTATCATTCAGGCATAGAGGAATATGATAGACAATTTGTGATTGTAGATATTAAAACAGTACAAAAACTACTCAATAATTATACGCAAATTGAAGGCTATGCAGTGGGGTTAAAAAAAGATATGCCTGTTGATAAAGTGAGTGATGGAATGCTTCATAAAATGCCTAAAAATTGGGTAGCCACTCCTATTAATGAATACTACCCACAAATATTTGATTGGATTAATGTGCAAAATGTAAATAAAAATGTAACCATCTCTATTTTGTTGTTAATTGCCATTGTAAACTTACTTACTTGTTTATTTATTTTAATGTTAGAAAGGGTGAATATGATTGGCACCCTAACGGCCATGGGCGCTTCTCATTCTTTCTTAAGACAAATATTTTTATACCAAGCCAGTTTTATTTGTTGGATAGGAATAAGCATAGGAAGTGCGATTGGAATTGGATTTGCATTGTTGCAACAAAAATTTAACCTTATTCAATTAGACGAATCGGCTTACTTTATAAAGAACCTACCCATTCATATGGACTGGATGCAAGTGTTAATCGTAATTGTAAGCACGGCTATTGTTAGTTATGCATCATTTTTAATCCCCACACTTTGGATTAAGAAAATTGAGCCAGCAAAGGCCATAAAGTTTGACTAACGCTGATATTATTGCATCTTCCACTTAGAAAGCACAATACCTGTGGCAACTGCAGCATTTAAAGATTCTGCTTCTCCAAATTTTGGAATAGAAACAGGATGGGTAATGAAAGTTTGAATGCCGGCGCTTATTCCTTTAGATTCATTTCCTATCACTAAAAAACCATTCACCGGAATTACTTGTTCGTAAATAGAATTACCAGAAAGTAAAGTGCCAATGATAGGCAATTTATGTTGCGCAATAACTTGTTCTATATCCACCACTTGCACTTGAACCCTAAAACAACTTCCCATGGTACTTTGAATTACTTTAGGATTGTAAACACTTGCGGTGTCTTCTGATACGATAATATGATGAATGCCAAACCAATCGGCCGTACGAATAATAGTACCCAAATTTCCTGGGTCTTGAATACCATCTAAAACTAAAGTAAGTTGTTTACTATAATCTGCACTTGTTATCTCCTTTTTGTACACCAATGCCACTACCTGATTAGCCGTTTGCAACTGACTTAATCTAGGCAACATAATATCGTCTACTTCCTCAAATTCAATATCTCCGATATCATTGGAACCCAACCAATCCCTAGTGGCATAAATCTTTTTAATCTCAACATTGGACTTTAATGCCTCTTCCAATAGCTTCGGCCCCTCTATCAAATACACAGATTCTTGTAACCAATGTTTTTTTTGGGCAAAAGATTGAATATATTTGAGCTCATTCTTATCCATTTGATGCATGTTATTTACGAGGCTTAAAAATATTAGTTTCTTCTCAAGAATTCCTCTACTTGGGCTTTTATTTTTAATAAATGCTTGTACGGATATAAAAAAGGCAATGGTGCATGACTATCCTAAGGAAAAAGCTTTTGTATATGATAACAAAATTGATATTAAAGACCCTGAAAATAAGAATGTACTTAGAGATTTAAGCTACAATTTGGATAATTACTGGGACGATAGTTTAAAAGTGCGTAAAATTAGACAGTTTGGCGTTTTTAATACAATTGTTCAACCTACCACCTATTATCCCGAGCGTATTGAAAGAACCATTCAATACATGCAAAACTACTTGGCCACGAAGGGATACAATCAACCTACTTTAAACCTACAAACCAGGGTTGATACTGTCAAAAATGAATGGAGGGTGTATTTAAAAATGGAAGTGGCGCTGAATAAAAAAACGATTATAGATACGGTTACCTATCAATTGGGTGATAAAGCTTTACAAATTCTTGCAGAAAAAAACACAGCAAGCAGCTATATAAAAAAGGGGACCGCATTTTCAAATGAAGCTATTAATAATGAACTAGATCGATTGGTAGACTTATTCAGATCTAATGGTTATTTCTATTTTACCAAAGAAAGAATATTTGCCGAAGTAGATACCATGAATACCGCTTTAATGAAATTAAACTTGGACCCTTTAGCGCAGATAAATCAAATTCAGGAAGCCATTAATAAATCCAAAGAGAACCCTAGTTGGAAAATTAATTTTCAATTAAGAAATACGACGCCAGCTATTACAAAGACCTACCCTATTCAACAACAAATTTTTTATAGCGATATTAGCTTGGCCGATAATCCTGATAGTGTGATTGTTAAAGGATTAGTTAGTACCGACAGTATTGGAGATATTATTCAGGAATACAAAAATTCAAAATTTAAAACCCGTCTTTTTTCAGCACAATCCATTATTCACAAAGGAGATTTATTCAATGAACATTATTTTTTTAATACCTTAAATAACCTAAGTGCCTTGGGCGCTTGGCAGCAAATAGATTCTAGAACAACAGTGACCAATGACAGTGTCACGCTACATTATCTTTTAGTACCTGCCTTAAGAAGAAGCTTTAGTTTCGATTTGGAAGGAAGTAGAAACACATCTGAAATTGGAGCGGGTAATCTTTTAGGGATTTCTACCAATTTTACGTT
>Ga0209353_10000546_pt1 | contig 22915 bp, 31 predicted proteins | sample LauGreSpBDMM15SD_2_FD_187561 | JGI IMG/M metagenome (GOLD analysis project Ga0209353, IMG submission 187561) | Freshwater lake microbial communities from Lake Michigan, USA - Sp13.BD.MM15.SD (SPAdes) (version 2) | ecosystem: Environmental > Aquatic > Freshwater > Lake | place: Lake Michigan...
TAACCAATTTTTATAACTATAAGGCAAATACTCACACAAAAAAATAATAAAGTTTCTGTGTAGTACATATTTAGTATCTGAATTCGTTGATTTTTTCTAGAACTTTATCTAAATATACATTTGCTAATGTTTTGGGGTCTGATGAATACTGGGTTATTTTTTCTTCGTATAAACTTTGTTTTAATTTTAATACCCAGCACTTAAGTTCGTCTTTGGTCAATTGATTTTTTGGCATAAAAAGAGGAAAGACTCCATTCTTATATAGAACAGAGTCTTTTTGTATAGGATAATTGGGTTAGGGTTTCAGAATACTCCAAAAAAGAGTTTTCCAGTCACCAAATAGGAGACTACTGCTGCTAAAAATCCCAGCATAGCCAATTTTCCATTTAATTTTTCTGCGCGTTGAGCATAAGTTTCTTGTTCGTGTTCTTCCATGTCTTTCTCCGTAATGTACATTTTAGGTTCGACAGCAAACAGATTTTGTCTGTTGCCGTCTTCGGTTGTAACTGTCATACCAAAATTAGAACTTGATGCCTACACCAACAGTTCCCGTTACATTGTAACCTTGACCACTGCCGTAGTTATAAGTGGCACGACCAGCCCTTACAGAACCAAAGGTTTCTGCACCAGTTTCGGCAAAGGGGATTTTGGCATCAGCAAATAGAACAATGTTCTTTGCTACTGATACTTCAGCACCAACTACACCGACACCAGCACTCTGATTGCCACCCACCTGACCGCCAGCACCAACGTAGAGGTTAGCAGCAGACACTTTAGTTCCATCGGCAAGAGTCCTACGTGAGAGAGGAATATCCAGAGTAGCAAGACCACCACCGAATACACCACCACTTACATAGTTAGGAGTGGAAGTAAAGGTCACATAAGGACGAGCAGAAACAGCATACTGATTACCCAGTTCTACTGCCCTTAGACGACCTTGGAGTGTTACACCTGACTCATATACACGGGAAGCAAGAGGAGTAACACCAGGATAGTTAGCAGCATTACCAGAGAAGGCAATACCACCATAGTTACCTACACCTAACTGACGGCGCTGTGTCGCAGTTACAGCAGCAACTTCAAGTTTGGTTACACGCTTATTGGTGGCACCAATTTGAGCACGTAGAGATGCAGCAAGTTGTGCGTCTGCTTGTGTGTAAAATTGAGTGATGTTATCAAGGCAGTGATTTGTCAAAGCAAATACTTCACTGCGAGTAGCATCAGCAGCAGGCTTCACAGTGCCATTAGGATAACCAACAAGGCATCCATAACGAGCATTGAGATTTTGGATTGCTCCATATGCCCAGTCAGTTGGTTGTACATCTGATAAGGTAGGAGCAGCAAATGCAGGAGCAACCGCAGTCAGAGCAACAGTGCTAGCAATTAAAGAACGAATAAACATAAATTTTTTATTATGAAATGTTAATAGAGATTTTTCAGGAACCTCAAGAACCTATTTATCATAGCATGGGGTGGATTTCTTGTCAAGTAGGGGGGGGGTCAACCGAACTTATTAGTCGTTACCGTCATTTTTTCTTTTTGCTACGAAGCATTACAACATTATGAATATATTATTATTGTTCTGACACTGGAGGAAGTCTTCCCAAATAAGGATCATAATCAAATATTTCATTCCAATTTTCAATTAAACTTGCTTGATTGGACCAAAAATGACGCAATCCATCCCTACTTGGAACATGAACATTATCTATATGATTCTTATCCCATATCATAGAAGTAGTATTCTCCGATGAATATAATAAAAGAGGAATTGCAAAAGAGTTTCCAGATTCGTAGATTAAATGTTCAGAATTACATCTTGGTTTAGCTTTATAATCAAGTTTATATTTACCATCTCTACAGCACAAATCTATCAATTTTTTCGCATGATGTCGAGTAATAAGATAACAGGCTGTGGAAAAGTCGTTGGCAAATCTTTTATGCATCCTCACATGCAAAACCCCTATATTGATGATTGCCAATTGAACAATATCGTAATCAAAAGGAATTTTTGAATAAAAGTCTTTCCAAGTAAATGGCCAATTCTTTACAACAGACAAATCACAATCATCCTCCATGATAATTGCACACGAAGTATCAGAATTATTATACCAATACTCAATAGCTTTTAAATGTGAAGTACAGCATCCCACATCGGTTGGTCCCATATTATCTGGATATCTACCCTTTAGTATATCACCCAAATCATTATCTCCAGTTCCATCATATCCAGAGATTCTTGTATAATTTGTAATTTCCCAATAGTTAAATTGGTCTTCCATATATTTTTTACGGTCTTCACTTCTATCCAAATTTGTATAATAAATTGGGGGAAGACCTTTTAGTTTATATGCTGATTTATTTTTGTCCATCAATCCATTCCCTTATTTGTACTTTTGGGCTCCATTCAAAAACATTTTTAATTTTATTGATATTTGCAAGAGTTGTTTTTGCCTCTCCAGACCTGGAAGGAATAAAAACATAATCATCAGAAATTATTTTAGCAATTTCTAGAATAGAAATATTTTCACCACTTCCAACATTATAAACTTGTCCATAATATTTTTCATCAATTTCTTTCATTGCTGCAAATATATTTGCATTCACTACATCACAAACATGAACAAAATCTCTTTTTTGTAATCCATCATCTACGATTGTTAATGATTGTTTATTTATTTTTTGTTTTTGGAAGATTCCAATTACAGGTGCGTATTGACCTGTTGTGGGAGATCTTTCTCCATAGACATTAAAATATCGAAATATAATTGTCTTTAATCCATACAAATTTGTATACATTGTGCATAGTTTTTCTCCAGCAATTTTAGATACCGAATAAGGATTCAAACAATCATCAGGTTGAGTTTCATCATTTGGATATGCATTCATTCCATATCCAGAAGAAGTAGAGGAATAAATGACTTTCTTTACTCCAGATTCTCTTGCACATTGGAGGACAGTGCATGTACCCACAGCATTTTTTGTTACTGCTTCAATAGGATTTAAGATTGCTGGTTGAAGTCTTGATTCTGCTGCGAGATGAAAAACATAATCAACCCCATCATAAAGAGGTCTAGTTTTTTCATAATCACAAATATCATACTTATAATTTTGTGATTTATCATTCCAATAAAATTCTTCATTACATTCAGCACTTTCATTGTCAAATGCAATGACTTCATACCCCCGTTTGATTAATTCATCAACAAGATTTGAACCAATAAATCCTGCTCCTCCAGTCACTAAACATTTAGTCATAATCTTTATTCTCTATTTTTTTAAATAAAACTGATTCGTAAATTAAAGTTTTCAATCTTGTAGAAGAATAGTCATGTGATTCTCTATCCAACCAAACAATATCAATTGGAATATCTTGTCCCGTATAAGGGATGCTTTTATAATCAGTACCCAGAAACCTTACATTATACTCCTTACTTCTCAAATAGTCAAGATATTGATCTTCTACTTTATAAGTAACCACATCATCAATATATTTGATACTTTTAAGAATCTCTGTTCTTTCTTCAACACTTTGGACTGGTTGAAGTTTATGTGATCTTTCTGCAGATGGATCTTCATGAAGAGCAACCGTCAAATGATTACAATATGATTTAGCATCCTTAAGCATACGGATATATCCAGGATGAATCACATCAAAAGCACTTGCAATAATACCCTTAACTGGTGGTTGTTTTGCTGCCCATACATTAACATTTATACCCTTATCATCTATGAAAAGATCTGCAGTTGGTTTGCAAAACATTGGGAATAATTCATGATAACAATATCCCCAACTATCAAGTTGCTTTTTAGTTAATTCAGTCCAATCAATACCAGATCCCTTTCCTCTGGCAGTTTGCATGATAATATAATGTCCTTCATCATATAGACGATTAACCTGTTGAATCATAAATGGAAATGGTTTGGCATTTTCATAATTAGGTTTTCCTAATATATTATTAGGTGTCTCACATAGAGTCCCATCAATATCAAAACAATATCTCATACTACTCCGTGTAAAAAGATTTGATGAACACATTCAACAATTCCATAATCTTCACTATTGATATGATAGTCCCAAAGAGCATTATTGGCAATACTTCTTGCTTTATTTGTAGCATTAAATCCAGTCAAAATACCATAAGGAATAGTATTGCTCTCGCAATATTTGATACAATTAATAATATTCTTTGATTCGCCACCAGAACTAATCAAAATGCATAAAGTTTCTGGTTTTGAATAATATTCAAGAAACTTACGATACGCATTCTCCATTCCAAAATCATTAATGAAGCAAGTCAACATCGATGGATCAGAAAACACCAAAGAATTCTTATTATGAAATTTTACATAGTCTTGAGAAATGTGCGATGCAACTGAATTACTTCCCCCATTACCAAGAATAATAATATTTTTATGTTTTCCAAAAGCATCTTTAAATTTAGAAAACTGCTCTTCAATATGAGCACCTTGAAGTGCTTCAATATAATTTGAAAAAGGATTCATAATTTTCTACCAACAACTCCATTGGGCTCCACATCTATTTTAACCGATTGATATGCAATAGTCAATGAATCTTTTTCAGAAAACACTAGAAAAAACCCACCATTACCAGCACCACAAAGTTTATGGGCAAGAACAGTTTCATTCTCATTTAATTGTTCGTCTATTTCTTTGATAGTAGAACTTTCAGTAATTGTAGAACTTGTTTTCTTTTTTTGAATCCAACTCTTGTTTAGATAGTTAAGAAACTTACCATAATCTTTTTGAAGAAGAGCATCATATGCCTTATCTACGGTTGCAAGAAGTGGTTTTGACTTATCAATATTATCAGTCACATCCTTCAAAACATTTTTGGAATTACGAGTTATACCAGTAAAAACAAGATGAGCATCATAAAGTTTGAAAAATTCTGTGGATAGGAAATCATACTTTACAATTCCACCTTTCTTAAATTCCATTCTTTTAAATCCACCAATACCACATCCATAAGGATCTTGATATCCACAATAGGGATTCATTTCTAATTCCAATTGATATGCAAGTTCACATATTTCAATATCAGTCATCTGCAAATCATTAAACATCGAAATACATTTAATTAGACTAATAATGTAAGACGAAGATGATGCTAACCCACTTCCTTGCGAATAAGCATCACTTGTCATAGAAACATTAATTGGATGAACTCCAAAATGATTGAGAACAATTCTTACCAATTCATTTTGAATATCACCAATAAATTCAGTTTCTTCTCTTTTAGAATAATTTACAATATATTTTCTTTGATTATGATTGTAACCAATCTTATCCTCATGAAGAGTAATATAAGTTTTCAAATTACAAGCAAAACTAATTACAGACCCATATCCGTATTTCTCAACAAAATATGGATTATCAGTGGATCCGCCAAATAAAGAAACTCTTAAAGGGCAATGAGAAATAATCATTTATATTTTTTTAGATAATCTTGTTTCGAATAATATTCAATCAGTTCTTCACGAGTACATTTTTCCAAATACTCCCAAAGTTTCCAATTATGATCCCAATGAGGATGTTGAGTCATAGATTGTGGATAAGAATTCATACCCCTAGAATGCTCAAGATGACAAATAAAATTATTAATTCTATGAACTCTATATCCCAATGTACTAAATCTATGATGTCTTTCATAGTCATCTGGAGCAGAACCCATAAAGTTCTCATTCTCCATACCACCTTCAAAATAAACATCTCTATTTAAAAATTGAACCCATCCGTGTCCAGCATTATCAACCCAAGATGCATCTTGAAAAATTTTCAAATCACAATCATTACTTAAAAAATTAGAAACCAATTCATCATTTGCCCTTACTTTATATTGGTATGGACCTTCACCATATGGATATATTACATCACTTTCATTATTAATTATTCTTTGATATGCCTCTTCATATACTTCCAATGGAAATACTACATCACAATCGTAGTTAACAACAACTTTAGTTTTTGTAATTGCTAACATTTCATTTAGTATTTTTTCCCTCAAAAATATAGGATCATCTGACTCCTCAAAAATATAATTAAGGCATGATATATTTTCGCAGTATTCTTCAACCTGAGATATACCATAATCTTTAAATAATGGTTTTTTATCAACCTCTTTTATAATTATATTAGTGTCAAAATTAGAAATAATATAACACAAAATAGTAATTACATTTCTAAGTCTATCTTCAGATTCAATACGAACTGGAATAATAAAAGTACAATCTTTTAAATCCTTTTTCATAGTTTAATCCATCCTTCAGGAAAAAGATCTTTAGTATCATTATTAGCATAATCTGGACCAAACCAATTTTTGGGAGCAATTACTTTTTTGCTATTTGCTAACCAAGCGCCCCACCAAGAAAATGATGAGTTTGCAATAATATGTGCATTGCATAAAGACATTAGACATATATCAACGTAGTTAGTATTTCCTTCTGCAATTAAAAACCTATCATCAGAAAATAGTTTCTGTTCATTACACCAATTTGGATCATCAGAGAATACTATGACAGAATCATCTTTATCAAAATAAGATAGCGCCTGTTCATAATATTCAATAGGTTGTACTGGATGATTTTCATTAAACACATAATCACCTCTACGAATATGAAGTGAAATTGGATTTTCAATTTCTTGAATCATATTTTGACATGGTTTTAAAATTTCAGATTTGAACGAAAAATCATCTCTAATTTCGGATTCAATGTTCTTAAACCATTTTTCAGATTGAAAAAATCCATAAAGCGAAACTTCATTAGGACAGAGATTAAAAAGTTCATCATCAAAATGAAAAAATTTTTCTTTAACAGTTGGAGCATGTCCTTGGTCAAAGATAAAGATATTTTTTTTACCCAGGTTAACTAAATTGAAACAATCAAAAAGTTCTGTTTTCAGTTTATTCCCATTTCCCTCATCAATTTCATTAACATAATTGGGTATACACCAATCATATTTTTTATTTGCAGCAATACCTCTCACGGCTGCATATTGAAACATTTGATTTCCAAGTCTACCCAATCTGCCTAAATGATTAAATGCTAACATTTTAATTTCTCCGTTTAACGTAATCTTGTTTTTTGTAATATTCAATAAGAGATTCTTTATCTTGCAATCTAATCCAATCCCAAAGTTGCACATTTTGTTGCCAACTGGGATTGGAAAACCAAGAATCATTTGACCTTTGATGTTCTAAATGATAGATAAAATCATTTACTCTGTCAACTTTATTACCCAATAAATTTAACCTATAGTACAGTTCACAATCTTCTGGACCCCAAGCAGCAAAATTTTCATTCATCATGAATGAATTGATATAATTTTCTTTTCGAATAAATTGACACCAACCAATTGTTGAAGTTGATATTTTTGAATGAGCATTTAACGATTCGATATTGTTTTTATTTATTTTTGAATTAAAAAATGTTTGGTATACATCTTCACTATAAGTTACTGCTCTTTGGTATATCCCAGCACCATAAGGATAAACTGCATCAGATTCACCAGAAATAATCATTTCATATGCTTTTATTACTGAAGAAATAGGAAGTATCACATCAGCATCATAATTACAAACAACTTCGGTATCTGACATTTCCAATAAATCATTTAATATTTTTGTTTTATGAAAATATTTTTTATTTTGTATTTCATAAGAAAAATTAAATTTTTCTAAAGTCTTTTTATCAAACTTCTCATTTAAAGATTGCATAACCAAATCATTAAATCTAGTCGTAGTATCAAATTCCCCAACTAAAATTTTTGCATCATAATTAGAAAGAAGATAAGAAAGAACAGTAGTAATATTTTTTACTCTGTCAGAAGTTTCAAGTTTTACTGGTATCAAAAAAGTAAGATTCATTTTCAATTAAGTAAAATCTTTAGAAATACTAAGATCAACTTTTTTATAAAAATGAGACCAATCATATCCCACACTATTCAAAAACATCCAAGGATGGATCTCAATTTCACCAGAATTATCTTGTATTAAGATTTTATACTGTTCCCTATTAATATACTTCGGATTAATCCAAAAATCTTCAATCCACTCACATTTTTTAACAAGAATATATCCCTTTTCAGTTAAGAATTCTCTTTGTGGTATTTTTTCTAATTCTACTGGGTGACAATATGCATCATGCTCAATTGTAATTACTTTAAACTCATATCCAGTTTCAAATACTTGTTTAAGAATATTAACTCTGTCCCCAGGAAGTTCTAAATCAATAGACAAAAAATCAATCGTAGATCCTGAATTCAATTTATCAAACTCTGCTTTATAATTTACTGTAAAAGCATCTCTATTTAAATAGGTAGAATTTGGTCTATATTTTTTCCATTCTGGCACAAAATATTCCAAATCAACAGCAAATCCTCTCCAACCATATTGCTCTAAAAGAAAGGTATTATTATGAAGTACTGGATGACGACATCCAATATCTACAAAAGTTCCTTTATGTTCTTCACCAAAAACATATAATGCATATATGTCCTGAAGACCACCTGCACCAATATCATTTAATTTTTTTAAGGTTGTAGCATTAAACATGATAGTTTCTCAATTAGTTTTTTGTATTTTCCACCTATTAGGTATTATATCACAAGTGTCTAAATGAGACAACTTATATCCAAACCAGTTTTTTGGATCTGGGCAAATAATAGTTCCTCTATCATTTTGCATCCATGCTCCCCACCAAGAAAACGATGAATTAGCAATAATTGCTCCAGAACAGAGACTCATTAGGCATAAATCAACTTGAGGGAGAAGAGTATTTTGTGGTTTTCCAAGTCCATCAATAGTTTTATATTGATATCTTTGATTCGATTCATTAAAAAGAAATCTATCTTGTTTAAAAAATTCTTTTTGTTTACACCAATCAATATCATCAGTAAATACAAAAACGGGAGTATCATCGCTCCAATTTTTTAAAGATTCCTCAAAATAATCTAATCTTAAAATAGGATGATATTCTTCTCTGCCAATTGCATCAGATCTTCTTATATGAATAAAAATAGGATCTTTATCTAAAGAATCTATAATTTCTTTACACGGTTTTAAATAATCATCTTTAAAAGTAAAGTCTTTTCGTATATCATCTGATATATGAGTAAAATATTTTTCTGTCTGAAAATAACCATCAATGCTTACATTATCTGGACAATTTTCAAAGATATTTTTATCAAATGAATGATTACTTTCTTTTACAAATTTATTATCAACAAATCCAAGATTTTTTTCTTCAACTCCACTCATTTCAAACGTTTCAAATAATCCATAATTTGAATCATGATCATAAGTATCTGGCGGAATCACCCAATCATACCCACGTTTTGCAGCAATACCTCTCAATGCTGCATATTGAAACATTTGATTTCCAAGTCTACCATTACTTCCAAGTTTATTGTATCCTATCATTTAAATTCTCCTTTTTACTTTGATTGTATCTTTAGTATTATAACCATCAGTTATAATATGTTTATATTTTGAACCAAACCAAGGATCTGGTATATAAATTTTTTTATTTTTATTCTGCCCCAACCAAGAAATCCACCACGTAAAAGTGCTATTTGAAATAATGAAATCATCACATTGAGAGCTAACACAGATATCATATGAACTTTTTAAAGTATCTAGTGGTGCGATATCTACAAAATAAAAATTATTCCCGCTAAAAATTTCTTGAGATTTACACCATTCAATATCATCGGAAATAATTACAAACTGCCTATCTTTGCCTATTTGATTAATACAACTTGAATAATATTCTTCGGTGCAAACTGGATGAGAATCAGAAAATAATAAAAAATCTCCTCTCCTAACAGCAATCGCAACAGAATTTTTTAAATTATTTTTTTCATGAAATTTTTTAGATTCATAAAGTAAATCATCAAGAAATTCAAAATCTAATTTAAGTTCCTTTTCTACATTTTCAAAATACTTATAACTTTCAAAATGACCATCAAGAGTTACATTATCTGGGCAGTTATCAAATAATTCTTCACAAAAATGATGTTGAGATACATCAACAACATCTCCATCAATATATCCATATCTCCCATTTAAGTGCGAAAGTTTAAAGACTTTATGTAATTGATGATGAAGAGATCTTCCATTTTTATCTTCAAACTCATTATGTAAATTAAATTTAGAATGATTTGGAATACAAAAATCAAATCCTCTATTTTTGGAGATACCAACTAAAGCAGCATATTGAAACATTTGATTTCCAAGTCTACCTTTTTGTCCCAATATATTCATTCCAATCATAGATCTACCCAAAAAACTTCTTCTTGAGGAATTCCCCAGTCAATTCTACTGTCACATTGAGTCTCAACTATATCATCAACAACATAAACTTTATATCCCAAATTTAATAAATCTAAACATAAACGATATTGTTGACTTTCTTGAACAATATCAGTGCCTTCTTTATAAGCAACATAACGAAAAGCAAAAGGAAGATTATTTGTATTTCTAGTAGTAAACCATTTTACTAAAAATTTAGCATGTTCATTATTAAAATCATCAGTTGTTTTGCCTAGATCATATTCAAGTCCAAGTTTCTTTGCATAAGCAGCAAAAGAACGATTATCTCTCGGTAAGCATGGACCACCAAATCCATAACCATATTTTAAATATTTACTACCAACTCTTGTATCAGAACCGATTGCATTTAGAACATGAGATATTTCATCATCCAATCCAGCAAGAGACATTACTTCTCCGACCATATTAGCATAACTAATTTTAGTTGTAAGAAAACAATTGACTGCTAATTTAACAAGTTCTGCAGCAGTTGTACTCATACAATAAATTTTAGGAATATTTTTTTGTATCCTATTATAAATGTCATTCAATTCGCAAAGATGATTCCCTTCACCTCCAATCAAAACCATATCGGCATGTTGTAAATCTTTAATGATAGATCCTTGTGCAATAAACTCTGGATTGTAAAAAACATCAACTCCATAAGATTTTAATTCTTTTTGGAATAGAAGACAATCTCCAGGATTTGTAGTACATCCAACTACTAAAGATTTTCCACTAACATTCAAACCTGATTGTTTAATATCATTAACTACTCTCCATATCGCACTCACATCATAATTTCCATCAGGAAGTGAAGGTGTTGCCACAAGAGTATAAAGAATATCACACTCCTCAATCACATCACAATTACCTGTTTTAAAAGTAATATTAGTTGATTTAGAAAGAAGTTCTTGAACTTCAGGTTCATTGGTATCAATCTTTTTTTCTTGCAAACTTTTCACATAATCTTCACGAACATCAGAAGCAACCACTTCATAACCAGCCTTTTCTAAAAGAAGAGCAAAACAGATACCAAGTCTGCCTGCTCCAATAACTCCTACTTTCATTTTAATTTTGCGGTAATTAATAAGTGCCAACCAAGATTCTTTTCAAGAGTCCTGAACATTTGATCAGGCATAGATTCAAACCAGGGTTGTTTAATGTATTCACCTTTCTTATAAGGTTCTATTTGATATGGAAAGATATGATCTTGTTCAATTGAAAGAACTTCACATCCTTCCAACAATTCTACCACATCTTGTTTGGTATATGTCTGTGCAATCGGACATCCATATTGTGCTTCTGGTTGATCAAGTCCAGACTCAATCATATAATTCTTCCAAGAATCTTTTGCATAAAGCATAATTTTGAGAACACTATTCTCATTCATATACTTTTTAATTTCAGAAATAATCTTTTCTGGATGAGGACTATGATGAATGACTCCAAAAGAATAAATTAAATCATAAGTTTCTACAGGAACAAAAGAAGAAAGTTCTTCGGCATTTCCAGAATAAAATTTTCCAGTTTGTTCAAAGACTTCAAATCTTTTTTTAGCAAGTTCAAGACTTTCTTCGGAAAGTTCTACACCCGTATAATCAGCACCGTGAAAAGCAAAGTTTGCCCCAACGGTTGCAAGTCCACAACCAATTTCTAAAACTTTCTTTCCCTCACAACTTGGAAAATAGGTAAATTTAAGAATGTGGGGTTCTACAAAAAATTTCTTTTTTTCTACTTCATTAAAGTATTCTTTGGTTCCAATGTCTTTACTGGAATGCTTTACGTTACATGGACGATCATTCCAGAATTTTTTTACTTCTTCGATAGTTACTGTCATAGTTTGAATGTAGGAATAGATTCCATTTTATGTTTATTTTGAGAGTTAAATTTCCTTAGAATTTCAACTGCTGGTCCAGTTCCATGTTCCATCGCTTCCTCAAGATCATGATAAGAAGATCCTATTTGATCCTCATCAGTTCTCCCATCGTCCCAGAGACCATCTGTAGGTTGTGCATCAATAATAAGTTGATTTACACCAAGATACTTTCCAAGTTCCCATACTTCAGTTTTATAAAGATCAGCAATGGGAGCAATGTCAACTCCACCATCACCATATTTAGTATAAAATCCTATACCATAATCTTCAATTTTATTACCAGTTCCCACAACAATACCACCAACAGATCCTGCAATCTGATATAGAGTTACCATACGAAGACGCGACCTACTATTAGCAAGAGCAAGATGATTGCTTCCAAACTCTTTCATAGTAAATCGAAAAGTATCAAAAGTTTTTGATAGATCAAATTTATTTACAATAATATTATCAAACTTATAGTTAAGCCACTCTAAATGAATATCAGATAACCTTTCTTGTTCTTCCTTCTGATGAATAGGCATACCCAAAACATATGTGGGAAGACCTGTCATAGCAGCAAGAGTAGATGATACTGCAGAATCGACACCACCAGAAACTCCAACTACAAAGGATTTAATGTTATTAATAGATGCGTAATCAAACAACCAGTTAGAAATATCTGCTTGCAATTTACTATAATCAGAAATTCTGTTCATTTTACTTATAGAAAAAATTTTTATAAATGTAATCTTCAGCTACTGGAAAATTTTGAATCCTGTCAAAATTTTCTTTAACTGCATCTATTTTAGAATAATATAGTTCTTTTGTCAATACTAAAATATCAAAATCATTTTCTAATATGCCAAAGTTGACAGAATCATTGTATCATTACAAAAAACATTAATTTTTAGTTTGCTCATTCTTCATAATCTCAAAGATTTTAGAAATTCCATTTTCTACATTAGTTTTGGGAATCCACCATTTAGATAGATACATGTCTGGACGATTTTTTATATCCATCTGAACACTGTCTTTTTCAGTAGATGGTTGCAATTTTACATCATACTTACCGATCAAATTAAATTGACCCTTAATAATATGAGCAATATCTAAAATACTAGTTGGGTGATAACTTGTAATATGAAGATTATCTTCTGATGTGAAATCATCATAATTATTCATAATTGCTTCAAGTGCTTCACAGCAGTCTTCAGCATAAAGGAACTCACGTTCTTCTTGACCGTCAGTAAGCATATCGATTACACCAGTTTCAAATCCTTTACGAATAAAATCTGTAATTACGTGGGATTTCTCTTGATCTTTCTCAATCCCATACACATTCCAGAACTTAACGATAAGTCCTTTAAGTGATTTGGTATAAAGTTCTCCAACATTCTTAAGTACTCCATAAGGAGAATGACTCATATTACTCATCTGAGATGATGCAAAAATAAATCTTTTATTATATTTTTTAAGAAGACCAAATGCATTTGCCATCAAACGAGTGTTATTATCAATAAACTGGAAAGTATGTTGATACTTTTTGAGATAACGTGATCCGCCTACATCAAATGCGAGGAAGAATACAAAATCAGACTTAGAGATTTTTTCTTCTAAATCTGAATTTGGTATTTGGGTCATATCTTGCTCTTCACCATTGACAATATCTACCTCATAAATTTCATGACCTTTACTGATAAGATATTCAGTCAAATAAAGTCCAATTTGCCCTCTTGAACCTAAAACTGTTATTTTCATAATATCCCTATATTAAGATCTTAAAGATTGTCCAATTACTCATATTTCTGTTTAAGATAATTTATCCAAAGATAGTCTTCCATAAGTTCCCATTTTTTAGATCTCTCAAAATTATCTTTTATAGCATCCATTTTACTGTAATAAATTTCTTCCGAGACATCAAACTCATCACTAAGAAGAATAATTCCATCCATATTGAAATAATCACCAATATCGGGACAACCAAGATATACAGGTATTGTACCCGTAGCAAAGCAGTCTAAGATTTTTTCAGTAAACCCACCAGGATCTTCACAATTTTCAATTGCAACAGAAAACATATAATCACATAAACCTTCTTCCTTATACTCAATTTCATTAAATCCTCTACCATACAAATCAACTTTATCTCCAATACGATCAACCCATTCAAGTCTTTTACTATGTCCAGAACAAAAATTTTTGTTACTAGAAATCATAGAAATCATTTTTGTTTTTTTGTATATTTTAGGATTTTTTATAACATACCCTCCCCTCAAAAATTTAATCCTTTCTGGATTAATGTCTATTAATTCTCTTTCATATGTAAAAATTGTGTCAAAAGTATCCAGATACTTTTCAATATTATTTTTTATATCTGACACCAATCTTTTTTGATTTGGAAAAGTTTTTGTTTCCGATACCCATGCATATTTTGAAAGATCTGTTTTATGATCAAATGCAAATCCTATATTGTCGTCAATATAAAAATTAGCTTTGCCACCACCATCAAATACCCATTCAATGTGCTTAGATTCTTTACCATGAGAAGAATAACCTTTATTGCCCCCACCAGTATAAGTAAAGTTATTTCCAAATAAATTAAATTTAGTTTTATTCATGACAGTTCATTTTCCCATTTCTGAATCATTTCATCAATCATACTCTCAAAAGTATAAATTGGTTTCCATCCAAGTTTTTCACGAATTTCTTGAGAATCACCACGAAGATATTTGAGTTCTTCTGCTCTCATATACTTCTCATTTTGAACCACATAATCTCGATAATCCATTCCGAGTGAAGAGAAAACATAATCACAAAGTTCTCTGACTGTTCTGGTTTCTCCTGTAGATACAATCCAATCTATTGCTTCGGAATGATTTAGAAGAAGATACATCGCTCTCACATAATCATAGGAATGTCCCCAATCACGACTAGAATTCATATTACCAAGCTCTAACTTATCACGAAGTCCTTTTTTAATCTCAACAGCAGTCTTTACAACCTTATGCGTCACAAAGTTAGTTCCTCTACGAGGAGATTCATGATTAAAGAGAATGCCATTACAAGCATGTAGGTTGTACGCATTACGATAATGTTTAACAAGATTATACCCCATAACCTTAGAGCATCCATAAGGACTTACGGGATTCATGATAGTTGTAATCCTCTGACACCCATCATCATCCACAGAATTACCAAACATTTCAGAAGAACTAGCCTGGTAAAACTTTGCTTCAGGAGCTGCCTCACGATATGCTTCAAGAATATTCAAAACACCAATAGAGTTAGTTTTAATAGTAAATGCAGGAACATCAAAACTAACCTTCACATGACTCATTGCTGCGAGATTATATATTTCATCAGGTTGAACTTTCTTTACAATCCTATAGAGAGAATGTTCATCCACAAGATCACCATAATATGTTGTGATTTTGTCAGAAATGCCATGAATCCTAGAGCTTTGATTTTCTGCCACAGATTGACGACGAACAATTCCATGAACTTCATAACCAAGTTCAATTAAATATTCTGCAAGATAAGAACCATCTTGTCCAGTAATTCCAGTGATTAATGCTTTTTTCATTTAAATACTTCCATGTTTCTAAGATCAGGCCAATCAGTCCATACCCATTGCCTGGGAGTTTTATTTACTACTTCCTCAAATTTATCAATTCCAGATTGAGCAGTTTCTGGAGTCATATAATAATGATATCCAATTGTATCAATATTTTGGTTTCTCCATGGCACTATAGGTAGTCTACCATCATAAGACATTTTTTTCAAGATATTATACGATATTTTATCATCTAAAAGGATCATACCACCTCGACCAAGACTTAAATGTTTTTGAAATTGAAAACTCAAACACATATATGTTTTAGGTATATATGAATCTTTCCTCCAGAGAACTGCAGCATCAATAATATTATTATTACCAAGATAATAATAATCCTGCCACTCTTCTTCTGACCATTCCATTTCAATATTCAATTTACTTGCAAGAAATGGAATCGAAATATATGTTCTAGTTGGAACAGTAATTTTAGAAAATTTTTCATATCGAAGACATAACTCAATTCCATGAGTACAAGAATCAACTGCTATTGCATAAGGACTTCTAAAAAAATCTGCTATCTTTTTTTCAAACTCAGATATTGTTTCAAAATTCATACCCTAACTCCCTTGCGTATTGATACATTGTTTCTTTTTTTCTTTTTTTAATTGGTCTAGCGGGACTACCTGCATAGATTGTCCACGGTTCTGTAGATTCTTTCAAAAAAGAACTAGCACCTAAAACCGATCCTTCTGCCATAATTACATCAGACATTACTACAGAATTGGCACAAACACCAGAAAATTTTTTTAAATTTATTGGATCTAAGATTTGATTATCTTGAAACTCTTCTGGAATCATTGGTCCTATTAGACCATCCCCCAAAAACAAATCAGACCCACATATCATTCTAGCACCAGTAGAAATAAAACAAAAATCTTCAATATTTAAAGATGTTTTTTTTCCCCCAATAACAGAAACGTGCGAAGAAATATGAACATAATCACCTATACTCAATCCTGTTGTACAATAAAACCCAAAATCAATTGCAACATGATTTCCCATTTTAACCAGATGTGGTCTTGTTATAGAGGTTGTCTCATTAATGTATACGTCTTCACCGATAATCATTTATGAATACCTTATCATTTTCAATCCCAGTATAAGGACCAGTCTTATACTCATAAATAACGGTATCATCTTCAAGAATAGTAAAAGTGTGCCCACCTTCAAAAGTTATTGAACAATCTCCTTTATAAATTGTCTCATCACCAAGATGAGTACCGTCAGTATCATACATATGAATAGTGACAGAACCTTGAATAATCACCCAAGATTCTTGAGCAATAACTTCTTTTCTTGGTGCTGGTTTCCAAATATGTTGATGGGGTCTAAATGTTTTACCCGCACCCATTCTCAATGTTGCTAATTGAATAAACTGATCATCTGGTGCAACATTCGTCCTTTCGATAATGTCTTCAAACCTATTAATTAGGTGTAATAGTTTACTTGAATCTTTTTTTGAATAAATTTTTTTCATTCTTTTATCTCCAAACTTTATTAAATGGCATAATTTAATTACTTATTTGATTTGACCACTAATCCAATCATAAGTCTTACGAATACCTTCTTCAAGTGTCTGAGAATAATCCCAACCAAGTTCCTTACGAATAAGATCGTTATTAGAATTACGTCCACGAACACCAAGAGGGCCATCAATATGGTTTTTTAATACTTTTTTACCAGCAACTTTTGCTGCAGTATCCACGAGTTGATTGATAGTTACCATTTCTTCTGAACCAATATTTACTGGACCAATAAAATCAGATTCCATCATACGACGAGTTGCCTCTATACACTCATCAATGTAGAGGAATGAACGAGTTTGTTTTCCATCACCCCACACTTCAACCGTTCCACCATCTTCTGGAAGTTCTGCGACCTTACGACATATTGCTGCTGGTGCTTTCTCACGTCCACCTTCCCAAGTCCCTTCTGGTCCAAAGATATTATGATATCTAGCAACTCTAACAGGAATTTTATAATTACGATGATACGCAAGAAATAATCTTTCAGAAAAAAGTTTTTCCCACCCATATTCAGAATCTGGTGCTGCTGGGTATGCTGATTCTTCACGACAATCAGGATTATCTGGATCTAATTGATTATGTTCTGGATACATACACGCAGATCCAGAGTAAAAGATCTTGGTAGTATTCCAACCAGTAGTATCATTAAATTTGCGAACAGATTCAAGCACATTTAGATTTACTGTACATGAGTTATGCATAATATCTGCATCATTCTCCCCAGTAAAAACAAATCCTGCCCCACCCATATCAGCAGCAAACTGATAGATTTCATCAAATGTTTGAATATAACGATAAGGAACTGAATTATAAAAATTCCCTCTATCACCTTTATATTCAAGTACACGACGCACAAAATCCACATCACGAAGATCTCCTTGAATAAATTCGTTTGCTTCAGTAGGAGAATATTCTGGCCTCTTAAGATCTACACCACGCACCCAATATCCTTCAGAACGCAGTCTTTTGACCATATGACTTCCAATAAATCCACCAGCACCAAGTACAAGTGCTGTTTTCTGATGTTTACTCATAAAAATTTATACATTGTAGGAATGAATAACTTCTTCTATATAGTCTATCATAGAATCGGTAATTGTAGGAGAGCATCCAACAAAAAATACATTATCAAGAACTTTCATTGCATTTGGATAATTAAACGCAGATTCGAGATGTCTATATGCCGGATGAATTAAAAGATTTCCTGCAAAGTAATTGCGTGTTTGGATTTTTTTACTTTCTAAAAATTTTACCAAATTAGATTTGTCTCCATCATACACAATAGGAACCCCAAACCAACTAGTTTCAGAATTTTTAAGTTCATCGATAACACGAACTCCAGGAATAATTTCAAAAATTTTATGCAATTTTTCTTTATTGGATCTACGTTTTAAATGAATTTCATCAAATTTTTTAAGTTGAACCGATCCAATTGCTCCAAGCATGTCAATTGGTTTTAAGTTATAACCAATTTGCCCAAAAACATACTTATGGTCAACAATTTTATCATAACCAGATAACCAGGTGTCAAAACGTTTACCACAAGTTCCACAACTTAAAAGATTTTGAGATCCAACACAATAACAATCACGTCCCCACCAAGCAAAACTGCGAGCAAGATCAATTACCTCTTTAATATTAGAAGATACCATACCTCCCTCAATAGTAGTAATATGGTGAGCTGGGTAAAAAGAACAAGAAGAAGAAACAGAGTGTTTAGTAAGATAATCGCCTTTCCATTTACTACCAAGACTATCACAATTATCAGAAATTAGTTTTATATCATTTTTATCACAAAGCTCCAAAACTTCATCATAATCATAAGGATTAGCAAGAACAGGAGAAGAAAATAATGCTTTAGTTTTTGGTGTAATTTTTTTACGAATTTCTTCAATATTCCAATTAAGATCAGAATAATTAATATCAACAAAGACTGGTTTTAAATTGTTTTGAATAATTGGATTAAGTGTTGTAGGAAATCCACAGACGGAAACAATAATTTCATCATCATCTTGCCATTGAAAATATTGTTTAAGTGCTGCAATCATTACAAGATTTGCAGAACTGCCAGAATTTACCATCACCGAGTGTTTGAAATCAAACTTTTTTGAAAACTCTTTTTCAAATTTATTAACATATTCACCAGAAGAAAGCCACTTTCCTGTGAGAAAAACTTTAAGTGCCGCTTCAATCTCTTGATTGTCCCAATAAGGACCAGAGTAAAAAATATTAGATTCACCTTTTATATAATAATTATTGTAAAGATAGGGAAAAAATTCTTCTTCACTATCAAATAAATTATCAATAAATTCTTTTATCTGATTTTTCATTTTTTTATTCTACAATATAAGAAAAATTTTCTTCTAAACATCCTTGCCATGCCATTTGAAAGATTCTTTCAAACCAATGAGATTCTATAGGATTATTATTATAATCAGTATAATTCATTATTTTTTTATAAAAATTTTTACTATATTTTAAAATGTTATTTTTTGGTACAACATAATTTGCAGCAGGGCAAAACCAAACATATTCCGGAATCTTTTCAATTATAAAAAGATCATATACAAATTCTTTAAAATTTTTTATCCTAGGATATACTTTAGTATCAATAACTTCGTTTTCATACATATGATAATTTAAGTTTGTAGATTCTATGTGAATAGAATCATTAATATAAAATCTTGTTTCTGGACGGCACACGTTTCCATCTATGGGAACAAACCAATTAGAGTTTAAAGCATATTTAAATTTTTTTTCATTTGAATAAGGTTTTTGTAATAAATTTCCTTTAATAAAAATAGTAATATCAGTAAGATTATCGTAATGGTCAACAATATATCTACCAATATCATAAGGATTGGATCCTACATTTGGAGATTTAATTATTGTTCCCAAATGTTCTATTTTTGATTTTTTGGAATAGTCATTTGGTGTTCTATCATATATTATAGTATTTTCGGGAGAAAATCCATATTCATAAGTCATAGATATCCATTCTAAATTATGATTTGAATGATTGCTTATAACTAATTTTTTTTTAGTTTGCATAAAAATATTTTTGACTACTTTAGTATATCACATGAATCATTATAATGTAAAGCATAACTTTTTTAATCCACAATCAAAATTCATCAAAGCATTAAACTTCAAAAACTTCAATTTATCAATATTTAAAGTCATATTCTTAATTTGAATATGTTCTTGTTCCACTGGAAATGGAATACTAATTAAACTACTCTTACTTTGAATCATATCTTTAGCACGTTGTATAATATCAACAAATATCATAGAAGTTCCAGAAGAAATATTATAAATTTCATTATAATTTCCATTTTCAATAACTACTTTAATTGCCCTACAAACATCATCAACAAACATATAATCCTTCAAAAATTTTCCACCACCATAAAGATTAATATCTTTATTCTCTTTTAGAAGATTGACCATAAATCCAAAAACATTTTTTCCCAAAGAAACAGTCTTATCTAAGCCATAAACATTTCCAATACGAAGTATCCTATATTTTATTTCAAAAGTTTCACAATATGATACTAATAACTGTTCTGCACATCTTTTAGTAATTGAATAAAATCCAGTTGGATTGCAGCAATCAGTTTCTTTAGCATCCAATATATCATTACCATACACAAATCCAGAACTAATAAAATTAAAAGTTATATTTTTATTCTTACATTTTTTCAAAACATCTACAAAGATACTTAAATTGGTATCAATATCAGTATGCAAATCACTAAAAACACTTTGATTTGTTGTTGTACTAATAAAATATAATACTTCATTAGTTTTTGGTTCTCTATTATTTCTAGAAATTAAGAGAACTTCTTCTGAAAACATCTCACAAAATGCTCCACCAATAAACCCAGTTCCGCCATAAACAGATATTTTGCTCATAGTTATTACAATCCCAAAACAATGTTTTTAGTTTTGCAAATGGTCTTCCAATCTGAGTAATAGTCTTTCGACTTCATTACAATCAAATACGCCAGCACCAAGTACAAGTGCTGTTTTCTGATGCTTACTCATAAAAATTATCTTTGTTCTTATTATATATTATACCAAAAAAGAGGGGTTTTGTAAACCCCCCACATAAACCTATTTGGAACTCACAAAAGAATTAATTTTTTCTGCAAGTGATTCAATATATTCGTAAGAAGGAAACTCTGGATAATCCATCATCACTGAGTTTTAGGATTATCATTCCACAGTTGTACCGTAGAATATGCTGCTTGATACTCATCATTAGCAAGTGTGTGTGCTTGCTGTAAAATAGAAAATCTAAGTTCGTAAGGCGTCATTTGTTTTATCCTTTGTGTGTGTTGTGTGTGTAACCATAGAAGAGTCAAATTTGACTCCACCAGTACTTTTATAGTCTCTCCGTGACTATGCTCCTTGTTGGAATAGAACCAACCTAAGGCGAATTATGAGTTCGGTGCATTCACCAGATTGCTAAAAGAGCCCATCTGGTTTATTAGTTTTGCAAATGGTCTTCCAATCTGATTAATAGTCTTTCGACTTCATTACAATCAAATACACCATCACGTTTTGCATAAAAAATATAATCATCTAATGTTATAGTAAGCAATTCTACATCTTGCTTTGAAAGATTTGGGGATTCCCAGTTCATCTCACCTCAAATTCTAATTTACGTATTTTACGATTTGCTCTTGCTTGCTGCCAAGCAAGTTCTTCCTCTGTAAAATATGAGTTTTGTTGTTGTTGACGTATTGAGTTTATCATAACAACCTTACTTAAGTCAAGTGCCGTGATTTTATCACCAACAACAGTCATCATATTTGTGCATCCACAACAACGTGTCTGTGTTGGATGACTTTTTAATTCCGTATTACAAAGTTTGCAACGTATTTCAATCATTTAATTTCTCCATTATTCTAAAAAGGACCTTAACATCCAAATAAATTTACCATGTGTTTCTGTGATGCTCTGGACTAAATTAGAAGTTGCGTATTGTCTTTGGCTATCTGCCTCTTCTGATACATCAGTAAGTATATCACATATCTTCATATTGTCATCACGTAATTCTCTAATCATTTCATTCGCACCAATTGAACTATTAGCTTCATTAATTACAGAAACTTCAACTATTCTAGTCAATGTACTTACTGGTTTCATTCCCAAATACCTCATATGTTCAGTAAGAGTATCAATCTCCTCAAACATAGTATTATATTGTTCTCCAAATAATGTGTGAAGTTGATGAAAATCAGGTCCCACTACATCCCAATGATATACCCAAGTCTTTTGAAATAAAATAAAAAGTGATGCTTGTGCATCACTCAATTGTTTAAATAATTTTTCCATCAGAAAGATTTTTATATATTTATATAAGCGAAATATCGGATTCGAACCGACGACATCTAACTTGGAAGGATAGCGTTCTACCACTGAACTAATTTCGCATTATTCGACTTGATTTTCTTTTGGGCAATCAGGAACCCAAGAACCACATATTCTTAATTCACCACCAAGTAGTTTTTGAGCATTACTACCATCAGGTGGTTTTTCTGAAAAATATGATGGACTTATTCTAACCCTCC
>Ga0209353_10000547_pt1 | contig 22903 bp, 19 predicted proteins | sample LauGreSpBDMM15SD_2_FD_187561 | JGI IMG/M metagenome (GOLD analysis project Ga0209353, IMG submission 187561) | Freshwater lake microbial communities from Lake Michigan, USA - Sp13.BD.MM15.SD (SPAdes) (version 2) | ecosystem: Environmental > Aquatic > Freshwater > Lake | place: Lake Michigan...
CTTATTTCATCTTCAATACGTGCTTTTTCCAAGTCAGCAGAGTTTTCTACTCGTTGAGCACCAGTTGTTTGTTCATCCGGAATGCGTGTGATAGGCGCTGGTGGTTGAACTTTAGGTGGTATTTCAAGTGGTGTGACCGGTGCTGGTGGTACAACAGGCGCAGCGGGAGGAGGCGTGGTACCGCCAGGTAGTGCATTACCAAAGATGTCAATTGATTCTAATCCTGCTCGTCTGCGACCGGCAGCGGTGAGTACACCTCTACGGCTGTACGTTCGAGTTCCCATAGCTCGTTACCTTTTCTTACCAAACTTCTGCCACAGTGCACCAAGGTACGCATCTTCTTCCGGCGTGATGTTGAATCCATCGTCGCCTGATTGACTACCGACCTTGCTCAGACCCTTGCGTCGTCCTGCCGCTTGTAGAACTTGCAGACCTGGTGAGGAATCGTCGGTCATTTTTACTCGTCCGGTAAGCCACAACTCTCCACCACTCCGACGCACCGCCTCGTCTACCATGTTGACCCACATGCTGTATCCCGAGCGACCGTCTGGCAGTTTTTCGCTCATCAAATCTGCCGTATTTGTTGATTGAAAACCGTTTCTTTGGACAATGAGAGCAAGTACATTATTGCCACTTAACTCAAAATTGTATCCAATCTTCGGCCACACGTGAACACCAACAGCACTATTGAGCCTGCTATCTACGCTTAATGCTTTGGTGAACACAGTAATTTCTTTGCCTGTAATCTCACCGAGTCTGCGTGCCGCCCATGCTTGTTTACGAATCATGGCATATCCCATGCCTGGAAGTATGTTGTTTGGGTCATTGACCTGGAATGATGAGTTTTCTATAACAATACTGTCTGGGTTAACAGTACGAATAGTGCGTGCAGATGTAATGACGGCACCGTTGATTTTTGATGCACTTCCTGCTTGCCCCTGTGAATCTCTTATGTTTGTTTCTGATATGAACAAATTTGTTTTTGGATTGATGCCCATAAGAGCAATATAAATTTGTTTGTGTTCATCATTTTCAGGATTGAGACCAAGACGTTCCATCATTACTTGATTTTTACGACCAACAGGTGTACTGAGGTCGTTGGTGTTTTCGTCAAATATACGAGTAGTGTCACCTTCAAAGTAATCGTACGTGTTTGGTGGATACGTAGACGGGTCGTTCAGGTACTTTGTCAGACTCTCACCTGTTTTTACGGTTGCTAAATCAGCATCACGTTGCGCTTCTGCGGCAACCGGTGCAACACGGTCTGGAATAGGTCGTCCGAGGATATCAATTGCTTCCAAGCCTGCTCTGCGACGTCCCGCAGCAGTTAGGACTCCACGACGTGAGTAAGTACGAGTTCCCATACGTTATTTTTTCTTTCCGTACGTTAGCCACAATTGCCGCAACCAGTCGTTATCTTCAGCAGTAAGATTCATGCCATCGACGCCTTCGTTTGATTCTGACTTGCTCAAACCTTTGCGTCGTGCGTAGTTTTGCATGACCTGCACACCAGCATCTGTGTCTTTAGATGGAATCATCTCGCCCCTGATGTTGAACATTCCAAGTTCACCTACCACGTCATCCACAATGTTCGACCAAGCGTCAACACCGAGTACACCATCAGCGTTGCGTTCTGACATCAGGTCAACAGAGTTTCGTGACGTGAATCCTCTGCTTCGGATAGCGGCATTAAGTTCTGGCTGTCCTCGAAAGTCAAACCGGTAACCAAGTTTTGGCCACGTGTGTGCACCGTTATAATCGTCTGATTGTCCTTGACCAGCAGGTGCGTCGGAGAGCGCATCGGTTTCAAGCCACACTTCCATACCAGTCAGTTCATTCAAGCGACGAGCTGCCCACATCTGTTGCCGCAACATAGCGTAGCCCATACCTTTCGGTGAGCCTATTGCTTTGAATAGTTGATTGGTGATGGTAACCGCTCCGCCGTTTGCGCTGACCTCCATGATACGCACGGTGCGCACCGTTGAATCGTCAAAATCTCCCTCAGTTTCAATTTTATATCTGCCAAATTCATTGTCATACGTTGTTTCCATTGCTCGAGGGTCAACATATGCCGTCGAACCAACACCCATCAGCAAAGCAAAAATTTTGCGATGCTCTTTGTCGTTGATGTCAAGGTCAAGTTCGCTCATAGGTTTTGCGTGTTCTTTGCCCAGTGGGTACGAATCATCTTTGGTGAAATAATCTATGGTGCCACTTGGATACGAATCTGGGTCGGCAAGTGCATTAGTAAGCGCTTCACCGGTGAGCGTGACCGGCGTGCCCAGGTCTGATACAGGTTCCTCGTTTGCAATAGGTCGTCCTAAAATATCAATTGCCTCGAGTCCAGCACGTTGACGTCCTAGACGAGTAAGCACGCCTCTGCGTGAGTACGTTCGTGTTCCCATTTATTCTTCTCCTAACCATGCTTGCCGCAATCGTGCAACATCGTCGGACGTTAAGTCCAAGACACCTGATGGCGTTGGCGCAGATTTGACTATGCCCTTGTTCTTCCCGTATCGCATAAGCACCTGCACTCCAGGGTCGTTGTCGTCTGTAACGGTCATAGCGCCTGTTATCTTGATATCGGACTTTTCGATTGCTTGCTTCATGATGTCTTCCCACTTGTCGAAGCCTAGTTTACCGGCAGCGTTGCGTTCGGTCATGAGGTCTGCGGTTTGTGTAGACGTGAATCCTGCACGTCGAACCGCATCAAGCAGGTTGGCGTCCTGTCGCACGTCAAAGTTGTAGCCCATTCTCGGCCACGTGTTTGCACCGTTCCAGGTATCACCGTCCGAGAGCGCTTCTGTTACGACTCGCACCGGTTTGCCGCCCATCATGGCGCTGAGTTTGCGCAATCCAGCGATTTGACGGACCAGCATAGCGTAGCCCATGCCCTTGATGTTTTCGCCTTCGTAGTTCTTTCCGAACTGCATGTTCCGAACCACAATCTCGTTGTCCTTGATGGTGATGGTCCGTTCACTGTCGGCAACGGTTGTTGCAACAATAAAGGACATGAAGTTATCCGCAGCGGTTGAGTTCTGCGACGTACGCACAATCACGTCTGCGTCGTTATTGCCAAACGCACCGAGGATGTTCGCCATCATCTCAATGTGTTCAACGTTCTGTGGGTCAAGACCAAACTTCTGGAACGCATATTCCATGTCAGAGTCTGTTGCCGCAGTTTCTGTGATAAGGTCTTCGCCCTCGTAGATAGCGTTCGACAGTTTGAAGCTCCAGTTGGCGTCCGCAAGACTGTCGTCTACAGACCGTAGTGTTGGTGTATTGAGAATATCAACGGCTTCGAGACCAGCACGTCTTCGACCGAGTGCCGTCAACACTCCCCTGCGTGAATATGTGCGTGTGCCCATCACGTGTTCCTTTGTATCATTACGCACAGCATAGCAGGAGCGTCAACAAAAAAAGCACCTGTGGCGTGAACCACAGGTGCCTCTCGGAATGTAACTTAGGATACGTGCTTATCTGGGTCGATATTTTTCCATGCTCGTTTAATCTTTGCAGTCTCAGACGTTTTATACTCCGCCATCATATCTTTACTAGGTGGCTTCCACTGGGCTTGTGCGTTCCGAATTGCTTGCTGTGCAATCTTTGCAGTCTCAGACATTCCGCTTAGCGGTGTTTCTTTCTTCTTCATACTAGCCATCCTTTCATTGATATATATATTATACTACGATTTATACTTTCTGGCAAATGACTTGCCTTTTTGCGTGACTTCTAAAGTCATTTTGCCATCAGCTCCTCTTTTGCCGCTTGCTAGTAAATCACCGCTGCCTGACTGAATGAGCGTTGCCTCATCTGCTTTTGCAGCGAGTGGGAAAAAGTTTTTGGGAATTTCTCGATACAGTTTTCGTAAAAACAATGGAGGTACGTATCGTCCAATCAGATTTGAGCGAATTGCGTTCCGTTGTAAGCCACTCTCAACTGATGAATTTGGCATTAGTAACCGTATTTCATATCCAGCATCTCGCAACGTGTCCATCATCTTGAGATAGTTGGTGAGGTTATTACCGGTGCCATCCATAACAAAATTGTAACGACCAGCAATTGCTGCGTCTCGAGTTTGTTTTGCAATCAGTGACGATTCTTCATGCGACCGTGCTGCCGCAAGTCTGTCGCTATTTGCTACCGCAAGACGATATTCAGGAAGTAATTCTTTGAAACCGTCTGCATCAACAACTGCATAACCAGGTTCGTTTCCGTACAATTGTGTACGAATCGTAGACTTGCCACTACCTGGCGCTCCAAGCATGACAATAACCACTGGACGACCATTGCTTCCTTTTGGCTCCTGAGACCCCTGCAAAAGAGCGTCGGCAACAATACGAGCACGAAATTCTTGTCGTTCTGGCGTGTTTTCGTATGTGTTTTTTCCAAACATTCCATTTTCGTTTGGATTGTTATCAAGACCAGGTGTTTCGTTACGCCACAAACGGATGTCAGGATTTTTACCTAACGCAATAGATATCTGCCTATCTTGCTCACGAATTTGTTCGCCCAGTTCCGTGAGGCGTTGAATAGTTTCTGGTGAAGGATTATCCATTTCTTTGCCGGAAACTATTTGCGATGCCTCTTGCATGAGCGAATCACGTGTTTGTGTTAATGCAGTTACTGTTTGTACCCGTTTTTTTCCAGCAGAAGTCAGTACACCTCTGCGTGACCATGTACGTGTTCCCATGCTACAAACCAATCTTCAGCGGTTGCCGCTTGTACCGCCCGTACTTCTTGACTTCTTTTTTAGGCGCTTTTGTTGGCACGCCGTCGCTGTCAGGCATGTGCCCCAGTTTGCCTGCAACAAGGTCTTGGCGTTCACCCTCGGTCAGCTTGAGCGCCTGCTTTCGCTTGAACGGGTACACCGCATCCTTTTTGCTGTCTACCGTCTGATAACCAATCACAAGACCTATTGCATCTCGGATAGGCTTGGTGATGTCCACCCATTCTTCCATCACATACTGCCGCTGAAATTTTTGCAGGAACGACGTGATGGATTTTTCGGTCATACTGCTCGTCATGATTGGCTTACCATCTGTTGGTTCACCTGCACGACGCTTGCGAGCAACAAGTTTTAACCGGTCTTCCTCAGTCAACTTCATTGCTTTTGCTTTGGGCAGACACTTCGGGTATCCGCCTTGCTCAGAGGATGCTTCACTTCTGCCGCACGCCTCGAAGTCAACAATCTTACCGTTCTTGCGAATGGGCTTTGAGATATCTACCCAGTCTTCTTTGAACCACTCACGTAGGTCCTTCTTCATGGTGCCTGGGTCTTTAATCTCGGTGGGTACGTCGCTGTCCGTAACAGCCTTCCAACTCCCACCTCGTGCTTTGTACCACTGCACTGCCCAGCCATTTGCATATGCCGACGGGTACACCTCAAAGCGACGCCTGGCTTCGTTCTTTGCTTGCATCCATAACTGGTTGTTTGTTGGTTCTTGCTTACGACGCTTGTGCAGGGCGTCAGGCACGTTGGCGTACAGCGCTCGCATCTGTCCTAGCGCTTGCCGCTTATTCTTGTGTGTACCCTTTACGCTTCCGTTCAGGGGATTGACCACGTCAATCTTTCCGTCTTTGCGTTCTCGCATTACAAATGGCATAAATTACCTCGTCACTTAGGAGTTAGGCGTTGTATTAACTTTAGCAGTAAATCCAGCGGCACGCACTCTAATAAGGTCTCTGAGCGCTGCGGCTTGTTCGATTAGACCATTTTGTTCAGCAGTTCTCAACGCACGAGTGTCTGAAAGAACACTGGTGATGTATTCAGTTATTTGTGATTGCGTTGCTCCTAAGTGCCGTACAAGCTCGTTAACTCCGCCATAGGCGTCTCTGCCACGTACTTCACCAGGTTTCGACCAACGACGTGAAAAATCAACTAACAATGCTGTGCCATCGCCATTCAAATACGAATCAACTACTTTACTTGCTTCGTCTTGAATAACGTTATTCAAAACTGAGCGATTGATAACAAGTACTTCGCCGTAACTCTCTGTTGTGAAGCCAGAGCCAGGAGCAAAACGTGCCCTGTCGCTATCACCTATCTCGTTATATACCTGACTAATTTCTTTTTGTACGTCAGCAACGCTTGGAATGTTTCCACCGCTAATCAATTCATTCACCTGTCGTGCGTTTTCAACTGCTGCCGCAGCAGAGTTAACGCCCGCTCCTGCTACAGTACGTCCAGCAGCACGCTCTCGTCCCAATCGAGTCAATACTACCTCACCGGTCGAACTGCGTCTGCTATAAGTTCGAGTTCCCATTGTAATGAACTCCTATTCTTCATCGTCTTCATCCATTGTGTCATCATCGTCAAGTACTTCTTCCTCATATTCTTCAGCATCGTCCTCAATGGTCACTTCACTGTCCTGGTAGTCCATCAGTTGCGGTGATTCAACGTCTTCTTCAAAATCTTGTGGAACAAACTGCACGTCTTCGTACGACACTCGAATGACTTGCATAATCTGTTGCTGTGACTTCTCTGGTGCGTCCAGACCGAGCATCTTACGCCGTGACTCCATGATACGCAGGCATCGGTCTACGGCACCCAACTCACCTGACCGTGCGGACGGCCAGAGACTCATGAACAGGTCGTCTAATCGACGCAGTTCAATCTCAAACGCTTCCTTGCCAGCCTCACGCTTCGTGGACTGCATGACTCGATTGACCGCATTGAATGCCGTACTCTTAGATGAGTATCCCAACTGCTGCGCAATCATCTCGTAGGTGGCTCCTGCTTTCCGCAGTTCCACGGCTTTGACCGACATCTCGTTGGCTTTTATTGCTTTGGGACTGGTCTTTTGCAACTTACCCATGTGTTCACCTGCATCTATTGACGTGTATCTTATTATACGTATATGCACAATATATAGAAGGGCATTTTTATGGCAAAAACCAAGGGTAAGGGTAAGGGTATTTGTCCGATATGCGGCATGAAGAACTGCACATGTGACCATACCACGAAGGCAGTACCTGCGTTGATGGGCGACCCACGCCCACGTCGTTCGCCACAATCGGTGTTCAAGGGCGTAGTGGAAAACCGTGATGGCTCGAGTATTGCTGCTGAGGGCATGAGTGCGGCAAACTACAGTATGCGCAAAAAGACAACCAAGATGGCAAAGGGTGTTCTTGGTTCATTATTGAATTACAATAACGTGACATCAGCGGTCGAGTCTGTCCGTCCACGGGGACCTCGTGGAGTTGTAGTATCTGAAGGTGACAAAGCCATTCGTATTGCACCAACGGGTCTGAAAGCACGGATTAGTTCTTACAATCCAAACACTGCTGGCGGCAAAGGAACAGGCACTCGCAAAGTAGCAAAGGCAATGCCTATGCCAATGTCTACACCTGCAATGTCGTCGATGGCTTCTCGTCCAATGCCACCGCAGATGCCTCCGAAGATGCCTTCACCTGCACCGTCCATGATGCGTCCAAATCCTGCCACTCCAATGCGTCCTGCTATGGGCGGCACAGGTATGTCGTCCATGTACAAAGGCAAGAAAATGGCGAAGGCAGACAGTTCAGGTCAGGGAGCATACATCAACGGGCGTCCAGCGCAAATTAACAAGCGCAGTAAATAAGGAGAAGAATCATGAGTGACTTTCGCAAGATTGCATCGGACACCGAGTCCACCAGCCCCAAGACAGGCAACCTTGAGGTCGGCAAGTACAAAGAAAACAGCAAGGCTGGCAACACGCCAAACAAGGCTGGTCTGAAAGCTGCGCCAAAACCTGCAAGCACGGACAACATGAACGATGTTCCTGACCGTGGCTTCAAGGAAGTCAGCGTCAACCGCCTCGAAGTAGGCAAGTACAAGGCTAATCGCAATGCCGGTGACACGCCAAACAAGTAGGTGTAACCATGCGTGAAAAACAACCTGAGACCATGTCCTACACCGTTGAGCCCGCAGCACCATCCGACAAGGCAGACGCCTTTGGACGTCGCTTGTACGTGTACAAGGCACCAACGCAAACGGAAACATGGGACACCATGCCTAAGAGTGGACGTAAACCGGTGAACATCAATCCACTTGAAGTTGGACGCTATCAGCGGCAACCTAAGGGCAAAAAATGACGAAGAAAATGCGGAAAGCACATAGTGCGGTAAGCATACCAATCGAAGGTGAAGGCAGTAAAACCTCATCTAAGGTTTTTCCGCATCGTTCTCACGTCATAACCTCGGTGCCTGAATTTCCTGCAACGGGAAAAAACATTTCCAAACCATCACGACCCATGGTGGTTGTTGCAAAGCGTGCGGCACCGTTGTCTCCTGTGCAACAGAGTCAGTACAAAAAGTTGCGTTTTGTTCCACCTGAGTACCAGGCAGAACTGCGCAACTGGGTCAAGGACTCATCTCCCATGTATCGAACACCCTTACGGGGAACGATAGCGCCACTCCAGCAACAGTCCGGAACGTTCAATACGAGTTCGGCAATTGGACGCACTCCACCGGTGGACATGATGCACCGAGAATCGGCGTATAGTAAAGCGCAAAGCGCACAAGGAGCAACTAAAATGGCACGGAAAAAGAAGATGGAAGAGGGTGCTGGACACGCACCGTCTGGCGCTTCAGCAGAAGAAATCTTGTTTAGCTCACTGGGCGGAGCATCAATGAAGAAACGGTCGATTAAACGTCCAATCCCTCCAAAGATGCCGCCAACATTTCCTCCTCCAGGTGGTGAGAAAAATCCTCGTGGTCCAATGCCTAAACCAGGTGGTATTAATCCTGGCGGTATGTACACTGGCGGACCAAATGCACGTCCTAAAAATCCAACTGCAATGCCAAGCACGGGCATGGGCATGGGCAAGATGTCAAAGGCAAATCGTTTGCCGATGGGCGAAAGGTTGTCTAATGTAGGTGGCTGGCCCGTTGGAACAGACCTCAGCACTGGTCGTCCTCGTGGTCCAGGTAAACCAGGTCGTCGTCCTACCAATCCTGACGGTAGTGAATTGGCTACCACAATGCCAGTGCCAATTACACGACCAGGACGTCCAGGGATGGATGGCAAACGACCGATTTCTTATATTAACCCGCCATCACTGCCAAAACCAGGTGAAAAACCAGGTCGTGGTTTAGGCAAACCAGACATGTCAAATAAGCGGTACTCATACACGCAGCCAAAGCCAGACGGAGACATCAAGCCAAAGCCAAAGCCTCGTTCACCAGAAATAATTGGATTACCTCGCAACCCAGGCAGTCCTGATGGCAGGTACGGTGGTGGACATGGACCCTATGATGGTGGTTCTGGTTCCCGCAACATGGTACCAGGCGGCGGTGGTTCTGGTAACAGCCCAGAGCGTACCAGGATGGAGGCAGGCATGGGCGGTGTAAATAAGTCTGCTGTGCGTCGTGGTTTCGGACCTGGTTCTGAAGGACAAAGCCGTCAAGACGCACGGGCTCAAGCTCGATATGATGCTGTAATTGAAAGACAAAATCCTGTTTTTACCAGCTATGACGACAAAGGCAACATAGAGGGTGGGCCAAAAGGCGCATATCTTGATATGCTTTCTCGAGCTTCGGGAAAAACTCGTGGTGGTCCTGCACGTAAGATGGCGAAGTCTGCTGGTCAGGGCGCTTTCATCAATGGCAAACTTGCACCTCAGTCACACAGCCTGACTAAATCTGCGTCGTGCCCTGACTGCGGCGGCAAGATGACTAAAGGAATGTGCAAGAACATGTGCAAGGGGTTGGTCATGTTTAACACAAACAAAGGCATGATGGACAAGCCCATGACCAAAGCCGCTTCTTGTCCAGACTGTGGTGGCAAAATGAGCAAAGGCATGTGCAAAAACATGTGTAAAGGCATGATGCACAAGTCCACGTACGGTGCCACGTTCGGTGATGGCAAGTCTAAATATGAGCATCAATTAAAACAAGAGGCTGGCAACTGGATGCGCCAAGGTGCTTTTGGCACAGGCTTTCCAAGTACTCCCGGCAAACAAATTAGCGAAGGTGGTGGTGGCACAGTCATTGGCGAACGTGGCGCTGGCACAAAAGATTTTGGTTATGCGATTGGCACCAGTACCGCCAAGCCGAACAAGGGCGGGAATAAAGGTGTTGGTACTCGTAAAATGTCCAAAGGCGCTGGCATGTGCAAGTGCGGTAGTGGCATGAGCAAGTCCATGTGTAAGTGCGGCATGTAATGAAGAAGAAAGAAGTGACACGGGTCGAGAAGTCAATGCCTCGCATTCCTGCTCCACCCAAGCCCGCACGTCGCTTCAATCCTCCTCCTGCTCCAATCGCTCGCATTGCCCGACCGAACGTCACTGCTGGGAAACAGAATGAGCAACCTATCAAGAACATTCATGAACCAGTAGTGAAGGCAATGAAGCGCAAGTAACAATCGTTATGGAACGAAGGGAGAGGATAGCGGCACAGGCTATACCTCTCCTTTTGTTTGCAAGGAATACCAAATGAAATCACGCATGAAAAAAACGCTGCGTAAAGGTCCAACATACACGCCAACGCCTCGTCCTGCGGACGACCAGCCACCACCGCCACCACCGCCTGGAGGTAATAATCGTGCGCTTCCTCCTCGTCCGACAGTAGCAACTTTTACTCCTCGTCCAACTCGGACAAAAACGCCAACCAGTACGCCTGTTGCGACCAGTACGCCAACAAGCACAAATACGGCAACAAGTACAAGTACTCCCACACCGTCGAGTACGCCGACGCCAAGTAACACTGCGACGCCAACGCCAATTAATACACGCACTCCTTTGACTGCGGACACGCCAACGCCAGCGCCAGCCACAAACACTCGTATGCCTACAGGCACGCTGCCACCAACCAGTACTTCTACTCCAGTTCCAGCAACAAGCACCAAGGTGCCGCCTACCAACACACAGCCACCGTCAACTCGAACGCCAACCAAGAAGCCAGCAACTGCAACGGTGAAGAAACCTGACCCAACACGAACGCCAACCAAAAAACTACCAGTAGCGGATAAGACACCAACTCGAACACCAACCAGAAAACCTGCACTAAAACCTGCTAGTCGGTCGTTCGACGCACCACCTGTAACAACGCAGGGCGGCAACACAAAACCAACAACACAACCACCAAGCACTCGAACGCCTACGACGCAGTCAAAGGCAGACGCTGCTCGTTCGTGGTTAGCAACATCCACTGCTCAAGTTGCTGCTCAAGAAGCTGCTCGTGCAAACAGGGCTCGTGAAGTGGCAGACCAAGCCGCAACCTCTCCGACGCTCACAAGTACGGCAGTGCCAACATCTACTCCGACATCTACTCCAACCAGCACTCCTACGTTGCAACCGACGCAAGCAGTGTTGCCTCCTCGTGTGGACTCTGAGCAACGTGTGGCGGGTGTTACCTACGTTAATGCGCCAAAGGCACCTCCTGTGGGCACAAAAACGCCAGGTCTATACACAAGTTCCGGAGTTTGGACTGGCAGAGGAGGTGGTCCTATGGGCGGCAAGTCTGACAAACCAACATCTTTGAAGAAGTCAGGTGATATGAAAAAATCAACCAACACGGTGCGCCTCAATCCAATGAAGTCAGTCAAAGCCTTCAAGAAAGAACGAGACGACCGTCATGCAAGTTTTGAAGCATCTGCTCCAACAATGCAGTGGTCTTCTGTTGTACCGTACGGAATGGCAAAGCCGCCGGCACCGGCTTCTGAACAAGAGGCACCGGTTCAAGCAATGTCAAAGCGCAAAAGCAGTCAACTGCAAAAAGCGCCAAAACCAACGCCAAAACCAAAAGACGACCAGAAACCGCCTCCGCCACCTCCTCCTCCGCCACCGCAACCGCCTGTGAAGGGCGACAAAAGCCGTGCTCGGGCGCAAGGTCGTGGAATTGCTACGCCTGGTACAAATATTAAAACTTCCACGCCCACAATCACGCCATCGCCTGAACCAACGTCAACACAGACGCCTACGGCATCGCAAACGCCTACGCAAACATCAACTGCAACGCCATACCCTACTCGTTTTGTAGAAGTGGAACCAGAAAGTTGGCAGCAAGGTCAAGATAGGAAAGCAACGGAAACTGTCCGACAGGGAAACGTTCGTAACACTATGACCTCGTTGAGTCAGACGCCAACACCGTCTTCAACTGCAACAGGTACGGCAACGGAAACACCGACGGGCACACAAGACCCAACGGCTACTTCTACTTCTTCGTCAACGCCTACGTCAACGGTTACGGGAACACGTTCGGTCACGCCAACGCCCACCGCAACGTCTGTGCCTCGAGAAGACACTGCATATTGGGAAGCGTACGTACGGCAAAATGCTGAACAACGAATACCAGTAACGCAGACGTCAACTCGAACGCCAAGCACGACGCCATCGAGCACACCAACACCATCGAGCACTTCAACGTCAACTCGAACGCCGGAGCCGACGTCAACTCGTGTTCCTACGGGGACAACAGCACCATCACCAACTCGTCTTCCTACGGGAGTCACTCAGCCTACAGGAGTGATTAATCCTCAGAGTACTCAAACTCCTTCCGGTTCCGGTGGTCGTCTTGCGACCGGCACAACAGCTCCAACGTTAACCAATACTCGAACACCATCGTCAACTCGAACACCGTCACCAACACAACCACCTAGCACTCGTCAACCAACTGACACAACAGTGCCAACACAGACCTCGACCAAGTTGCCTACGAGCACAACGCAGCCACCCAGTACGAAAACTCCAGTGCCACCTACGCAAACTCCGTTACCGGCAAATACACGTCAGCCAACATCAACGTTGAAACCATCTGCAACTACTCAACCCAAAGAAAAGGAGGTGTCGTCAACAAAACCGTACAAACCAAAGGAACCGGTTCCTGCGTACGTCAATGTACCAAAAGGACCTGTAACAACAAAACCTACACCACCGGTTCGAGATTGGCGGAATGTAGAACGGGAAAGGGCACGGGCAACACAAGCCGCAGCATCACAACAATCGGGTGCTCCGACAACAACACCTACACCTACACCTACACCTACACCACCTCCACCTCCACCGCCTCCGCAACCATCACAAGCAGCGCTTCCACCCCGAGTAAACACCGAAACACGTATGGAGGGTGTTACCTACGTTACCCCTAAACCAGGTACTGTGTACACAGGAAGTGGTGGGTCTAGTGGTGGTGGTTCATTTAAGTCTGCACGTCCATCCTCGTTGCAGAAGGGCGTCAACAAAGAACGAAGCACGTTGCACATGCTTGCGGCAAAGCACAGTGTCAAGCCTACACAGGCACCGCTAATTCAGAAGCGAGCAGAACCAGCGCCAAAGATTAGCACAGAACGCAAAACCATGGCTGATTCGGTAGACATTCTTGGTTCACCTGTTGCAAAACGTGCTCATGGAGTGCCAGTCAAGAAGATTTCACCGAACGCTCCGCCTCGAGCGCTCAAGAAACCGCAAACGCAGGCTTCTGGCGTGGTATTTGAAGGTAAGCCTGGTACATATAGCCACGTGACTAATTACAACACGCAGCGTGGCGCTGGTGCGAGCCAGCAGCGTAAAGCGGCAAATGCGCCCATGCAGAAAAAAGACCTGCGTGACAGATACGGTACGAGTAGCGCTCCAGATTCAGGTGCTGTTAACACTCGAATAGGTAGTGGTGGTGCAAAGAACTTCAAGACAAAGCATTTTTCCATGGCAGAAACTGCGCCAATGAAGAAGGCAATTCGTTCCAACGAGAATCCTACACCAACTCCTAAACGTGAAAAATCGTTTGGCGATAAGGTGAACGAGTTTGTGTTTGGTCACGACACCACGCCACCGTCAATGATTGTTCGAGGCAAACCAGAACCAAAGGCAACCTTCACACCTGCTCCAAAGAAAAGCGTCGGCACGTATGGGAAGCCCGTTGTAGCGAAGGGTGCCTCTCGCAGTGCAACGACCGACCGGACCGCCATGCCACGAGACGCTGGGAATCCAAAGAGTCAAAACACCGGAGCAGAAGTCCTGATGCAGCGAGCAATGCGCATGCAGAAAGACATTGATTCTAGTTTTGTTCCGTCCATTGGCGTTGGTAGCGGCACTAAACGTGACCTGCAAGCGCCATCAAAAAACGCCTACAAGAAAAAGTAAGCGTTTGAGAAGCAGCCGCCCTGGAGTAATCTGGGGCGGTTTGTTATTGCAAAATGAGGGCTGCGCTGAGTGATGCGTTAAGCGTGCCAGCAGCAGTGTTGGCTACGGCAGTGCTAATAGTACCAGTTGCGTTTGTATGCCACACTTCCATACGAACAAGAGTATTGACAAACAATCGCCATGATACGGTAGCGCTTAAAGAATATGCCACTGTTGTATTAATGCCCACTTGCGAACGAGGTATCGCAGAGATACTGGTGTATTGTTCCGCAAAACCGCTACCAGTCACCGTATTATACGCAGTGATTGCCATATATCGTTGACCACCAGAACCGGACGCAGGAAAAGATACGTTTGCAGTAATAAGATATGTGCCGTTGTACAAGATGCTTACACCGTCGTTAGGAAATTGATAAAATCCAGGGAAAACATCTTGAGGGTAACTAGTGCATCCGAGGTCGTTTGAAATAACGTTGTTGAACTCAATGCGAGTTCCAGGCTCTGAAGTAGCGGTAATTATCTGTGCCGACGTTCGTTCAACGGTTGTAATCATATAACTGCTCGTACTATAGTAAACTTTGGTAGTGTGGCACCGGTATTGACGTTCTGCGTAGGTGAAAGCGTTGTTGTTCCTGCCACAGTAGTAAATGCGCAAGAGCGAATCTTATCGCCTGTGGAAAACCGTCGTACAACTTGGCAGCTTGTTGTTTTTTGCGTGCTGCCATCACTTGCAGAACCATTTACTGAATGAGCAGCAATAGTAATCCATGACAAACCTCTGTATGGAAAATATTGAATAAACGACGTGCGAAACCCTGTAGTGGTTGCACCTATAGTAATAGTTAAAGTTGTAAATGCAATGCACTGCTGCAACACAGTGATTTCCGACGCAAGCGCAATAGTAGTGGAAAAAAATTGCGATGAAACTGGTTCATATTCCGTTGATGAATACGAAAAATCATAAAGAATTGGTGTGATGACGTTACCAGTAAACGGCTGTGCGAATGCGTTGTTCCTAAGATATAACAGTTGGATTGCGTTTGCCATTACCCCATCCTCATGATGGTAAAATGCCCGCTGCTAATCGTTTGATTTACACCGCTGGTTTGCCTTGCCCAAACTTCCACCACATCTCCTGTTTGCACATACCATGCAACACTTACATTGATGTTTCGGTCTGCGGTGCTGTTTGGTTCTATGTATTGCGATGCAATTACTTCACCATTGACAAGAATCATTAAAAACCTACCACCAATACCAACACCAGTCGTTCCAGTCATAACAATTGCAGCTTCAATATAATATATGCCTGACTGGGGCGTTCCTGAAATAGTATACGAACTGTACGTTGGTTCAGCAAGACCAAGTTGGTTGCCTCCCCCTTGATTGTATTCAGAAGTAATCATCGCATCTCCGACGTTACTTGCGGCACCTTGTGTTTGGTTGAATACCACTCTTTCGGAGACTGCGGTGGTCAAGCCTTGCGTTCCGCCAGTTATTGCCATAGTGGATTTGTATCCGATAACATCAGTGTAGTATTGCGATAACTGCACAATTGTTAGCGAAGGAGACTGCATTTTGTTGCCAATTATTAGATTGGCGTTGGCGGCAGGATTCACGCTGATGTTAACAACTTCATCAGCGTTCATGTATTGCGTCCACGTAACAACTCCTTCGTTGTTGACAGGAGCTAATTGTGTTGAGTAACGAACCAGGTCGTAATAAAAAAGAACAATATCAGCCAGTGCATAGGTGTTAAGTTTCACATACATTTCTGTGATGATATCGAGTCTGTATTGAAATTGAAATGAATAATAACCAGCCACAGTTATTTTTATAAAATCCCAACGAAAAGCAGGAAATACAACAGTACTGCGAACAGGCCAAACATAATTGACGTTATCTGTGCCAATTTGCCGCATTGTCTCAGTAAACACTACATAGTTATCTGTACTGTTTGTGATTGCTTGTTTGTCGCCAATCAACTCAATGATAGGAACAACATTTGACCGCAGTTGTGTTCCCGAAAGATTACGCTGCGTGTCATTGATGATGTTGAGTGAACGAGACGTCATATCAGTTCCTCGGTTACGGCAAGTGCTATCCGAATGTCTTCTGCTTTGTTCTCCACAGAGATTTCAATGGAGTTAATGCGTGTATCTAGGATAGCACCAAAAACATTTATGTTGATGCGGTCACCAAATCCCCAGTCACGCCCGTAACGAAAATCACTCGAGTCCTGAATGGTAGCAGAGATGTTCCACGTTCCCCGTGAGTTTTGCAACATACTGTATGCCGCTTGCACGGTATCGTTTGCATTATTGTTGGCGCCTTCGCTAATTGACTCTCGCCATGAGTACGGTGTGGTGAATGCAGCAACTGCGTATACAGGGTCTGTGATGAATCCTAATGCAGTTGCACCGTTGTTGCCCCAAGGAAGCACTGCGGTGATTTCTTCTGACCAGTCTGCAATGGCAGTGAGTTCACGCAGTGTGCCGTTCTGTGCACTGAGGATAGCGCTGCGACCATCGCCATCTCCTGTTGATGCTCGTCGGTCAAATCCTCGTTGGTTGGCAAAAACCTGAAACATCAAACTGTTGGCAGACGATGCAACTATATCAAAATAATACGGTTCTTGTTTCATGATGCTGATGTTTTGCAATTGCTGGAGCATAGACAACAAGTTTGCTTTTGATACGTCGATGGATATGTTTGTGTTCCCTGTGTCATACACGGTGAACGGCACTACCATATTAGCAATAGGTCGATTACTACCAAGCACGTTTGTCGCAATTGTATTTTGGTTTACTATTTGGTTCATAAGGTAACTGATACCCACGTTGGTGTACACCAACTGATTTTGCTCACGGTTGGTAATGTCAAGGCAGATGCGTCCTGACAATAGGTAGTATGTATCAAATGCCGTAATCTCAATGCTTATCACGCCTGCTTCACTGAGTTTCTGCGAGACGTTTCGGACAAACCACACAGTATCGAGCAAAAGCGATGAAATCATGCCCGTTGTACGCCAGATTTCAATGATGCTGTCTTTGCGCAACAATCCGAACCGCTGAAGCAGTGGGAGAAACGCAGGCTCCTGACTGCCGCCAGTGAACAATATATTAACTGCGCCCACCGAACCAACCGTGCGCACTGCTTTAAACCGAATAAATTGATTGGTGTCAGCGGTGTTGAGTTCAGTAACTTTGTTACCAAACGAATCGCATAGGTTGAGCGTGTATCGAGCGTTGCTGTACTGCACTACCAGCCTCCGTTAAATCAGTGGTGAGTCTGGGCTGTCGGCAAAGAGTTTTGATGCGTCGAACGACCAGAATTTTGGCGTGTACTGGATGGACACTACAGGAATGGTGTTGTTTGCTGTAGTGTATGTATCGCTTGTTACCGTGGTCACCGTGCTATAGCGGAAGACCAGCGTGTTTATGCGGTACGAGTCCAGTGTAATGCCACTTGTATACGCTGCGAGCAGGTAAAAATCACCCCAGTTACTTTCTGGCGTCACAAACTGCATGAGGCTTCCACGAAGATTGCTTGTCACCGAGCGATACCCAGGTCGAGTGTCAATGGTAATGACTTCAGGTATTGCCGTAAACGCAACAACGCCTCTGAGTCCGTAGATATCGTCGAAGCGGATGCGAGCACCAGTTTCTGTTTGTAATATCTCGTAGAACGATGTGTTGCGTTGCATTTGAATCGTGATGATGGGATACGCATTTGCATTGCCACGCACTCGGACGTCTACGTTGGTAGACGTTGGTACGCCTGTCGTTGACACGCTGGTGGAACCACCATAACCTGAACGAAAAAGTGGATTGCCTGAGGTGAATTGTGAATTAGTAGTTTGAGTTACGATAGCGGCAATTGTTGAGCCTACCAGGTTATCTGTTCTGTTAACTTGATTGTTGGCGTAGTATGTTCGTTGGCGATTTGTAGTGGCAAGACGTTGCACGACAGGATAGTTAGCAGAGGAAGTTGGCGGCTCAAGCCCCATGTCGCTAGTAACCATGCGACGTACTGATGATGCAGTGCCGCTACCTTCAAGATAGCCTAAACCAAGTGATGGTCTTCCGTCAGTAAACGTATCAAAGTACCCGCCAAAAACTAATCGTTCGCCCGTGCCTGCGTACGCTCCGCTGGTAGATGGATATGAGGCGTCAGCAATGGTTTGTACCCAAGTTGAAATAGCTGCGTCGTCTATACCTGGCAACGAAAACGAACCACCGGCAGGTACCGCTGGTGTAGAAACAACAGCCGCATTGTTTGCATTCAATGAGATTTTTGGTACAAATCGTGCAATTCCTTGCACAAGTGTAAGACCCCAGTAAGCAAAATTTCCTACAGCTATAATGTCTCCAGACTGTGTACGCACAAATTGAAAAATAGGTCCGTCTGGTTTTTGTTCAATAGATGCAGAAGTGGTTCCCAGCGTGATAAAAAATGTTGATGGGTCAGCCCATGTGCCGCTGCTGTTGCGTGATTCAGTGTACGGATAAATTTTCAAAAACTGAGACGATTCAATTCCTGCGTACAAATTGACCACAGGAAATCGTGTGTCCGTGACCATTGAAATAACACCCTCAAACAACGCACCAAGTGGTTGAAAAATTGTTGCATACGTTCCGTCATTTGCTCGACCAATGTACCACACGTTGCTTGTGGCAAAGCCGTCACCGCCAACATAGATGTTGCCCAACGGGTCGGTGGTCATGCAGTCGATTTGTGGCGTTCCCCAGCCTGCGGTGGAGTTCTTTGCCACAATCTCAATGTCCATGGAGTTGCTGGCGTCCGTGATGTTTGGTACGCCGTCGGCATTGGATGAGCCACGCCGTTCCCAGCCTCGCACACGAATAATAGATATGTCCGTAGCGCTTGGAGATGAACTGTTCCACGAGGTAAACGAGCCTGCGATAAGAACGCTCGTTGCAGACTCTTGGTACATTGCAGTGATAGGACCGTTTGGAATGAGCGTGTAGAAATTAGAGAATTGTATTTTGGTCATGTGGTTTGCCAGCAACGGTCGAACCGAGGAGTAATCCGGATTTAACACGTTTGCCGTAAACAGTTTGTTTACCACTTTTGGTGGTGCGATAGTAGCTTTTGCGTTTTCCCACAGAGTAACCTGCGTCGGACTGTCCCACGATTTAATGGTACCAAGATAAGTTGCGCCATCGTAGAGTTGCACACCGACGTCTGAAGGCCAGAACGTAGTAGCATCGTTTGCCGTAACCGTGGGGCTAATAGTAGATGTGGTTATCTTTCCAAATGGAAAAGCATTGTTCGTGACATTGCGGACACCAACAGAGGTCGGATTAGTGTAGTTGCCCGCAGACGTGTTCTGTTTGGCGTCCAGGTTGATGATGGAGAGGTACCGTGACATCCCGTAGCCTGGTGTCGGCATACCGTTGTCGAATCCGCCAACAATGAGCGAGACGCTGTTCGACACTGGTGACTGGATGAATCCCATGTGGTACTTGAAAAATCCACCGGACCAGTTGAGTTGCGGTGTCTGCAAGAAGAAGTTGGTGGTTGTTGCCTGCGTTGGCGACATGAGGTAAAACTCTGTTCCTGCCGGTACAGGCAAAGGATATCCTCCACCTCCGTTTATTGCTGCAATATTTAGAACAATGTTTGTGGCGTTGGTGACCGTTGCAATAATCCCGAGTGGTTGACCACTTGCGTCGAACAATAACTTGAGTTGGTCGGCCGCTGTAAACTGCGTACCAGAACCAGTAACAGCAGCACTGCCACCAGTGCTTGCGGCAATAGATATAGTGCCAACACCTTTGACGTATGTGTTGATACTGATGGCTGTAGAAGTGGTGACCGCAGAGATGGTTCCGTACGGATTTGCAATCCCTGGATTAACGTACACAATCTTACCCACGTCGGTTGATGGCACCGATGCAGTGATAGGAGGATTAAACGCCGTGAGCGCACCCGTAAACGCTGCGGTGGTGCCCGTTGACACTGTACCAACAGTTTGCCACGAACCAAAAGCGACTCCAGTGAATGTGTTTTGAATTGCGGCAGTATTAAGGTTAGAACCGATGTAATACGTATCAAGCGTGATACCAAGTGAAAGCGTACCGGTCGCAACAATTTTTCCAATTATCTGCTGTCGAGTAGCACCGACCCCCCACGTCAAATATTGACCACTAAAGTTTATATACGAAAGTATTCCAGATGATACAAACACGTACTTGTTACCCACCCACCAAGTTGTTGTTGCGCCAGGATTAAGATACGAAAATGTTCCGCCAACAGGTTCTGCGGTTAAAAACGCAGTGGTACCGGAACTAAATGTTGCAATAGTACCAATTAAAAAAATGTTTCCTGCACCTTGTTTGCCATACACTGGTCTGCCGTCATCTCTTGCATCTCCCCACAAAAAACTAGCGCTAAACGTTAAAGTGGTTGACCCTGCTGTTACGTCCATTTGAATGGCAGTGGCTGTAGTTTTGCACCAAATGTATCCGTTTGCGCTTTGTACGGTGACGGGCGCAGCAGTCTGATTAATGGTACCCGTACCCTGCGTGTAGTCTTGATAGTCCTTCATACCCGTGTAGACCCACGGCTGGTTATCCCCTTGCCGATACGTCAGATACGTCCGAGTGTCCTGCGTGTAGCCCGTGAGTTGCATGCGTGTCGATACAGGACGCTCAGAGTAGACGTACGGGTCAGCGCAGATAAACTGAATCGTTGCTGCCTCAGCAAACGACATGCCTATGGTGCCCGTGAACTCAAGCCCTGCCGTATACGTGACTCGAAAGACAACAGGAGTGTTTGACCCCGAGTAGCGCAAGAGACGGTCGCCTTGTTGCGCCAGTTGGTCAAACTTCAGTGCGTTGATAACTTTTCGACGTTTGTCATGCAAGTCAGGCAACGACGACCCAGTGAACGTGATAGCCAACTGCATGGTCCGCATGTTCGCTACTTGCCGCTGCACCAGTCCACCGTCCACTAAGCCGTATTGCTGTGTGGTTGTTGCTATCTCAGGCATACCTGCGCCTGTTGACAAGGTGCTCACGTCTGCGCCCAGGTGCTCGCTGTCAATCGGATAGAACGTACCCACCTCACCGCTCTGCGTTTTCATTGCAGACTGTGCGTAGCCTCGATATGACGTGCCGCCATAAATGTTCACGTCCGCTCGGTCTTCTATTAGCACTCGGTCTCGAATAGGAGCCGCAAATGCTGCGCCCCAGCCTGCGTTGGTTGCACCCATCCAGACTGCGTTGGGATAGATGCTGTTCACCGCAGTACCGCTAATGCTGGTGTACGAAGGAGCAAAGTCTTCCCACTGCGAACCTGCGACGTCACCGTCTAGGTAGGTGTACTCAACGTCGTTCCAGTCAAGCGAATCTTCGCTCTTGTACCGGATGTCTACCAACTGAACGTTGTCAATGTAGAGGATAGCGGCATTGCCTGTGAATATTCCGGTCGGTGAGATGATGCTGATACGCAGGCGCAAGTCCAGCCCAGCGTTGGTAGTTGAAGAGTTGTCTGGAGGCGTGATAAGGAACTTGGTCCGTCCAGTGCGCACCGCAGTTGACCGGTCGGTTGGATTCTCGCCCAGCCTATTAGTGCCGGTCGCATAGTTGACTGGTGTGTATGTTCCGCCCGCATTGTCTATAAGCGTGACTGCGTAATCGTATGCACAGGCGATGAACGGTGAGGTCGATGCGGTGTAGTTGGTATCGACGTACCACTCAACGTAGAGATGGTGACTGTACGTGGTGCCAATGTTCCATGGCGTGCCGCTAGGCGTCAACGCAAGGGAAGGCTGCGAAGCGTCAATGTTGATGAATCCCGCAGGAGTGAGCGTTCCGTCCTCTTGTTGTACGTAGAACGTGTTGAATGGTGTTGGCGTTGCGTTGGTATAGAAAGTGGTTGCGCCACGGAACCAGTTGATTGGTCTGGTTGAGTCTGACTCCGGCAAGTACTCGGTTATTGTTGCAGTAGTTGGCAAAGAAGCAGGTTTGACGGTCACACACCGCCACGCTCGTTCGGTACTGCCAGGATATGTATCACCAGGTCGAGACCAGAATATAGCGTAGCCGAGACCTGAACCTTGTGCATCATACTCTGTCGGCAACGATGCAAAACTAATTTGCACACTCATACGTCCGCCAATTGTTGGCGTAGCAGTGGTTATTAAATTTGAAAAAATTGGTGCGCTTCGTCCACGCATCAAGTCCATCACATTAAAACCTTCGTTGTCAATCCAGTGTGCGCTAGAACTCAACTGCGGGTCGTTCGGATTAGGAGACGCAACTGCACTGCCATATGGTGTCAGAATAAAGACTGCAACGTAGTGGTTGCCTATTGGATACACCGTGTTGGTGTATGTGAGGTTTGCTTCAGCAGAAAGAGTTACCGTTGCGGAAAGACCCAGTGACGAAAGCGTTGACAGGCGTGGCGAGTACTCAACGTGCCGATATGTTGTGCCATCGAGAGCGCAGGCAAGGCTGTTCTGCCCAAGCGCAGCCCACGTGGTAGTTTGTTGTGGATACAATCCCGCAGTAGTGACTATGGTGCCTGCTGCGTTGTAGTACCACCAGTATTGATGCGCCCCTGCAAAGAACGCATCGTAGTACTCAAAGCCTGGATTTCGGATAAGGTTATGGACAACGTTTGTTGGTTGCGGCACCAACATTGACCATTTAGATAGCGTTGCCATGAGTCCTCCTAGAATATCTTTGCTTGCGCAAGCGCTTGAGCGTATCGCAGGTTATCGAACGTTGACGTCGGTGTGGTTTGATTGATTGTAACATTCATATCTACGCTGCGATTGTTGTAGTTGGTAATGGAAGCAACACCACCGCCAC
>Ga0209353_10000548_pt1 | contig 22895 bp, 28 predicted proteins | sample LauGreSpBDMM15SD_2_FD_187561 | JGI IMG/M metagenome (GOLD analysis project Ga0209353, IMG submission 187561) | Freshwater lake microbial communities from Lake Michigan, USA - Sp13.BD.MM15.SD (SPAdes) (version 2) | ecosystem: Environmental > Aquatic > Freshwater > Lake | place: Lake Michigan...
AGTATTTAGTATTTAGTATTTAGTATTTAGTATTTAGTATTCAGATATAACAGGCATTGTATCTTGTCTACACATAACGCAAGTTGTTTTACCAGATATATTGTAAAATCTACACCAACACGTAGCGTGAACAGCATTGTTACACTGGTATTTGCAACATACAGTCATGTCATTTTCATAATCAATATAATCTAAACATATTGGGCAAGTTTCATTTCTGCCAATATTATATTTAAGAGATTCTTCTTTTATCCAAATATCGGCAATTATATTTTTATAATTACTTATAGACCAATATATAGGATCAGTATGACCAAATTTTTTAGAACCAAGCCAATATATATGTTTACAATGACGACGTCTCATTGTATAATCCATACACGAACAAGAACAATTTATGCTATATAATTCTCTCCATACTTGCACGATATATATTTTGTTAGATGATCCTAACACTTTAAAATCAACCCCGGATATTTCATCCAAATATCCATTATTATCAACATCATAAATAACAGAAGCATCAATTAAAAGTATCCTTTGTGTTAAACTACGCAATCTTCTTTGGTAATCTTCAGTTGTATATTGTTGTAATTCATTTATATTGTCATTGTCATTTATTAAATTGTTGAATAAATTGCTAGTACTATTCATAACTTCACTTATTTTTAATATTGAATCTTTTTATTTAGTTTTTTATAAAAAGATTTTTAAAAGGTCTACGACTTGCTCATTATGCTTTTATAAACTTGTCTATTTGTGATATAGCACAAGCAATTATATTATTGAGATTGTTTACTTCCTCTATTGCATTTCTTATATCGTCTTCTAATTTTAGTTGATGTTTTATTACTTCATTTTCAAAATATATAGAATCAAGTTTCATATTAACAACTGAAAATCTATTACTCGATTCTTCTGTCAATTTATCTAAACACTCATTTAAATCTAGCAATTTAGATTGTATACCAACATTACTACAAAACTCAGAATTACTATTAACTGGAATGTTGGATATTGAAATATTAGTAATCATAGTTTGCAAATTATCCATTATATCCATTTTATATTTTTCAAAAAATTCATTATATATTTTCTGCGTATCTAATTGTACACTATGATTAATTTCCTCAAGACTATTCAATCTATCCATTATACCAAGTGTTAATTGTGAAAATTTATCCTCTATGTAATCTTTCAACTCTTTATAAACAATAACTTCTCTAGATTTACAATCACAACAACCTTGTAATAATTGCGATTGCGAATCGATTTTTGTATTAACAATATCAATTTTGTTTTCTAAATTTACCAGACGACTCATCAGGTCAACATTTGATACTTTTCTAAACATATTTTAATTATACAAAAGTTATTTTATTATATAACCTAACGTAATCGTAGGAATAAATTCATAAATCTTTTGCGTTAAACAAATTATAATATTTTATAAATAAATACTAAATGTCAAAAGGAAAGGTTATAGATTATTTATTTGAAGATCCAGAAATTACTAATCAAAAATATGCACTTGTTAGTATAGTTGGACCACATATGCCACAAAAATGTGATGTGTGGGGTTTAAAGGTAAGAGGTACAGCTGATTCTTTAGAAAATGCTAAAGCTTTATGTAAACGTTTATTAAGAATTGATAATAATTATGATATTTATACAGTAGATGTTGGTAAATTCTTTCCATTGGCAATAGATCCATTAAAAGTTCAAAATGTAGAATATCAAAACGAACAATTGAATTCGTTAATTCAAAGCTATCTTGAAAATAAAGACAATGCAAACGATTTATGGAATCAAAGGAAAACTGAAATGATTGACGATGCAATAAAAGAAGGTAAAAATCAAAAGGAATTTGTAAATAAACCAGAACATCCTATTTCTGTTTTACATAAAATTAAAAATTACGAAGAAGGTATTGCAGATACAGAACGTTCATTAGAATCTCTTAAGGAAGAATTAGCAAAAGCAAGAAACAAGTTTGATAATTATACAGAAGAAGAAAGAGAAATTGCATTAAAAGAATTTAAAACAGCTTTAGAAGATAACATTAAACAAATCGAAGATAAACCTATAACTGTTGATGATATTCGTAAAGAGTTAGAATCTGAATTTCAAAATGAATTATCAAGACCAAATGAACCACCTAGTGTAAACAGTATTATTTCCACTATTCAATCATTAGAAGATGAATTAAGTGAACTTGAAACATTTCGATCATCATTGTCTTCAACAGCTTCTCCAAAAGGATACGAAACTATTGTAAACAAAATTAATAAATTAAAGCAAGAAATCGAAACACTTAAATCAAAGTTAAATAATAAAGACTTGGTTAATAGTTATATAAATGAAAATTACCCAGAATCAAAATACAACTTTAACTAAACATTATTTCTCAAAATTATAAATATAATTTTTTTATTAATATATAGTAACATATTAATAATGGAATCATCTGAAGAAAAACAACAAAAAAACATAGTTTTAACTACCTTTATCAGAGTAATATTAAAATATGCCCTAGAAGGTTTAATTATTGCAATCGCTGCATATTATATACCTTTAATGTATAAAACATCCTTAAGAACTCCAACATTTAATGAAATATTCTCAATTGGTTTAACAGCTTCTTTAACAATGATTGTTTTAGATTTCTTTTCTAAACAAACTGCAACTGGTGTAAGATTTGGTGCTGGTTTAGGTATAGGTAAGGGCTTAATCAGTTTGTAAACTAAAATCTAGTATTACATATACTACTATAATGAACAATCATCTGTGTCCTTTTATAATAACTTAGTTGATTTTGTATATTACGCCAGTCACTAACATTTATTTTATTATAACACTTTAAATATAAAGTAGAATCAATTGGCATTCTATCATATTCATCAATCGAATCAACAATACAAATCTCATTCTTTTCTAAATTAAAACAAACACTTTTCATCAAACACTAACAATATCATAATCTTATATTTTTATTTTTAAATATTACAAATATAAAAATACATTTACTTGAAATAAACACGTCTAAATATGTTTACTTGGAAACACATCTAAATATGTTTACTTGTATTTATAAAGTACGGATTATTTTGCAATTGTCCATGTACTAAATCTGGTTGTAATCTATCTGCTACAACAGTATCCATAGCATCGTTATCATCACGATGTCTAATAGGAATACCTAATTGATCTTTATTAGGAATATGTTTATAATCATTTATAATTTTTTCTCTATCATCAATTTCTTCTTTTAATAACATATTATCGGTAACCTTTATATCTGCAAAAGAATCTTTACCTGATGAAATTTGGAAATTTTGTGGTCCAGATGGTCTCTGTCCCATTAATGATTCTTGTTTTTGATCACGAATCGTCACATTATCAAAACGAACTCTAGATTCAGCTTCAGATGCAAACTTGGCATTTCCTTTATATTCTGGATGAATTGCATTTCTAACCTTTTCAGGATTAGCATATGTACTTTGAACTGTATGATTCTTTACAATTTTAGCAGCATTTGTTATGTAATCTTTACTTACTTCTGTAATAATTTCCTTACCTGTAATTTTGGCTTCGTGTTTATTAACAAGATAACCCATACCATCGTTTATATGAGCTTGTCCTTTGTATTTATTATCAACTAATGTTTCTTTATGAGTTTGCCTTGCTGTAATGTTAGAAATACCTGCATTATATGTTGCATTAGAACCTACATTAAATGAAGTGTTAATGTTACCACTATTATCAGCATTACGTAAAGTTTCCCTTATAGTTGTTCGTGTTTCGTCTTGTGGTTTAATCTTTACACCAGATGATTGCATATTCATATTTAATACGTGTGTTTTATCACCAGTTGTAGCTCTTTCTGATTCAAATACTTGGAAACCTGATTTACCGTAATCGTGTCCAGATTGATTATTTACAATTGTTCCACTTAGATTTCTACCAAAATCATTTGTAAAATTATGTCGTTTAGGATCTTGGAAATAACCTGCTAATTGATCACTATTATCTACATTTGATAAACGTTGTTTTGTTGCTTTATGAATACTATCTTGACCACCATAATACTCCATGTTATAACTTTGCCTAGAAGAAGCCTTCATATTAATGGAATAGTCTTCCCTTGATTTGGGACCTACAAATTCACCTGGACCACTAAATCTATGGTTGTTTTCAAAATATGTATCTGGACGATTTTTTTCCACTTCACCCATAACACCACGATTTTCTCCCATTTTACCAGACAGAACTCTACCTTTATATGTTTCCTTTGGTCTATTACCTGGTCGTAATTCATTAACATCCTTAAAACTTGGTCTAATCGTATTTTCAAATGTACCAGCTATAGGAGCAGATATCTTTTCTGGTTCAACAGGTCTTTCATTTTGTCTATATAAAGATGGCACGTACCTATCCATATTAACTTGTGATGAAAAAACAGGATTTCCATAAATATTTTCAGGAGTTTTATCATACAAACTACTAATTTCTTTTTTATGAGAAAATGTAGATACATTACCAGTATGTTGATCTAACAAGGCTTCATTTGAAAATGTTTCAATATTTTGTTTTGTATTACTTCCAAAAAACGGTACCATATTATTATGAGATGCATCAAATGGCTTTCCAGTCAATAAATTAATACTTGTTTGTTTATATGGTAAACTTGTATCTAATAATACTTCAGCATTTACATCCTGTCCTAAATATTTCCCAATAGGTTTAAACATTGGTCTATTATCAATAGTAACTGATTTATCGCTTTCACTTTTAGGTTTTATTACATTTTCTAGACGATTTATATCATTTAATTTACTTAATTGTTGGGAAGTCATTCCTGCTATGTCTGGTACTAACGTTGGACTTAACAATGATTCATTACCAACTGCACTATATGTATTGAAAAGAGGCGGAATATATCCAGATTCTGATGGATTTTCTGATTTTTTGTAATTTTGTAAAGACCTCTTTAAAATTTCATCATTTGACTCATTTACAACATTTGATGTATAAATATTTTTACCATTTGGTTTGTCAAATTCTTCAATACCTTCTCTTACAGTTTCTTGAATGCGAGGATTTCTCCCATCTCTACTGAAAAAATATCCTGCTAAAGTTGTTAAGCCAATTAATGGAAATGTTAAATCACTCATATTATATTACAATTTGTAAAGAAATAAAGTTTGATAAAATAAACTATTATTAAAAAAATCTATGAAAACTAATAAAAAATACCCAGTTGTAACATTAAAATCTAGAAAACAATATCTAAAAAGTATCAATTGTCTAAATCCAAATTTATTCCAATAATTACGTTTTGTAAACATATTAGACACAAGTTTACCGTATAAACAATAAAAGTATTATATAAATTAACATAATATATACAATACGTAACATATAAAAAATAAACAAAATAACTAATTTATTAAGATTTGTATTTAAAATAACTAAAATAACTACCACCTTGCTTGCTTTGTCTTGTATCCTCGCCTTTGTCTTGTATCCTTAGCCGATTAATCCCAACCTAAAAGTTTTTTAATAACCATTTTATCAAGACTGTAAATTTTTTGTTGAACATCTGTAAATCCAATAGGCTTATTTGTAAGCTTGTACTGAGCATGTAGTTGTCGTAAGGTTCTATAATAAAGATTTTCATCTGTAACTTTAACAGTATGCTTGATATGTGAGTCAACATACAATCTATATACTGTTTTAACTAATTTTAAAATGGATGCTTTGATATAAGTAAACATAAACGTATTTTCAGTATAAAATTGTTCAAGTAATACAAGAGATTCTGGCTTATTTAAAAGTTCTAAATATCTCATTCTAATCTGAGGAACATTTCCTCTTATAGATTTAATCATCTTGTATCTTTCAAAATCATACTTGTATGAGTTCCATGTTTTATCTGTTTTGTCAAAAATCTTGATGACAATTCCTCTTTTAAATTTACAATCAAAATTATTAACATCAGATCCTAAAATTCTAAAATCATCTACTTCCATCAATTTAGGACGCTTGATTCCATAGACATTTCTAAATTGATTACTAAAATCTTCAAAGAATGTAGAATTATTGATTCTAGAAACATAAACTAACATATTGACATTATGTTTAATAACAATCCTATTTTCACGATGAAGTAAAATAAATACATATGTAAAATTTGTATCCATAGTATTCAACAAATTTTTATCAAATGTTTCCCAAAACATTGTATCAAAATCTTTGTCACTTGTCCAATAACTAGAACTAGCAGTAATACATCTAGTAGTTGCTGTACGCCAAATACCATTATAATTATACAATCGAAGAATAGTACCATCTTCACAATATTCAATTCTTACACCATTACTATTCTGTTGAACCAAATCAACAACTTCAGAAAAATTATTAATATCGTGTAAACGATTTTGACACATACAAATCACCCGATTTGTATTACTTTCAAAAATCAACCCATTAGCTTGTTTTTTATAAGCTTTTATCTTTTCATCATCAATAACTGGCATAATAGATTCAACAACTCCAGATTCAATCAAATTAAGATCAGTAAAAGGCACACTAACTTCAGATTCAACAACTCCAGATTCAACAACTTCAGATTCAACAACTCCAGATTCAACAACTTCAGATTCAACAACTTCAGATTCAACAACTTCAGATTCAACAACTTCAGATTCAACAACTTCAGATTCAACAACTTCAGATTCAACAACTTCAGATTCAACAACTTCAGATTCAACAACTCCAGTATTTTTTTGATTTTTTTGATTTTTAAAATTATCATTCGTATTAGCAAGTAAAAATACTTGCTTATCATCAATAAGCTTTTCCTTTATACAAAGTCCTACAACTTCAGATTTATTTTTAATTTCTTCGAAAGAAGATTCGTTAACAAATTGACAAATATCAGAAACATTAATAATAGACATCTTAACTAATTGAATATATATAATTATATTGTTTAAATTAAAAAAATTCAATTTTTTCTTAATTGAATTTTTTATATATAATAATTATGTTATTTTTATGAATTTATCAATGGTATTTCCTAATGTGATAGTAGTTTTCTCAATTTGAGATAATCTGATTCTAGCATCTTCAATACGCTTGTTATCCAGGTTAGATACTTTTTGTTGTAAATTATCAGTAAATACGTTTTGGTTAACACGTTTTACGTTTTGTATATCAACTTCTTCTATATAATCTTTAGATACAAACATTGGATACTCTATCATTTTATAAATACGATTTTCTTTAAAACTATTTCTAAATTCTTCAATATTTAATTCTCCTCCAAACATCTTTAATGTACATCTTGGTGGAGCTGGTTGTAAATTTGCATCTAATAACAAGGTTCCAGTTATTTTGTTATACAAATACTTTATCAAATACTCTTTTAAATAACCAGATCTTGTTTCATTTTTATAAGCTATCATACATGAAAAACTACAAAAAACACCTTTGACCTGAAATTTTTTTACTCTTTGATCATATTTTTCAGGAATACCAATTGGAACACTATCAAAATTATGACAACACCACCAACAACACACATCTGTCTTATATAACCAATCTTCGTTTTTGACAAAATCTCTTAATAATTCAAAGTAACCACGTTTTCTATTTTGTTCTTGATGATTATCCTTTTCAGTTATTTCTGTCTGAACTGTATTTGTGTTATCATCGCCAAATATTTTGTCAACTAAATTAGAATCTTTATGTAGTATTTCCAATTTATTAATCAATTGGTTATCCTGATGTTCTCTATATTCAATTCTTCGTTCATAAAGATCTGTTAAATCGTCTTCATTATTAATAATTTCACTTATAATAGAATCTTCTTTTTCTAACAATTCATCATATTCTTTTTGCAATTCATCCAAGTTTACATCATTTTCTTTTTGTAACTGTTCGAAAATACCATCTATATGTATTTTATCTGTTTCTGTACAAAGTTTAACAATACTATCATCATTATACGCATCGACTGTGTCATTATTATTGTTATCATCTTTGTCATCTTTGTCATCTTTGACATCAAGATGTAATATATAATTATTATTATCCTGTAAAACTGTTGTCAATGGGATTTTTTTTCTTATAGATGAACTAAAATATTTTACAGCTGCTTTTCTACCACGTTTTTTCTTTTGTTTAACCTCTTCTACTACTACTTCTTTCTTTTTTCTACCTCTTTTCTTTTTTTCTTCCGGATTTTTTGGAACATTTTGAAGTGTTGTATCCTTTCTTGGTCTACCTTTTTTTCTTTTTATAACTGGTTCTACATTATCAGTTATGTCTAATTTTGCAACACCGGAATTTAATTCATCCATGTAATAGTTAAACAACTTAGTTAAATAACTAGTATATTCTTTACTTTTTCAATTTTTGTTAATTATTCAAAATTAATTTCTAAATAAATTGTAATAATGAGTAACAATAACACAGATAGTATTGATGAATGTCCAAGTATATTAAATGTATTAGGATTTCTTAAATTCCCAGATATAAAACCAATTTCCTTAAATGAAAATAAATCTTCATCCATTTATGAAGAAAAAAATGATACATTATCATCAATGTCAGACGTATCGGAAGTATCAGAAGTAGCATCTTCTAAAAAATTACCAGTTTCGCCACCACAATCCCCTACTATAATATCCCCAACCACAATATCATCTTCAAACTCATCTACGCAAATAGGAAAAGGATATAAACTAAAAAAAAGTTCGTCTCCTAAACTTAAATCTAAGAAACGTAAGTCTACTAAACGTAAGTCTCCAAAACGTAAGTCTAAGAAAAGATCTCCAAAACGTAAGTCTAAGAAAAGATCTACTAAACGTAAGTCTACTAAACGTAAGTCTAAGAAAAGATCTACTAAACGTAAGTCTAAGAAAAGATCTACTAAACGCAAGTCTAAGAAAAGATCTACTAAACGTAAGTCTAAGAAAAGATCTACTAAACGCAAGTCTAAGAAAAGATCTACTAAACGCAAGTCTAAGAAAAGATCTACTAAACGCAAGTCTACTAAACGCAAGTCTACTAAAAGATCTACTAAACGCAAGTCTACTAAAAGATCTACTAAACGTAAATTATAAATCAAAATATAAATCTTTACTTTATTATTGTAGTAGTTTTAACTTACATCTAAGTGAATGCCCTGAACTTATATGAATTTTTTGCATAGATTCTAAAAATTCATAAACAATATCACCATTTTCATCACTATAATACACTCTTCTAATACCACGTTGTAACAATTTATCAATACAACAATTACAAGGTCTTGAATTTTTTAACTTGTTTGTTTTTTGATTTCCTATTCTAATAATTAAAATATCCATACCTTTTGACAGTTTATTAGAAACTTTACAAAGTGCATCTATTTCCGCATGAATAGTGTATTTTACACATTTATTATTTATTATATCTGTTTTAATATATCTATTATACCCAAATGTACATATCTTACCACCACTTATCAAACACGCACTATGCTTATGTGTTAAACTAGAATAAGTAGCGATTTTTTTTAACAAACGTATATGTTCTTCAAATTTACTAAAATCGCATTTTACAATAACCATATTTCTTGTTTAACTACTACTAATTACTAACTACTATCTAAATCAATCAATATTCAATTTTATTCGTTTTAATTTCCCATAACTACACGTTTAAGCTCTATATTAAACCCGTATTTTTCACCATTCTTCCATATGTTTCTGAATTCTATAACTGCCATATCATAACAACAACCTATTCTAGGTAAGTTAAATCTACCATAATCTGTTTCAATAGCATATTTACCATTGTAATTAGGCAAATGACACCTAATCATAAATTTTTCATCATCTTCATTAAATAGATCATAAAGGTCTTTGTCAAATAATTCGCTAAATTTACTTTTAGTATGATTTTGAAGAGTTGTATTTATATATCTTAATAATACTAATAAGCCCATATTACTGTATTTCTCAAATTCAAATACCATGAATTTTTTGTCCAAAAATTTTACTTTTGGCTTATATAAAACTATTCCGACATTTGGATTAAAATAATAATTACTATTACCTATTGTCTTTTGATTTTTCTTTAATATTTTTAATACATCATTTTTTATCATATCATTCAATATTTCAGAGTTTAATATAATTGTCATTTATATTAAAGTATAAATATTATAAACTTTTCTTAACTTACTCCATTTAAATCATCTCTTGTATCTTTTCTACAAACAGGACATGTTACTTTTTCATTACATAACCAATTATAAATACAATCCTTGTGAAAAACATGCTTACATCCCAGTTTCACTACTACATCTTCGAGTTTATATTCATCCATACAAATATTACATTTAGATTCATAGTTTTGTTTATTGTTTTCTTTTACAGTTTCTGAAAATAATTTGTCAAATTGCTGGTTTGTTAATGTCACCTTTACATCTTCCATATCATTAATATTAACATCTCCTTCTAGTAAAATACTAAACAATCTGGAAACTATCCCATTTCCAAACATATTTTCACTTCTTCCAACTAACCCTGTATTATTAAATAAGGGTTCAATGCCCTGATTTGCAAAATGATTTATAGAATTGTCTACGTAATTTGTATTCAAGTTGTTAAGATTACGTATTGAATTACCAAAACCATTACCAAAATTATTACCAAATACATTACCAAATACATTATCAATATTATATTCTTCCTCAAATGTTTCGTCAAATGTTTCGTCAAATGTTTCGTCATCAGTCATTTCTAAGTGTCTACGTATACTATAAATACGATTAATAATCTGTTGGTTAACATTTATTACATCACTTAGTTCATCTATACGGTTTGTAGTAAGGGGTTGTGAATTAATATGATCAACCCAATCATCATATAATTCATTAAAGTCACTATTCATTATGTTAATCTAAACTATCATTTTAAATTAATTTTTTTTTATACACTCATAGTTTATTTAATCGGTAATATATTTTTGCAATACAGCTTTGTATGTTTGACTTTGATCCAATTCGCCAGATAAAGCTTTTTCTATAGTTGTTGTATCATATTGTGATAAATATTTCTTAACAAAAATTTCATCATGCTTTTCTTTATCCAATAATTCATCATATATTATTTTATCTATATGTTTACTAGCTATGTTGATGTCACTATTTGTTTTATTATAATTACTTTTATATTTTTGTATTTCATCCTGTGTTACTTTTGTAATAGGTTGTTTTTTGCTTGCATCTTTTGGAACAATTATTTTACTATTAGGATTTTTAGCACCTTTATATGAATATTTATAATCACTATACCCAGACCCCCAATAACCTACACCACGTTCTCCGAAATTATCACCTGTTATCATCAAACCATTAAAAGAACTAACTAATCCACAATTTCCAAAATCTGAAGAGTTATATCCGGAAAATCCATCTGTAGTTTTATGTACCAACGACATACTTATACGTTTATCATATTCATCATCAGATCCTTTGTTATGATCAAATATTTCATTAAAACGTTCATTGGAAAACTTTTTACCATTAAATTGATTAAAAATACCAACTTCTAATTTTTCGTAATCTTTTATATCTTGTATTCTTTGATAATTCTCACCATAACCATACGCATTAGGATCTTCTTTTTTAAAAGTTTCATTAAATTCACCCAATTCATCTGTTGTCATGTTTTTTTTAATTTCATTATCCTTTTCTTGCTTTCTAAGTAATCCTTTTGATTGTTCTCGTTTTTGTTTAATATATTGATAAGATTCTGTTAAAATTTTAAAATATTTTTCATACTTTTTCTTTTTATTAAAGTCTGTGTATTTATCTGGATGATATCGTTTTACCTTGCTTCTAAACGATTTTGTTATATTATCACTAGTGTCATCCTTTGTAATATCTAATATAAAATAAGGATCATATTTTTTACCATCTACAGTAATAATATCCATTAGTATTATTATTGTTTTATTTTTTTTATATTTAACGCATAATAACGTTTACTTTTACAAAAGTTTACAATATTCCTTTGAATACCATAAATTGATCCCAGTATATTCAAACATAACATGAAAAATAACACCTACAACAAATAAAAATTCAATGTCTTCACGTCTTCCAGAAAAATTAGGTATATAAGTCATAAAATTTTTCAAGATATAAACTATCAGTATTAAACACGCACCAACCACAGATGCTTCTATAGCTATTAAACTTACAGGTTTTGCAGATAACATTTATATAATACATAGAAAATATATTATATGAATTATCTATTAATTTAATGCAATTTATTAAGTATATATTTTGCATAATTACCCTTGAAATCATCTGAAAACTTTATATGCTCAACTCCTACTGAACGTCTTAGAACTATACATTTATTGTCGTGTTTATCGTCGTCTTGTTTGTCGTGTTTATCGTCGTCTTGTTTGTCGTGTTTATCGTCGTCTTGTTTATTAAAATTGTGTTTTTTACTATAAAACACGTGTTTTTTAATAACATTTCCAGTTAATAAATGATACAAAGAATCTTCTATGTTATTTTTATCAAGTGATACATTTAAACTAGTAATCATTTCATTAACTTTTATACGATCAATTGAACATTGACCGCCCAATATATATTTCATATGTAAACATTTATACAATAATGTAATAGTATTACGTCTACAATCCATTTGTCTCCAAACTAAATAATTTAAAACTTCGTAATCTACATCAAATTCTACAAATTGTCCTGTAAAGTGTAAATCTATATCAATCCCGCGTTTATATAAACTTTTTGAAACTTCTACACTAACAAAACTAGCCAAGCTTGTAACTGTTTTCATAACATTACCATTAAATAGATAAATACCCCTATCATTATAATAAAATACTACATTTACTTCGTTTTGAAATGTGTAAACTAAATGTGGATCGTATTTTTGATATATCTTTTTACCTACATCAAATAAAACATCTTGAATTAGTTCTAATTGTTTAATTTTGTCATCTAAACATACAAGATGACTGATATAATTTAATAATTGTTTTGATTTCAATGAAATTACAAAAGGCTTAAATCCGTGATATGTTGTACTATTATACTGTTTTATATTTTTTCTCATTCTTTTATCTAAAAATGTATCATTTGTGAAATTCGGAATATAACTAGTAGGTTGCAATTGCAAAATTGTATTTTTCAAATCATTTAAAAAGTTTACGATCATCGGTTTATTAAAATAGACTAAGAATTTTATTTTCAATTTTTTACACACATTTACAAAAAAAATAATTATTTACATATATATAGTAATGAATTTGAAATTAAAGCAACGTAGTACAAAAAAACGCACAGTAAAAAAACGTAGTGCAAAAAAGCGCACAGTAAAAAAACGTAGTGCAAAAAAACACACTGTAAAAAAACGTAGTGCAAAAAAACACACTGTAAAAAAACGTAGTGCAAAAAAGCGCACAGTAAAAAAGCGCACAGTAAAAAAGCGTAGTGCAAAAAAGAGTAGTGCAAAAAAGCGCACAGTAAAAAAGCGTAGTGCAAAAAAACGCACAGTAAAAAAACAAACATCAAAACGTGCGGTAAAAAAACAAACATCAAAACGTGCGGTAAAAAAACAAACACCAAAACGCGCGGTAAAAAAACAAACACCAAAACGTACAGTAAAGGAACGTGGTGCAAAAAAACGCACAGTTAAACGCAAGTCTATCAATTATAAAAGATTAAGCAACAAAAAACGTAGTTGTGTTCAGAATAAAGTTGCATTTGTAATGAGAGAATTCAAAAACAAACGTCTAAAATCATCAGCTGGTTACACAATAAAAAATCCTAAACAAGGTATTGCTATAGCCCTATCTATGGCTAAAAAAGAATGTTTATAATTTTATACTTGACTTACCAAACGACAAAATATACTTTAAACTAATAGAAAATAATTATTTTATTATTATTAGTAAAAATCCTATGAATTGTAGAAATTATTATTATTGTATAATAATAATGACAAAGTACTGCGCATATATTTTTAAAAAGGGTCCTAATAAAGGCAAATCTTGTAAAGAATTGTGTCATTTACAAACGATTTTTTGTAAGAAACACAATGAAAAAAGAACCAGTGATTCTAATAAAAATATAAGTGAAAGTGATATACCCCAAATTATCCATATTAACAAGTTAGTTAATAAAAAACTTCAGGAAGAAAGTATAAAAGAAAAGATTTTAAACTTGCCAACAAATGATACAAATAAATCTGTAATATTTAAACATTACAATAATATGAAACGAACAGATTCTAACAGTACAGAATATTATAAAAACCAATTGTTTGTAGATATGAGTTTATCTTATCCCTGGTTAAAGTCATATAATATTAATGAAAATATACTAGATGTAAATATAGCTGATTTTTTATCAAATATTAAAGAAAATTTAGACGATGAAATTTACGGAATGGATAGTGTTAAAAACGAGATTTTAAATGTCGTTTGTAAATTTATAACTAATCCAACAAGTAATAGAAATAATATAGCCCTATATGGTGCTGCAGGTGTGGGTAAAAGTAAATTTATAAAAATATTATCAGAAACACTTAAATTACCAATGAAAGTTATTTCACTTGGAGGAATAAAAGATTCTTCGTTTTTTCTTGGTCATGGTTATGTATATGTAGAAAGTGGACCTGGTAAAATTATACAAAATGTAATAGATTCCAAAATAAGTAATCCTATATTATATTTTGATGAATTAGACAAAGTTAGCGAAACGGATAATGGCAAAGATATATTTTCATTCTTGTGTTATTTAACTGATCCAACCCAAAACACACGCTTTACAGATCATTATTTTTATGGTATGGAATTTGATTTATCTAAAATATTTTACGTATTTACTTTTAATGATATTAATAAAATAGACAAAATTTTGCTAGACCGTTTAAATATAATCAAGGTAAATACACCAAAGGACAAAGACATTATTAAAATTTTAGAACGTCATTGTATTCCAGAAATAATTAATAACATAGGAATTCAAAAAACAATAATTTTTCCAGAATCATCTATAGAATACATTATTAATTTTTGTAAAAACTCTATAGATAAATCAGTTACAAGTGGTGTAAGAGAATACTATAGAATAATAGAAAAACTATTATTAGAACTAAATAAACAAATATTGTTAAATTCAGATACTCATATACTAGAACAAGAAATACTATTGGAAAATCAAACATTTATGAAATTATTTGATAATATAAGAGAACAACTAGTTCATTCAGAAGAATCGCAAAGACCAAATCATATGTATATTTAAATCAATCTTATTTTAAAATTTAGTATAAAATATTAAAATAACTTGTGATTTTATGGTTTAAATTTGTATTATTTAATCGTCGATCATCATTGTGTTATATACGTTTTCTGTACTATTGTTATCTTGTTCATTTGAAACAGTACGTTCTGAAAATTTAAGTTGTACAATCTTCCAAATACTACCAACTTTTCCATTGTAATACCAAACTTTTACACATTCTATAATTGTTTTAAATGTTTTTCCCTTACAAAGGATGCTTTCAATATTATTTTCATCAATTGGAACTTTTTGTTTGTTTTCATCAAATACAAAACTTTCAAAATTTCCATTACGATCTCTACTAACTTGAAGTCTCATCAATTTTGGATATTGCCCATTTTCTCTAAGAATAGGTGAATATCCAAAGTTTTGTTTTGCAGTTTCAGTTTTTGAATCGAATAAACGTAAATTTTCTTTAACAAGATCTGAAACCATACTATCTAATCGTTCAATGCAATTTTTAAAATTTACAGATACATCACTTTTAGAATTATTTAAGAAACAATCAAGATAATATTCAGGATAATTAGTCCATTCTTTTACACTAAATTTTACACCAAATGGAATATACATAGTAGATGTACATAATTGTAAAGGTTCTTTGTTATATAAAAGTTTTACGGCTCTACCCGACTTTCCTAACTTTAAATTCGCAATGTCAAGTGTTTGTAAATCAATAGCTGGCATATTATTAATACAATATGTTTTATTTTATATTTCAATTTTTATTTATAAAAAAATTGAAAAGTTATAAAATTTTTTTATTTTTTAAAATGACTTATCAACAAAATTACGATGACACCGATATTACAACTAAAGAACTTGGTAAATTACATAAAAGTTACAAAGAAATCATTGATAAAAAACAATCTGATACAGACTCAGATAGTGAAACCGATGATTCAGATTCTGATATAGATCAACCTAAATTTACGGTTAAACCTATTGAAAAATTGTCATCAAAAAAGGAAACAACTATGTTATATATGTTTAAAAAATACGAACGACTTCAAAGTGAATGTAACGTATATAAAAACAAATTATTTAAAATGCGAATTCGTGCAAATTCAAGCGAACAAACACAGCACTATAAAAATCTAGAATTTTCAAACTTGCTTGTCGAAAAACAAAGATTACAAGAAGAATTAAAAACCAAACGTTATATTAGTTGGAAATATTATATTTCATTTACATTGAATTTAATTTTAGGTTCTAGTATTTTTTGGTTGTATCAACAACTTGAGCAAAATCATTAATTAACCAAACGTGTTTTCTTTACATACTGTCATAAATAACATATCTGTATCTGTATCTTTATTTGATAAGTAAATAGAAGTTAAAAATGTAGAAGATGGTGGTATTGTATTATTTACAAATAAAAATATGGCTTCCGATGGTTTTAAATTATCCAATTTCTTTCTTAATATAGACATAAATTGGCCAACTGTTATATCACCTCCAACTAAAAATTTTCTTTTTTTTAAAACTATTTTATCATCCTTGGTTCTTACTATTATAGGAATATAATGTGGATATTTTTCTTTTATTAGCAAAACTTCTTTTTTAATAATTTCATTTTCGCTATCTGTAAACGATGTTTTTGTAAAGTCTATATTGCTTTTTTTACGAAGATTTGCTTGTTGTAAAGTAATCATACTTACATCAGCTACGTCATTGTTAGTATTATCAGACATATATTATACAGATGAAAAAAAATATAACAATTTCAACTAGTTATTAATATATTTTTTTTATTGTCATAAAGTAAATGGAAGGTCAAAAACTTAAATCATCTGATTTTAAAATAACAAATAACGGAGTATATGTTGATGCAAAAATTACGCGTGGCAATCCTGGAATATTACTTATTCACGCTAATTGGTGTGGTCATTGCCAAAGATTCAAACCTACATTTAATGAATTATGTCAACAATTAGGAAATGACTTTCCTTGTACGTCAATTGAAGACGCTAATTTAGATGATGACAATTTGAAAAAATCGTTAAATTTTAAAGGATATCCTACTATCAAATTTTTTGATCAATCTGGTAAAATTATTAGCGAATATCAAGGTGGTGATAGATCAAAAGAAGCTCTTCTTAATCATATTTGCGATTTGTATCATCATTGTATTAAATACCATTAAAACGGATAGCATTTTTGTTTATAACATTTTTGTTTATAACATTTTTGTTTATAACATTTTTGTTTATAAAACGGATAGCATTTTTTTTATACATTTTCGTTTATAAAAAACATTTTATTTATTTAATAATCTTAAATACAATGTTTGTTATATCACAGTTTGCCTTACATAAATCAAACATGTGTAAATTTAATAATATATCAACATACGCTATCGCATCTGGATTAATTGTATATGCATCTATATACTTGTATTTATTATTCTACAACAACGATTATGTTTCATTGTTTAACAAATTCATAATCTATATTATTGGTATTGACTTGTTACTATCAACATTTTATTATTTTAATACATCTAAAAAAACACAAACGCAAGCACAAACGCACGATTTAAATTTTGAACAAATGCCTAATGTAGAATTATTAAATTTATCAAATGATATTAACATTAATTCAGATGAAGAATCTATCTCAAACGACGATGACGATGAAGAATCAGACTTTGAAGTAGAAGGAACTGACGATTATGATATGGAAGAAATAACTAAAACGGAAATTCTAGAAGAAAATGTTAATACAAATACGAATACAGAACAATTACAAACTGTAGATACAGAACAATTACAGGAAACTTTGGAAAAAATAAATTCAGAAGAGTCAAATCAAGAGGTCCAACAAAATGTTCAATTGTCATTACAAAACGACACAAATATTGGCGAAGTAACCGATTCTACTAAAATTAAGTTGTCAGAAAATGTAGACTTGGAGTCTGAACAAGTTGTTAAAAAAAAGCGAGGTAGAAAACCAAATCATTTAAAAATTCAAGGTGTATGATAAATTTGTAATAACGCATATGCATTAGGAAAAACGTAAAAAATATTTAACAATATCATATAGTAAAGTTGTATCTAATTTATTATAATTAACTACATCTTTTGTATCATGAAAAAATAATAAATTTTTTTCAGTGTACAAGTCTGTTTTTAACAATAAATCATTTTCAATTATAGAACACATTGCATCTAGACCATTTTGACATTTTGTATCATATATAATATTTAATAAACTTTTACATACATATTTTAAAGAATAAGATTGTAATCCAGGCATAGTAAGTTTTACTACTTGTAATAAATCAACAAACACAATTCTTCTTATAACACTATCATAACGTGATACAATATCAGGATATCGTTGTAATGTTTTATCGATAATATATTTATCTGCATTACTCCAATGAAATATATGTATTTTTTCACTAACTTTATCACTTAATCTTAATAAAAAATTATTTAAAATTCGATGTTCTTCATCGTGTGAAAGATTATCTGTAATAAAATTATGATAATATGATCTGTTATAGATACCTATCATAAACAATATAGATTGATCATTTGATATAGGAAATGTTTCAAAGTTATCGTAAATATCATTTGTATATTCAACATCTAAATACACGCCATTATTAATACAATCACGTACAGAAGAATCAACATCTATGAATTTTTGTAAATTGTATAAAAAACGTCTTCTTAGAATGCTTTTTGAAAACGTTTCTGGTAGTTTCTCAGAAATATTATCAGAAGTTGACGAATTATCTGACAAGATATCCGATGAAACACAATCTGTTAAAACTACTTTGTTAATATCATATGTGCAAATTTTTCCAAAACAATTATTTGTCTTTTCATTTTTATCATTTACATTTGTATATTTTCTACCAATTATGAATATTTCACTAGATATATTATTATATGTATTATTATATGTATTATTATATGTATTATTATATGTGTGATATTGTTGTAAAACCGTTTTCATTGTTTGTTTAGTAGATCGATCTAAACGTGCAATATTACCACATTCCTTTTTTGAGTAATTTATATTTTTATATAACAAAAATACGATACTGTATTTTGTAATATCCAAACTAAATTTGTATTTGTCATTTAATACCGTATTATGAATAATCATATAATTGTTTCTATAATAAAAATTGTCAGGTCTATTTAAAAACATTGCAAAATTTTTTACAGATTTTAATCTATAGTTTTTAGCGAAATCATTCACTACTAAACGTCGAAATAAAACTGATCTTTCAATAATAATATCCATATATCTTTAAAAATTAAACACATCGTTTTTATTTCATTTTTTTGCTATATTAATTTAACGTAATAATACATTTTATTACGAGTTTCTACAAATAATATACTCATTGTTTTTATATATATATATTTTATTGTTTATTTATAAATGTCAGATAAAAAGTACGATATAGTAATTGTTGGTGGAGGTCCATCCGCTCTTGCTTTAGCTCAAGCGTGTAGTTCAATTAATAAACGAGTAGTAATAGTAGAAAAGGAATCAACTATTGGTGGATGTCATAGAGTACGTAGAGTTGCCGTTAAATACAATAATAAAATAGAATATGCATTTACAGAACATGGGCCTAGGGTATATAGTTCTTCATATAAAGTATTTATCAACTTATTACAAGACATGAATTTATCATTCCATGATTTATTTACAGAATACAACTTTAATATAAGTAATATAGGTGGTAAGACAATATGGTCTAATTTATCCAGTTCAGAAATTATGAAATTTGCATTTGCATTTTTTAATTTAATCATATTTAAGAATTATGGAAAGAATATATCTGTTTTTGATTTTATAAAAAATAACAACTTTTCTGAAAAGTCTATTGATTTTATAGATAGGATATGTCGTTTAACAGATGGAGCAACAGCAAATAATTATACACTATTTCAATTTTTACAATTATTCAATCAACAAACCTTTTACAGTTTATATCAACCAAGGGTTCCAAATGATATTGGATTATTTAAATTATGGGAATCACGATTAAAAGATAGAGGTGTGGATTTTATTTTTGATACAGAAATAAATAATATAGTGCAAAATAATGCGAGTGTATCTCATATAGTCTCTACAAATGGTACAAAAATTTTCGGTGATAATTTTGTTATAGCAATACCACCTGACAATTTAACAAACATATTAAAAAGATCTGATAAAATTATACAAAATAGTTTTGGAAAAATCGAAAGTGTAACAGACTGGACACAAAAAACAAAATATCTAGATTATATTTCAGCAACCTTTCATTGGGATACTGATTTAAAACTAGATAAAATATGGGGATTTCCAAAAACAGAATGGGGAATAGCATTTGTTGTTTTATCAGATTACATGGATTTAAATCAAGACTTGTCAAAAACAGTCATAAGTACTGCTATAACAATAACAGATGTTAAAAGTACATTAACAAATCGTTTACCAGATGAATGTTCTAAAGAAGAATTATTACAAGAGATTTATATGCAATTAAAAATATCATATCCCTTATTACCAACACCAACTTTTAGTATTTTATCTCCAGGTGTAATATTTGATAAAACCAAGTGGATATCTAAAGATACAGCTTTTATATCAACCACACAACAACCATTTTTACATCCACAAAGTAAAACAGTATCTAATTTGTATAGTTTAGGTACACACAATGGGGCCCAAATGTATAATTTCACATCTTTGGAATCGGCTGTTACCAATGGTATTAGTTTAAGTCACCTTTTATATCCAGAATTACAAAATAGATATCAAATAACTAGATCAACTCACGTATCAGATGTTATAATAATTTGTTTAATATTAATAATTATATATCTTTATTATAGTTATACAAAACGCAATGATATTTTCAAATAATCAAAATGATAACAATTCACAATTAAATGTTATTATCCAACAACTACAAATTATAAATAATAAATTAGACGAATTAAAAGTTGAAATGAAAACATTAAAAGATCAAGTTGAACATACAGATCACAAATTAAATATTGTAAATTCTAGCTGTAAAAATATGGATGAACATATTGGATTTGTCGAAAACATATATGATATAGTCAAATCACCTTTTCAAAAGGTTCTAACTTATTATTATACAGATACTGATTCAAAAAAATTAGAAGATGTTAAACGTATATGCGATATTAAAAAATAAATTTTAGTGTGTTCTATTATTAAAATTTATTTTTTACGTATTATAAATGAAAAGCGGGATTATCCTTTTATTTATATCTAGCGTGTATTGTTTAAATATTAGACGTTTTTCTAAATTATACAAATATAAAAAATATGATGTTATTGATTGCGATGACCAATCTAATAATATAGATTCATTTCCCGTTTCAAATACTCAAGAACAACCCGAACAACCCGAACCAACACAACAACCAGAACAACCAGAACAACCAGAACAACCAGAACAACCAGAACAACCAGAACAACCAGAACAACCAGAACAACCAGAACAACCAGAACAACCAGAACAACCAGAACAACCAGAACAACCAGATCAACTACAAAAAATAAAAATGTGAATATTGCGGGGACTACTACGAGTAAGGCAACTTTTTACTTTAGAGTAGGAGATGATGTTACAGGTTGTCCTGTTGTACAAACATTTAATGATGGTATGTCTTATGGTCCTTGTAAAGGAGAAGATGGGTCATCAGGTGTAAAATATACATCAAATAGTAAATACTGGGCTGCTATAGCACATGCAGGTAGTAGATGCGGTGACACGATTACCGTTTCATATAATGGTAATAGTATTCAATTAACAGTAATGGACGAATGTCCTGCTTGTAAAGAAGATAATCATGTAGATATGAGCCTTGATGCATTGATTGAATTAACTGGTTCAAAAGAAGCAGCTTGTTCTATTAATAGACCAATGCCTATAATAACATGGTCGTGAATTTATTTTAATATTTACAACATTTATAATTATATTGTATAGTATTCTCTTTTGGGCGAACTAAATTAAATTGTTTAATTACTTCATCGTCATTACAAGAAACGTCATGTCTATCAAGAAACACTGAATTTCCACCACCTACGTCATTTTCTCCAGTATTAACATCCCTGCAACTACCAAATGGTGTTTTGGATTTCAAACATTTAAAATTATATCTAAAACGACCCTGACCATCTCTTGTTAAATTAAACTGAGACAATCCTGAATTATCTCCACAATCAACGTTATGTCTATCAAGAAATATTGTATTTCCACCACCTTCATCATTAAAACCTGTATCTTTAGATGTAGGGGCATTAGAATCTAAATTACCCTTTTCTGTACAAGTAAAATCATATCTAAAATGCCCAGCACCATCACGTGTTAAACGAAAACGTTTTACACCATTAACACCACAGTCAATATTATGTCTATCAAGAAATATTGTATTTCCACCACCTTCGTCATTAAACCCAGTATTTCCTGATGTACCAACTGTAAACGCGGCTAGAGCAGGTGTAACTGGAG
>Ga0209353_10000550_pt1 | contig 22881 bp, 21 predicted proteins | sample LauGreSpBDMM15SD_2_FD_187561 | JGI IMG/M metagenome (GOLD analysis project Ga0209353, IMG submission 187561) | Freshwater lake microbial communities from Lake Michigan, USA - Sp13.BD.MM15.SD (SPAdes) (version 2) | ecosystem: Environmental > Aquatic > Freshwater > Lake | place: Lake Michigan...
TAAAGATTCTAAAACAACTTTTGATTTGAATTCTTTACTAAATGTTCTTCTGATTTTTGACATAATACTTCTAATTTAAGATTTTTTCATATCTTAAACTATTGTCTAATTTTAGGGGAGCAGCATACAAATATTCATTTATACATTTAAAAATTTTAATTTCTTTTGTTAAATGTAAAATGTGAGATGTTTACCTAATTGTAATTAAATACGGTCTTATTGATGCAACACCCCCACAGCATCCAGCTCAGGGATTTTAATGAGGTTACTGTCAATGATGGTTTCAGGTAAGAAGATGAATTTTTTATCGTAAATTTTTTCATTGATATAAAAACTTACCCAAAACTCATTGCTGATTTTAAACACTGAAGGATCTATGGGTTCGATGAGGGAATATTTTTTGGGAGCAATATCACCAAGTATATGCCTGAGTACGGATGTTTTGATATGCTCGCCATTCACTTCTCCATATCCTGTTGAACTTACCAATACATTTTTAAGTACGTCTGCCTTCCTGTTGATAATATAAACATTCCATTCTGGATACGACTCTTCATTGATAGTTTTAACAACGGCTACTTTTACGCCTTCAACGGTGGGAAATTCAATGTCTTTTTTCATAGTATGCTTGTCCAATAGTATCGCAGCAACACATCTACTTTGCGCAAAAAATGGAAATAGATTTAACCAAAAATAAAAATTCAAAACCTAAATTCCAATTTTCATTTCAAACAAAGTAATGACATGCTGGCTTAAAACCTTGGTCACCTCGGGCATGTTTAAGTTTTTTCCCAACTCTTTGTGCATCGAGGTTACTGCTTTGTCAGTAATCCCACAAGGCACAATATGTTCAAAATAATCGAGAGCCGTGTTTACATTAAGGGCCAAACCGTGCATGGTTACCCAACGACTTGTTTTAACACCCATAGCGCAAATCTTTCGTGGATTTATTTGGGCTTCATGATCCAGCCAAACACCAGTCAATCCAGGAATTCTGCCTGCTATGATATTAAAATCGGCCAAAGTAAGGATCACGGCTTCTTCCAGTAAACGCATGTATTTGTGGATGTCTGTAAAGAAGTTTTCCAAATCCAAAATCGGGTAACAAATCAACTGCCCAGGACCATGGTAAGTTATGTCTCCTCCTCGACTAGTCACATAATACGTTGCATCGTAGTCTACCAGTTTTTCTTCTTCAAGCAGCAAATGGTCTCTTTTCCCACTTTTGCCTAAAGTATACACGTGAGGATGCTCGCACACCAACAAATGATTGATGGTAATTTGTTGTGCTTCAGTCGCTAAAGGCCTATTGGCAATTTTGGTATTTACAATTTCCTCAAACAATTTCACCTGCAAATCCCAGGCTTCCTGGTAATCTATCAAACCTAAATCCTGGTATAAAGTAGTTTTGTTTTGGAAATGATTCATTGTTTTAAATTACTTCAAAATGGTATTGAACTGCGTTTGAATTTTCTTAAAGCGACAAATCATTCAGGTTAATATTCTCCGCAATATTCACAGGAATGTTTTTGGAAAACAAAAATACTTTTACTTTCAAATTCCCATTCAAACTTAATTTAGAATTTCCTGTTAAAAATGCCATCGGCAACATGGATAAAATTTTACTGCTCGATACTTTACAAATTATTTTTTGGGTAGATTCCTGATTGGCTTGAAGATGCAAGTCACTCATCAGTTTAATCGGCCCTAAATCTTTGCCATTAAAGCTGGCTATAAAATCAGCTTCTTTGATTTTTATGGCATAATTGTTTGGGTTAAATACCTTTACAGCAATGCTAATATGTAAATCGTCGCCTTCAATTTTTTCAACATTTACACCTTCAAACGATTTGTATTCAATGTCTTTATAAGAATAACACGAACTTAAAAACACTGTCAATAGAAGTAGAAGGAATCTTTGCATGGTATCGGATTAAATTGGTTGGCAATCAGGATTGAAAGGTAGCATTATTTCAAACCACTTTCTTCACGCAATTGTTTTTCTTCCATAAATCCTTGGTGTTTCCAAACCAATTTTCCGTTTTTGTACAATTCTAAATAAGGAATACCATCTATCCCTTTTTCTACCAATAAATTTTGGTTTTCATCGGCATCTACTTTTTCAAGTACAAGGTCTTTTATTCTTTCCTTTGCAATTTTCTCTAAAATAGGAGACAACTTTTTACAAGGTCCGCACCATTTTGCATGAAAATCGACCAGCACATATTTTTCATTTTGTACCAACAAGTTAAAATCCGCCAGACTCATGCCTTTATTGGTGTTCATAATCTCGGTGTATTCCACAGATTTGTTAGCGGCCATCCACTTTATAATCCCACCATCAAGATTATAAACCGTTTTAAAGCCCAATTCGGCCAAGTCATTTGCAGCATTTGCACTTCTTCCCCCCGACTTACAATAAACCAAAGTAGTTTTCCCCTTGTCTAGTTTACCAATATCCTCCTTCCAGGAATTGCCATTGATATCTATATTGATGGCTTTAAACAAATGTCCCTGAGCAAACTCTTCGGGAGTGCGAACATCAATCAATTGTACCTCTGTTTTTAATTGCTTTTCAAAAGCATCAGGAGAAATGGTTTCATTGATTGTTTTCGCAGATTTGTCATTTTGTTTGCATGATACAATCATCAACACCGAAAACAACATGAATATGGATATAAGTTTGTTCATAAAATTATCTTTAAAGTATGTCAATTATTTTTCGTCTTCGTTACGGTCACGAAGTTTTTTATCGTCTACGTTGTTGTTTAAAAACTCATTGAGCTTGTCCAAATCGTAGTTGGTATTTATTTCCCCAAAAGTATTGATGGAAATATCAAAACCCTCCAATGCAGGATTTACTTTTGGTTTTCCGGTACTTGATTTTTTCTTGCGTCCCATTAGTATTTATATTTAAGGCTAAAAATTCATTGTCAGGAGAAATACATCACCGTATATTATATTCCGAATTGCATAAAATGATGGTCAATGTGTTTGTAAAACATGTTATTCCATTCTGTTCCTGATAGTGGTCCGAATGAAACACTTGTTTTACCATCAAAAAAACCATAGCCTTTTTCTTGTGTTGCCATGATATTCTCTATAAAAACCTGCTTTTCTTTCTCAAAATCCCTTTCGTCAGCAACAAGAAATACTGGAGACGTTCGTAAATTATGTTTGTAGGGCACTTCATTGACCACAAATTTTTTGACAAATGTTTTTAGCATCCATGACATTATGAAATTGTTTTTTAAGGGAATTCTTTCATAAGCCAAATCATACGTCACGTTCAAATGAGCCAATAATTGCGGTGCATTCATTTTACCCCAAAGTGGTTTTGTGTCATGCTGTAAATGTGCTAACCTTTCAACAATTTGGTCAGTAGTGTCTTTCAAAAACACATTTGGTAACGCCATCATCATAAGATTCTATAGTGGTAAACGAAAAATAATCAGGAAAATTTTCACTTTCACAAACGAATTGATTGTGAATTACAAATGTATAAAGTTTTGCGATTGAACAATATTATTCCCTTAAATTTTGACATTTGTTATTGTAAGTGTATTTGTTGAATTTTGCTGTTCATGCTACAGCCAGATCCAAACGTATTATTGCTTTTCCCAACTTTTGACGCCTATCAAAAACAGGTGAGTACGCTCGTGTACGATTCACTATTTCTCCCTTTAGAGATGGTTACTGAAATCGCCAAGCTCAATGATTTACTGGAAGTGTGTTATTTCAAATATAGTCTTTTTGAGTTGGCGCAATTACAATCGGTGATGATTTTTGAAAAAGCATTGAGGATTAAGCTATACAAAGAATACAAAACGATTACCAAAATCAAACTCTCGGTGTTGTTGGACAAGGCATTGCAATCCGGATTACTCCACAAACAAGTCATCGCGCATTTGAGAACCCTTAAAGACCTTCGCAACAAAGCGGTTCACCATGCTACAAAAAGTTTAGACGCCAGTGAAGCCATCCAAAACATTGCTTTGCTTATTGCTTCCATTCACGAATTGTTTCCTCCTCAGGACATGTATTTCATTGTTTTGTATGATACAGAAACCCAAACGATTATTCAAAAGCTCCGCTATGGATTTAGTTTCGAAGAGGTAAAAAATTATAAGGAAAACAACGAAGAATTGTACCCATCAACAAATACAATGGCTTATAAATTAATTTATCAAAATAGCGATGGGAAATTAGAAGATTGTGAAAACAGCTAGTTTTTAGTCAGATAAAATAACACGCTTTCTGAAAACATAATACCCATACAGATTCCAGATCAATTTGGTAGACAGGTTCACCATACAAGCTGCCCAAATGCCCCAAATAGGGATAAAAATAATATTAAAAATGATGTTAAATGCAGCTGCATAAATCATGATTTTTTGAAACGTTTTCTCATTTCCGGTAAGTTGCAGAAAAGTATCATTGGGTCCTAAAACACTTGTTAAAAACTGTCCAGAAATTAGAATTACAAATATCCAAAACATATCTGAAACCTGATTATCAAACACATAATTAATTATAGGCCAACCCACTATTAATCCAATATATGTTAAAGCTCCTAAAATCAAAGTCATCTTTACACTTGTTTTAACTTCGTTTTGTAACTTTATTTTTTCTTTCAATTCAAAAAAAGAAGCAACCTTTGGTCCCATGATTGTTGCTGTTACCATAATAGGTAAAAGCATTAGGTTAGAGATTTTATAGGTAAGGTGATATTCTCCGAATTCATGAGCCGAAACAAAAATTCCAAGTAAAAATATATCCGTCCAATCTATCAACACAATGAGCAAGTTGGTATTAAAAAAGGGAAACGTTACTTTAAGAATGTCTTTATAGCTAGGAATCTCATTGGTCAATTCAATAGCATTTTGGGTGTATGAAAGCCTGTACAAGAAAAAAAGACTAATTCCAAAAATCACCAGACAACTTAAAGAAAAAGCAATAATGACCATTTGATCACAGGATGATTTTAATATATAAGTACCAAAAAGGAAAAACAAACAGGCAAAGAAATATAGCCCGACAAATTGTATAAAAATATAGATATTTGATTTTTCAAAACTCCTGATTCCTTCTGCGTTAATGATAGCGAAAGCGAGCGGAATAATTGCAAATGACCCTATGCGAAGAAATGGTTCAACATTTGGTTTGTTCATGATGTAATTTGCAATCACATCACTACCAAAAAACAAACCTAAGCTTAGTAATACTCCAATAAGAAAAAGAGGTTTAGTAAACTTCAAATAAAAACTCCAGATAGCGCTTTTATTATCTGTAGCAATAAATTTGGTTGAAAATTTTAACAGCGTTAAATCAAATCCAAACTTAACAAATAATACCAAAAAAGAAGTAATGGTAAGTGTAAATGTAAAGTTCCCCCAGTTTTCAACTCCATAGTTTATAGTAACCAGGTAAGTAAAAAGATAAGAACTTAAAAGCCCTAAAAATCTCAATCCAAAACCACTTATCGCTTTTTTATAAGTGGCCATAGCTATAATAAAAATTATTTTGAGTCAGCAATTTTTTCATGATAAGATACATCAAAAGATATCCATACAAAAGAGATAACAATAGATACCAAGAAGCAAATTATCAATATAATATTAGCTTTTGGTGCAACAGGCTGTTTGAACCTTACAAAATCTCTGATAATGTTAATACCATCATCTTCCAACTTCATTTGCATATCAATATTTAACTCTGATTGGTAAAGTTCGGCAATGGTATTGTTTATCGAACTAGGATCCATATACATATAACCACCTTTTTGAGTAGCAATCGTGCGTTTTAGGGTATCTAAATCTCTAATTTCACGGTTAATTCTTGCCTTCATTCGCATCAGATTATTCATATCCAATACGGATTTTCTTTTAACAAAATCATTGTTACGCAAATAATGTAATATCCCTAATTGTATGGTATCAAAAAGTAATGGATTGCTTTTTACTTGTATGGAAACCAAACAGTTTTGTTGTCTCAAATCCTCACTACTATAGCTGGAACTTTGATTCATTTTCGTTTCATCCTTAATTTCTTTAGCCTCAATCGTTTTGATTTTTGCTGCAGTTATAGAATCAATTCTTAAAAATTTTGACAATTCTGTGTAGTTTTTTTCCTCCACCAATTTTTCTAATGGCTCAATAATAATTGCAAGTCTTTCACTTGTAACCTCTGAAGAGGAAACAATCATCTCTGTTTTATAAACTGGTGATTTTAAAAATAAATATGTAAAACCTAATCCAAATACAACTCCAAAAACAATAAAAATAATTTTCGATTTGGATTTTGCGATTATTACAGCATCAATAAGAGTTGACATTAAATTAACCTCTCTTATTTCGTTATTATTTTCCATTTATTAATTGTGGTAATGTTTAGACAACAAATCTATTAAAACTTAACGCAATAAAAAATATTTTGATAACTTTGTCAACTAAAATAGTATTATGATTGAATTGAAAACTCTTTATTAACGTCTATGTTTTCAGAAAGAATAGAATTACTAGATGGTTATATAAGATGTAATCAACTATTTTTGATTATTGACATTGCATTGATTTTTCATTTTTGTGTAACATGGTACATGAAATACAAACGAACAGGCTTAAAAGTATCCTATTGGCATTTGTTTATGTTTAGGAATTTTTTCATCCAATTTTTGTTACTCTATCCGTTTAATTCATCGATAAAAAACTTTGTATCATTTGGCACCAATATTTTTGCTGCAGATAAGTTCATGGACTTGGCTTTTATAGTTACATGTACTGGATATGTAAGTATCATTGTTGGAAGCTGGCTGGCTCAGTTTGGAAAATCATTTGTGCTTAATTTAAGTCCAATCCATACATTTGAAACATTTATTGAAAAAAATATTAAATCAAAAACGGCCACCAATATATTAATTGCTGTATCCCTACTTTTCTTGTTTTATATGCTCACACATACATTAGGAACAAGATATTTATTCAATCCCAGAAATTATTTTATAGGAAACAAGGACATTAGACCTATATATAGTTTATTATTAAATTTGTATCCATTAACGGTAATTTTTACTGGATTAAGGATGATTCAACTAAAAGATAATAATTCCTCTTATAGTTTTTTTATTGTTATAACCTTATCTATTTTTTTAGGAACAAGAATCTCCATCATAGAACCATTAATGATTTTGGTTTTCTTTTATTTTATCAAAAACAATGAAAAAGTTTCATTTAATAAAATAATTTTAGTTCTCGCTTCTTTTCTTACTCTTTTACTATTAATTGCAGCTTTTAGACAAGGTAAAAGTGAAAATGCGTTAACAGAAATACTTTATGGAAATCATTTCTCTGACACTAGAGATTTTGCCTTTTTACTAGCTTACTTTAAAGATAGTTGGTTAAATGGAAAATCATACCTGGCTGGTTTTATGACATTTATACCTAGACAGTATTCGGAGTTTAGAGCGAACTGGGCTTTTGGACTTTATTGTTCTCATTTGGTAGGCATCTATAGTCCATTATTTCCTGGTCATAGACCAGGCTATTTTGGTGAAATATATATGAATTTCAGGATTTATGGTGTAATTATATTAGGCATTTGGACTGGTTTTGTAGTTACCCACATTGATAATAAGATCTTAAAAGAATTTAACAATGGCAAAGATGTCATCAAAATGTATTCGTATACTTTTGTAGCTTTTTTTGCTACCACTTTAAGTATTAGTTTAATTTCTACACAATTATACACAGTTATTACTGTAATAATATTGTTAGCTTTGATGAGACATTTGATATCGTATGGCTATTATTTCTATTATGGAAAAAAATAATATCATACAGACATGCACTAGAATATTGTTCCTCTGTTTTGTTTTTTTTTTACCTTTTCATTATGCCTTAACTTTCAAATTTGGCTTCAATATTAAAATTTCTGAAGTTTGTATTTTGGCTCTAATACTTCTTTTACACAAAGAAATATATTCAAAAATATTAAACTTAAATTTCACAGAAAAATGTCTGGGTATATTTGTAATCTGGGCGACAATTTCATTTATAGTGAATCAATTTTACCATTTCACATACCCATTATCCTCTGTTCCTCAAAGATTTAATGCATTTTATGATTCATTAAGCAAATTGGCATATTTGATATTTATATTTGTTTCATTCTTAATAAGCAATATTTTAAATTCTCATTACAAAAATGAAGCGATACGCTATTTTGAAACAGGAATCATACTCGCTTGTCTATATACTTGGTACCTGTCAGTAGTTTCTATCCAAGAATTTTCTCCTTATCTATTGCCTGGAATGGACAGTTTTCCGCAGCATTCCTTATTGTCTTTCGGACATTTTATCAGATCTGGCACATTTAAGGAAGGAAATCATATGGGATTGATTTTACTTGTTGGTTTTTTTATAGGATTAAAACATAAAAGATGGCTATTAATGCTGGCTTGCTTGACCACTATTTTACCCACAGTTTCTACCATGGCTATTGTTTGTTTATTAATCGTAATGGCACTTAAAATAGCAAACGTCATCTATATCAATAAACATTACAGGTGGATTATTATTCCAGTTATTTTTCTGTTTCTTTCAATGGGTTATCTTTTGAATAAGAATGAGGATATTCAATTGCTTGTTGTTCAAAAAATATTTCCCGAAAAAGAAAACACTGATTATTCAAAAGATTGGGGTGCATTTTCAAAAGCACAAAGAATAAATTATATTAAAGTTGCCTGGAATATATTCAAAGACAACCCAATATTCGGGGTGGGTATCTCCAATTATGGACTTCATTTTAACCACTATAATAAATTTCCTGAAACAAAATATCAAAAAATAAAACCATACAAACCTATCGTTAATAACGTATATCTTGAAATTCTTTCGGAACAAGGTTTAGTAGGCTTACTTATATTTATACTTTTTCTTGGTACAATTTTCATACACCAACAATCTAAAAATAACAGGAACATTGAAATGATAGGAATTTTAATTTATTTTATTGCTTACCCAAGTTTTACATTGCTATTTATATATTGGTATTTCTCTCAAAACACATTTATTCAACCAATATCTAAAACTCGACTGTTAGCTTAATTCTTGCCTGAAGATTCCCATAACACCTCTTTTACATTATTAAAAACACGTAAAACACCGTCATCACAGATCGTAAAACTTCCATTGGGGTTATTAGAGGTATTGGTAGACCAGTATATAATATTTTTATTATCTTTTAAAACCAAATTTCCATCTTTGGTTAATTCAAGTATTGAAGCAGGGGTTCCTGCTGTATTTGATTCCCATATTGGAATGGTAACATCTTTATAAATTACTAAATTGCCATCTTTTTGTATAATGAAATTATATGCCTTAGCGTTGGAAAAAACCATTGAATTTATTAAAATTTTCTGTCCTGTAAAAAAAATGTTTTTTCTTCTAACTAGTGAGGATTCATTAATGGCTAATATTTCAGCTTTGTGTTCATCAATGTATTTCAACTTATTTTTACCTGCAATTAGATCTGTAAAAAACACCCCATTGTGTTTAACTTCCGCTCCTTCTAAAATAATTTTTGGAATATCAATTTGATAAATAACCGAAGTTGTAGGATAACTTAGTACACTTTTAGGTGCATTGGTTAATAAAAACAAACTTCTATCTTTAGGAAATCTATTGATTACGTCTGATTCTGTACCCATTAACAAATGATCTGGAAATAGATAGATAACTGTATTGTCCAATAATTTTTCATTTTTCAAAAATAACATAAGATCATGTATAAAATAATCTGTTGCTGCAACCATAAATTCAAGATTGGTCTTTTGTTTTGGAATTAATTTTTCCATACGTTGATCATAAACACCATCTGGAGGATGGGTAGAAATTGTTGACATAAAAACACCAAATGGTTTTTCCCCTTTACTTTTCTTTTTAATTAGTTTTTTTACTTCCCTAAACAAATCTTTATCATAAGTTCCCCATTGAGCGATAACATTCTTTTTAGAAAAATCAGCATCACTCAAAACCTTAAACTTGTTTACTGTTAACATATCTTTAATCCCACCAAAATCGGACGAAGCCATTGCATACGTTAAATCATAACCTGCCTTTTGTAATATATGACCAATACTGGAAATTTTAGTAGATGTAGCTCCTTGAAAAATTTCATTATCTTGATTTTTAAAAAATGAAGGAAATCCTGTCATTTCAGTATAAATAGATCCAGCGGTCCAATCACTTCCTGGCCCCATTTTCATGGTATAAAAAGTCATTTCTTTAGCCATTCTCCTTAAATTCGGTGTTAAGTGGGCTAATTCATCACTCAGGTAAGCCTTTTCCAGGGATTCCATAGAAATGACAATAATATTTTTTTTCTGTTTAGGCTTATCAATAGAAATAAGGGGATCTTCTTCAATTTTTAAATCAGTACTTATAACATACTTTTTTTTACTGCCAGAAATTGTATTGATTGATTGGTTAAAATTATTGTTCACATGTGTATTTTCTAATTTATATATTTCAAAAATATTATAAAAAATGCCATTTTGTAAACAAAGAGGAACAAAACAAAGAATTGGTATCCCAGCTCTTATATAAATCCTTAAAGAAATTACATACTGATGGGATGAAATATATTTTAAGAAAAAAAATACAAATATCCCAAAAGCAACAATTTTTAAAGTTTGCCAAATAAATACAAATTTAACCGCCCATATTGTTTCAAAATTTAAATGCTGATAAAATTTATAATCTATTAAATTCCCCCCTAGTATAAGTGAAACATACTGAGCTGAAATAAAAACCGAAAAAAAAACAAGTAAAATCGTTTTACTAATTTTACTTTTAATAAACGAAAGAATAAGTATTGAAAATAGAACTAATATAATGAGCTGAATTACGGGAAACATAATATTTATTGTTGATGAATAACAAATTTAATTAAATCAAATTATTTCTTTACTATTTAAATTATTATTAGTAAAATCTTTACTTTTGAAAAACTTAATTAATTCAAATCAATGAATTTTACGTCAGTTCATTTTCTTTGTTTCTTCCCTTTTGTCGTGCTTTGTTATTATTGCCTTCCCCTTAAATTAAGATGGGTTTGGCTATTGGTTTCAAGTTATTATTTTTATATGTGTTGGAACCCTGTGTATGCGTTATTGATGCTCACATCTACATTTATTACGTACCTCTGTGGAATTTTCATATATTCAATCCGAAATTCTAAATCAGGTGATACGTCTAGAAAAAACATTGAAAAAACAATCGTAATTGCTGGCCTATGTATTAATTTACTCATCTTATTTTTCTTCAAATACTTTAATTTTTTTAATGAATCTTTTCAGTACGTATGGAACTCATTAGGAATGAGTTGGAAAATGAATAATTTTGATTTGATTTTACCTGTTGGAATTTCATTCTATACTTTTCATGCTTTGGGTTATATCATTGATGTATTTAGAGGAGATTATAAACCCGAGAAAAATTTTATTAAATATGCTTTATTTGTTTCCTTTTTTCCTTTATTAGTGGCCGGACCAATCGTAAGGGCATCCCAATTACTACCACAATTTTATGAGGCGCATAAATTTGATATACAAAGAGTTTGGTCAGGATTATTACTGATATTATGGGGAATATTTCAAAAATTAATGATTGCCGACCGCTTATCTATCTTAGTAAATACCGTCTATAATGATGTCAATCATTATCAAGGATTTCAATTTGTAATTGCTACAGTATTCTTTAGTTTCCAAATTTTGTGCGATTTTTCTGCCTATACTGATATTGCAAAAGGTGCGTCCCAAATCATGGGAATTAACCTGATTGACAATTTCAACAAACCTTATTTTGCTACTTCTATTAAAGAATTCTGGAGAAGGTGGCACATTTCACTTTCCACCTGGTTTAAAGATTATTTATATTTCCCTTTAGGAGGAAGCAGAAATGGCAAAATACAAACTTACAGGAATATCATGGTTGTATTTTTGGTAAGTGGTCTTTGGCACGGTGCCAACCTTACTTTTCTTATTTGGGGTGGCCTACATGGTTTTTACCAAGTGTTGGCCATGATTTCTAAAAAATATACCAATATAATAATCGATAAACTTCAAATCATTAGACAGGGCTTCAGTTTAAAAATCTTCAATATTCTTACAACTTTTATATTGGTAAATTTGGCTTGGATATTTTTTAGGGCCAACAATTTCAATGATGCTTTGTTTATATATAAAAACCTTTTTGTAACCAACTTCGAAGTATTATTTACTGAAAATTTATATAAAATGGGATTGGATATATTTGAATTTAGAATTTCATTGTTACTCATTGTATTATTAATTGGTGTAAATTTTATCCAAACAAAAATATCCATTAGACAATTTATCATGAACTTATGGCTTCCTATTCAATGGGCAATTTGCATCCTCTCTATTTTAAGTATTTTGGTATATGGAATATATGGTAACAACTATGATGCATCTCAATTTATATATTTTCAATTTTAGGTAACCATGAAAATTTTGATGACAATTGCAAAAACATGCTTGTTTATAGCCCTTTTGAGTTATAGTACAGTTGTTTTAACTACTATATTCATTCCCAAAAATGAAATATTTTATAGATGTGGACAGGCTCCGTATTATGAAAATCCGAACACTTTAGATGTTATTTTCATAGGTAGCTCTCATGTGGAATGGGGTATCGACCCAAATACAATTTGGGAAAAGTATGGTATCCCGGCCATTAATTATACGGTACTTGGTTTGGATTTAAAGCATTCTTATTTTCTTTTGAAGGAAATGCTTAAATACCATCAACCTAAAGTAATGGTTATTGATGTGTGGAGAATTTGTGATGAAAATGATGCAAATGCTTTGACCAACAGAATCGCCAATATGTTTCCTTTTTCATGGAACAAGATTGAAATGATAAACAGCAATCCAAACCTAGACAGTTTGCATAAAAAAATGGATTATTATTTCCCTTTGCATTTATACCATACCCGAAAACTTGATTCTACAGATTTTAATTTCCACTACCACAATATTGAAAGGGGACATTTTGTAAATTTTGACAAAAAAAATCAAGAACATGTATTTAATGACTGTAATACTATTGCTTCATTAACAAAAACAGAAGTATCTTATTTTGAAAGAATTATTGCTTATGCCAAACAAGAAAAAATTAAATTAATATTTGTTTCAATTCCACACTTAAGCAGCAAAATAGATTTGCTAAAAAAAATAAATGCCATTGAATTGCTCTCCAATAAAAATGGAATTCCATTCATTAATTTCAACAAAGAAAAAAACTTCAAAGCTGCAGGCCTAATCTATTCAACCGATGTAGCCAATGATTCTGAAATCAACGGTCATTTAAATCATTTAGGAGCACAAAAAATTGCTTCATTTTTAGGAGAATACTTGCAAAAGAACTACCACCTAGCCAATAAAAGTAAAGATATTGCCTACAATTTCTTAAACGAAAATCTCCTTACTTATAAAACCAATATCAAAAATAATTTCCCTTTCAGTGTGCCCACCAAAGGAAACAAACTAGAAAAAGGAATGAGTTTATTGCCTGGAGACTATTTAAGTTCAGCTAACAATCAATATAAGCTAATCTTACAAAATGATGGAAACTTGGTTTTATATAACAATGAAAACAAACACACTTGGGCAACATATACTCCTGAAAAAGGGATTGTAAATCTTATCATGCAAGAAGATGGAAACCTGGTATTATATGGTCAAAATTTCACTCCGTTCTGGGCATCAAACACAGCCAATAAACCCAATTCATTTTTAATTTTACAGGATGATGGCAATTTAGTTATCTATCAAAATAATATACCAACTTGGTCATCTAATACCGCACAATAAACAAAACTATCAAACAGTATTTATAGACAATTCACTCCCATTAGACACTTCAAATTGTGGATGGTATATCTTAAAAAAATAGAACTCTAGTTTATATATGTATTAAAAAACACACACAATCTATTTTTTAAAATACTTCCAATTGTCAGCATAAATCCCAAAAACATAATACATATTGTTGGTTACTTCTATCGCTTCATCAAAAACCAGATAAATATATGCATTGATATTATTGGCTTTTAACCCATTTAAAAACAACGCATTATCATCAATAATGCTCCATCTTGAAATTGCTATATTTTTAACTCCCAATTGAATCAATAAATTTAAATCACCATTAATTTCACCTATCACCACTTCTGAAGGCATCGCTGATTTTATTCCTGTAGCCAAACCTTCTTTTACAGCATCAAGGGTAAACAACTCCATAATTAACCTGCTTTTATCTACAAATTGGGACGCAAACTTCGACGGTTCATTAACTTTATCTGAAACCAAAATGGCATCGGGATGATTTTTAAACCATAAATTAATGTGATCCATATCTATGGGGGCATATTTTCCAAATATTTTCAAACTGTTGTATTCAGCTAAAGTAGGAGGTAAACTACCTTGAAAACCTGTTTGTAACGCCCATGTATCCCAATCATGTGTGGCAACAAAATGACTATCAATTGTTTCACAAATATCTAACTCATATAATTTAAAACCCTTATAATAAGAAGAATCCAATGCATTTAGGGTATTCGTATAGGTATGGCCTTCTATCGTGCCTCCAGCATGGGCTATAAATCGATTGGCATCAACTGCATTGGAATCAATATCTCTTTGCGGTTGAATAATTTTACTTATTTCATCACTATAAGTAATTGACAAACTACTTGTAGAAGTTGTTTCTTTTATAAAACCTCTATGTAAATATCCTACATATGCTTCTCCATTTGTTAAATCAGCCAATTGGATAAAGCCTAAATCTCGAATTGCTTGTTTATCTAATGCAGGTAAAATTTCAAAATTTCTATCCACAACAAGTGCAAAAAACAACTTTTGAACACATAATTCTTTCAATCTAGCTATAAAAGTAGTCATAAGAGATGCGTCTTCATATAGGTCATAATTCAATACTATAAATTGCCCATGTTCTCTAATTAATATATTAATTCCTCTCTTAACTTGATGAGAATACCCCAACGCGCTTATTTGAGAGGTGTATATTGGATCATTTGGAACTGCACTCGTAAAATAAAAAGTTGAAGTGCCATTTTCAGCAATTCTATGATGATAAGAAATCCTTTTTTTAAACTTATTCTTATATTTCTTTATTAACGCTTCTTTTCGAGATAAAAGTGAATTTGAATTGGGTCTTTTAAAATGCTTGTTGATGGATTCTTCTGCTTCAATATTTTCAATTTGAAATTTTAAAAGTGTATCCACATTGATTTTCTTTTGCCCGTATACTTTTATGGTCAAAACAATACAACAACCTAGAAGACATAGATATTTAAATTTCACTACAATCATTTATTTTAATATTTTTTTTCGGCTACCGTCACTATATATATAAATGTACACACCATTTGTAATATTTTTTTCCGACACTTCAACACCCATAGTTGTATAAATTCTCAATAAAGTATTTGGGATAAAATCCTGACTTCCGTACCCATTTGTTATATATTCATTACATACCTCCCAACTTGTATTGGTTCCTTTCTCCCATTTAAAAGAATTATTGTTAATAAGTGACTCTTGAGTACTATCCAGACAAATATATGACACAGGGTTATTTTTAACATATACCCTCTTTAATTGGTTGTTATTATGAATATCAAGTACTAAAATCTGATTACTTTCACAGTCTAATGAAACCAATTGAACATTATTATATAAATCTATTTTGCTAAGAATATTTCTTGTGCAATTTAATTCCATTAAAAATTTATTTTGAGATAGATCTAACGTTGTTATGTTATTATTAAAACAATTTAAAATACTCAACTCAATATTGGAAGAAGTATTTATTAAATTAATTAAATTGCTACGACAATAAAGTTCCTTCAATTTGACATTTTTGCTTATATCAAGAGCATTTAACCTATTCCAACTGCATCTTATTCCTTCTAATTGGGAATTATTAATGGTGTTAAGCAATGTTAAATTATTATAACTACAACTTAAATAAGTAAGCTTAATGTTCTTCGCAATATCTAAAGATGACAAACTATTATTTCCACACCACAAAATAGACAATTCAGTATTTTGAGAAACATCCAAACTTGTCAATTGATTGCCTCCGCAATATAGCTCTTCAAGATTTGTACTACTTGAAACGTCCAGAGTAAGAATTCTGTTATTTGAACAATTCAAAAATTTCAACTGTTTGTTTGTACTTATAGGTAAATTAACAATCAAATTGTTACTACAAATTAAACTCGTTAAAGAAGAAAATTTTTCAATCCCTGTTAAATCTGCTATACCTGAAGCATTGATATTTAATGAAATAACGTTTACGGCCTCAGCTTCTGAAATACTTTTATTACTATCCAAATCAATCACAGGATGGTGACTTAACAATGCATTCTTAAAATACGGATCAGGAAAAACTATTTCCTGCGCTTTTAAAAACGGACATGGTATTAATAAAATCAATAACTTGATAATAGCTTTCAACACGAAGTCTAAGATTAGGTAACAATTATGTGTTATAAAAAAATAATACTGTATTGCTAAAATAAACAAAACAATTCAAAATCACAAATATCAATTTAATGTCACACAGGAAACATCTAAATATTAAACTTATAAGCAAATACTTTAAGTTTGTAAATCAATAATAATATATGAGTTATAATTTAAAGTAAAATCATTAAACAAATTGCTAATTAATAATCAAAATAACTATATTTCGAATAGTTCATTTAAGTCTTTTACTTTTTTGAATTAAAATAAATGATTATGACATTAAAAAGAATTAACTGGATAGATAATGCAAAAGCTATTGGCATTATAGTAGTCGTTTATGGTCATGTGGGAAGAGGATTAGAGAAAGCAGGTATTACTTACTCCTACTTCAAAGAAATAGACAATTTTATCTATTCCTTTCACATGCCTTTATTTTTTGTTTTATCTGGTTTATTTTTCGTAAAAAGCATAGAAAAACAACAAACTAAAGAATTTGTTATATCTAAAATTTCATCAATTTTATATCCCTATCTAATTTGGAGTTTAATCCAGATTGTTATCCAATTTGCTGCTTCAAGTTTAATAAATGGTGATGTAACAAAATATGATGTGCTAACATTTTTTTTACCGAGGGGACAATTCTGGTTCCTTCTGGCATTGTTTATCATCATAATTTTAAATCTCATCACGTTCATTAATTACAAATATAATGGCTTAATTATCACATCTTTATCAGCAATATTAATTTGTCATTTTATTAAACCAGATGATTTTACATTTAAGGTATTCTATCATTTAATATTTTTCAACATTGGATGCTATTTAACTTATTATAAGTCATTAATAGAAAAAATAAGTTTAAAAAGCACAACTTTACTAATAGCACTTATTTGGCTATCAACATATTTATTATCTCAGTATTTCAATTTATTAATATTTGACTTTTGGAATAGTTTAACAGGTAGCCTTTCAATAATTAGTTTGTCTTTAAGTATGCTAGAAAAAGAAAATTTCATAACATATATTGGTAAATATTCAATAATAATATATTTAATGCATATTATTGTCACAGCTTTTACTAGAATTATTTTAAAAAAAATCTTTCATATTGAAGAGGCTTTATTACATATATTAATTGGGACATTATTTGGGGTAATAATACCTTGTATTCTTTATAAATATTTACTAAAAAATAAATTCTATTATTTATTTAATCAACCTTTTACAACAAAATAGGTTTATATCTAGTTATAAGAGGTCATCAATAAAAAGTAGCTAATCAAATTAAATGATTGAAAGTTGTAATTTATACCCTTTGAAATTTAAACCCATATTCCAAGAAAAAATTTGGGGTGGCGAAAAGATTAATACAATCTTAAACAAAAATTATTCTCCTTTAAATAATTGTGGAGAGACATGGGAAATTTCTTCTGTGGAAGGAAATATTTCAGAAGTATCTGAAGGAGAATTTAAAGGGGAAAAATTAGATTATTTAATTGAAAAATTTAAAGATCAACTGGTTGGGGAAAATGTTTTTGAAAAATTTGGCAATGCATTGCCTCTTTTAATAAAATTTTTGGATGCAAATGCTGATCTTTCAATTCAGGTACATCCCAACGATGAAATTGCAACCAGAAGACATAAAACATTTGGTAAAACCGAAATGTGGTATGTATTACAAGCAGATGAACATGCAAAAATAAATGTTGGGTTTAACCAAACGTTGACTAAAAATGATTACCTCGAGCATTTAAATAACGGAACCATAACTGATATCTTAAATTACGAATCGGTACAAACTGGCGACGTGTTTTTTTTGCCTGCAGGAAGAATCCATTATATTGGTAAGGGATGTTTAATTGCTGAAATTCAGCAAACATCGGATATTACCTACAGAATATATGATTTTGATAGGGTTGACAAATTTGGTAACAAACGTGAATTACACACTGAACTTGCTTTAGATTGTTTGGATTTTAGTTTGGAAAAAGATTACAAAACCAGTTATACTGAAAAAATCAACAACCCATCTAAATTAATTCACTGCGATTATTTCAACACAAATTTTTTACAAATTAAAAATACAGTCACTCGTAATTATGACAAAATAGACTCATTTGTCATTTATATCGTTGTAGAAGGAAACTTAACAATATCGACAAATAACAGCACAACTGAATCTAAATTAGGCGATTGCATACTCATTCCTGCCTGCTTAAAAGACATAGAATTAAATTCTGAAAATGGTGCAAAATTAATTGAGGTTTGGGTGGATTAAATCAATATATGTCAAAAGAAATTTATATCAATGCTAGATTTTTAACTCAAAAAACTACAGGTGTACAAAGGTTTGCGATTGAAATAGCAAAAAATTTGCACCAATTAAATCCTGCCATAAAATTCATCGCCCCCAAAAATATTATTCACCATGATTTAGCAGAAGAACTTGGCGTAATCAGCTTTGGCTTTTTAAAAGGACACCTTTGGGAACAAATTGAGTTACCTATATACCTGAGTACAAAAGGAAATCCATTGTTAATCAACTTCTGTAATACTGCTCCATTGCTGTACCAAAACAAAATTGTTTCTATTCACGATTTGGCATTTATGGTTAATCCAAAATGGTTTTCTAAAAAATTTGCTACTTTTTACAATTATTTAATCCCTCAAATTGCAAAATCTGCCAAGCATATTATAACAGTGAGTAACAGTTCTAAAAAAGAAATAGAGAACTTAATAGGCATAAACCCAACAAAAATTTCTGTAGTTTATAATGGGATTACTTTTAAATCTTCTACTGGGATTAATCAACCTGAAGCAATAAACAAGACCAATTATTTTCTGACGGTTTCGTCCATAGATCCACGAAAAAACCTTCAAAAATTGATTGAAGCCTTTATTACCTGGAATCCAAAAGATTTAAAACTTGTGGTGATAGGTGGAAAAAACAATAATTTTTCTGAAGCATCCATTACAGCGCACGATTCAATCGTTGCCTTGGGTTACGTTTCTGACCAAGAATTGATTAACTATTACCAGCATGCAATTTGTTTTGTTTATCCCTCTTTGTATGAAGGATTTGGCTTACCGCCCTTAGAAGCACTTGCTTTCGGCACAAATGTAATAGCGTCTGACATTCCAAGTATTAGAGAAGTATGCAATGACAGCATTTTACAATATTTTGATCCAAACAATACAGAATCAATTATTGCTGCATTGAGGTTTGCAAGTGAGCATACCTTCACAGAACCAAAACCAATTGATTTTGGAAAGTTCTCCTGGGACAAAGCAGCTAATGCTGTCAATGAAATAATAAAAGTACATAATTAATCTTTTTATGAAAATTGCAATTGTACACGATGAGTTAATGCGTAGAGGCGGGGCCGAACAAGTGGTACTGTGTTTTCATAAAGCTTTTCCAGAAGCCACCATTTATACCATGGCCTACCAACCAGAGGCAACTTATCCTGAATTTAAAAATTGTGCTATAAAAATATCCTGGTACAATAAAATCATAAGCAGTGAAAAACTAATGAAAGCATTATTTTTCCCTGTTGGTGTTTTGGCCATGAAACAGCTTGATGTCACCGGCTATGATGTCGTATTGATGTCGTCTACCTATTGTGCCAAATATGTCAAGATTTCGCCTCAAACTATTGTCATCAATTATTGCCACACTCCTTTTCGTTTGGCCTGGTACCCTGAGTCTTACGCGGAATTTTTAAATGCAAAAGGATTGAAAAAAATCGCATACAATTTTGTTATTGCGATGTTGAAAAAAATAGATTTTAAAGCTGCCCAAAGAACAAACTATTTTATTACCAATGCCAAAGAAGTAGGTTTAAGAATAAAAGATAAATACCAATTTAAAGGAGAGGTTCCGGTTATCAAACCTTCTGCTGCTATTGAAAATTTTTATGTCAGCAAAACAATTAAAGACTATTTTTTGGTAGTATGTAGGTTAGAGTATTACAAGAAAGTTGATTTGGTAATCGCAGCATTTAATGAATTAGGATTACCTTTAATTGTGGTTGGAAAAGGATCAAAAGAACAAGAATTAAAGGCTATGGCCAAAAGTAATATTACCTTCAAACAGGGCTTAAGTGCAACAGAATTAAGCACTTTATATGCTGAATGTAAGGGTTTAGTATTTCCGCAGGAAGAAGATTATGGAATCACTCCTCTGGAAGCAGCAGCATCAGGAAGGCCAGTAATCGCTTTTGGGAAAGGTGGCGTTTGGGAAACAATGATTCCGTATAAAGAGGATGAATCACGCGCTACAGCACTTTTCTTTGATGAACAAACTCCTGAAAGTTTAATTTCGGCCATCAATAAATTTAATACCCTAAACTTTGACCCAATATTTATCCGGAAACATGCAGAATTGTTTAGGTCTGAAGTCTTTATCAACCAAATTAAAAAATTCGTAAACAGTAAGGTAATATAATGCCGATGCTATTTTGCTTTGTATTATCTTTATAACTTATATTCATCCTACTCAATTTAGCTACAGTTAAAGGACCATGATAACACAAAAAAATATTATCCTTGCATTGTGTGTATTGTTTTTTGTTTCGCTTATTTTTTCTACTCCTTTGAACAATATCTCCATATTTTTAATAGGTGTATTATCTTTTTCAAGATTACAATTTCGAAAAAAAATCACGCTATTGTACAGAGAACCCTCTTTCCTAATTTTTGCTTTTTATGCCTTCATGTGTGTCATGGGCTTAATTTTAACAGAAAACTTAGCTAATGGCATCAAAGTACTTGAAAGAAACGCCTCATTTTTACTGCTACCTTTATTCATTATTGGGAACAAAGATTTAATTTCTAAGGATATTTTTAAAAGTATATTGAATGTGTTTTCATGCATTATCATCCTTATTTCAATTTTGAGTATCCTTAATTGTTATGTCATTACTTCTGGTGCTATAAATGTTGAAATGTTTTATAGGGATAATTTTTTACAATTTACAAAAATGCAACCCATGTATTTTGCATTATACATTTCATTGGCAGGTATTTACGCATGGTACAGCGTTATCGAATACTTAGGAAATAAAAAATGGCTTTTAAGTATAGCAATGTTTGTTGTGGTTGGATTTGCGCTCATGGTAAATATTTTACTTGCCACCAGAATGACCATCATCGCCTTAATTATAGCCTTATTTATCATCACCATTTTTAAAACAAAAAAAATAATGCTTGGGGTAGCATTTATTATAATTTGCGGACTTTGTGCTTTTATTGTAATAAAAAATTCTCCAATCCTATATGATAGGTACTATGAAATTTCGGCAACAAAATTTTCTCCTCCACTTGGCATTTATTACAATTCTGTAAACTTAAGAGTGGCGCACTGGAAGTGTTCTTTGGAATTAAGTAAAGAAAACTTCTGGTTTGGGGTAGGTATAGGAGATGTTCAGGACCAATTGAACGTTTGCTATAGGTCTAAAAACTGGAGCCCAATACTATATGAAAACAATTACAATTGCCATTGTCAATATTTTCAAACTTTATTAGGAATGGGAATATTGGGTTTAATAAGTCTTATTACGCTTTTGCTATATCCAATAGTGATTTCATACAAAATTAAAGACTTTATTTCTATTGGCTTTTTTGTCCTTATTATTATCAGCGCATTTACAGAATCCCTTTTTTCAAGCCAAAAAGCCATCGTATTCTTTTCATTTTTTGCAGCATTGTTTGTAGCTTTTTATGAAAACTCAAAATTATCTCCACAAGAATAATAGATGAAGTATTTATTTTACATACTATTTTTTATCCATTACAGTTTATTTGGACAAGTAATCATTGGATTTGATGGCACTGCTTGTGATCCAAAGATTACCAATAACATTTTATTCAGGTTGCTTACCCAGTTGGAATAGCAGCCATGGAAACGTACATTTTGAAATAATGCTCTCAATTTGTCCAAAGAAAGTGGTGTTTTTTTAAATTACACCTTTAATGCTTGCACCTATTACAGATTCTCCTTTTGCTCTTCGGTAAATTTACCTGCACTTAATACCAAAAATTGTTATAATATAGACCAAATTTTATCTGAAAAAATATAGCTAAATCCACATATACTCATAATGCCAAATACATTTTTAATATAGACCGTTTGTGTCTACTTTAATTTTATAATTCAGTAAATTTTATTTAGGATTAAGAGGATTTTTTTAAATTAAATTGAAAAAATTTTAGGTGATTTTTATAAAGATATAAATTTTCAATAGGAGCTTATTTACAATGTGTTATGAAATAAATATTAGGGCGTTTCCGCCGCGGCGGATCGC
>Ga0209353_10000551_pt1 | contig 22861 bp, 11 predicted proteins | sample LauGreSpBDMM15SD_2_FD_187561 | JGI IMG/M metagenome (GOLD analysis project Ga0209353, IMG submission 187561) | Freshwater lake microbial communities from Lake Michigan, USA - Sp13.BD.MM15.SD (SPAdes) (version 2) | ecosystem: Environmental > Aquatic > Freshwater > Lake | place: Lake Michigan...
ACACATTGCATGCTCAATTTGAAGCCGCAAATGGCAAGTACCTCATTACGGTAAAATCAACGGATGGCGCCTACTACGATTATACGGTGGTGTTAAACAAGTAATTATTAGGTATCAGGTATTAGGTCTTAAGTATTAGGTTTTCATGTAAACCCTGTACTTTGTACTTTGTACTTTGTACCCTGTACCCTGTACTCTGTACCCTGTACTTAATACTTTGTACCTTGTACTTAATACCCTGTACCCTGTACCCTAGCTAACAAGGCGTCACCAACAACTCTTTGTGTTGAAGTGCACATGTTGTTGGTGAAAAGAACACCAACAACTAAGGATTTTCAATCTTCTACAAAACAAAAAAAGGTAAAATTCACAAAGTATGTCTTTGTAAATTTTACCTTTTTTGTTAACTATTAAACTGAACGTTTATTTTAAGCCATCAACTACTTTACAAATATTAGCGAATATTTCGTCAATACTTCCGATACCGACAATTGGGCTGTATTTATGTTGTTTTGCATAATAATCAGCTACAGGAGCAGTTTTGGTATTGTATTCTTTCACCCTGTTTCTGATCAATTCTTCATTTTGGTCATCTGCTCTTCCAGAAGTTTTACCTCTTTCCAACAATCTTTTGGTCAATTCTTCTTCGCCAACTTCCAACGCAATCATGCCTGAAATAGCAACATGATTTGCTTTTAACAACACATCCAAAGCTTCTGCTTGTGGCGTAGTACGCGGAAAACCATCGAATATAAATCCATTGGCAGCAGTATTGGATTTCAACTTATTGTCGATCATTCCAATCACTACTTCATCCGGAACCAATTGACCATTGTCCATTAAAGATTTTGCTTTTAAACCTAAAGCGGTTCTAGCTGTAATTTCAGCCCTTAACAAATCACCCGTTGAAAGGTGTACCAATGAATATTTGTCAATTAAATATTGACTTTGAGTTCCTTTTCCTGCACCTGGAGGGCCAAACAAAACGATATTAAGCATTATTTTTGAATTTTAAATTTTGAATTTTAAATTTTGAATTGGAACAAATAGTGCCAATTATATTTTATGAGTAGATTTTTTGGAAAACAAATAAATGATGGATGTGTTTTATAAAGTTGAATTGAGCAATGAATTTTAAATTTTGAATTGGAACAAATTGTGCCAATTATATTTTATGAGCAGTTTTTTGGAAAAACAAATGAGTGATGGATGTGTTTTATCAAGTTGAATTGAGCAATGAATTTAAAATTAAAAATTTAAAATTCAAAACTGAAATTATCTGGCTCTAATTGTAAATGTAGCGGCACCTTCTGAACGCAGAGGAATAATTCCTCCTTCAGTCCTGTTAAATGTTTGTTTCATTATTTTAAGCCTAAATTTATTAGCCAAAGACCTACTCACATTCGTTTCAAGAATCTCGACATCTAAAATTTCGCCTCTATCATCAATAATAATTTTCACCTTAATTTTCCCAAATTCTTGTTTTGTCTCCGCCTCTTTTCTTATATCTTCGGTTTCTGGAGCAGAATCCCAATCCCAACCTGACATTTCCAATCCTACCCCACCTTCACCTTTGCCGTTATAAACACCATTTGGATTTCCCTGAACTCCTCCAGCAGTGGAATTGCCACCACCCGCTGTTGTTGTTTTTTTGTTAGGATCGTAAACACTGTTTGGATTTGAAGCGGTACTTGTCTTTTTGGTTTCTGTTTTTTTAACCGTAGTTTTTTTCTCTGTGGTTTCAGTTACTGTTCCAACACCATCAGGATTTGTAACTACCTGCTCCTGTGCTTCAGGTGTAGGCTCTGGTGTTGTCTCTTCGGGTACAGCCTGATTTTCAGGCGTTGGGGGTGTATTGATTTGCTCATTTGATTCGCCTAATCCTGTGGCATCATAGCCTAAACGAATTTCACCGTATTTTGGCAAAGGAGGATTTGGCGCTTTGTATACAAAAATAAAAAAACACAAAAGAAACAAAAGGGCATGAATCGCCACCGACACACTCATGCCGATTACATCATTCTTCCTTTCCTCTTTTGATGGCGCAAACATTATTCTTTTGGTTTAGTGGCAATAGACACTTTGGCTTTCAATGCAGTAGCAATATCAGCGACATTCACCAAATATTCTACAGGAACAGTTCTATCAATATGCAATACCACCAGGTTTTCTGCTGAAGGTGAACCTGACAACAATGGTTCCAAGTCGGCTTTTAAATTGGCTAAAGTCGTTGGTTTGTCATTGACCATGTATTGCAAATCTGCTGAAATGGTTACCGTTACTTTTTGTTGAATAATCACGGGTTCTTTGGTGGTCGGCAAACTCACCGTCAAGCCTGAAGGCGTAATAAAAGAAGAGGTAAGCATAAAGAAAATCAACAACAGAAATATTAAATCTGTCATCGACGCCATACTAAACCCTACTTCAATTTTATTTCTTGACCTAAAATCCATGGTGTATTATTTAGTTTCTTGTAATAAGTCTAAGAACTCCACAGAAGCGTATTCCATTTTGTGGGTAATTTTTTGTACACGTGCAATCAGGTAATTGTACATCATGTAGGCTGGAATGCCGACAATCAAACCTGCAGCAGTAGTTACCATCGCTTCATAAATACCACCTGACAATAATTTTGGACTCACAGTACCTTCTTGTTGCGCGATGGCAATAAAAGCCTGAATCATCCCTGTTACTGTTCCTAAGAATCCCAACATCGGAGCCCCACCAGAAACGGTAGCCATTCCGGCCAGGTTTTTTTCCAATTTATATACTTCAATTTTCCCTACGTTTTCAATCGCTGCTTCGATGTTTTTGATTGGGCTGCCTATTCTTGACAAACCTTTTTCAATTACTCTTGCAACTGGTGTATCGGTTTGGGTACATAACAATTTCGCTCCATTTAAATCACCTTCAAGCACCATTTCTTTGATTTTATCCAAAAATTGCTGAGGATCTTTGTCTGCTTTTTTATAACTCAATAACCGTTCAACGAAAATATAAATTCCAGCAACGGATAAAATAAATATGGGAATCATGAAAATCCCGCCACTCATTACCAGGTCTATAATTGTTACCGATTGATCTGCAACATTAGTCGCTGCTGTAGCTGTTGCTACTGCACTTCCTTCACTAATTTGTAATAATGGAATGTATAACATATTAATAATTTAATACCCAGATTGAACTTCCGTAAAATGATTTATAACCTTCTAATTTGTTTTTTGCTTTCTCAGGCTGATCAAATTCGCCCAAGGTAACCCTGTACAATTTAACATCTCCATTAGGAGCAATTACGTGAGATTTTAGGCCTTCATTTCTAAGGATTTTTTGCATTTGAATCGCATTGTCCATAACCGTAAATCCACCAACGATAATGTATGACTTTCCAGTTTTTTCTGTTAACAAACCATCCCTTGACAATGCAGAAACAGTTGCAGTAACAGGTGTAGCAACAATTGGTTTCACTTCAGGTTTAACTGCTTCAATTTGCACCGTTTTGGCTTCTGCTGGTATTTTCAACCCTGCTTGCTCGCGGGCTTGTTCGGTCATTTTATCTTCAATAATTGAGTTCTCTATTTTATCTTCTGCTTCAATCAGTGCTACATTTGGTTTTTTATACAATAAGGCCGGATTGGGCAAATCATTGGAATCAATTAAAATATGCGTTGAAGTAGCCGTATAAAAAGGATTAAAAGAACTCAATTCTTTATTCCCTTTATTCATAAACAAAAACATCATAGAAGAGCCTCCCAAAATAAACAAAGAAAGCATGTACACCCCAACACGAACAAATCGGTTGCCTTCTTTATGGGGCGTAACCAATTTTTCGGGTAACCTGTCTTTTAAATTGGTCAGCTTCACAGGCGTTTTACGGATTGGTTTGGCTGTAACTTCAGGTAATCCAAAGCTATGAGAGAGGTAATTGATTTTATGATAAGGTTCGAAGTAAATTTGGTATTCCCTGTTCAAAGAGAACATCCCCACTTCCTCAAAATTATAATAACGGTCATTGTTAATTTCATTCATAATAGCTGCTACATAAGCATCTATCATTTTAATCGCCTCTTCCCTGCTAACATTTTCAACACTTACAATGGATGACACCAATAACCAATCGTTTTGTTTCAATAAGCTATTGAAGGCTATTTGTTTGGATGGTGGTGAAATCAAACTTTTTACTTTGTTCACTTCTGCTTTTACGTAATGCGTAATGAACCCACCAAAAGCAGGTACGATTACGTAATCGTTTTCAAACAAAAGCGCTTTGATATGTTTTTCTATGATAAGCATTAAAATCTATAAGTAATTCCTAGTATTAAATTTAACCCTTTATTCTGATAATATAAATATCGCTGGTATTTTTGAGCGAATAAATTATTTACTTCCAAAAATGCCGAAAACTTTTCAGAATATCTATAATCGGTGCGGATGTTTACATCAAATATAGTATTTAAATTTTTCACTTCATTTGTTTTAAAATCTTTGGCAACGATTCCTGACATGTTGTAAATGTCGGCATAAAACAAAATTTTATTTCTTAGGTTATAAGTTGCAAAAAAATTGGAAGTAAAGCTAGGCCTTTGCCATGCTTTTTCAATTTTAGACGTTTCGTAATGGTTGTATTCCCCCTTAATCCCAAGCCTTAATTTTTCACTCTGGTTGTAAGTCAACTCTCCGATGTACTTGATGAGTGAAGTGGTACCGTTGTCATACAACAAGTTGAATTTTGAACGGTCACTGGTATCGTTGACAAAGAAGTACATGTTTTTATAATTACGGTACGACAACTTGGTCGCAAACGTCAAGTTCTTTAACAGGGCTCCTTTCAGTCCCACATAAAAATCCATTTTCTTATTGGTGTTGTAGATATTTACCTGAGGAGCAATAAACATGTTTTGGTCTAAGACAGAACGCAAGGTATTTTTCTCCATTCCCCCATCTAATCCTGCTTCTGCAATAATTTTATCCGTAATCACCTCTGTTTCTGCGGAAATTAAAGGATAAAAATGTGCATTTGAAGTCGTTTTGGTCGTATCGTTTTCGTAAGTAAAATCAAAACCGGCTTTGATTTTAAATTTGGACAAGGTCAAGGCATACTGAGGACGAAGCACGAGCATAAACCTGTTCAATGCTCCAGAATCAGCCCTGTTGGAATACGCAAAACTGGCATTTCCAATCACCGCCCTGTCTTTGTCGATGTCATATTTTGGCGTAAAATTCAACATTACTTCATTTTCAGTGGCCTTGTAATGGTCACTTAAAAAAGAATATTGCAAGCCAGTTTTGAAGTTGAATGCGGTATTGTTTTTGGCCGAAGTTTCCAATAAAACGTTGGCCACCACATTATTGATGACTTGTTTGATGTCATTCTTGGAGGGTTCGGGCAAACCAGCAATACGGTCATAGCCATAAAAGTTTACGCGATTTCTCCAATAATCAACGCCACCAGTGACGGTATAATCTTTCATGAAATATTTTCCCCAGGCACTGATTTCGTTGTTGCTATTTCCCGAATTGCTTACTGGTCCATTGGCTGATGACAAATGTTTGATTCTTGCGCCGTAAACATAATTTTCATTTTCTTTACTGGCCAAAAACACATCCCAATAAGGCGTTACATAATTCCCAAATCCTGCTTTCACATAATTGCCCACTACAGGTTTGGGATCATTAGGTTTAACACCCAAAATTTTCACTTTACACTCAATATCCGGCACTGTCAATTTATAATCATTGAACTCATAATTTTGAGTTTCAAAATGTTCTTTAGGAGCCACCATATCTACTTTAGGAAAAGTCCTAAAAGCAGGAGGAAGCGTATTGACACGGTCAATCACGACGATAAAGTTCGCGTCTTTAATTTCACCTTTGGTGGTTTCAGGGTCCTCCCAAGGCGTTTGTTGTGCCATCAAAGGCATCCCCATCAACACTTGGAGCAAAAGCAATACATATATTTTAGGACTATTTTTCATGTACTTACTTACTTTCAGGGTTTACACCTTGTGATTCTTTGGCAATAATTTCATCTAATTTGGCAGACGCCAACCTGACCATTTCTTCGTCTTTCGATTTGGAAACAATAGAATTTAACGTGGTTTTGGCCTGAAAAACTTCCTCCAACGCAAGGTAATTATCGGCTACCAACAACAAAGACCTCAATACCCAACGGTCAAACATTTTGAACTTGTCGGTTAACTCAAACAAGGTTTCGAGCGACTGTTTGTATTTTTGTTGTTTGTAAGAAATGCTTGCCAATAAATATTGCGCTTCAGCCCCTGAAGAATCTTTTGCACTGTTGGCCGCACTGATAAGGAAATCTTCGGCAGCCTCAAAATCACCTTTCATGTAAGGAATTTTACCCAAATACAAATTGGCTTTGTTGGTAATGTACACAGGAGCGCCACCTTCAGTAATGATATCGTTGGCAAAAATTAAAGCGGTATCTAAAATACCCAATTCATAATAACATTCCATCTTGCCTTTTTTAGCATTGAATTTATCTCTCTTGCTATTTCCGGCAACATTTAACAAAGCATCATAATGGCGAATGGCTTCTTTGTATGATTTCAATTCAAATTCAATATCACCTGTTCTGTTCAAAGATTTGGTCCTGAAATTACTTTTGCCATCCTGAATTACCTGTTCAAAAGCTTTTAAGGCTTCAATCTTATCATTGGATCTGAAGTTGGCTTCACCAATATAAAAATAAGCATCTGATACAGAAAGACTCGTTGGATAGGTTGCAATAAAATCCTGAAAAGCTTTGATGGCAGGAGGGTATTTTTGTTTGGTAAATAAGGTTTCAGCATTCTTGTATTCTAAATCTGCGAACTTATCATTTTTAGGATTAGCGTTTTTGAACTTCGCATAAATTTCTTCGAATTCATTTTCACGGTTGGCAGACACCAAACAACTGTGCAATGATTCCAAAATATCTACAGGTGATTCGAAATACGTTGGATAATCAGTTACAATCCTATTAAAATCGTCAATGGCTTCAGGGAAATTTTTCAGGTTACTATTGGCCAAAGCCCTTCTTTTTAAGGCTTCCGGCAAATACAAACTCGGCGTTTTCAAATTGATAACGCTGGTAAATCCGGCAATGGCGGCAGCATAACTGCCACTTTTCTCAAAATCCAACAAGGCTTTGTGGTACAAGGCATCGTCATAGTAGGAAGCATTTGGATATTTAGCCATCAAGTCCTCATAAACCGTTTTGGCTTCCGCTACTTTATCTTCAAATTCATACATCAATCCTTTTTGAAACAACACATAATCCACATCTGTGCGGGCATAAGTGGTAGCTTTGTCATATACCTTTAAAGCATCGTCATAATGTTTGCCCACATAATAACAATCTGCCAAACGAATCAAGGCGTCTGAATAGGTTTCAGGGTCAAGGTTCGGATTTTGATTTTCGACATAAGCCTTGAAATGCCTGCTTGCATCATCGTATTTTTTCAGGTTAAAATAGGCATAGCCAATTCCATACCTGACTTTATAATACAAAGGATGTAGTTCTGCGTTCTGAATTTTAAAAACATTGGCATAACTTTCTATGGCATCCGCATTACGTTTTCCAATGGCATAAATTTCCCCGCTATAAAAATGACAAGCCAACGCGGTATTTTTGTCTACTTTTTCTTTGATAGATTTCTGAAACATGGCCAGTGCTTCCGGGTATTTATCGTTGTTGTACAATTCAACCCCTTTTAAATAAGTCACTCTTTGGTAGGCACCCAAAACACGAGCTGTTTTCACTTTTAACGCTTCGATGTAAGCAATGGCTTCCATGAAATTTTTGGAATGCAGGTAAGCTTCAGCAATCAACTCATTGCTTTCTGCGGTATATTTTGCTTTTGAATAGGTTTTGGTATAGCCTTTTAAAATTACAATGGCCTCAGAAAAACGTTCTAAATCAAACTTCACTTTCCCGGAATTGAACACGGCCTCTTCTTGAATTTTTTCATCAAATGGCATCAATCCAGCTTGTTCCAGGGCAGAAAAAGCAAAAGGTTTGTTGTTTAATTTCACATAAGCCATTCCCAAATAATAAGAAGAATACTGGCCAATGGTATCGTTTAAAGAATTGATTTTTTTGAAATATTCAATCGCATTTGGATTGTCGTTGTTGTAATAAAAACAATAGCCGATACGGTAATTGATATCCGCGCGTAAATCCTTGTCTATTTTAGCAATGTATTTTTTAAAATGAATCAGGGATTCTTTGAATTTATTTTTTTTGTAATACGCTTCCGCCAGCAAAAGGGTAAGTTCATCGAACGACCCAATGTCAGGGTTGTCTTTCAATATCTTTTCCGTATAGGTAATTACGGTATCGTATTTTTGTTGTTTGTTGTACACATTGGCCACCATGGCTGGCACCAAATATTTAAAAGCTTCATTTTCTTCCGCCCTGTGCAATGACATCAATGCACTGTCATATTCTCCTAACCTGTAATACACATAGCCCGCATAGTAATTGGTGGCATAAGTATATTTATGTTCACGGTCTTTAATTTTGTCAAAAAACTCTCCGGCTTTGGCAAATTTCTTTTCGTTAAAATAAGCGTATCCTAACTTAAAATTGCGTTCCAGGTTTTGGTCTTCGTTTAATAACTCGGGATCAGCTTTTTCAAAAAACACAATTACCTTACGAAGTTCCTTTTTGTTAAAGTAATAATCTGCAAGTTCGTAATTGCACCAAGTAGCCATAGGATGGTATGGATATTTGGTAGAAAAATTGTTTAAATTATCAATGGCGTCAGCATTTTGCAAACGCATGCCACAAAAAGAAATGTAATATTCTGACTCTATTTTTTTATTTATATCAGTTAACCCTGCTTGCGCAAGGTAGCGTTCAAATCCTAATCTTGCTGAAGCAAATTGCTCTTTTTGGTACAACTCGTAAGCGCTATTGAAATGCTTATCGACGTCGGTTTGAATGAGCGTGTTTTGTGCTGAAGCAAAAATTGAAGTGACTACAAGTAAGAATAATAATATCAGATTTTTATGCATGGCACAATGCGGTATTTTCAACAAATATAACAGCTAATTAACATTGAAAAAACATTATTATTGTTTTTTGTGTAAAAATACATTTGACAACTCTCAAAGCGTTGTCAAATGTAAAGAGTTGTCAACTGTAGTTTGCTCCTTGGTTTTTATCTTCTCAAAGCAACATACCGTTCTGATTCGTGATGACACAAACTAGGACTAGGTATTAAATACTAAAAACGCACCACCCAACACGCATCACTATTTCAACAATTCTTCGCTCAGCCTTTTGGCTTTGTACACATATTTTAAAGCAGCCATAATTCCTCCAGCGTGCACAGAAACGGTGCGATTGGCTTCATCGGTGTATATAAATCGACCGGACAAACTCTCCATATTGCCATCAAAGATTAAGCCTACAGCTTCTTTATTTTTATTGATGATCGCTGAGCCAGAATTCCCACCAATGATATCGGTGGTGGACACAAAATTATAAGGTGCCTTCAACAATTCAGGAACTGGAGTTTTCCATTTATCTGGTAATGAAAAAGGGAATTTGGTATCGAATGAATAATAACGGTCATACAAACCATAAAACGTAGTTTTATAGGGTGCAGTCGTGCCGTTGTACTCATAACCTTTTACCAATCCGTCGGCGATTCTTAAAGAAAAATTGGCATCCGGTGGCATGACTTTTCCATAAGCCGCAAAAAACAACTGCGCCAATTTTGCATTCAAAACCGTTTCTTTTTGTGTCAATGAATCAAAAGTTGATTTTGCAAATTTGAATCTGGTATACAGTTGTTGACCAAGTACAAGCAAAATATCCTTGCTGTTTTTCAATGCATTCAAATCCATTTTCAACACACTCCCTACATAATCTTTTTGGGTAAAATAGGCTGATTGAAACAATTTATTGATGGCCTCTTCTACATTTTTCGCACCTACCATTGCCAGTACATTTTCCTGATTCCCATTCAAAGAAATCAAATCAGTGAGCAAATTTTTAAGCAATTCACGTTCAAGTACTGCTGGGTAAACCTGCAAGGCAAGCATTTGCTTCCTGACTTTATTTTGCAAAGCAGTATCTTTTTCTGTGGCCACATATTCAGCAATCATCCTGGCAAAAACCATACTTTTAGGACTGATGTCACGGGCAGTCAATACGAAATAGTCATTGAAAACTTTTTTGATTTCTTGTTTACATGCTGAAATTTCATTCCATACTTGCAGCGAAGCATTGCTGTTTGGCAATAGCGCCACTTTGGCTTTAAATTCTTTTTCAAAAGCCATTTTTCTCGCATAAATATAATCGTCTTGTAAGGCTTTTAACATTCCGGTGATAGCCTTATGGGAGTTTTCAAGGCTAAATATCAGGTTCAACACACTATCACTTTTTGCTTCGGCATTGTATTTTTTCAACGCATTAGAACGGTTTCTAATGAAGGCTAAATTCGCAGGATAACTGATGTCTCTAAAAAAATCCAATTGTGCTGTTGTACTTAAGCGTTCTGTTTTTCCTGGATTTCCGACCACAAAAACAGCTTCGCCTTCTTTGGCACCGTCAGGGTTAAACTTAAAAAAATACTTGGTTTTTAAGGGTTCTCCTTTTTCATCATACACCCTAAAAAAAGAGCAATCTAACGCATAACGTGGATAGGTAAAGTTATCAGGATCTCCACCAAAGAAACCCATTTGCAATTCAGGCATAAAAACCAAGCGGACATCATGGTGGCGTTTGTAGCCGTACAAAGAAAACTGAGCTCCTTTATAAAAAGTAATCACCTGCAATTCCAATCCTTTCCAACGTGCGCTGTCTTTGTATGACTTCGTCAAAACTGCAATCATAGAATCTTTGATGGCAATTTGTGCCGCATCGGTTTTACCCAATTGCATCGGTACTAATATTTGCTGACTGACATCTTTTAACAACACCAACTGGTCTACAAAAAGGCCTTTGACTTTGCGTTCTTCTTTTAAAGTTTTCGCATAAAACCCTGTTGCATTCAAATCTTCTCCTTTCAAAGCCACAGCTGTTCCCGATTCACGGGCACAATGGTGATTGGTCATCACCAAACCTTCAGCAGAAACAAAAGAAGCAGAACAATAGGTGGCAAACCTCAAGGCTGACATTTGCACTTCCTGTAACCATTGCGCTGTTGGTTTAAACTGATAGGTCTTTGCAAAATAATCTACTGGAGGATTGTCAAAAGTCCACATTTTGCCATTGTCAAAAGGACGAGAATTCACCGTATCAGGATTGAATTTGACTTGAGAAAAAACGGTAACACTTAAAATTAAACCTACTAAAAACACAATGGTCTTTTTCATATTGTTCATTAATTTAGTACAGAGTCTAGAGTAAAGAGTACAGGGTACAGGGTATAGAGTACAGGGTAAAAAGTTGACTATTGGGCAAATTCATACTTTGTACCTAAGACCCAATACTTATTATTGGCAATATAATGTACAAAGAAAAGTATTTAACAATTTACTCAGTACTCTGTACATTGTACTTATTATTTGGCAATATAAAGTACAATGTACAGAGTAACAAAGACAATCTTGAGTATTTTACACTGTACTCAATACGCTGTACCCTGTACATTACTGAATACAAATTTTCTGCAACTCATTTTCATTTCCATTAAAAACATTCAAATCAAAACTACAGCCATGTGCGTTGATTTTGCCATCTTCGCAGTGTTGCCAAAAAGTCCATTCATGCTTTTCGACTTCAGTTATTTTATCCCCATAATTGGCAATCCAAAAATAATATTTTTCAAACTTAGGCTTCTTGAAATAGTCCAGGTACATTTTTTTTGAGGTATAGATAATCGGCTTTACACCATATTTCTTTTCTACTTCAAGCAGCCATCTTTCAATTTTGGGAATATCTTTAGCAGTGATATAAATGTTTCCGCGTTCAAAATTTTCCACATCCAATACCGGAGGCAAATCTCCTTTTTGCAAATTCACTTCTTCTGTGAACAAACTTATCTGTTCATCCACTGTCACCGCTGGACTGTAAAAATGGTAAGCACCACAAATAAAATCATGGTGGTGGGCATTACTCCAATTGTCATCAAATTTTTTATCTTTTGCCAGCCTTCCATCCGCCAAAGCAACAGTTGCCCTAACAAATACAAATTTAAGTTCCCAATCATTGATGCTGTGTTTGGTAATTGCGTCCCAATCTAATTTTCCATTGTGTTTAGAAACATCAATTCCATGCACCTCATAAAGACTTAAATGAGGGTAATCTTGTTTCTCGTAAAGGTAATTGTCATTGTTAAAATTCAGGTATTTGCTTCCTAAATAATAACCTATTGTCAAAAACACAAGCACCAACAAACCAATCACCATTACTGAAGTGATGGATGTTTTGGGAGCCGTTTTCTTTCTGGGTTTTCGCATTTGTTGGCTAATAAAAAAGCCTCCCGAATACCGAGAGGCTTTAAAATTAATTTATTTTTAATTCTTAAAATATATTTTATCAATAATTATAAATCATACCATTTACTCAAAACTCAACACGCATCACTCAACACTCCAAAAACTATTCCCCGATAGTAACCGTTTTGCAAGGGTCGAAATCGGAGAGGTTGGTAAACACATTGGCTTCTGAGATAGCAGTTGCTTTGGCGATGGCTACAGGGTCTTTTTCTACTTCCGTTACTTTTACTTCTGTTCTCCTGTTCAATTGGTGTGCTTCTTCAGAACATTTCACATTGTTTTTGCAACGGTTCAACAATTTGGTTTCACCATAACCTTTTGCCCTGATTCTTGACGCTTCAATGCCATGTTGCACCACATAATTTACCGCAGAAGCTGCCCTGCTTTGTGACAGGTCATGGTTGTATTTATCTCCACCACGGGCATCCGTATGTGAACCTAGCTCCACGTGGATTTCTGGATATTCAGCCAAGAAATGCACCAAACGATCTAACACCATGGCGGCATCTGCTCTGATGTCCCATTTTTTATAGTCATAATATAGGTCTTTGATTTCAAAGGTTTTGTTGACCTGAATTTTGCTGAGAATAAGTGGATCTGTATTGGCAGAATCCTTTTTATTTTTAACCACTACCTGTTGGCAATCAGCAAAATAACCTTCATGCATTCCTTTGACCAAATACTTGCTATTGTATTTGGCATTGTAGGCATATTTGCCATTGGCATCTGACACATACACTGCGCTGGTTTGGTTGGTTACATCATACACAAATACTTTTGCATTGGCCAAAGACTTGCCTGTGGCACCATCTTTTACCACACCATTGACAAGCAATTGGTCTTCTTCTTGGATAAACACCAACTCTAAAGTATCGTCATTGACCATGTCTGATTCAAAATCAACCATGGCTGTTAAGGTAGCCATATCGTGGTGTTTGGCCGCAACATTGTATTGGTGACGCGTGGGCAACTCAATCACTGTGGTTAAGCTACCTTTTGACGTATCACGTTTTACTACTTCTTTGGTTGCTGCATCTACCACCGCAATGTCAACAGCGTCTAAGGCTACAATACTGCCATCAAGTTTTTTGACTTTGGTAATCACTACCAGCTTCTTTGTGTCCCTTCTTTTGTCAATGAAAAAATACAAATCATCATCAGAACCACCATGTTTACGGTTAGAACTGAAATAACCTTTTTGTTTGTTGCTTTTGAATAATCCAAAATCATCTTTGTTAGAGTTGATTGGATAGCCTAAGTTGATAGGGATCGCATCATCGTTTAGGTTTTTTTTCAGGATATCTAATCCTCCAAAACCACCCCATCCTTCAGAAGCAAAATAAAGCACCCCTAAGGTATCTACAAAAGGAAATATTTCATTTAAATTGGTGTTGATATTGGGTCCTAAGTTCACCGGAGTACTCCAGTTACCATCATTGCTTTGGGTACTTTTGTATAAATCCATGCCTCCTAAACCACCTGGCATGTCGGAAGAGAAAATCATGGTTCGGTCATCTTTCAAAATGGTTGGATGACAAACCGCATAATGAATACTGTTGAATGGAAGTTTTTGGGCGTCTTTGTATTTGCCTTTGCTGTTTAAGTTGGCTTCTACAATTTTTAATTTGATGACACCGTCTTCTTTTTTACTTCTAGGGTCATTGGCTGTGAAATACATTTTTTTGTAATCACTGGTAAAAGCCACTGAACCTTCGTGGTAAGTAGAATGCAAGTGCGCGTTGAACTTGGTTACCACATCGCCATAAATAGAATCTTTGGCCCACATGGAATCTACGGGAGGGTGATGGCCAAAATAACCGCCGGTATTGTTGTCATTGCTGGTCATTGGCGTATGGTCATCGTGCAGGCCTGCTATTTTTTTGGAGTATGATTGGTGGTTTTCATCCACTTCACCTTCTACACCAAGTGGTTTTCTGTATTTCTTTTTAAGTATTTTTGCGGTATCAACGGCATAAATATCTAAAAATGGGGTATGGTTCCATTCAAAAACATGGTGCACTGGGCCTACAGCCCTGTTGGAAACAAATACCAGTTGGTTGTTGACTATATGTGGCGAAAATTCTGTCCAGTGGGAGTTGATATTTAGGTCATAGATGTCAATAAACAAAGAATCGCGTTGCAGTTTTGGCATTTTTTGGAGTGCCTCAACGCTGTGATTCGCCACCACATCAGCGGGTGCTAAGGCAGCATATTTCTCCCAGTTAGCAAGTGCTTCTAAATACTTGGCATTGGAGGTTTGTACCATAGCAAGTTTCTTGACATAGTAAGGTTCATTCACATCCTGCACCACAATTTTGCGCAAGATCCTTTCCGCATCTTTGGTATCATTTACTTTCAGGTACGATTCGGCCAAGTTTTTCAAATCGGCTAAATCAGCCGAAAAAGACGCTTCAAGTTGCTCGTAATGTTTGATGGCCGCCGTATAATTCATGTTTTCAAACTCTTTTTTGGCTTTTGATTTATGGTAGGCAATTTGTCCAAACAACAAATTGCTACACATTAAAACAATTAGGGTAATCAATATTCTTTTCATTCGATACTATTTTATAAAATTACTTTATTAGATGTCTCTATTCATGGGTTTGCACCCATGGTTATTGTAATTGAACCCTTTCAGGATTCGTTAATTTACTTCATTCAATGCCCACGAGTTGCACCCGTGGCTATTGTTGTTAAACCCTTTCAGGGTTTATTATCATTTTTTACGCTACTTTATACTTTACAATCAAAACTCTAAACTCAACACTCTCAACTAAACACTCACAACTCTAAACTCTCAACTAAACACTAAACACTCAACACTAAACACTCAACACTAAACACTCAACACTAAACACTCAACACTAAACACTCAACACTAAACACTCAACACTCAACACTAAACACTAAACACTAAAAGTATCTTGGAGACAATATTTTGACTGTAGAAGAGGCGAACTCATACCGCAACATGATTTCATGAGAACCAGCAGTCAGGTTATTGCTCAATCGGGAAATCGTAAAATCATACGCATAACCCAATCGCCAACCTTGTGCAGGAATCAATTCCAGCATACCCAAAACTGCATCACCTGTACGGTAAGAACCACCAATGGAAATTTTATCATAAAACCACAGGTTAAGGTTTAGGTCAAATTGTAGCGGTGCGCCACTTACTGCTTTCCCGATAAAGGAAGGTTTTAAGACCATGATAGAATTCAAATGGCTTACAAAGCCACCCATCAGGAAATAATGCCTGAATTCACTCGCTTGTTTGGCAATGTCGCTTTTCCCCAAACTGTTGGTAAAAACACGGGGCATAGATCCTCCCAAATACCACCTGTCGGTAGTATAATAAACCCCTGCTCCAATATTGGGTTTTAGCTTGTTGTTGACATTGGTAGCAAACACATTGTCTCCAGGTGTAGTGGTACTTACACTGTTTAAATCGGCAGTAAAAAAAGACCCACCACCGGTAAGTCCTAAACTCAATGTTCCGGCTTTGGTAAGGCGAATTCTTTGGGCATAACTAAAATATACCGCATTGTTTTGCAGCACCCCAATTTGGTCATTGTACACCAACATCCCCAAGCCCACTTTCTCATTTAAGAGAGGCAAATCGGCTGAAATGGTAGTGGACTTTGGCGCTCCAGCCACACTTGTCCATTGTCTACGATGAAGCATGGTCACGCTCAACACATCCCTGCTTCCCGCATAGGCAGGGTTGATGGCCAAGGTATTGAACATGTACTGTGAATACTGTGGATCTTGTTGGGCATGGGCAATGGTTTGTAAACAAAACACTGCCATAAAAAAACATATTCTTTGGGTCATTTTTAACATAGCTACAAATATTGATCAGCGTTAGCGCAATAAGGTAATGGAGAATACTTCGTTATTTTCTGATTGATTGGCGTACTTGATGTCTACAAAGTAAGTGCCGTCTGGCAATTCATTGCCAATGGTTATCCCCCTGTTAGAAGTACCATCCCATTGGTCAAGGTAATTGTCCATTTCATACACCAAACTTCCCCAACGGTTGTACACATGAAGCGTTACTTGTCCCCATTCTAGTGGATAAACGATAGCATAATGGTCATTTTTGTTGTCATTGTTGGGAGAGAAACCTGTTGGAACACCATAAACGATGATGGTCAGGGTATCTTTCAAACAAATACCACCTGCACACACTTCAAAGATAAATTCATCAGCTCCAAGTCCTGCTGTACTTGTGTAAGAGAATACTCCGGTTTTTGAAACCGTAAGAATCCCCAATTTCCCCGTAACAGTAATGGATGAATCTATATACTGAAAACTGTTGCCATTCACATAACTGCCTACCGTTATTACTCCCCCATCAACATTGTAATCATTTTTAGTGATGATGGTTTTGGTATTCGACAAGGTTTGTCCTTTTTTGATGTAGAATTGTTCTGAAATCACTAGCAATGAATCAACAACTGGAATCACATCAATGTAGATATAGTTGCTATCACAACTATTCTTTTTGTATTCACAAACACTTACCACAACGGTGTCTTTTCCGTTAAAATCCTTATTGGGAGTGTAACTAAATGTTGCATTACTATTCAAGACCAACTTACCGTGATTTCCTTGTATCACCACACCACTCACAAATAGTGAATCTCCATCTGTACTGAAATCATTGTCGGTAATTGTATCATTTTTGTTTGTATAAACCACATCTTCATAGGTGGTAAAATGATTACCAATGATATTGGCCTCATCATTGACTGTAGTAACGTTTATATATGCATGGCTTAAACTTGTACAGATACCATCATTCACAGTTACTAAAACATCTCTCATTTCATCTGACAGGTCATCTCTAGTGTTGACAAACCTTACATTGGACAGTAAATTTTTATAGTTAGTTGTATCAGAAATCCCTTTAAAATCAATCACCCAATTGCCTCCTGATTTCACCACTGTAGTGGTTACATTTGGATATGTACCCCCTTCGTAATACAGAGAATCTCCAGATAAAGTGTTTGTTAAAGTTACTTTAGCAGCTACAATTTCCTTGCTATCCAAGTCTGAGATAGAAACATCAGAATCTACTATTTTAATTGGACCGCTATTTTCTACAAACGTAACTTCATAATTCCCTAAATCTTGACCACTGGAATTATCTTTATCCAAATCAAGGTCTGTACAATGCGTATTGTATTCGTTGATAGTGATAAAGATGGTATCTTCTTTACAGGTTGCTGGCAATGGATAGCCTTGGTCGCAAACATTGTAAATCACTGTGTCTATGCCAACAAAATAAACATCAAGTGGGGTGTAAGTAAAGGTACCTGTCGTTAAATTAATATTGGTAATAGCACCATGGCTACCTGGCAATACATTTCCCGTAGAGTACACTTTCGTTTCTATGTCGGAGTCGTTAGACAAGAAATCGATAGCCGTTCCTTTGTCATTGTTGTAAATAGTCACCGTATTGTTAATCACCACCAAAGCATCATTGATAGGGGTAACGGTAATAAACAAGGTATCTTTTTTACAAGCATTGTAAGGATCACAAACATTAAATACTACCGTATCTTGGCCATAATAATCTTTGTTTGGGTTGTAGGTATACGTACTGTCAGTAAAGGTAATATTACCATGAAGTGCGTTGCTAAGTAAACTCACCGTCAGTGTATCGCCATCAGGATCGTTGTCATTGGTGGAGATAGTCGTCAATTTATGGGTCACCACTTCATCTTCCTTAATGGTAATTTTATCATTGACCACAACAGGATCATCGTTGGTATTGGTAACCTTGATGGTCGTGATGGCTACCTTGCTATTCACCTTGCCATCATTTACCGTCACCTCAATCATTCTTGTGGTGGTGTCTGGGTTTTGGCTGATGTTCCAAAACTTAATTTGGTTGATGGCTTTTTCGTATTCAGCTTTTGCTGCTGTTCCGCTAATGCTTACGATAGTCGTATCCCCTTTGTGGGTAATTTTTGCGCTTAAGCCAGCCGGCAAGGTGCCTATGGTCAAAGAATCTTTGGCTTTGGTATTGGTTAACTTAACAAGTCCTGACACCAATTGCACATCATCTATATCGGTAATTAAAATATCTTGGTCATTGATGTTTACGGCAGCACCGTCTTCGGTAAATATCGTCGTATAGTCAGTCCCCGTTTTACCGCTACTGTTGTCAACATCTAAGTCTAATACTGAAGCGTCATTGATTGGGTTCACTGAAATATTAATCGTTTTGATACTACATAACAATTGTGGATCACAAACCGATACTTTTACCGAATCAGGACCAAAATAATCTGGATTAGGTACATAACGGTAAGTAGAATCTGCGGCATTGATGGTAAATACGCCATGCAATGCTTGGGTAGTCACCGCTGTGATGGTTAATTTACCGCCTTCAGGGTCTTTGTCGTTGATTAATATGCTTGTGTTTTTACCCGTGATCGTACTGTCTTCCTTGGTAAGCAAGTTGCTGGTTACCGTTATTGGGTTGTCATTCACATTCGTAATTTTGATGGTCGTAACAGCTAGATTACTGTTGAGCAAACCATCGTTTACGGTTACATACACAAAGCGGTCGGTAGGATCTAAGAAATCTAAAGTACTGCTAAAATGAATTTGTTTGATGATGGCCTCGTATTCAGCCTTGGTTCCAACTCCTGTGATGGTAATAATGGTTGAATCTCCTGAGGTAGACGAAGCACTCGTGATGCCTACAGGAAGACTGCCGAAAACTGTAAGGTTGTCTCCCGCTTTGGTATTGATTAATTTAATCACCGCCGATTGTAGGTTTACATTATCCACATCCACAATGCTTACATCAGTATCGCCAATGCTTATGCCTGCATTGTTTTCAACATACGTAGTGATATAATCAGCGCCGGTTTTAGTGCTGTTGTCGGCATCCAAATCCAATACTGTCGCATCATTGATTGGGTTAACGGTGATAAAGATAGAGTCATTTCTACAAGCCCCTTTTGGATCACAAACCGAAACAACCACCAAGTCAGGACCAAAATAGTCTTTGTTTGGTGTGTATGTAAAGGTAGTGTCTACTGGATTAAGGATGAATGTACCATGCGCACCTTGGGTAATTACAGCAGTAATGGTTAATTTTAAACCTTCAGGATCTTTGTCATTGGCTAGTAAAATAGCTGTTTTTTCAGTAACCGCAACATCTTCATCGGTATCAAGGTAATCTTTTACGACCACAGGGTCATCATTTACATTGACAATATTGATAGAATCTGTAGCAAAATTACTGTTCAATAAACCATCATTCACCGTTACATATACCAACCTGATGGTAGGATCAAGGGTGTCTTTGTTACTAGAAAACTGTACTTGTTTGATCAAATTTTGGTATTGAACAAAAGTACCCGAACCTACATAAGCAATGATGGTGGTATCTCCAATAATTTGAGTCGTTGCGGTAATTCCTACAGGTAAAACACCATTCACAATTAGCGTATCACCTTGTTTGGTATTGGTTAATTTGATAAATGCTGAAGCAATAGTAGTGTTATCAACATCTGAAACCACTACATCATTGTCTCCTACACTGATACCAGAAGAATTTTCAGTATAAGTTGACAAATAATTGATAGTGGCACCCTTATCATTATTATCGTTGTCATCCAAATCAAGTACAGGATTGTCATTGATAGGCAATACCGTAATAAAGATAGTATCGTTACTGCAGGCATTTTTGGTGTCACAAACACTTACTACTACGGTGTCTTCGCCAAACCAATCCTGGTTAGGAATGTAGCTATAAGTTAAACCATTGATAACAAACGTACCATTTGCACCAAATTTTTCTATGGTCTGAATAGAAATTGCATCTCCGTCAGGATCTGAGTCATTTGCCAGTAAACTTGGTAAAGTATTGCTCAATACATTGTCTTCGTTGATGGTATAATGTTCCTTAGTCACATCAGGATAATCGTTGGTGTTAACCACATGAATGGTAGTTACTGCAATGTTACTGTTACCATTGGCATTGGCCACGGTGGTATTGATAATCCTATCAGTAGTATTGACATCATCTCTGATGTTGTTGAACTGAATTTGTTTGATAATATTTTTATAAACAGTAGAGTCCATGGCACCTGTTATGGTTAAGGTAACCTGACCAGCAGTAGCAACAATGTTTTCCGTTACCCCTATTGGCAGTGCCCCATTCACAATCAATGTATCGCCTTTTTGTTTGTTGGTAAGGATAAATTTAGCACTCAGGATATCAATTAAATCAGGATTGAAAATACTGTTGTCAATATCTGAAATATTAATCCCCAAGTGAGCATCGTTTTCAGTAAAGGTAGCTTGGAAATCGGCACTACTTTTTAAGCTACTATTGTCTACATCCAAATCAAGCAGCAATGCAGAGTTTACAGGTTCCAGTGTAATAAATAAGGTATCAGGTTTGCAAGACAATTTGGTATCACAAACATTGAACACCACCGTGTCTTTACCAAAATAGAAATTTATTGGAACATATACATAATTGTTGCCAACAATAGAGGCTGTGCCATGTTTGGCATTGTCAAGAATAGCTGTTACGGTAAGTACATCATCGTCAGGATCGGTATCATTGGCCGTAATGGTCGTTAAAGCATTCACAATGGTAACATCCTCATTGGTGGTGACATAATCGTTATTCACCAAAGGTGCATCGTTCACATTCACTACATGAATATAACTCACTGCCGTATTGCCCTGCACCATTCCGTCATTGACAGTTACATTGATGATTCGCGTAGTGGTATCTACATTGTCTTTTTTATTGAAAAAATCTATCGCAAGCAAAGCCGTTTGGTAATCAGCAATCGTAGTTGAACCCGTTAAGGTAATGGCAATTGTTGTACCTGTATAGGATACATTAGCCACAATTCCACCAGGCAGTGCCCCTACTTTTAAAGTATCACCCGCTTTATAGTTGGTAAGGATGATGTTAGCAGAAGCTATATTCGTATTGTCAACATCGCTTATCGTCACATCAGCATCTACAATTTTCACCGTGGTGTTGAGGTCGTTTTCAGTAAAGGTAGTTTGATAATCGGCGCCCGTTTTGCCACTGTTATCATCAGCATCTAAGTCTAAAGTGGCCGCATCATTGACCGGCGTAATGCTAATGGTAGCATTTGCACTTATAGCACACAAACCATCATCGGTAACAGTGACTGTAATTACCCTAGGCGTTAAGTCAGGATTATTGTCTCCTGATTTAAATGTAATGCCATTGATCAATGTCGCCAATTGCACATTGGTACCTGTAGCAATACTTGTCACGGTAATAGATACTTTTCCGGGTGAATACACAGGCGTATTTACCGTAAATCCAGCGGTGGCGGCCGGTGCAAACAGACTGTCTAGTGAAAAGGCATTGGTGATTTCAATTTTTGCCGTCCAAGTTTGGCTGGTTTTATCAACATCAGCTATGGCAAGGTTAAAACTGGTAATTTTTATTGCCGGAGCATCTTCTGTGAAATTGGCGGCAAAATCATTGCCTAAAACCGCACTTCCATTTAAATCAACTACAGGGCAATCATTTACAGCATTAAAATGTATGGTAGACACCGCTATATTGCTATTCACCGTACCATCATAAACTGTCACATTCAATACCCTGTCTGTAGTGGCAGGATTATCACTTGAGTTGCTAAAAGTAATATTTTTAATACTCGATTCGTAATCGGCAAGTGAGGCTGTTCCTGAAAGGGTAATGGTATAGGTACTACCTGTTTTGGTAAACACAGAAGTTATACCTCCAGCTAAAGAACCAACTTCAATAGTATCACCTGCCAATTTGTTGGTTAACACAATCGTAGCGGAAGTTAAGGTAGTATTGTCTGCATCCTTAATTTCGGTATCCGTATCTCCGATATTTACGCCAGCACCATTTTCGGTATACGTCGTTTGGTAATCGGCACCTGTTTTCAAGCTACTGTTGTTAGTATCCAAATCCAACACAGGGTTGTCATTGACTGCCGTAAAATGAATGGTAGACACCGCTACATTGCTTAGATTATTCACTCCAGAACCATCATTTACTTGCACAGTGATAATTCTGTCTACAATGCTAGGGTCATTTGAGTTACTGCTAAACTGACTATTTTTGATGGCGTTTTCATAGTTGGCCAGTGTAGTGTTACCCGAAAGTGTGATGGTTATGGTACCCGCTCCAATAGTTGTTACTGCGGTAATGTCTGTAAGGGCTCCCACTATAATAGTATCACCAACTTGTCTGTTGGTCAACACAATCGTGGCAGAAGTTAAATTAGGACTATCAATATCGACAATTTTTGTGTCATCATCTCCAATATTTACCCCAGAGCCATTTTCAATATAAGTAGTTTGGTAATCGGCTACTGTTTTAAGTGAACTGTTGTTGGTATCTAAATCT
>Ga0209353_10000553_pt1 | contig 22794 bp, 43 predicted proteins | sample LauGreSpBDMM15SD_2_FD_187561 | JGI IMG/M metagenome (GOLD analysis project Ga0209353, IMG submission 187561) | Freshwater lake microbial communities from Lake Michigan, USA - Sp13.BD.MM15.SD (SPAdes) (version 2) | ecosystem: Environmental > Aquatic > Freshwater > Lake | place: Lake Michigan...
AAATGTTCATACTTTAAATTTAAGTGGTTGTGATAATATTACAGATGTAAGTATGTTAGGAAATGTCCATATTTTAGGATTAAGTGATTGTGAAAATTAAAATTGAAATCTTTTTATTAAATAGAAATAAAGAAATAAAGAAATGGACGTTCTAAGTCTCTCCGCTATTTGTAAAAGAGACGATGAGGAGCCAGATAACTGGTGGTTTTGCACAAAATGTAACCGAAAACTTATGGATGGCGAATATCATAAAAAATATTGTAATTCAACAAAAGAGAAACATAAACATAAATTAACCAAAGACCCTACTAAACAATTTGTAAAAGATGGATGTTGTTTTCGGTGTGGAAGAAAGGACCATTATATTTTAGATTGTACGTATCCAAAAATATAATTATAAAATGAAAAATCGCTTTTGAGAAGATACTGTTCCGTTTGAATAAAAAAGCTTATCCATTTTATTCAAATAAATATTTGAGCTCGTGCATCAGGTGGAGGTCATCGTAAGTGTATTCTTTTCCATAAAGCATTTTGGTGAGAATCTTGAGTTGTTCTTGTTCAATCGCAGCGTTATGTGAAACACACTTGGATAAAGCGGTCTGTTCTACGTCCAAGATATGACGCGGTTTAAGGTACCAACTAAGACTACCCCGATAGGTTTCCGTTAGCTGAATCTGGGCTTGTTTTCGTTGAGTCATGGCGTCCGCATAGACCACGAGAACTTGAAGAATCTCGGGTCTATGGATGTTTTCCTTGAGAGTAAACCAATCCTTTTTGTCCATGATTTGCATGAGTTGTTCATACTCTTGTTCTGGGTTAATCTCCGAAAGTTCCATCGTGTAAGATACTTACCTAAAAGAATATCAGAGTTCGTCAATTTTATAAGGCAACCACTGTCTCAACCAATACATTATTTTTTTGAGACATAGATTTCGTTCTCCCTTAAAATAGGTTCCCGCCGTAGAACATTTAGATTCGTCACTTCTCACGGAAGTCGCATAATCGTACAAGATTAATCCTGTATGTAAGTCTTTTCCGCCAAATTTCATACATTTTGAGTAAGACGAGGTAAAAGAACCCTCAGGCAAATAATATTGACACTGAACGCATGGCGGTTTATCTATGTTTCGGATAAAAGAATCAGAAAAAGAAAGCAAAAAAAGAATAGGGATTTTCATATAGTTTAACCTTTTATATTTAAGCGTAGAGGTCGTCGCACTCCGCCTCGTACTTTAGTATCGCGGCTTCGCCCACCAACAAGATGCGAAACGCTCGGTCTGCACGGTCTCGTTTCGCCATTTGTTGACAAAGGCTGCGAATAAGAGGAGGAGGACGACCACTTTGCAAATACTCCGCGTTCATGTTGTTCGTCCGGACGCAAATTCGGACGTAGTCTTGAAACGCTTGAAGCACCTGTTCCCCATCAGAAGAGCACAACTTTTGGCGCACGGCAGGCCAGTCCCCGTTCGCGAAACCAAGGTCGGCTAGACCCTCTTTGTATTCTCGGTAGAATTTCATGTGTGGCTTTGCATAAGCACGCACGAGCGGGAGCACGTATTTTGGGAGTTCCATCTTTGTTGAGCTTTTGATAAAGAATAAAAAAGCCATCAATTTTAATCATATCCGTAGAGTGCACACTCCGGAATGGATTGAACATAAATCAAGACGGTTAACTTACAAAAAATGGGTTATCTGTTATAAAAGAACCGTCAATCGTCAATTTATTCTTTCACGTAAACTCATAACATATAGTAATAAAAGAATACACATAAGGACACGGCAGTCGCCACCATGATAAACGCCGCAATTGTAATTCTGGACCAGACGGGTTCACTGAGCTGCATATTCACTATTTATTGCCATCATTTTAAATGATTTAATTACCCATTTAACCATTGAATTTGGTGTTTGTACCATTCCAGATAATCTTCCATGTTATCGGGAGGCGGAATCAACGGAGGACGGAGATGGTGCATAAGTACATGTTCGGGTGCTTTTAGAAGCCATATTTTTCCAAACAAGCTCCACTCATTGACCTCATCCATGACTTCGTCATGAGAGATACAACGTAATAGAATCAAGTCTATCGCGTCTAGGTGAGCATAGTAAATGTGGTCGGATTCATCACGTTTGCAGGTTCGCCAATCGTGTCGGGTCCACATGGGTTTTGAATAGTCGCGAATAATCGTAAGAACGTCGTCAGGAAGAATCATGGTTGAATAACAACTGCTTTGTATAAAAAGACCTTCAATTTTATTCCGGAAAAAAGAAGAGTTCTTCCTCAATTGAAAGGTCTTCCCATTCCATCGTTTTAATATTCTTATCTTTACCTATCCAAATCCCAGAAGTCCCATCTTCAGAAATCCATTCATTTTTTATCCATGCAAACGGATAGTTTTGTAAAAGGGTTTCCGTAAATTGAAAATTACAAGTCCATGCCGTGTTATATTGAACTCTTAATCCATGTGTACTCTGTTGTATGATATAGACTTTCGGGATTTCTTTGTGTATTTCTTGTAACATAGAAACAATATCAGTATCACACGCGGACGTAATCGTTAAGCGATTGTAACAATCGTTCGGCATTAATTCTTATACTAAAATGTATTTAAATAAAAAGCACGGTTTGTTAAGGTTTCTCAAACCTTACCGATAAAGACGTTCCTATCCTTCTCCTTCGGAAACTGCTCGGTCCACCTTCGGTGGTACTCCACCACAAGTTCGGGATTGGAAAAGACAACGGCGTCGGTATTGGTATGATATCCAGTCAAACGCCCGACCAAACCTTGAAGAATGGTGTTTAACACGGGCTTCTTGGTCAATCGCTCGTAAAGAACGCCCAAATAATCTTTTTGCAACGTCTTCGCACATCGCAACTTCTCCTTGATGAAGAGAAAGGTGTGTCTCGCGGGCTTGACGGCAAGGACTTGGTCCAAATCCATCTCAGACATGAACATGGCCTTGGGAAAGGCCCGTCTAAAGTTGAGAATGGTAACATCGTGAAAGAAGGAATGAAAGGTGCGGATAATGTGATATCTAGGTTCCGTAAAGGTAGAAATCACATCTCTGAGTTCGTCCAAGTGACTGGCCACGTCTTCGTGAACGGGAACAAAGGAATCCATCTTTTTCCAAGAAACGTTAGAGTAATCGTGACCGTCCAGACATCCAGCCAAGTCTTTGTAGACGAAGATTCTGCCTTGCTCAAACAAATCGTAGGCGGAGACATAGGCGGGGTCTTGCTTCATGAAGACGACGTCGGAGAAAGAATGTTGGAAGAATTGGTCGGTATTGGTGGGTGTGGCGGTAAAATGAACGATACGAACCTGTTTGGTCCTCAAATCCTTGAGGTCCATGAGACCAGCCTCCAGAAAGGACTTGTGAATGGTCTGTTGGTCTTTAAAGGCAATTTGATTTTCGTCAATGACAATGAGGACATGGGTCAAGCCTTTGACTTTTTTGACAAAAGAATGGAGCTGGTTTCGGTGAAAGATAGAATCCGTCAACTCGGGAGGAAATCTAGCTTTGGTTTGCTCCATCCAATCCACGGAAGAGAGACCGGTGATGAGAAAGAAGTGGTCGTGCGGGACCTGTTGTCTCACACTCTCCATAGAGCCGGTTTTGCCGGATTGTGTCAAGGCCACGGCCAAAATGCTGAAAATATCGGGTTTTAAGAAGGCATCGGCAATGTCTTTTCCGAATTGAATCTGGTTAGGAAACATGGTTCCATGATAGTTCAAAAAGAGTAAAAAAAGAAATGGTCAATTTTAATGGAGTTACCCCGAGAAATTCAAATGTACATTTATGGATTTTTGAACGACAAATGGCGAAACCAGTGGTCAAAAGTGATGAAATCAGTATTGAAAATAGAACGGAAAGTGCGAATGTTAGGATGTAGCGGTCTTTGGTCAACGCAGTGGATAGGAACAAAGATAAGCGTGAAGATATGCATAGATTGCGGCGAATACTACAGAATCCCGATGTATTCGTGTCAGCGAATAAGCTGCAGTTGCGATTAAGGTTTAATTAACAAACCGTGCCTTTTATCGGGATTATTCAATAACTTATTCACGGTTTGTTAAGGTTTCTCAAACCTTATAGCATGAGCCCCATGGCTGCATAATTGTGGAGGTCCAACAAGGTGTCTCGGATGGATTCGTCCACGAGCGTGACCTGATTGTTTTGGATGGTGAGAGCCCGGTTAATCTTGTCTTGAATGCGAATCAAAACCCCAATGAGTCCAAAGGTAGCAAAGGCATCGCCATAATCCTGGTTTTTTCTAGTAAAAAGGTCAAGCGCCTCGGCTTGAATGTCTTTGAGTTGTTGAACGCGGTCCATTATTATTATAGAATAGAAGTATTTATACGAATTTAAAAGTAATAGTGATATAGACCCACAAAGCCAAGGTGGCTGTAAGAATGAAGGTTATAAAGGCAAACCAGGAGGTATCGTCAGATTCCACACAGCGTCGTTTGATAGCATGAGGATAGGTGCGGTTCTTTCGCTTAGCCATTTGAATACCTTGAAAATAAAAAAAGGAACGCAATCAACTTTATTTGTGGGTAAGCATAATTCATGGTTTATCTTTGAGGCGGCGGTCCAAACGAAGCTTTTTGTCTCGTACGCGTTGCCTGACAATGAAGTCAGCTTTGCGAAGCATTTTCTCGGCGAAGGAGCGTTTGACACGGAATTTGGTAACAGGGAACATGGTTCTATACAGGAAAGAAGAAGAATAAAAGCCAATCAATTTTTAAGGTTTTGAATTTAAGGTTTTAAAAAACCTTAACAAAACTGACATCTAAGGTTTTGAAGGCTTGACTTTGTCCAAGTAAGCGGTGAGCCGTCGCGTGGCTTTGCCGTCGTATTTGCCCACTTTGTTGAAATGGTCTTTGGCTTTGTCTTTGCCTTTGCGTCGAACTTCTTGAATTTTGCGATGCATGATGATAAAAGAAAAAAGAAGTTAGAAAACGTGTTCAACTTTTACACAATCAAGGAGACTTCGCGCATGTTATACTCGCAGGTAGAGCCATGCGCGACCATACGTGGGATGATATGGGTGGAGACAAACCTTTTTTCGTAGAATTCGGGGTCGTCTTCGGTCGGGATTTCGTCTGGGACCATGGTCCAGAAGCGAATCCGGCTTTCGCGGATGAGGCGTCTGCGCCCGTAAAAGGTCCATGCTTGAACTTCGTGGTTCAAAAGAGAATCCGGTCCAATAAACCATTTGTACCAGAGAGAAAGTGCCTTGTTAGAGCGTTTGATTCGTCCAGACTCAAGACGTTTGCATTTGCGCCAATCCAGCCGGGTACCAAAGGGCTTAGAAAAGGCCCGAATGATACCAAGGACATCGTCAGGAAGAATCATTTTCATTTTTTTTCGCCGGGATACCATAGAACAAGTAAGAAGAAAGGAAATCAACTTTTAATCAAACTCCCCATCTTCCAACCCGTAAAGTGCCCATCGTTCATGGCTCGCAGCCCGCGTTTCGCCGACCAAAAGCACGCGAAACGCCCGTTCCAATTGGTCCCGAATCTGGACGAGTTTCACTAAATCCGCGTGATACACAGAATAGGGTCCTTTCCAAGGAAGGACGTGAAATCGTTTGACTCCAAGCATGGCTTCCTTGTAGAGGATGAACACATGAAAGACCAACTCTGCATCCGGTGTACAGAGTTTGTCTCGCAACGCAATCCATTGTTCGTTTCGTTTAAAGCCGAGCTCCGTGAGCGCTTGTCTATATTCTTTGTAGTAGCTCATGCGTGGCCGAGAAAAGGCCCGTACCAGTTCAAGTACATCGTCCGGAAGTTCCATGGTATACGGTACCATAGAAAAAAAGAATAGAGTCAATTTTAACCTTTGACCCTGGTCCAATCCTCCGCATGAAGAGCAGAATCTTTAAAGTCAGTATGTTGCAAGAGGTCACACAAGACCAGATAGGCATGGCGTTCCGTCTTTTTGCATTCTTCCGTGTTCCAATGAATCTGTTCCACGTCGGGAGTCAGAGGATACGTTTTTTTCGTACAATACCATATTTTTTCAGCCAACTCGCGTGCCACAAAAGCATCCTTGTATGCGACAAGACGTTCAATGACATGGTCGGCAGATTGCGTGTAAAGTTTTTCCCGGACCACGACCCAGTCCGGAAGGCCCATCGCGCGTAACGCCTTTACGAATTCGGGAACCAAATCCACACGGAAGACGGGTTTGGAAAACCCGCGAGAAAAGTTCATATCAGAGTGTTCCATTGCTTAAAGCTATACTTTGTTCATACAAGATAAGAAAGGAATCAATTTTCTAGGAAGATTCGTACTCTAGCCAAATGTTCTTCTATAAAGAAATCTTTAAATGAACGTAAAAAGGAAACCATTCAGGTGAATCAATTCCCCAAAGAACGCGCCAGGTCATAAAGACGACCGGGTTTGATTTCTAACAACAATTGTCTAAATTCTTTGGTGTTGAGCGAAAGAATGGCGTCCACCAACTCGTCGTATTCGTTCTCCACATCTTCTTTCAAAAAGCGCAAAGTCTTTTTCAAGACAGGTTGCTTTCGCGTATGACGCAAGACGCGCTTGCATCGCTTCCAGACTTGGTAGGAGGCCTTGACCCGCGGAACACCTTCCAGAGACAACCAATCCATCTTTTACTTTTTAGATAGAGGATAAAATGGGCTCAATTTTCGGTATTGTTTCTTTCCGACTCATTTCTACGTTTTCCGACTCATTTCTACATGTCCATATGTCCTTATTCTAGACGATTTAAGAGTTTTGAAAACTTATCGTAGAGACAGTACAGAGTGCAGAGTACACAGGACAAAATAAAATTGATTGGATTTTTAGATTGTTGAAAACCTTATACCAACAACCATGGCCACCATGAATTCCATCTGCATTCCTCGCGTTTCGGCTCACTACGATGAAGTTGATGTGCGCGACGCAATCAATATCGGATTTGACGGCGAATTCGTGGACAAGATAGACGTGCGATACACCCAGGACAGTCGCGGACAAAACTTTCAAGTGATGTTTGTTCACTTCCTACCCAAGGAGGGCAACGAGCACACGACCATGTTCTTTCAGAGGCTGGAACAGAACGGGGAAGTCAAGTTCTACACTGGAAAAACGAATCGCAAGACGGGCGAACGGTTTTACTGGAAGATTCGCAAAGTCATCAAGAAGGAACGACCGGTTGTCGCGCGGCCTGGCCTGATGAGCGAGGAAGACGAGACAAAACTGGTATCAAAACAGCAGCTAGCGGCTTTACCAAAGCTGGAGGAAGGCGAAATCACCGAGAACGAGGAGACCGAAGAAACAGCGGAATAAAGTAAGTGTGGTAAAAAGACCGGCGGGGTTTTTTTACTTGAACCGGCGTGTTTGGTTGTGAACCCAAAGAAACTGCCACTCGTACCAGAGCGTGTAATTCTCCATGTGAAAGGCCGGTTCGTCCACGGTTTCGCGCGTTTGGTGCCAGTAAAGGTTGTCTCGCGTCAGCAAGATAAGATAACGACGACCAAACAAAGACCACTCTAAATACTCCCGGAGCTCCATTGGAGTAAACAGGATGGGAAACACCACTTCAGCTCCAGGATAGTACCAATCCAAAGCTTCTTCGTTCAACACGCATTTGGTCCACGCGTTGTATTGCGTGATGAGGTCGGCCTCTTGTTTTTTGCATGTTTTCGTAGCCATCTTTTTGATTCATCCGAAAAGAATAAAAAAGAATCAATTTGTCTTAACCGCCGGACGGCACAATTTATTAAAGCACACAAATTATTGAAGCGAATCGCGATAGAGAAGAGTATAAGGGACGTACGTGTTAGGTTCATAATACGGCCGACGAAGCCATCCAGGAGGTTGTTTCGCGATTTGAGCAACTCCGTAAAGAGTCCAGTTTTCTACCATGCGAGTGGTCCGTTTGTAGGGGGTCTGGTCACTGAAAGGGTCTGCTCTCGCCATGAGATTGAGTTTTTGGATGACTTTGTCTCGCGTCTCCAGGACGTGTTCCTTGATGAGATTGGCCTCGCGTTCTTTCGGACGCAAAGGCCGGGTAAACGCCCGAATCACGCTCAACGCATCCTCCGGGAATTCCATGGTTTTATAAGTAATTTAATTTTACATAAATCTATTCAATTTTATGTAAAATTATCTAAATTATCTAATATCTTCTAGATTTATTATTCTTATTCTTATTCGTTCTACGGCGACGGGTGCGTCTGCGGCGGCGTCCACCAACTGTCTCGTGGGGTTTATCGTGTTTCTTTCCGTCCATATATATTAATCAACGAAAATAATTCTAAATAAACGGCCAAAGCCAGCGAATATCATCATTCTCTTCAAATTCATCCTTAAATTCCTCTTCCTCAACTTCTGGTTCCTGTGCTTCAAGTTCAGGCACAGAAACGTCGGGTTCGGACGAATGTGATGCACCCATAATACATAGAACATATATTTTATGTTTAAATCCTCTTATAAAAAAGTATATACTTACGTGGGGATTGCTGCGATTCCAGGCGCCCAATTGCGTTCAAACCAGGCGTACAACAAGTCCATCATGTCAATATCCAGAGGTATTTTCTCTTCAAAACGTAGAATGCGGTGCACCATGTTTGTCGCGCAAATGTACCGCACGAAGTCCTGTTTGTCGTGAAACATCCGATTCCCGTTTTCGTCCGTCACGGCAGACCACCGTAGCGCGTTGCATATGAAGCGTCCATACGCAAAGTACTGTTTAATTTTCCATGTCTCAAAACGTTTACACGTGCGCCAATCAGGTCGCGTCCGATAGGGCCGTGAGAAGCCGCGAATCACTGTCAACACATCTTCTGGGAATTCCATGGTTAATGGTTATAATCCTGATAAGTTTTTAATAAACAGCGTCAATTTTACAAAGATTCAAAAATGAATAAAAAATTAACCATTATTCGTCAAATTGGCTATAGTCTTCGTCGCTGTCGTCGTAGTCCGGGTCTTCAGTGTCAGGTCGTTTAAAGCAGAGATTTTCCTTGCCGACCAAGATAGCCATGAGGTCGTACCGGTTGAGACTTTGGTCACGCATGGCCCAACGAGCTTCCCGTCGCAACCGGTTCATTTCGTCCCACCGCTCTTTCAGAATGGTCATATCGGAGGTCTTTGGCCAAATGTGGCAGTCAAACGCGTCGTGGTTTTGAATGGCCCGTTTATTGGCCGAAACAGAGAAGACATATCGGTCTAGTGCTACAACTACCTGGTCGGCTTCATTGGACGAGAGTTTTTTCTGGAGAGTGGGCCATTCTTTGCGACCCAAGATAGCCATCGCCCTCTTGTACTCGTTCGGGTAGCGAAGGGTCAAAACGGGTTCGCTTGAGACAAGGCCGTCTGGATTCAAAAGTGCTGGAAGTGCCATCATTTTAGACTCAGTGGGCTGAGTGTTACATGTGATACATAGAATAAAAAAGAATCAATTTTACAAAATAAAAAATTAACCGTGTACTCATTTTGGAGTTTACCGTCCAAAATTCGGAGTGTACACCTCCTCTCCAAGAAGCTGCTTCATGAGAAGAAGATACGTGACGTTTTGTGTATCTGATGCCGACAGATAGACTTGACGAAGACGTTCCAATTCATCCATGTGTTTGCTCACTTCTTCAAAAGGACACGTGGGGTCAAACCTGTATTTATCAAAGGCAGCTCGCGCCTCATCATATGCCTCAAACGCCGCCACGTACGTCTTGAGCGCAGCAAGGACGAGGTCTCCTTCTGACGTACAAAGATGCTTCTTGAGCAGCGGCCAACCCCCGCAGCGTAGGGCCGTCATCGCTTTGAAGTATTCGTCCATGTGTGCGTTTTCTCCGTCCATGTTGTGTTTCTATCTGGAGATGAAGTATTTTAATGCGAATCAATTTTTGAGGGTTTCGCCCTCAACGACATCTTTTGAGGGGCGAAACCCTTATTCGTCTAGCTCCACGAACTGTCCCCAGTCTTCTTCTTCTATCTGAAGATGAATCTTTTTGAAGCACAGGATATACCACAAATAGAAGAACATTTGTCCCTCTTTTACTATGAATAGAGTCTTTTTTATGAAATCAATTTTGAAAAAAAATGAACCTACTCGTCGTAATCCTCGCCCAAGACGGATTGGAGAGCGGCCCACATCTTCTTCTTTTCTTTCGTGCTCTTGGTATAAGCCCGCCACAATTCCTTTTCGTTTTCACTCGTTGCGCTCTCGTAGTCTTGAAACGCAGCTTTGTACAATAGATACGCCTCAATGTAGTCCTTGAGGGCTTCGTCCACTTCTTCGTCGCCGATTCGTTCCTTGAGTTCTTCCCATTCGGGAAGGTCAAGCGCAAACAGTGCTTTTTGGTAGAATTCCATTTCTGCGATATATTATCTTTTGGTATTTAGAAAGCGTTCAATATTTATACCATGACAATGTTGAACTTGTAGGTAGGCTTAGACTCATCCACAAGTTCAAGTTCAATGCTGCATTTTTTATCACGGATTGCAGCAGCCAGTTCGTCGTCGCTCACAGCCGGTTTGTCCACTCCAGCCTTAAGCACATGTACGGCCCATCGTACCAACCACACAACTTCGTCGCCACGGTACACCGGTTTGATGACTTTACTGACTTTGCCGGACATCAAGTCTTTCATGTTGAGCAACGAGGCGGCGTTCCATGCCCCGGACTCCTTCATAAACTCGTCATAGGTGAACTTCTTGGGTTTTTTGGTGGTGGTGCATACAAAATTGTCACCTTCCATAAAATCGGATTCCTTTTCCGTGCGCGAACCCCTCTTGATTTTCTTGCAAAACTCGTTTGCTTCTTCCAGCGATGCAAATTCCTCCATGGAACCCATCACGAACTGCAGATTCTCCGCTCGCTCCTTCCGTCGTTCTTCCCTCACTTCTCGCTTATCCGGTCCAATCGCTGCACTCAACATACCTTTGGTTACCTTTACCATATGGTCTTCGTCGCCTTCTTGGAAAAACTTACTCGCAAAATCCACAGCCATGTTCTCCTGTAGACGAATCAGCGCATCACTTCTCTCTGAGACGAATATCTTGGGAATCTTGTAGGTCGCATGTTCCGTTATGTTTCCGCAACATCGGGCAACCATTTGGTATCCTTCATCGCCGTTGGCTACCTCCGGAATAATCCCGTGCGTAAATAGGAACTCCCGGTCGTCTATCTGGGAAGCAAAGGTAATGCCGCGTCCAATGCACAAGTTGCCTGTAACCGCAAAAGGGGCGTTGAAGAGCCCATGTTCGTAGTACAATCGGTTCAGTGTCTTGGAAACTTCCAAGTCAGAATCCAACAGTTCAGCGATTTCAATAGTGTTTCCGTCCGAGAATCGTAGTTCCTTGTACATACCGTTCAACAGAAGGACATTGAATCCATGAGCCAAAAGTTCGTCGCAAATTTCTTCGTGTGACTTCCTCGCCTTGTTTCCGGGACAGAACAGTCGGGTTCCAGCACATATCATCTCTTGGTTGTTTTCCAAGACGGTTTTGAGATGCAATGCAGCATTTTTCGCGTTTTCGGAGTAAGTGTGACACAGTTTGGAATTGGAGTACTTGTGGTACACGGAAGAGTGGGTGTTTTCGTACGTTCGCAGATTTGGCTCAATTCCGGCGCGATGCAAGTGCTTGTACACGGGTACCATCGTAGCGGTGACCAAGACGATGTTCTTAATAAACTTGCTTTCCATGAGTTCCTCGCACGTGCCCATGTAGGCGTCCCAAATGTTGATGCATGCGTCTGCTTCGTCAATCCAGATGTTGACCGTTTTGTTGAAATTTCGCTTCATAAACTTCTTGTTGAGCTTGGCCAATAACTCCCACACGTTCTTCATCCGGGCCTTGTTGGTGCAGCAAATGATGTTGTTAATCTCGTTTTCGTCGTCGTCGGAGGTCATTTTGGCGAACACGTCGTTGACAGACAACTTCTTGGCGTTTGAAATCCACGCAAGTGTCTTGCTTTCCTTCTCTTTGACATCCACGTCAATGCTCAAGTCATATTCTTCATCGGAAAACTCCGACAATTCAGACAACTCGGACACTTGGCTTGCGTCGTCCACATCTTTTTTAATTCGGCTTGCTGTTTGCTTGGTGAGCAACTTGGTATTGGAGGTGAAAATAATGTTAATGCTATCTGTACTGTTACCTGTGTAGTCGATCAAATGCTTCCACTTGTTGATGAGGTCGGTCATTTTGCGCGTCTTACCGCTCTGCGCGGGCAAGTGAATGAGACTCAAAATTTGGCCCATTTCTATGCGGTTCGGTTCTGATTCTTAGTCAGATGGAGATGCTTTCTGTAAAATGCAAAAAAGGCGTTCAACTTTATTTCATTGACATGTTTTGAATACGTATCGTAGAAACGACGATAAGTATTTTAACCAAAACCGGTAAAAGAAATCTTGTAATTGGGGTCGAACCAATGACCTCTAGGTTATGAGCCTAGCGCGCTAACCACTGCGCCATACAAGAAAGATGTTGTAATTGGGTTCGAACCAATGACCTACAGGTTATGAGCCTGTCGCGCTGACCACTGCGCCATACAACAAGGGAACGTGGCGATTGGGATCGAACCAATGACCTCTAGGTTATGAGCCTAGCGCGCTACCGCTGCGCCACACCACGTTATCTATATATGAGGGGTTTCTTTAAGCTCTTCTCATATATAAAGAATAAAAAATTAACCAATTTTTTTGTAGACGAAGGCTTGTTCTGGTTTAGGTCCAGCGATTCTCCTCTTGTCCCGCGCCGCGAAGCCACCGGTACTGCAGCAGATACCACCGACGGAAGTCCTCCATGTTGTCCGGCGCACGAAGCGACTTGGGTCCAGCGCCGATTTCAGGAAACTGCTCCAAGGTCTGCTCCATGTACAAGCGCCCGTATAGCGTCCACTCCAAAAGCTCCTCGTCCTGTCCAACCACACTGCCCCACTCCAAAGAACGAATCAGGTCAGCCACCGGTTTCTTACATGTGCGCCAATCCAGGCGCGTATCCGTCGCAAAGGTCTTGATCGTGTAGAGAATCTCCAGGGGTAAACCCATGTAATTTGCCATCGTTTATACTCAGAGTGTTCTGAGGTTTACCTTTCTTGGATTTGACCAAAACCTGTCAATTTTTTAGACAAACACCCTGGATTGAAAGATTCTGGAGTAATGGCGGCATTTACAGTGACACTTCTCCATCTTTTTGCTTTCTGGGAGAGGATTTAGCGGCTTGGCTTCCGTCTTGTAGTGACTGTGACGGCTACAGCATCGGCATCGCTTAAAACACTTGGCGTAGTTCAGCTGATGCTCCAATGTGCAGCATTCCAGTACGTAACTGAGAAAAGGGTTATCTTGAGTACCTCCCCTGTACCGCGGGTATTCGCTGATGTAATACGAGGTCTCTAGCTCATCCGCAGCATCGTAGAACCAGACACGAAACTCGTCCTGAACAGCACTAAGTTTTTCGCGGTGGGCATCACGCCCAGCATCGCTAAAATCGTAAATCTCCTCCACCAGGTCCTGAATCGCAAAGACTTTGTTCGCCATGTCTTTTTTACAAAAAGGTGTGAATTTAGGCGGAATCAATTTTTAAAGCAAAAAGGTGTTAGAACAAATGACTTACTTTATCCCCATCCGGTTCCTGGTTCGGGTGTCCATGTATCCCAGGATTCTTCCGGGTTATCCCAGACCGTCGCGACCGGTATATCCGCGAGCGTTTCCGCGAGTTTCCTGCTTAGGATTCTGCAGTAACTCCGGCAGTTGCAGTGACACGGGTGAACGAGTTTGCTTTCTGGGACAGGGTCGTCTGGCTTGGTATCCGTCTTGTAGTGACTGTGGCGACTGCAGCACCGACACCTCTTTAAATACTTAACGTATTCGCGCTTCTCCACGGTGGGTCGCTCTTCTATGTAGCTGACAATGTCCACCCTATACTGCGGGTAGTCGCTGCTGGAATGTGAGTTTTCTAGCTCTTGTGTGGCGTCGTAAAACCAGAGTCCCAGTTCGTGCAGGACCAGCTCTAGTTTTTGGCGATGCTTATCGCGACCCACGTCGCCAAAATCGTAAATCTCCTCCACCAGGTCCTGAATCGCAAAGACACGTTTTGACATGTCTTTTTGATGAAAAGATATGAATTTTGATGAAATCAATTTTTGACTCACGGTTTGCTTAAGGATTTCTCAAATCCTTAAAAATAAAAAAAACAAAGGTGTTAGAGAAGGTGGCAACAAGCAAGCGATAACAATTTAAGCAAGGCGAAACTCTTTGAAAATGGGGTAAAGGCGTTGGCAATCACAACGCTGACCAGGATTGTCTCGGCATCGGCACCAGCGCATGGCAAGCGCGAAAAGCTCAAGCTCGTCGTCGTCGTAGGTATTTTGTAGGGATTGGACGATGTGGTAGGTCTCGTCGTCCCGCATACTACGGTCGTAGTAGTACATGTAGAAATCAGGCAGTATCTTGCCAAAATTCTCTTGAAACATCTCGCCGAAGACTCGGTGAAGTTTCTCTTGGTGCTCGTCGTAGCCCTGGTTGCTGAACGCGAAAATGTACTCGGATAGCTCGTGTGATTCAAAGACTTGCTTTGCCATTGTTTATTCTCTATGGATAAGAGGGCTAAAGTAAGGTGGTTTGGCCAAAAGCGGTCAATTTTTGAGGGTTTTGTCCCTCAACGACAATCTTAAGAAAAGACTTAGAACAAAAACTAAAGGTGTTAGAACAAGATAGCAATGTACAAAACAATACGGGGGGACTTACAGCAGTTGGCACTTGTGAAACTTGCGGTAGTAGTGGCGGCAGGGGCAATAGCAACGGTCCGCCTTTTTGCTCTCGGGTACGGGGTCATCCGGCTTGTACTGCAGGTCCTTGTAGTGGCTGTGACGGCTGCAGCAGCGGCACCGGCGTAAGCGCGCAGCAAACTCGCGCCGCTCCTCCACCGTGTAGCACTCGCGTAGGAAGAGGATGAAGTTGCTTTCTTTGCGGTCGTGGTAGTCGCTGTTGCAGTATTCGCTTACAACGTCGCAGATGTTCGTGCGCGGGAACTCAATCTGCGCCATTTTTTCGCGTCCTACATCGCCGAACCCGTATATCTTGTAAAGAAGGTCGCTGTTGTCAAAAACGAGTTTTGCCATGGTTTATTCTCCTTGGAAGAGGGCTAAAGTAAGTAGTTTGGTAAAAAAGCTGTCAATTTTAAGCAAAAAACTAAAGGGGTTAGAACAAGATAGCAATGTACAAAACAATACGGGGGGACTTACATGAATTCCTCCAAGGGCGTAGTGACGACGACGAGTTCGGTCATGATGCGGTGTTCGTATTTGGTGCAGCGGGCGTATGTCTTGCAGAGTTCGTCGTGTTTCGCCCATTCTTCGGGCTCGGGCCAGATAGACATCGTGGCTTCGTACTCAAGGCGCGCATGGTATGCGGTGGCGACCCTCTCTTGGGCTTTTAGGTAGCCGTTGATGTAGATGAGGGCTTGGTCGGCGGCGGGGCCGCGAAGCATCGTCTTGAGTTCTGGCCAATCATCGCTCTCCATTGCCTCCATCATCTTCTTGTAGGCAATCGGGTACGGCGAAGGCTTGGCGAAGGCGCTGACGATGCTGATGACGTCATCCGGTAGCTCCATCTTGGTCCTGGTATCTTGAGGGCGTTCGTAGGAAGCGTATATCTCCACTAACTCCAAAAGCTGTTTCCGCGAAAATTCCATGGTTTATTCTCTATGGCAGAGGGCTACAGGGGGGTCATTTTGACAAAACCCGTCAATTTTTGAGGGTTTCGCCCCTCAACGACAAGACAAAATCTTCGCGGATTCTCAAAGACTTAGCAAAAAACTAGAGCAAAAAGACTTAGAGCAAAAAAGGTGTGAGAGTAACGAGTTTTACATGTACAAAACAATACGGGGGGACTTACCTGAGTTGTCGTCTGCGGTTTTATTCGGCGACCAGGACTTGGAGTTCGTCAAAGAGCACCTCCGTGTGAATCATGGTGCGGTGCATTTCGTCCTTGAGCCAGCCGTATCGGTCCCAGTAGGCGTAGGTACGGACGGTGTCGGTGTTGGGTACGCAAGCTTCCCCCCAATCCGCGTTGAGTTTTTCAAAAGCTTCCTCGGCGTTGATCTGTTGGTAGTAGGAGTTGATGTAGTCTTGTAGGCATGCTGCAACACGGTCCGCGTCGGGTCCGGCGAGTTTTGCTTTAAGTTCAGGCCATGCTCCGTTCAGCTCGAAAAACATTTGGTATTCGGTATCCATTGTTTATTCTCTATGGTAAGAGGGCTGCAGTTCAGAGATTTGGTCAAAAGCGGTCAATTTTATAAAGATTTGAGAAATCTTTAAGCAAACCGAGATGAAACGAGACAAGGGTTTGCTTAAGGATTTCTCAAATCCTTAGGAGCAAAAAAGGTGTTAGAATACGAGATTTTCCTACAAAACAATACGGGGTGACTTACCTGGTTGTCGTGCCGTCTTTACTCCAGGAGAAGGGTGTCGTAGACCTCGCCGGCGTCTTCGTCGTAGGCCAGAGGATCGCCGTCGTAGTAGTACAGTGCGCCCGCGTCGTCTTGGTACACCGTTGGGCCAATTGGGACGGCTCGCTCCTCGTCGTCTTCCGGAAGGTCGTCATCAGGTTCCGATACCTCACCAGCTTCAAACTCGTCCATGAGTTCTTGCCGTTCCTCGCCGGTGCCGGTCCAAAATCGCTCAAGCTTGTCTGCAGGGAGCAGATGGTGGCGGTTGGTTTGGCGGACGAGCGGCTGAGGCGGAGGAATGATAAGTTCAGCAAGCATGACGCGGTGGTCGTCTGGGTCTTGGTCAGGTCCAATCGCGAACAAGCGCACCAGCAGGCGCTCGCGGTAGACATTGTCAAAAGCTCGGATGCGGAACTCCATTGTTTATTCTCTATGGTAAGAGGGCTACAGTTCGGAGATTTGGCCAAAAGCGGTCAATTTTTGAGGGTTTTGCCCCTCAACGACACCAAAAAGACTTAGAGAAAATCAGAGCAAAAAAGGTGTTAGAATACGAGATTTTCCTACAAAACAATACGGGGTGACTTACCTGGTCGTCGCGCCGTCTTACTCCAGCAGTAGCATGTCGTACACCTCGCCGGCGTCGTCGTCGTAGTCCAGAGGGTCCCAATCCTCATCGCCGAACATGTCGGTCCAGTCCGCCATCTCGTCTTCGTGCTCCACGGCTTGCTCTTCTGGTGCCTTGCCGAACACGTCTGCCCAGTACGCCTCCACGTTGATTTCCTCCTCCGGCTCGCCCGCGACCATGTCCGCGGTGGTGCGGACCAACCACGAGCGGTCAGGCATCAGGAACGCAGGGTCGTCGTACTCTTCCGTACGCGTCAGAAGCGGCGGGCGCTGCATGCGGCTGTTCCACAGAATCTCAAAGGCTTGAATGCGGGAATCCATTGTTTATTCTCTATGGCAAGAGGGCTACAGTGCAGAGATTTGGCCAAAACCCTCAATTTTTGGGGTTTTTCGGCCAAACCGCGCAAAACCGCGAAGTCCGGGTTTTTAAGACTTTTAAGCTTTTTAAGACATTTGAAGGGTTTAAGACTTTTAAGCTTTTTAAGACTTTTGTCCCTAGGATTTTAAGACTTTTAAGCTTTTTAAGACTTTTCATGTACCCGTATTTTAAGACTTTTAAGCTTTTTAAGACTTTTGAGGGTTTCAAGACTTTTAAGCTTTTTAAGACTTTTGGCCTTGCGTCTCGCAAAATTGACGGCGTCTGGGCTATCTGGTACGGCGGCCGATACCACGGTACGCCCTGCGGCTGTATCACGGTACTGCACCTGCGGCCACGGTACCTGAGGCTGTATCACGGTACTCGCCCTGAGGCCGTATCACGGTACTCGCCCTGCGGCCGTATCACGGTACTCCGCCCTGACCACGGTACCTGAGGCCGTATCACGGTACTCCGCCCTGACCACGGTACCTGAGGCCGTATCACGGTACCACCCTGCGGCTGTATCACGGTACTACCCTGCGGCTGTATCACGGTACTCCGCCCGAGACCGATACCACGGTACTCCGCCCCGAGACCACGGCACCCTGAGGCAGTATCACAGTACCACCCTGAGGCAGTATCACGATACTGCACCGATACCACGATACTATGTACGGCGGATACCTAATCCGTAGCTGTATCACGGTACCATAGCCTAGGTATCGCAGCAGCCACGACTTTGCAAAAAAATTGACCACTTTTGGCCAAAATCAACAACGTATCCCCGCAAACCAGCCAATCAACGAAAAAATGTCCATGCAAATGATGAAGTTCATGCTTTCGCAGAACGTCTCAGTGCTCCGAGAAACCATGAAGAAAACCAAGTCGCTCTCCGGTGTGGAGTTGCCTGAGAACCTGGTAGATCTTATGTACGAAACCATGTCCGCCCAAGGAGGCGAAACGGTTCAACTCGTGTCAGTACGCGATGTCATGCTTAGCGCGATTCCTCTCCCGTTCATGCCGGACCGGATCGACTACAAGATTGGAAAAGGCTGCTGTGATGAGATTGTGAAATGCGACGGCCTCTTCGTCCCCTGCTCCAAGCAGTGCGACGCGGACAAGTGCGCCAAGCACCTCAAGACTCCCACGGGCTTCGGCAATTACTGGGATCGCCACGCCGCTTGGAGCAAGAACGAGCTGTACTGCGTCGTCATCCCGGAGAAAGAAGTCAAGGGAGCCATCGTCAAGGAAAAAGAAATCAAGGAGAAATCCTACGGTACGTACCTACATAGCAAAAAATTGGACTCGGTGGCGGTGACCGAGGAATTGTCTAAATGGGGGGTCTCGCTGCAGCTGGACCCCTCTTTGTTTCGCGCGCCTGCCAAGCCCCTCAAGAAAAGCCGCGGACGCAAGGCGGAGAAAAAGGTAGCTTCTACGGAGTCCGACGACGAAGATTCCGAGAAATCCGAGCAAGAGTCCGAGAAATCGTCTGACGCCGAGTCCCAGAAATCCGAAGGCGAGGTATCCGAGGACGAGGCCGAGGAAAAGCCCAAGGAAATCAAGGTCAAGGCTCCCAAAAAGGTCAAGGCGGTCAAGGAGCCAAAGGCCCCGAAAGAGCCCAAAGCACCAAAGGCCCCGAAAGAGCCCAAGGCACCCAAGGTCAAGGCGCCCAAGGTCGTCAAGGCCCCCGAGCCCGACTCGGATGACGAGGACGATATGACCATAGCGCAGTTGACCATGGAGCAGTTGGCGGCCAAGGCAAAGGCTTGCGGGCTGGAGGATTCCGATGACGAGGACGAGCCTATCGTGGTAGAGGAGGAGCCTATCGCGGTAGAGGCACCTATCGTGGTAGAGGAGCCTACCGCGGTAGAGGACGAGCTGGACCCGCCCTCGGACGACGAAGACCTCAGCATGCTGTCCAAGGCCAAGAAACCGGAACCCAAGAAAGAGGAGCCCAAGACGGAGAAGCCCAAGAAAGAGAAGCCCAACCCCGTTCGCATCGGGAGCCCACCCGGAGAAGCCAAGGAAAAGGAGAAAAAGCGGTCCAGCTCGCCCAAGACGGAGCCAAAAGCGGAGAAAAAGCGGTCCAGCTCGCCAGGAGAACTCAAGAAGGAGGACATGGAGAAAAAGCCGAAAAAGGGAGCCATCTACAAGGGGAAAAAGGAGACGCTGACCGAGGTGGTGTACGACGACGAGACCTTCTTGTACAAGGACGGGCGCTACTACAACCCGGAGTCGCTGGAGCTGCTCGCCTGGGACAACAAGGGGGAGTTTGAGCTGATTTGAAGACCTGAAGCTGGAGCAAGCCAACGACGACAAAAAATGGTTAATTTTTTTTTCTAAGTCAAAATCACTCAAAAATTGACGCGTTTTGGTCAAATCTCTGCACTTTAGCCCTCTGACTAAACCATGGATTACGAAGAGAAAACGATTGACGGCGTCACGAGGATTGCGTACAACGGATGCTGGTACTTGCTCCCTCCTGAAGAACCTGAACCTCCCTACGACGAAGCCATGGCCCTGTTCCCGTTCTACGACCTCACCAACTACGACCTGCAGGACCTGAACGACGAGAGCTGGGGACCTTGGCCTTGCACGATGCCGGAGAGCTGCCCGGATTGGCTGGCGGAGGATTTGCTGAGGTTCAACCCCTGAAGCTGGAGCTGGAGCAAGCCGAGGACGACAAAAAATGGTTAATTTTTTTTATGAAATTGAAGAAGGCGAAAACCGGTAAGAAGAAGGTAAAACCGACATAAAATGAGCAAATTCTCAGGAGAACTATTGCCCGAACTTGCCGCCTTGGTGCGCGAATTTGCGCTTCCTCTGCTTCGGTGCCCGCGCGAATACAAGGAGGCGTTACAGGAACTTGGACTACAGGATTGGCCCGAACTCAAGAGAAGTCTCTCTACCAACGGCGCTGAAGAGGTTCTGGTATATCTGCGGTCTTATCTTGATGCGTGCAGGATGGAAATTCAAGCAAAACACGATTACATGAGCGGAGAATTCGTTCTCTGGGAAAAGGTCTACCACAACAAGCACAAGACCTGCACCGAGTTGATTGCGAAACTCTAAGACTACACACAACATGGTTAATTTTTTTTATTGAATAAAAAAGAACCTTTAAACGTAGGTTTCGTTCAAGAAGGCACTGAACCACGTGTCGTACATCTCCACCGCGTACACCGCACAGTATTTTTGAAAGACTTGAGGTACACCAATGTCTCCGTCGTAGACTTTGTGTAGAATGTAGTTGTAAATCCACGCGTTATTTTGTATTTTTTCCATGTACTCGTCCTCGGTATAGGTGTGAATCTTGAAGCTCTCCAGGAAGCGTTTCTTCAGGACGTCTTGGCGATAGTGACGCAGGTCAAACCCGTTCGCGTAGGCTTCCCGTTCTGTCGCCGTGAACATTTCCTGCATGCGCTCTTTGACTTCCTCGTGAATCACGGTAAGTGCCATTTTTATACAGACGGTTGTTCTGTTTCTTTTGGTTCAATTTTTAGCACAGGACCCCAAGCAATTTTTTTACCCGGCTTTTCAGGAATCGGTTCAGGAGCCTTTTCAGGCAGTTGTTCACTCGGACGAAGTTCACGAAGCTTGGCCCGTAAGTAGCGGTTCACCTCAGTATCCTTCAGATGTATCGTGTGTTCCATTTTATATACAGGATTCTATCTATTTGTTATAGGTCAATTTTTCCGACTCATTTCTACGTTTTCCGACTCATTTCTACACGTTCCTATTTAAGAGTAAAAAAGCAAGAGGATAGAGTGAGATTGTATACAAATTTAGGATACGACAGTCGGTTTAGCCAGTTCACTATTCTGGACCAAGACGGCTTGTTTGGCCCATCGTTACAAGCGCAACGAGCACCATGCTGCATACTTCATCCCGTGATAGGTATGGTCCCATAACAAAGCACACAATTTTTCTCGTGATTCCGATGCATCCCAATTTGCTTTATTTTCCAACTCTTCGTTCAATCGTGTTCGGTTGAGGACCATTGTATCGTAGGTTTGTTTATGTTTAGCGCAGGCACCCAGACAAATCTTCAGCTGTGCTCTAATCAGGGGGTCGTCCATTATTTCCTTGAGTTTTTCCATGTGATGGACACTTAAACTCAAGGAACGTGCCTCGTTGTATTCCTTGAACCAAGGAAAGAGGGGTTTGGAATAATCACGAATGATGGATAGCACATCCTCAGGAAGCTCTCTAGAGAGAGACATTTGAATAGCGTCAAGGTATGAAATAATATGGGGTCAATTTTTCCGACTCATTTCTACGTTTTCCGACTCATTTCTACACGTCCGTATTTCAGGATGATATGGTGCGTAAACGGGGCAGTAGGTTGGCTGATACCACGATACGACAGGACATTCGCTAGGACATCTACGTGACATAGACCAAATAGTCTACGATATACCGGCAAACACGCCGGCAATGACAATGACAATCGTGCATATTCTTGCACTCCGGAACCCACGTCCTATCTTCCCCAATGACAAGGTTCCCCTCTTTTACCCAAAGATTTGGCTTTCTATAAGAATGTCTACTGCAACAAAAACATCTCTTGAGAACAAAGAAATAAACCAGTTTGTACCAATCGCGGTGATGCTTCAAAAGATTCGGTACATTCGTCAGTAAGGCTTTTTCACAATTCATGTCTTTTCTTACCACCTCTGGATACAAGAGGCTATCACACACACTCTTGAACCGTGTACGATGTTCCGGTCCAAACCCGTAAATCAGCCGTACAAGGTCCTTGTTGTCAAACACTTGTTTCGCCATTGTATATAAAAAGACTTTCTTCAAACATCCATTTAATTTTCATGGTAAAACAACAATTTCTCTATAATCTTCCGGCAAACATGACGACAATCACAATCGCAATCAAACCTATCCCTGCTTTCAGGAACCCGCATTCCGTTTCCATAATGATACACCAGAATCTCATCTTCCAATGAAATATTTGGCTTATTGTGACAATGTCTACTACAACAATGACATCGTTTCTGAAGAAAGAACTCCACAAATTTATTATAATTCGGATGATGTTTCATCGCATTGGGCACAGGACTCAAGAAGCATCGTGTGCTTGTTTTGAAAGAATCGTACACCTGCTTCATCTGTTCACGATGCTCCGGTCCAAACTCGTAAATCATCCGAACGAGGTCCTTGTTGTCAAACACTTGTTTCGCCATGTTGGAGTCTATCCAAAATAAAAAAACCAATCAATTCTTAAAAAGGGTCACCCGTATACGTAAGTGTGTCTTTTACAAAGATTCTGGATGCTTGACGACAATAACATGCGCAATCTCTCAAATTTTTTTCTTCTGGAACCCATTTGCTATACGCGGGAGCAAAGCATAAAGTTCTACCCCATATCACAGG
>Ga0209353_10000556_pt1 | contig 22677 bp, 29 predicted proteins | sample LauGreSpBDMM15SD_2_FD_187561 | JGI IMG/M metagenome (GOLD analysis project Ga0209353, IMG submission 187561) | Freshwater lake microbial communities from Lake Michigan, USA - Sp13.BD.MM15.SD (SPAdes) (version 2) | ecosystem: Environmental > Aquatic > Freshwater > Lake | place: Lake Michigan...
CTATGTAATAATACCCCTTAGTTCCTACTGAACTTGTCAATGTAGGGGTATTGGTAGATGCGTTCCATACGCCTTGATAAGTAACGCCACCAGCTAATCCTGAGATTTGGTTTTGTACCTTACCAAAAGCCTGTAATATAGAATCAGTAGCAGCAATACTGCCACCACCTGTTAAATTTAATCCTGTAAGTAATTTACCTGTAACAGCAGAGGTGCTTAAAGTAACACTAGCGCTTCCCGGTCCTGAAGCCGTAGCCTCTCCTGTCAACGCTGTAATATAGTTACCTGCCGCTTGTTTATTATTGAATGTATTCCAATCCGTAGAACTTAAATAACCATCTGTTGAGGTAGTTGCTTGGCTTATTGAAAAAGTAGCGGTAGAACTATTATAAGACAAAGGAGCATTTGCAATTAAGCCTCTATAGGCTAAATTACTACCATTGTAAAAAACATAGTCCCCTACACTTGGGGTACCTGCTGGTATATTGTTATTAAATCTTGTCCAATCCGCACTACTTAAAGCACCTCTATTAGTTGCACTTGCAGTAGGTAGATTGAAGGTATGAGTAGCCGTTGCACTTGAAATATTAAAATCAGTTCCGCTTGTACCCGTTGCGAATGATTGACTTAATGCAGTCAATCCATTTAGCGATGTGATTCCGGTGTCGGAAGATGGAACCCAAATAGTACCATTGTACTTTAAAACGCTACCATTTACGGCCCCTGTTGTGTTTACGTCATGCAATTCACCGAGCTCCCACCCGTTCATTATTTTTACGTAAATCTTACCGTTATTAGCATGAGCATATTCAACATATCCCATCACAACAAGATGTTGTGGTGCTGATGGCTTAATATTTGTAATTGCACCGGGTATTGTTGGACTTAAATAAAGCACATCCCCATCAGTCCAAGTTTCGCCTTGCAAAGAACCCGTTGTGTTAATACCCTCAAGCTGACCAACAGTCATTATAAATCCTTCCTGATTAGTCGCTATTGTCTCAGTAACAAGTCCAATTGTGTCAGCGCTATTAGGGTCTCCATCAGCTTGTGCATAAGAAACCGCTAACCTCTGCCCCTGCGCACCACTTACCCTAACAGCTTGATATGCTGCCTTGGTTAGTGTGGCATTCGGGAAAACCTTGTTCACTACCCTAGCTACTAAATCAACACCATTCTTTAAAATAACAGTACCACCCTTTAAGGTAGTCTCGCTAGTTCCAGTAGTATTATTCCATCTTGTAGTACCAACCGCAGCCGTTCCTGTAGGAGATATATCTAAAGTAAATTGACCTGCCTTTAATTCAAACTCACCTAAATCAACATTAGCAGTGGCTCCAACGTATGGAACATATCCTGTTAATGCTCCACTATAGTTAGGAATATTTAAAGTTGTGCCAATAAGTGTAGCTGCTCCACTTGAACCTGTTGTAGTAAGTGTAATCGCTCCTTGTTTAGCGTTAAATGTTGTCCAATCAGCACTTGATAGCGCACCTGTTGTAGAACCATTTGCTAAAGCTAAACTCAAAACCTGAGTAGATAAACTTAAACCATTAGCGGTTCCTAAAGTTACCGCGTTGTGCCTTGCAGCGGTATTAGCAGCAACATCCGTATTTGCACTTACCCTCGCCTCTGTGTAGTAAAGGTTTGTAACTTCAGATATATTGGCAGTTGTTAAAGTTACCGCACCAGTTAAAGTATTTACACTTGTAACATAACTACCAGATGGCTGTCCACCAATATCAGATAACACTTGAGCGCCAGTTCTATACTTTACAACACCGCCATCACTCACTAAGAATTTATCTGTATCTATAGTAGCGTTAGTAATAGTGTTTAATTGCGTAGCGCCATCTACTGTAAGCCCAGCCTTAATTAAAATATTGGATAAGAATTTCATATTATTTATTTACAATAACCCTGTATTGATTTGTTGTTGGAGCGCTAGCAAACGAAACTGAAATAGTGTTCACCCCGGTTCTTAAAACATCAGCAAGCACTGTATCACCTGTAGCATTCTCATATAACTCAACATCCACATCAAGCGAATTGAGGTTGTGCGTAACAGTAAAACTTGTAGCGATATTATTTCCTATGTTTACCACGTACTTGCCAGCATTGATCTGACTAGCTATATAGTTTACCAAATCGGTCTGCGCAGTTATAGTACCAGTAATGTTACCCCAAACAGCACCCGGGAAATACGCACTTAGATCGTACGGATATATAATACAGTTACACGGAACGTATGCCGGCAACTGGTAGTTGTGTAGAACAGCAATAAGATCCTTTAGATCCCTGTATATGTCCGCTACATCGTTTGTTTTAATCTTGTCTATTATGTGAATAAACAAAACTTCAGCGTATTCAAAGTCTGCTTTTATAGCCCCGAACTCGCTTACTGTATCAACCTTATCATTTAAGATTGTCTTAAGTCCGCTTATCTGAGATACTATAGATATTAACCCCGGAGGAGTTTGAGCGTAAGATGTTTTACTCGTAGAAACTCTTTCGTCTATCGTAAGCCACGTGTATACCTGATGCGTATATAAAACAGATGCAGTAAAACTTACAGCATAGTTAGCGTCATAGTAGTGGTTATTATGAATTAGATCTATGCTTGAAGATGTAGATGTCTTTGTGCCTATTGGGGTACTAACTACGCTCCAAGCTCTTGTTATAGATCCGTTATTGTAATTAGATCTAGCATACACCGTATCATCAAAGTATCTAAGCCTTGGCGTAAATACATCAAAATCTTCTCTTAGCACCAATGTAGCAGCTTCGTAATCTAACTGGAATATTCTTGTAAATGTTGTTACCACATCGTCTGTGGTTTTTATTTCGTACTCAATAACCCACTCGCCAGCTTGTAGTCCACCAGTACTGCTTAATCTTACAGCAGAAGAGAAAGTACCCCCCGAGCTGCTAATGTCAGGAGAGTTGAAATTCCCAGCTCTAGTATAGCCATCAGGCTGTGTAATATTAAATATACCAACGGCACCAGCGGGATATGTTGAGGTATCCGTTAGAACAAGTGTGGGGGTACTTAATAAGTCGAATTTGACTGTAAATCCTATGTTATTTATATTAGGCATTGTGCTGCAAATTTCCTCTTAATTAGTGTGATATATATAAAAAACACCCCCAAAAAAAAGCCCCTCCTGAGAACAGGAAGGACTTAACCAAACCAAACGCGAGATGAACCCCTGTTTAGTTGTAAACTAGGGCCATCACTTCTTGGCCTTACTTTGAATAGTTTGGTATACTTTCTCACCTTTCGCCGAGCTAACACAGAATGAGATCAACTCATCTACTGCGTCACTGCCAGTTGCTCTAGCCACTGTAAGGATTGCCTCCTTATTTGGCCATTCAAATCTTGACTGCTCCTCGTTAAATACAATCACACCCTTAGATAAACCTCGGTTGATTGTAGCTTTCATTACAGCTTGCTTATTACCTATAAGATCTAGGAACGAAACTGGATCTGTATCAGCTAGCTCCTCTAATTCATTTCTTAATACAGCAACAGGTCTTGAGTCATCCTTACCTAGCGCTGCTGTAAAGTTTTTAACATCTTCTGGATCTAGGTCAGCTGCTGCGTTTAAAGCTTCACGCTTCATGTTACGCTTCTTGCTTTCCTTCTCAGCTTTAGCACCCTCATCTACAAGCTCAAATACAATTTCTTTTGTAGTATCTCTTTTTTGGTTAGATGCATTATGATTGCATAATGTTAGGTAGCTATGTATTTCCTGATCTATTGCTCTACCACCAAACAATGTCATATGACCTGCCTGATTACCATAGAAAAATATTTCATGGAATGTATGGTTTCCTTCAGAATCTACCGACTTAACAGCGGCGATGTCTATATATTCTTGCTTTTCTTCATCCCAGATCTGATCGATAACTGGCACATTCTTAGAAGCAGGAATCGCTAAGCGCGAAGGATCCATTGGGTTTTTCTGAATACCAAAAAGCCTGTAGGTAACTCTTTCACCCGGCTTTAGCATTGTTGATTTTAATAACTTGTCTGACAGGTTATTAAACTGTTTTGTCTTTTTCATTCTCGGTTTTATTGGTTTTAAAATTCTTTTAGTTTTAAAATAAGGAAGGGGACACTAGGTCCCCCTCCTCGTCTATTTTAGAGACTAGACTAATTTAAAGAATTGGTTTGCACCTAAGATCTCTAAACCTTGGATTGATTCGTAATGGATTTCCAATACGCTTCTTTCGTTGGTAGGAACTGGAGCAAGACCACCTAATAAGATCTCACGATACTTAAGATCAAGACCGTCACCAGCCATGTATCTTACACCGATACGATCTACCATAGCGCCATCGATAGTCTTCTGCTTTGTAGCAGGAGCACCGTAAGCAGCATCTTTGAAGTTAGGTCCACCAGTGAAGTTTACGATATTCTTGTGATCAAGAAGTGGTAAATACTTCTTATGGTAAGTACGTCCGTAGATCTTCACGCTGTCGATACCTAAGTCTAATTTAGACTGTACGTTGAACCGAGCAGCTTGAGAAACGATAGCACCGTTACCTAAAGCATTAAAGAAGTTATCCCATGCGATGTTTTGAGTAGTACCTGTGAAAAGGAAGTACTCAGCAGGGCAACGATCTTTGTTTAAGCTTTGAGTTAAAGTCTTAACGTCAGCAGCGCTTAAAGAGCCAGCAGTTAATAAACTTTGGTTTACACCGTAAGTTGTAACATACTGATCAAGACCTGCAGTTGTTTGAACTGGTTTACCTTCGCCATCAACTAATGAAGGGTTAGCGTCAGCAAACTGAGTTGTTGACATACGACCGAACATTAAAGCTGCACTGATATCACCACGGAATTTCATTAAAGATTCGTGCTGACCTTTGTACATGTAGAAAGGTTTACCTTGGAACTCAACTTCAACTTTAGAAGCCTTCTGAACGTCAGTGATACTGAACTTGCCTTTGAAAGCTTGTACTTGGTTGTAGTACTTTGTTACACCCCAACGCTTAGCATCTGGAGAAAGTGAACCTTCACCAGCAGCGTTAGAGAAGAAGCTGATCTTATCAGCAGCAACAAGAGTTAGATTACTTGCATCAACACTCTTAACAACTACGCTAGAGCCAGACTTAGAGAATACATAACCTACCTTACCGTCAGGGAATAATACTAATTCGCCAGCGTTAACGTAAGCATAAGCTGTAGCATCAATTGTAGCGGTTACTGAAGTTGTACCAGAACCAGTTACTGCAGTTACAGTAGCAAGAACATACAATTCTTCGTTTACAAAGTGATGATATGTAGGAACAGAAGTAGGATTAGAACGACCAGTCAATTCCATGATGTCAAGGAAAGAAGACTCTTCGTTTGTAATGTCCAATACTTTGTTCAGGATTTCCCTCTGATCGAGGAAGTTTACGGATGATACGTATTTTTTGTCGTATTGTCCAATTGTACCTGCCATTTTTTTAAATTTAAGTAGGGGTTAGGAATAAAAATTATTTTGTCATCCCTCTGTCAGCGAAGGCCTTTAGTAGGCCGGATTTGAAATCGCCGGTTCCTTCTGTAGGAACATCTCCAACTGAATTGTTAGAGGGGTTTTTTATTTCTTTTGCAACTTCTTCGCGGCCCATACCTTTAAAGTAGTTCCCAATACTTTTAATAAAGCCTTGAGGATCCTGACTAAAGGCGGAAGTCAAATACCATCTTTCATAATCTATTTGACCATCCTGAGATGCGAATTGTTCAAAGAACTTATTATTATCAAGTGTCATATCCAAAAGACTTTCTGGCTGAGACAACTCATAATTAAACTCACCGTCCCCAACCTTAATACTAAGTCTCTTATTATCAAGGATGTTTTTTGTGAGGTCATTATTTCTTACACCAAGTTCGAATTGGCGTAATGCCTCTTGCATCTGTTCTTCTTCTTGCTTTTGACTTTCATCTAATTGGGGTTCCGGGGCCCTAAAAGATGTCTGCCAGTCGATGTATTTTTGTCTGGCTTTGGTAGCTTCAGCCTTAAGTAATTCTTTACCTAATTCGCTGTCGTCCTCGCCCCACTCATCGGCATCTAGCTTGAACTTGTCGGCGATTTGTTGCTTATAAAGTCTATCAAAGGCTTTTTCAGAAACGTCAGGATACTGCTCTCGTAAGTTACGTCTCATAACTTCTTCGTCAGACATCTGATTAAAATCGACAAGCTTAGCTTGCAAGTATGGTGTTACGTCACCTGTTTTTTCGTAGTACTCTACGACTCCTTTAATGAAGTCGTCTTTAAAATTGTAGGTAGCTGGTGTTGGTTCTTGCTCCCGAGCTGGCTCCTTAGCTGGCTCCTTAGCTGGCTCCTTAGCTGGCTCTTCCGCTTTTGTATCAACAGTTTCTACCTTTTGTTCAACAACAACTTCTTCAGATTTCGACTCTGGTACGCCATCTGCAGAGGTTTCTTTTACACCCTCTTCGACGGTATCTTGTTGCTGTTCTTCCGATATAGGCTTGCCGCCTACAGTTACATCTCCTAAAGAGATGTTGTTAAAATCTAGTTCACTCATGGTTTTTTGTTTGGTTGTGCAAAGTTTTTCTTATTAGTTGATAATGTGTGGAAAAACAGGGGGTGAATTATTTAGACATGTTATAATAAAAACAGTCTCCATCATCACTTACCCACCTATCGGTCGTGTTCTCTACACTTATACTTTCATTATCTACTTTAAATGTTTTAGGGTCTACCGGGAACCCTTTTGTTATCCAGTTGGAATCTCGCCAGTATATCCTGTTGTTTGGCTGACATAGAAGATAACCGTCGTCGGCTACTAATACATGCCCACACTTGTAATCACTAGGCTCATCAGAGTATGGATTATTCCACCAGTCAACAGTAAAAATATAGGTAGCCCAAACTTTGGACCCATCCCTTAAAACAACTTCAGCCCTCTTACCGGAAAGGTATGCGTATTCTATTACAGAAACATCCTCGCCAAAGCAGTCCCACAGTTGTTTAAAGTGTCTATCTATATCTTTGTCTGGGACCTTAAGATATATCTCAGATATAGGAACCCTACTTCTAAGCATTCCATAGTCTGTCATGATATGAAACGTAAGGATGCTGCCAGAGACTGACTGCACCCCAAACACGTAACAATTATCGTACTCATTACATGGTTCCTTCGTCAACCATTTCCTCTTCACTAGAGCCTTGAAGCTCGGTATATTGTTGTTCAGTTTCATCTTGCATTTCTTCTTCTACTTCCTCTTCTTCTGGCATTGGAGGCGGTGTTGGAATCATTTCATCTTCATCGTCAGGCTGACCCATCTTTATTTTAGTAACACTCTTCTTACCTTTATTCTCAACCTGCTTAGTAGTAACCTTACCAGTCTGGCGCATTTGCTCTAACTGAAGTTCGTACTGATACTTCAACTCTAGTAACTTAGCATCAAACTCTTTCTCAACTTGAATGATCTGACTTTTAACTTGGCCTTCAACCTGTATTGTTTGCTGCTTAGCTTGCTCTGCTACCATGGCTGATTGTTGCTGAACTTGAGCATTCATCTCCTGCATTCTCATAGCCTTAGCTTCCTCATCTTCTCTACGCTTCTTAACTTTATATGCAAGCAATTGTTGAGCAACCTTTAGGTTATCTGTGTTCTGTATTATTATAGCATCTTCGATATCAAGAAGACCATTAATTTGGCTAGCTTGAACCTGTTGCATTAACATAGCTCTTTGATCATCCGTAGGTTTATCTTCTAAAATAATACCATACTCGTGAAGATGTATGTTAGGATTAATTCTTATGAAGTTTAATGTATTACTTCCAAGCGATCTTAAGTATCCTTTAACTTCTCCTTTTAATACAACGTCCTGTAATCTTAGAACAACTGCATTAGATAAAGATTCTAGAAGTTTCTTTTCGCCCTGAACAATATGAGTTAACGCATTGTTAGTTCCCTCGTAAGCAAGCTTAGCTACAGTTGTAAGTGTACGTGGGTCAGGAGTAGATCCGTCTGTTAATTCATTCAATCCAGTAATGTCTCTCAACAACTGAATATTGTTTTGAATTATTTGCCAGTAGCTCATAACATCTCTACCTAAACCATTCTCCAACTCTTCAATAGGCTTGTAGTTTGTAGCTCTACCTTGAGCATCAGATTTTCTGTACACTAACGTACCAGTCTTATTGTAAAGATCTAGGACCTTCATTGGAGTTAATTGCTTACCACCCTTACCTAATGGGATATCTTCTAAAGCTCCCATCTCAATCATGATACCCTTAGGTCTAGCCTGATTGATTACGTTCTGTAAGTTATACCAAGCTATCTGGATAGCATCTGCAATAGGAATCAACTGTTCCATCATACCGTAAGCACGCATGTCCCAGAACTCTGGAGCATAAAGATGGTAGCTTAATTCAGTATCCATCAAGCTTGACTTAGCTCTCTTCATGTCTGTCTGAAGGCCATAGTTATAAATAAAGTCTGTGTTTACAACCCACTTTCCTTTATATACAACCTTATAAGCTACTCTGTCAAACTTTTCTTTTCTTTTATTTCTATCTTCGTACTTGGCTTTTGCAAATATTTTGTTACCCCTCCTGTCAATACGCTGCTCGAATACCAATTCATTGACACTAAAGAACTCGATGTCCAATACACGAATCTTGAATTTATCATAACCTTTATTGTAGATTGAATAAGATGTAGGCCAGTCTTTTGGATTACCAAATAATCCAATATGGTTCTGTGCAATTTGTTCGTACTCTTCTTCAGAGAACTGATTGCCTGCCTGTTGTTTTAGATCAGCTATAGACATCTCTATAATCTCGCCAACATAATCAGCGTCACTAAAGTCTTTATTCTTACAATGATTTATAAGAATGTTTCTAGGGTTTACTGTTCTAATTTTAATTGCGCCATTACTATCTATCCACTCCTTATAACCACCAACACCAAAATCAAAGAAGTCTTCTCTAATTTTTTCTCTCATCTTCTCTACGCTATTCTGTTCTAATACAAGTTTAATTCCTTGTTCAGCTTCGATAGCCATTTGATGCTTGAACGTATAGTTCATTTGCATCTCGAGTTCTTCCATATCCTTTGCTTCGTTAGGCGTAAGCTGTAATGATGGGGACTCTAAAAGAGTTGGATCTACCTTTTTTATTTGGTCTCTAATAAGCAACTTTGCTTTCATTCCCGCAAAGTAAGCGTCGGTCTCTTCGTTTGCTAATGGGTCAATAGGAGTAGCAACTATATTGTAGTCTACCTTATTTAAACGACCTAATGCAATTCTTCTAAACTTTGGGACAATAGGAATAACACTCCAGTCAACATTAAGCCATGTTTCAGTAGCCTCTTCATCAACGCCTAATAAAGGCTTGTATTTGTTAAGACTCTGGTTGCCCATGGCGTATTGTTTATATACCTCATAGTTAAACCTGTTGTGAAAGAAAATACTGCGTGGCGTGTCGTTCTCAAAAGAACTCCATGCTGCCTTGCAATATTGCATAATCCACTCCCTGCCCTTCTCAGACGGCGGAATTAGATGTGATGGGAAAGCTGCTGTAATTGGCATTTATTTTTATATTTTATGTGCTTTGAAAAACTCGCCTACTTCTCGTACTGCGGTTGTATCTTTCTTTTGTATTTTTATTTTATCTGCTATTAAACAATACCCTGCTGCCATAGCTAAGTCAAACTTAGTTGTGTTCAGTGTATCGAACTCTAGCCACTCACTAATCAGATCTTTAAAGTATACGTTATCAATATTCTCTTTAATGTACGTATCAGTTATCTCTGCTATATACTGAGTGTTTTTAGATCCTGCTGCAATACCCGGTTGAACTCTATCAGGAAGCCACATTAAAAAATTAAAGTACCCCCGATCTGTCATGTAGTGTTGCAGCCCTATCTTCTGGTTCTCGAACAAAACTTCTGCGCCATAATAAAAAGCAACCTTAATAACCTCTTCGTAAAACATCTGAGGTGTATCTGGTCTGTAGCAATACTTAGCCACAAAAGCGTTATTATAGTTAGTGTCAACTGGGCTGTGTTTTTTAAGGACAATTATCGCACCATTAGACATTCTGTTATCTGCTGTTTTAATGTGATCAAACGGATCGACTCCTATAACAAACCCGTTGTTAGATGGGTTGTAAGACTCTCCTCGTTTAATTATTTTATTAGATTGAGCTTCTTCTTTAAACAAATAAACAACTTCCCACTTCCCGTTTTGTCTAGGCTCAAAAACAACTTTAGTGTCCCTGTCGCCATTTTGCCAAACAAACTCTCCTTTAGTTGTTACATTATCTTTCCAACTCAACCTATCCATTCTTTCGTTTAACAACATAGAATCGTATAAGCACTCTTCTCCGTCAATCCTAAAAGCCTCTTCTATAGTAAAAGGATTCTTTCTAATTATCGAACTCAGTTGACGTGTGTCATGAGAAAACCCTTTCCTCATATTCAAGTAGTAGGTCATTCCTTTTTCTGAATCCTCATTACCATACTCATCAAAGAACGTTGACTCATGAGCTCCGAAGAATAGACGGTACATGCCCGATGTTGTCCTTCCATTCTCGTCTCTTTTACTCTGATCGCTATTAACCCATATATCCTTAGGACCCTTCCCCGTTACTTCTATGTCTTCAATGGTTGATGTTACAAAAGCTTTACCAACCCACTTCCCATCCTGATCCATACAGTACCTAACGATGTTCCAAGTATCCCAAACATTTGATCTTTGAGGTTTACCAAACTCATCTAGTGTGTATGCATACAGGGCGTTACCATCGTATGCAAAAGATTCTGATGATCCAAAGTTAATCACACTCCTAAGTTCGTCTCCATGCAACATATCATTTGAGTTCTTACCCTTGATTGTTGGTTTATAAAATCTCAATTCTTTCTTAGGTCTAAGGCCTTGAGATGTATCGTATATTGGCTGGAAGAAGTGTGGAAGATTTACAAAGTAGTTTATCAGCTTATTGAACACAATCTTTGCATCCTCATCTGTTTTACTCTGCGTACCACCAACCTTATCTAACGCCAAACTAACTCTATCTAATTGCCAAGCGTTTGCTATATAAGTCTTACCTCCTCTACGTCTACTTACATATACAAGTCCGCCAGCTCGTGGATCTTCTTCTATAGATCTCATACAATAGAATATCTTTCTATCAGTATTTCTATAGTTCATGTATCCTATATTAGTTACACACCAATTCAAATAGTACCAGTGTGATCCTGTTATATATACATTCTCTCCATTGTTCTTAAACCAAAACCCACACCTTCTGTGTGTCCAATGCTTTTCTCTTATAGCCTCTAATTCTGGATCAAAGTATTCTGGGTCTTGTTTTATTTTAGTTTCTTCTTTTAGTCTTTTCTTGTCGTAGTCTTTTGGTAGAAGTATTCTTTCAAACTTCTGTTCTGATTTTTTTGGATTAGATGTATGTACACCTATATGTACAAGATCGCCAGTAAGACGATCGACGCCATAACCAACTGGTGGTATCCAGCATTCAATTCCTTGAATAACTTCTAGCGTTCCTCCTTCTACTTTATTATACATTATCTTTTCGCCTGTGATTCAGGGCTTAGTCTTTTTCTTTTAATTACTGCATCTTCTAGTTGTTCATCCCCACCTGATATTTCTCTAAAATATTTTTTTAATCTCTGAGCTATATCATCCTGAGACTGCATGATCTGAGTCTTAATATTGATAGCCTGAAGAATATCCTTATCTTTATTACCATCAACAGGCATCATGACTCTTTGATTGAATTCATAGAACGCCTGCTCGTTAGATACGATCATAGACCATACCCAGTTGTTTTGGTATTTAAGATACTTCATTATAAGTTCTAACATCTCTTCGCATGGCACATATTCATCAGCTTCGTTTTTAACTTTAAAATCAAACAACGTTGTTACATCCTCTTTGTCAAGATCGTAACCCGCAATCGAAGCAGAGAAACTTTTTCTTTTGCCAAGCTCTGGGTAGTATTCTCTTAGTGGAGAATTCTGATCGTACATCAATAGAACATACCTAAGCATCCTATCATCAACGGATCCTACGATTTGTTTTAGTTTTGGATAAACAACAATCAAGTTTTTCTTGACAGTTGGATTAAACTCCATTCTTAAATAATCATTTTCGCTTATCATATTCTAGTTGTTTTATCGCACCTGTTACAGTAGCCTTCGTATATGTTTAGTATACTATTGTATTCTATTGCAGTACTAATGCCACAGTTGCATTTTATTTCTTTAGGCACCTCAACAGAAGCCTTCTTAAACTCTCTTGAGTTTTCTGGGCGTACTATATAAATAACCTTATCAACAAATTCGTATGGTAACATTTTAGATAGTGCTGTATAAAACTCTCCATCGCCAGAGTATATAAATTCCCACTTAGGAAAGTTACCTATGTTAGGATATACGCCAGTTGGTGTACCAACGTTTCCTATCTCTACCCTATGTTCTCTAGGAACCCTCATTCCTTGTGTTGAGTATTGGAAGAAGTAAAGCTTATGGTCCGTAACGTGCTCTCTTACTATATCCATAGCATTGGAAACGTACACATCATCATCATCTGCGTTCATAAAGTAATCACCCGGTAGTTCGTTTTGCCACCTAGTTCTAGATCCATGCCCCCAGTAGCCTAATGGTTCTGGATTATGTAAAGCTATTACTTTACATTTACCTTCTATTTGTAAAGCTATAGGTTGACAATCCCATATAATAGTTAAATAATCGTTCTCTGTTAATTGAGGAACGATGCTATCAACCATCCTTTGAAGGGTTGCCCTACCTGCTGTTGCTATTATTACGTTGAATGATTTGCTCATAAACTTTTAATCTTTCTTCAGAATACTTATACATGTCATAATTATCCTTACAAAACTTATATAACTCATCGCCCGATTTTTTTCGCAGCTCGGGGTCTTCTACGAGATTTGTAATCTTCTCTACCCATTGATTTTCTCCGTTAGCATAGTGCACAGGGAACCCGCCGTATGGATCTGAATCACTAACTACAACGGGCATCTTTAATGCAGCATACTCAAGCAGCTTTAGATTGCTTTTGCATTTGTTAAATTGTGTAGGTTTGCTCGGAAGAATTCCGATATCGCCAACATAATTCAACATATAACAATCCGATTCAGCCCACGGAGTAAAGCTATACGGTATAGCCCCATCTGCTGTTAAGTTCTTAACCAGTATGTCAAAGAGCGGGTTCTCTTTATACCCAGCCATAACAACTTCTATATTAAGATGTTTTAGCCGGCGCATTGCTCCCGCAATTAGTTCGGTATTTGCATAGTTCATGATAGTGCTGGCGTATAATAACCTTACCCTATCACTCTTCTTCTGCGCTCTATATTTAAACTGCCCCTTACCGTAAGAGATAAAGTTCGGCAGTATATAAACGTTACTGTTAGGCACAAGTTCTGCAAGATAAGAATGGGTGCATGTTACAGCATCCGCATTCATTAAGTGTTGACGCACTTGCAAACTTATATTACTCCTACTCCACCACTCGTACTTTGGGTGGTCCTTGCCAACCTCCCACCAATCATCCGTATCCACTACGATCTTAAATCCGTACTTGTCCCTGAACTGATTCAAGAATCCTACAGCTACCATAGTATGGCGGCTATAGTGCAGTATGTCGCACCACGCCAGATCTTCCTCAGATAGCTGGGTTACGGTACGGACATCCGCCTTTATCGATTGGTTTGGTAAGTGAATTCTATGGTAGGTACAACCATCCATGCCCTTCACGTAAGACAACACTTTCATGCAGGGCAAAGCTAGCAACGTATGGGATACGTGGGTCGAAAAATAAGGGGTGATTATTTGTAGTAGTGGTTGAGTTTCAACTCAAAATCCTCTATACTCATGAGTACATTATATATCTCGTTTCTGGTATAAACTCTAACACAGTCCTCGTCAATGTTCGTCCCGTCTTCTCTAGTGTAAGTACAGAAGTCTTCCATATAACTCTCTATGCTTATAGGGTTTAGGTTAAGGTTTAGTATTCTACCTCCATCACCTTCATCGTCATTTAAGGCTACTCTAAATTTGATAAATCTGTCTGTGAACATTGCTTTGGTTTTTTATAAAAGAATTTCATCGCAACCTCTGTAAACATACCACACATCCAAGCACCAGCTTCGTCGTCTTCTATACCCCTGTCCTTTAGTATCTCCCTAACTAGGTGGTATATTTCGTGCGATATTGTATTGTAACTAAGATATTTTTTATTGATAACAAGATAATAATTATTCATATCAAAACAAATAACGGTACCTTCTGCGGAATCAAACTCTTCGTCGTATTTTTCATTAGACTTCTTATAGATAGAAGCACAAACCTTATCAAACTTTTCAGCTAAGATAAAGTGAGCACTACAACTATAAACATCTAATTTAATCTTTTTCCTCATAAAATACTTTCCAATTGTTAATATAAACAGAAGCCTTACCAGCCATTGTTATTGTCATAGCCGTACCTTTAATTTCACATGAAGGTATAATAAACCAAGCACACTCTGGCTTGATGTATATTGCTATGTAATCTATGGTATCTTTGTACATGTGTTTGTTATTCCAGCATGTCTTTACCCAATACCTATTACCTCTCTTGTTAGCAGTCATCTTTATTTGAACCCTAGATAACTTGCCGTTGTGATCAACTATCCTATCGTACCTCGCGTGCGCTAAAGGCCTAGACACAGTTAGTCCTTTATCTGTTGCTAGATAATCAAACAATGCTTCAGCTGCGTATCCGTTACTCAATTACTGTAAGAAATTTAGAGTCCATCTTTAAGAACGAGTTTGTCCTGAACGCAGATCCTCCGTTAACCGTTGCGCGTGTAGGTGTCTGTTTGGTTTCAAACTTCTCAGTATAGTCGCCAACTGAATTTGTTATCTGCCATACAAGTATAACATTCTCTTCCATCAGTGATACTATAACATAAAATGGCACCTTATACATACTAGATGCAAGGGCGCCAAATTTTAATTTCTCTGCAGTAATAAGATACCCTCCGTTTTCTGAAAGATATTCCCTAGTCAACTTGTGTTCACCAGCAGTCTTCCTGCTTTTTATTTCAGCAAGGCCAGTCATGGTTAATCTCCCGTCTATTACTTTAGCAAGTATAACATCTGCGTTGTTAGCAGCGCCGTTAGTATTTATTACAGTATAGCCACGAGCCGCAAGTCTTTCTTGAGTTCGGTACTGTTCCTGTATAAATAACTTACCAAGAGGTGTCTCGCAGTCTAGTTGCATTCAGAATAGTTTATATCAATTTCTTGTTTTAACTCTTCTAGTGTTTTAGTTTTTGTTGGGTAAGAAACAGATATAGTATATTCTTTATTTCTTATCGTCACTGATAGTATCACCAGTTTGTGGTAAACTATCCTGTTTGGATAACACTGCATCAGCGTCTCTACTTGCTTTTTCATTACGTTGAATTTGTAGTTTGTGTATTGTTTCTAGGTAATTGTGTATCCCCTGCATACCAAGCTTCTCATACGCATGACGCAATCGGCGCTCATGGTTTATCTCGACTACGTAAAAGTTACCTACAGGCTCACCTTCCTCTACCGTGAACCCACTCATGTGTTGTTCGTAAACTACAGGTAATCTTTCAGCAATCTCTTTTATTTGTTTGGTGGTTTTCTTTTTCATTAGCTAAGCATTAAGAAGAACTTTAATTTACCTACAGACTCTTCGAACTCTCCAGATAAATTAATCATAGCTTCGTCAGCAATACCTTTGGCGTAGTTGCAGAACATCTCAGCTAAAGCAGATGCTTCCATCTCGATGTTTTCTCCTACCTCAATAATAGAAGCAGACACCTTAACGATTCTTCTTTCGCCAATATGATACTCGATTAGTCTATCCTTTGTATCATTAACCTTACCATAAAATTCACCTAAAGCTTCGTGAGCTGCAAATGATTTAGTGTTTACATGTGCAACATGCGTGCCTACTGATAACGCATAAAACTTACGAATCAGGATGTCAATTGTTTTTACTTCCATTGTGTTTAATTAAAATGTTATCGTTATACATACAATACAATCTTTTGCCTTCAATAATATTCCAAAACTTTCCAACCTCCTCGTACTCTACTATAGATCCGTTAGGTATGTCTGGATGTAAACTGGAATAAACTAGGCCTCGGTTCTCTTCTTTATTATTCGCTAGTTCTGGTATTATAATCAAATCGCTTTTGATCTCTTCTTCAATCGGATCAATAAGTATATAGGATCCTACAGGTAAAATCACACCGTCCCTTACCAGAGCTATCGCATTCCAGTAATCAACTACCCAGTACTCCTCGCCTTCGTGCAAGATCAAGTTATCGTTATCTAGTACCACATTAAAGTTAAAGTACAGCTTATCACCTACCTGAACGTTATGCTGGAAATCCGGATCAATATGAACGGTGTCCACGTGAATAGGCACAGCGGTAACAATACCGAATGTGGTAGAGTTCTCCTCTGGTTTCCAAGTCGTATCTTTATACAACTTTAACCCACTGTCAGTCTCAATCTCTTCTTGAAATTTGCTATCTACCTGAACAAATATCTTGTTAAATACTGGTTGCATATAGTAAATTTACTACTATATACCAACAAGTAAGGGTAGATATTAACATAAATATTAACACCTACCCTGACCTTGGTATTTGGACACCTTCTTGTCTTTGGGTCCAGAACTCTTTTTAGCTTTACCGCCTTTGCGTTTGCCAAATGAAACCTTAAAGGCTTCTCCTTTTACTTTTGCCATAATGTATCTTTTTAATGATACATCTCGCGCTGGCTATAAACTCTTTGCTGCCTTCTTCAGGTTTGTTACAAAGACATTAAACTTTTTAATTTCTGCGGTATCAAGCTGGATGCTGTCTACCTTAACTGGTTCACCTTCTTCTGGGAGGAAGGCGTAGATCACAAAGATAATCGCCTCTGTCCATAGACCTATAGTGAGGGCTAGATCTGCGTAGCGGTTGTGGGTAATCTTCATCCAAGCGCCAAGGATTACGATGGCTGCTCCTAAACTGGTGATTGCGTTGATGGTTTTTTTCATAGGGTTATCTGTTTTTAGTTGGAGTTCGGATAGCTGCGGATTTAGACACCTCAATTTTTTTCAAGTTACTTTGGTCTAGTTTGCCTGAACACGAGCTGCATTTAAATTTGATTTTTGCAATCTCACTATGCCAAGCGTACTCCTCTTGGGAATGACCGCACTTGCAATTGTATGTTCTCTTTCCGTAGTTATCTTTCATGTTTTACAAATATATACCTATATAATCATAACTAAATGTTAAAACTCGTAAACAACTTATTATGATGTTTTGTTATAAGAAAATCCAAATGCTGCTTCTTATCGCCGTACTCAATATGACATTCCCGGCACAGGGCCATAAGATTCTCGATCTCATCCTTACCTTTCCCGCCTCCCATACCTCTGGCTACAATATGATGAATATCTACAGCCTTCCTTCTACACACTTCGCAAGGTATATAGTCATCCGTTCCATATTCAAAATAATCAAGGTAGATTTTTGTATGCTTCTTCATATATATAAACTGGTTCTAGATTCTGATCCTTTTAAACAAGGCTTCGCCTAAAAGCGAAAAACGCCTTTAAACGAAATCTGGTTCCGAGTTCTTCACCTCCGTCACGCAGCTCTAGTTAAACTAGCGGGATACATCCCGTCGCCCCATATGTCAGCTTAAACATCCCAGTCTTCTGGGTAAACATAGCTTGGCTTTTTACGGTAGCCGTCCCATATGGTAGAACCGAATCCAAAGGTAATTCGCCAGTTTATAATATATTTGTAATTATGCCCAGTTGTTTATAAGTCACAACTCAACGAAGGCTTGTTGGTAACTTTACAGTATGCCTGTAATAATAGAGCACATTGGCGGGGCTATAATAACCGTTTGTGACGGGGTAACTTCCAGATCTATATACCTGCCAGAGGAGGAATTACGTGCGCTCTATGAGTCTCTAATCATCTTCTATGAGGGTTCCGAAAAGGCGTGGAAAAGTAGGAGAGAAAATTAGGGGTATGTGTGTGGTCGAGGAGTGGGGGTTATACATATTTCCGAGCCCATCGCAACCAATTCGCGAATCAAAAACAGGCAACCGAGTGGGGGTCAAAATTGCAATTCCAAAATCGATTTTGACACAGATACTAATGTAGCATAAGTGACCGCGAAACGCGAAACGCAATACAGGTCTGCATTATACGGCACGGGATACAAAAGGTAAAGCTATTTTCCCTTGGTCCTGTGTCAAAAAAGAAACGAAGGAAACAGGGATGCTTTGGCATATGCATGTACGTACACGTAATTGTGCAGTAACCCACCACCCCCTCCCCTCCACCCTAACCACCTACGAACAGATAACCCAATATATCCTCACCCATTGGAACCATCCTACCCATGAAGCTAGAGAAGTACATATTCAACCTACCCAAGGCCATCAAGCTAGCCTCCACCCGCACCGGAGTATCTAGGCCACTAATCCCTTCCGAGCTCTTCCTCCTATACGCCATCAAGCGCCTACCTCCCCCATGCACCCAAACCCACCTACAAAGGTTTAGCGACAGGGTCCACAATCCCGTTACCCTTAACACCATCCACAAAGGTTTAAATAACCTTGTTGAATACGGGTTTATTGAGCGTGATGTCAGGTCCTATTCTATTTCCCCTCTTGGGAGAGAGTTCTTGTCTTATATACGTAGATATCTTATTAATGTTCGGCTCTAATATCCCCCCGAGCCCCCACCCTTTGATCGATGCAGGACCCCCTATTATAAATGTGGATAACTTTTTATAGCTTAGTCTCACAAGGGTTTCAGAGGATTTTCTTACATAACTTTAAAAATAAATTTGGAGCGAATAACACACTCCCCGTAGTTTTGTGTCAACAAATCGGGGGAAAAGTCCTCCGGTGTTCTTTGAAAAGTTTGGCGCGAAAGTTTTACATGCGATGCTCTTCACCGGAGCTAACGATGGACATCGGCCCTGCACCTTACACGGATGCAACCCACAAACAAGCAGCACCCCGCTAACCACGGCCTAGTCACCTGCTACCCATCTTACCCCTTACATGTAACACGAGTAACCCACCCATCGCCTTCAGGTCTGATTTATCGGCCTGATGTTTAGCGTAGTCTTGAGGCTAATGGGTTGGATGGTCTAGCGGTCATTTCCGCTACTGATGAGACGCAGAACGTCGAAACCATAATCTTAATATCATGAAAGTAGAACTAAAAGAAAGAGAAGTTTACGGCAAAGTACTCCTCTACCCTAAAAACATCAACGCGTGCATTTTTGCTGATTTGGTTGGCAAAAAGACATTCGACCAACTAGACATCTTCCACATCCAACAACTTGGCTACGAAGTTGAAATCATTAAACTTTAACGACATGCACCAACAATTAACGAACCACGAACAACTTGCAAAATTGTGGCTTACCTACCATGGTATGAAGCACACTCCCTTCCATATAAACAGAACTAAGAAGCAGTTGCCCCCCGAACTGCTTACACGTATGCTCACCGAGAGAGGCGTAAAGATTAACTGATGAGTCCTCAATGGACGAAACATCCTTCGGGATGTCTTAATCAAAATTTAATATCATGAAACTTTTAGAAAGAATCAACAACCACCCTCTAGTAGAAGAACTTTACGAAGATTCAGATGGCTATTGGGCTAACCTGATTGATGGGTATGTGTGCAATGGTGCGTGTGCAATACGTGAAGATAGTTTGACTAGAGTATGGCAAGCGCTAAAAAGCAGCGTAATGACTAGGGAAGAATACTTTAAAGAAGATTAACTGATGAGCCTTAAGTAGGCGAAACGCTCTTAGGGGCGTCTTAATCAAAACCCTATAACATGAACGTAATCCTAGTATCAAGAAACGGAGTCCTAGACACTCCCATCTTAGTTAAACATGACATCACCGCAGAGGCCACCTTCGAGAACCTAGTAGAAGAACTTCTAGGCGAGGACGCCGACGAGGTTAACTTATTTTCAGATAACGCAATTGACCATCTTAATCGCCTCCTAGAAGGAACCGGCATAGAGGTTACTTGGTTTGTCGATATTGAAGTAAACAACTACAAAAACTAATCACATGAAAAGCACATCAACCGCCATCATCATTGTCATTGTCTTCTTATTAATCACCCTTGCAGATAACATATAATGAAAAAAGTATACTCCTTCTCTTATCAACTATCTGATGGGAACGAAATACTCTGCGCCATTAAGACTTGCATATACCCTGAGCGGACCAAAATATGGAAGCGCCTCTTGACCCTTGTTATAAACAGAGAGGACGTCGTTAGTATTAAATACTCCTTTGAATAGTTTACCCCCGAGCTGCCGACCTAAGCGGTCATACCGGAGCGATACCGGAGCAGCTACTAATCAAAACCATCAAGAGCGAGATGTAAAAACGCACTAACACTATGACTCTCGAACTAGCCAAAATCAAGTTACAAAAACTTGAACTAGAAAACGAAATGCTAAAGCAGTTGCTTAAGTATGGGAAGATATATGTTAATTATGATTCTTCAGATTGTGACGGAGGGCATAGCGGAGGTCACCGAACATTTAATAGCATCGATGATGTTTATGAATGGTGGGAGAACGAAGCAGAATCGGCTGATGGGCCTTTTGGATGGGCATTAACCAACCCTGAAGAACTTCAAGAAAGATACACCTATTTTACACGATAAAAATCTAACACTATGAAATATCAACAAATTAAAGCCTCCCAAAAGGAGCAGGGATACGACCAATGGCAACACCTTATCAACACCGGACATGCATGGAAGATGGAGGGCTCTATAGGACGAGAGGCGATGGGCCTTATAGAGGCCGGCGCATGCATGCTTCCCAAAACTGCCTACAGAGACTACTACGGCAACAGAATCCCATCACGTGACGACCTCAAGGCCGGAACCAAAGGGACCTTCAAGAACTCAGTTAAATACTACACGGAAAACAAATGGTAATCCAACCAACCTACCGCCATGGGCGTGGTCTTCGATGACATGTAGGTTCTCATCAAAACCTAAAAGAACATGCAACAACAAGCATCAAAAACACGTAGCCATTTTTTCCTATCTCTAGCTAAGAGTTTCTTAAGAGCGGGAGGATGTGTATGGCTTTACTTAGGCGACTATCAAGTAGCTGCCGGATTATTTATCGTAGCCGAGTCTTTCGGTATCCTAGAAGAACTTTAAAAACTAAAACATGAGAAACAGAATCCACCCACCCATCTACTCTGTCAAGCCTAGTGGCTTAATCATTAAGCGCTGCAATAAGTTGAGCGCATATGCAAGAAGGATAGAAGTATTGAAAGAGCTCGGACTCGACGTAAAGGAATACGCTAAAGAGTGTAAGCTAAGGTCCTTATTCAGGATGCAGTCTGCAGGTCTTCTAGCATAATGCCCCCGAGCTAGTAGGAATGACCGAAACCGGAGCGATACCGGTACTAGCTCCTCATTAAAACCTCAAACATGGATTACCCTTTGGAACTAAAAAAACATCTAGCTAGTAAGATGGCTAAGGTAGATGTTGAATGCATGGGAGTAGACTTCCAACAAGCATATGAATACCATCTAGCCAACGACCCATTTACCCTCCTTGAATATTGGGCCGAATACTTCGGAGCATTTGACGACATGGGCGAAAACTTATTCATGGAGCTAAGCCCTGAATCTATAACAAAAAATAAATCCATATGAAAGCAGCCGTTGGAATCTACTACGTCCTAGGATACGGGCGTGACTGCGATGGTACAGATGCATTCAGTTGTGTAGCATTTGTAGACAAGCAAACTGCAGAGGACTACTGCGAGGGTCAAAATGATTGGAGCGATGGCAAAAGGTACTACGTCACCACAGACATGCGAGACGTGTACAGCTACTGCGCCGATTATAACAGAGCTATCCCATTTGCCTACCCTGAGGTAGATGAGGTGATTAAGTGCTCACCCACGTACATCTAGCCCCCCCGAACTGCGAGGTATGACCGAAGTAGGAGCAAAACCTACCGCAGTTACTAAAATTTAAAAACTATGAGCCTACAACACGCGGTTATCACCGCAGAACAAAATGGCGGCGTGTCTTACAACCTACAAAACGGGCACATGAATCCGGATACCGGTTACATGGTTTCTGTTCAAGGTAAAGAACGCCAATCGCCAACCCTTACATACCACAACGTCCTTGGTTATGTAAACGAAAACACTAATGCCCTTAGTTCGCATTCTTATCTAGGTTTATGGAAGGATGAGGATATTTGGTACATGGATGTATCTTTTTGTTTTGATGGCCTAGAAGAGGCCTTAAACGAGGCAGAAAAGAATAATCAGAAAGCCATATACGATAACGCAAACAAAAAAACTATTTACCTATGAACGAGCTAGTAGAATTAATTAAGGGCCATGACTTTTGGTACATGATGTCTGACGACCCTAACATTTACAACAAAGGGTCCGAGGAGGATAAAAAGATTTGCGCATCCATTAAAAATTTCACTAAGCAGGAGGTTCTAGATAACCTGCCTGAAACCTATCATAAATATATCGACCCTTTCTATGTATAAGCTAAATGGAGTAGAAGAGCGCAACGCTATGATGAAGCGCAA